>Ga0207674_10000638_pt1 | contig 45617 bp, 43 predicted proteins | sample KBSCornC72_FD_184303 | JGI IMG/M metagenome (GOLD analysis project Ga0207674, IMG submission 184303) | Corn rhizosphere microbial communities from Kellogg Biological Station, Michigan, USA - KBS Corn C7-2 (SPAdes) (version 2) | ecosystem: Host-associated > Plants > Roots > Rhizosphere > Soil ... | reverse complement strand
AGAATGCGGAGGCGACGCTGGTCCTGTTGCCGGTCGCGGTCCTCTCCAGTTTCGCCGGCGTGAAGCTCGTGCGCAAGGTCGCCGTCGAGCGCTTCTACGTGATCGTCTATTGGCTGATGGTCATCGCCGGGCTGAAGCTGCTGCTCGACGGCCTGCACGTCACCTGACAGCTGATGAGAATGGCGGAGAGGGTGGGATTCGAACCCACGGTACGGTTGCCCGTACGCCGCATTTCGAGTGCGGTGCTTTCGACCACTCAGCCACCTCTCCGCTGGAAGATTGCGCTGGCCGGGCGAGTGCCGGCTCCGGTCGGACGCGGCGCTCTAGCAGCGCCGGTTTCGGTTGCCTAGATAGGATCCCATGACCCCTTTTGAACCGTTCGAACGTTCACTGCCCGTGGGACAGAGGCTCGACATTCCCGTCGCTCGATTCGCCATCGGCGAGGTCGTGCGCCATCGGCTGTTCGACTTCCGCGGCGTGATCTTCGACGTCGATCCCGAATTCGCCAACAGCGAGGAGTGGTACGAGGCGATCCCCGAGGCTCTGCGCCCGTCCAAGGACCAGCCCTATTACCATTTGCTCGCCGAAAATGCAGAGACGGCCTATGTCGCCTACGTCAGCCAGCAGAACCTGCTCCCGGACGAGAGCGAAGAGCCCGTCGATCACCCGGCCGTGGCCACCATGTTCGACCGCGAGGGCGGCCGTTACCGCCTGAGGACCGGCCTTACGCAGTGACGGGAAGGGCCGAAGCCCTCCCTCGCCTCATCCGCTCCTACCAGTCGACGCCGAGCTTCGCGTAGAGCTGGCGGCCGTTGAAACCCCAGGGCGAATAGAAGGGGAAATCGACGACGCCCGTCGTGCTCTGCGCGGCTGGCGGCGTCCTCTTTGGATAGATATCGAACGCGTTGGCGACGCCAAGCGCAAGATGGAAGCGCTGCGCGAAAGTGTAGCGGCCCTCGAGGTCCGTGATCATCTTGGCTCCGGTATGGATGTCGGTGGCCGCGGTCGTGCCGGGCTGGTTGACGTCGCCATAATAGGTGCCGCGAAGTGTCGCACCCCATGGGCCGCGGCTCCAGTCGACCGTCCCCGTGATCTTCTTCCTGGGCGTGCCCTGCTCGAGCGTCAGGATGGTTGAACGGATGACCAGCGGCGGCGCGGGATCGAGCACCGAAGTGGTGGTTGGAACGCTGATCACCTTCACCTTGTTGAAGTTGGCGGCGAGCGTCATGTTGAACAGCCCCGCGCTCACCGTCGGCAGGCGATAGTTGGCGACGATGTCGACGCCGCGGGTGCGCATCTTCACGCCGTTGATGAAGAATCGCGCGGCACTGACGTCGTTCGCATTCAGGATCGCATCGACGGCGGGGCTGAAGCCTTTCTGGATGTTCTGGGACAGGGTGAGGCCGTTACGAAGTTCGATGTCGTATCCGTCAACCGTCACGTTGAACGGGCCGTGGCGGAAGACGAAGCCGGCCGAATAGTTGGTCGACTTTTCCGGCTCGAGCGGCAGGCCGCCCAGCGCCGATGCCTGCGGGCTCACCGAAGGGAAGGTGCCGGTCAGGATCACGTTGCCGTTGACGATGACCGACGCGATCGACGTGAAATATTCCTGCTGCAGCGACGGGGCTCGGAAACCCGTCTGCACGCCGCCGCGGATGGCGAAGCTCGGCGTGATGTCCCACCGGCCCGACAGCTTGCCGTTGGCCGTGGTGCCGAAGTCGGAATAACGTTCGATGCGACCGGCGGCACCGACGCTGACGTTGGCGAACTTCCCTTCAAGGTCGACGTAGCCGCTGACGTTGTCGCGGTGCTTGTCGACGATGTTCGCCGGACTGAAACCGCCGAAGCCCTGGGCTCCCGGCGAGGTCGCGCCGCCGGTCGTCGGACTCTTGGAGACCGGGCCATGGTCGTAGGATTGCGGCTCACCCGCGGAAATCGAATATCCTTCGCGCCGATATTCGGCGCCGCCCGCGACTGTGAGATCGCTGTCGGCGCCGAGCGTGTAGTCGTGCGACAGGTCGAGGTTGGTGACGAACTGGTCGTATGAAACCGCTCCATCGTAGAAGCTGGTCTTCGACTGGGCCCCGTAGGTGGCGTTCAGCGTATGCAGTGTCGCATAGTCGATCGTGTTCTTGCCGTATGAGGCGGTGAGGCTGGTCTGCCACGCGCCAAGCGCGCCCTTGAAGCCGCCGGTCGCCGTGAGGTCCTTCGACTTGGTCTGGATCAGAGGAAGGAAGCCGTCGGGATAGATCGACGGCACGTTGTTGGTGTTGCTCGGGTTGCGCGGGAAAGCCGCCGACTGCGTCCGTCGGAACTGATAGCCACCCCAGCCGACGAACTCCCAACCACCCTGCCCGAGCGGAATGCCCATGTTGGCATAGCCGGTCGCCTGCTTCACATCCGGATCGCCGTAGCGGGAACGCACCTCGAACGGCTTGTCACGCGTGTCGAAGTCGCCGCGATTGGTCGGGTTGCGATCGAGGAATTCGGCGGTGAGGTCGAGATAGCCGTTGTTGCCGATCGGCAGGTTCTGCCACACCGACGCGGTCACCGTCCTGCCGTCGGTTTCGTGGCGCGGATCGAGCCTGGCCGGGACGTGGGTGACATATTCGCTGGCGTTCACGGTGGCGCCGCCGCCGGTCCGGCCCTGGCGCAGGCGGAGGTTGATCACCCCCGCGATCGCGTCCGAACCGTAGAGCGCGGACGCGCCATCACGGAGCACCTCGACGCTCTGCAGGGCGGCGACCGGAATCGTGTTGAGGTCGACCGCTGCGGCACCGCGCCCGACCGAGCCGTTGATGTTCAGGAGCGCGGACGGGTGCGCGCGGACGTTGTTGATGAGCACGAGCGTTTCGTCGGGCGACAGGCCGCGCAGCGTCGCCGGCCGGATCGCGTCGGTTGCATCGGTGACGGCGGGACGCGGAAAGTCGATCGACGGCGCGACGTTGGCCAGCGCGGCCGCGGTCTCGGTGGTGCCTTGGCGCTTGAGGTCGGTCGCGGAGAGCACGTCGACCGGCGCGATGGTGTCGAGCCGGGTGCGGCCGCTGGCGCGCGTGCCCGTGATGACGATTTCTTCGCCGCTCGGAGCCGCGCCCTGTGCATTCTGCGCCGGCGCCTGCGTCGCCTGCGCGAAGGCTGGGCTGGCGCTGAGCAACGCGATCGCCGAGGCGGTTGCGAGCGCGGCCGCCCGAGCAGTTGCGGCCCGGTTGCGATGGAAGGATGGAAGGCTGTCGGAATGACGCTGGAACATCACTGATCCTCCTGTTGCGCCGAAGGACGATGGGACGCTTCGGTGATATTTCGACCGCAGGATCGCGGCCCGGTTGGAGCGGCGGCGGTCAGGCCGATGAGCCGATGACCGCCTTGCCGCCGAACGAATGGGCAAAAGCCCATTCTGGCAAGCCGTGAGTTCCTTCTTTCATCGAATTGACGAACGGCTGTTGCCGCGCTGCAACAAGCGCTGGGCAGCCGCGGCGCGGTTGACACCCGCGGCCCCCTGCCATAGGCGGCTCGCTTTCGCGCGCTGGGCCAAGCCTTGCGCCCGCACGCGCGCGGACCGGATTTCTACTGGAAGAGAAGAGCCAATGTTCGCAATCGTGCGCACGGGCGGCAAGCAATATCGCGTCGCCCCGGGAGACAAGATCGTCGTCGAGAAGCTGGCGGGCAACGCCGGCGACAAGGTGACTCTGGGCGATGTCGTGCTCGCCGGCGACGGCGGCAACCTGAAGGACACCAAAGGCCTCACCGTCGCGGCGGAGATCGTCGCGCAGGCCAAGGGCGACAAGGTCACTGTCTTCAAGAAGCGCCGCCGGCACAATTATCGCCGAAAGAAGGGCCATCGCCAGCAGCACACGATCCTGAAGATCGTCGCGATCGGCGACCATAAGGAACAGAAGCCTGCCGCGAGCAAGGCCGAGGGGAAGCCTGCGCTTAAGGCCGAGGCCGCGCCTGCCAAGGGTTCGGCCAAGGCGAGTGCTGCACCTGCGAAGGAAAAGGGCGCGATCACGCCCGAGGAAGGCGCGGGCGACATCGCCGGCAAGCCGACCGAGAGCCCCGCTCCGAACAACGAGGCCGAGGCCAACCCGCCCGCCCAGAGTGTCGACGCTCCCCCCAAGGTGAGCGGCAAGAAGAGCACAGGCGGAGCCAAAACGACGAAGGCCGCCTCGACAGAAAATGCTGCACCTGCTAAGGGCGGCGCCAAGAAAGCTCCGAAGAAGTAACTCGACATGGCACATAAGAAAGCAGGCGGCTCGTCCCGCAACGGCCGCGACAGTGAGAGCAAGCGCCTCGGCGTGAAGAAGTTCGGCGGACAGGCTGTCCTCGCCGGCAACATCATCGTGCGTCAGCGCGGCACCAAGTGGCACCCGGGCGACAATGTCGGCCTGGGCAAGGACCATACGCTTTTTGCACTTACCGACGGGCAAGTCGCGTTCCGCGACGGCAAGCTTGGCCGCAAATACGTCCACGTGATGCCGATTAGCGAGAACCAAGCATAGGAACGGTCAGAAAGGGACCGTTCCCACGAAGGGGCGGCCCGGACGAGATCCAAAAAGATCAAAGCCAAAAGGGAGAAGGGGAGCCCCGGAAGGGGTCTCCCCTTTTTCTTTGCCTTCTCCCGGAACTGTCACCTGCCGCGCTTACGCGGCCGGCGAGGAGAAGGAAGATGTTCGCGAGAACGCCAAGACTGCTGCTGAGACCGGGCTTCCCCGAAGACGCGCCCGCGCTTGCCGGCGCCATCGGAGACGAGACGATCGTCAGGAACCTGGCGAGCGCGCCGTGGCCCTATCGCATGCGCGACGCCGAAGCCTTTCTCGCGTCGCCGCGCGATCCGATCCTGCCCTCGCTGCTCATTTTCGAGCGGGGCCAGGGCGCGCCGCAGCTGGTGGGCTCGTGCGGCCTTGGCCGTCGGCCGTCCGGCGCGGTCGAGATGGGTTATTGGATCGCTCGTCCGTTCTGGGGCCGCGGCTATGCGACCGAGGCGTGCACGGCGCTGATCGACATTGCCCGGATGCTCGGCCTGCCGAGCCTCGAAGCCTCGCACTTCATCGACAATCCGGCGTCCGCCCGGGTCCTCGACAAGCTCGGCTTCCAGTCGCTGCACCTCATCGCGCCGCGGATGAGCTGCGCCCGCGGCACCGAGGTGCCTGCGCGCCTGATGCGGCTGCGGCTGAACGCGGCCGAAGAACAGGAAGCGGCGTTGGCGGCGTAGGCCTCCTCTCCCTGCCAAGGGAGGGGCTGGGGGTGGGTGCGAACGAAAGGGATCAATGCCCTTGAGCGAGCTTCTTCCGCCGCATCGAGCGGCTCCAGAAGCACCCACCCTCTATCCCTCCCTGCTAGGGAGGGAAGCAATCAAACTGCCTTTCTCACCTTCCGCTTGGGCTCGCCGCCGGACGCAATCGCCGCATAGGCGGTGAGCAAATGCCGGTCGTCCTCGTTCCAGGGATGGAAGCCGGGCAGGAAGAACTTGAGCCAGGCGCCGGCGATCTTGCGGAACATGCCCGGGCGCACCCACAGGTACCACAACAGCAGCAACCAGGCCTTCTGCCCCGTCACTCCGTCCTGGCGCATCAACTCCAGCGATCCGGCGGTACGATCGACGACGAAGTTGCGGGTGACATAGAGCATCACCTTGGCCTTGAGCTTCCAGCGTTTCCAGCGCGGCCAGTTCCGGGTCGCGAACAGCCAGGTGTCATAAGCGACGCCCTTGTGCTCGATCTCCTCGACCGCGTGCCATCGCCACAAGTCCGCCGTCTGCTGCTCGGCACCTTCGAGGTGCTTGGGATTGGCGAGCAGCTGGTGGGCGAGGATCGCCGTGAAATGCTCGAGCGCCATGGTCGCCGCGAGGCTGACGATCGGCGGCTTGCTCCGCGTGATCGACAGCCGCCAGTTGACCCGCTGTTCGAGGCTTGAAAGATCGTAACCGGACTGTGTCGCGCGCTTGTTGAACGCGTCATGCTCGCGGCTGTGGATCGCCTCCTGCGTGGTGAAGCCCTTGATCTCTTCGGCGAGCTTGGGCGGAGCGCCATCCCGGAACGCGCGGACGCTTTCCACGAAGAAGGCTTCGCCCGCGGGAAAGGTCGTCGATAACGCGTTGTAAATAGCGGTCGCTTCGACGCGTCCGCCGTGCCACAAACGCGGCGCGGCGGCCTCGCGGCCGAAGCGGCGGTCGCGCGGCGTGATGCTGAGGTCCGCCGGCGTCGGCAATGTCGTTGCTGTCATGGGACAAAGATAGACTAACTTACATACGTGTCAATAAGACGGACCCGCCTCAGCCCTGAAGAGAGCCGCTCCGCCGCGCTTGCCGCGGCGCGCAAGCTCTTGCTCGAGCAGGGGCCGCAGGCGGTCACCCTGAAGGCCGTCGCCGCCGACATCGGCCGCACCCATGCCAACCTGCTCCACCATTTCGGTTCTGCCGCCGGGCTCCAGGGCGAGCTTGCGCGATCGATCGCCGATTCCGTCACCCAGAGCATCGCCGAGGCGGTCGAGCGGGCCCGGGCCGGCGAAACCGACGCACGGGTGATCGTCGATCAATGCTTCGATGCGTTCGGGCGGGAAGGCGCGGGAGCGCTCGCCGCCTGGATGATTCTGTCGGGCAACCGCGATGCGCTGAACCCCATCCTCGATTCGATCCACGATCTCGTTGCCCAGCTCGCCGTCGGCCACGACGAGCGCCACGTCGCCGAGAGCACGCTCTCGCTGGTGCTGAACGCGCTCGGAGACTCGCTGCTCGGCCCGGAGATCGGCCGCGCGCTCGGGCTCCCCCGCGACACCGCTCGCGATCTTGCTGCGCAGCGCCTCCGCCACCGTCTCGAAGCCGAGAACCCGAGAGGCTGAACAGCCGCAAGGGACCAATGCCGTTGCGCGCGCGTTACGGCTCGCATGCGTAAATTCTTCAATTGGTTCGCGACCAAGACCTCGGCCGCCGCCGGCCAGCCGATCACCTTCGTGATCGCCATGATGATCATCGTCGTCTGGGCGGTTACGGGCCCGATGTTCGGCTACTCGGACACGTGGCAGCTGATCATCAACACAGGCACCACCATCGTCACGTTCCTGATGGTGTTCCTGATCCAGAACAGCCAGAACCGCGATGCCGCGGCGATGCAGGCCAAGCTCGACGAGCTCCTCCGCGCCGTGGACAAGGCGCGCGAGCAGTTCATCGGGATCGAGCACCTGACCGATCAGCAGATCGAGCTCGTTCGAACCGCCCTCGAGCGCCACGCCAAGGAAGTGCGCGAAAACCAAAACAAGAAGAAGACGACGGAAGACACCGTCGACCGACTTCTCGACCGCTTCTGACTACCGCCGGCCGGCGGGGACCTCCTGAACTTCCCTGTCCGCCTGGTCGATCGCCTGCAACAGCTGCTCGAATGCGAACGGAGCGTCTTCTACAGGCCAAGCCCGTTCGAACGTCGGACCGAGCAAGTTGAGGTCCTGCTGGGTGAGCAGGCCGACGGCCACGATACGCTCGTCCATGACAAGCTCCGTAACCTAATTTGCATCAAGAACGCATCGGCGGGCGCTAAGTGCCTAGCGTTTCGCCCTTGAACCATTTCGGGGCGCTTGAACCGGGCCCCGATTGCGCCGAAATCCGATGGCGGAGCAACGCCAACTCATGCCGACCACCGTTCCCGAATGGCAGCACCTCGCAATTTACGCTGTCGCCGCGGCGCTGATCATCATGCTCCTCCAGCGGATCCCCTATGTCGGCCGGTTCGTCCGCTTCGCGTTCTCGCTCGGCCTGCTCGCCTTCTTCATCTTCATCGTGCTGGCGCAAGCGCCCTACCAGCCCGAGCTGTCGCGAATCACGGGCAAGCTCGGCCTCGACGACCAGCAGGTGTCGGGCAGGGAGCTTCACGTCACCATGGCGCCGGACGGCCATTTCTGGGTCGTCGCATCGATCAACGGCGTGAAACGCCGGATGCTGATCGACAGCGGAGCGACGGTGACGGCGATCTCTCGCGCGACCGCACGCGAGGCCAGGATCGATGTCGGCAGCGGCCTCGCGCCCATCGTCCTGCGCACCGCCAACGGCGCCGCCCCGGCCGAGATCGGCCGAGTGAGCGAGATCCGCGTCGGCAATATCGTCGCTCGCAACTTGAGGATCGTCACTTCGCCAGGCCTCGGCGACCTCGACGTGCTCGGAATGAATTTCCTTTCGAAGCTGGACTCGTGGCGGGTGGAGGGCCGCACCTTGATCCTCGTGCCGCACCATCCGCAGAATACGGCATAAGGCCGCAGTCGATTGCGCCGGCGGCGCATCGGCCATAAGCTCGCGCTGCGGCGCGGGGGCAATGTATGTCCGACGTCTTCATTTCGTACAAAGCGGAAGACCGCCGGCGCATCCAGCCGCTCGTCAAGTGCTTGCAGGCCGACGGATATTCCGTCTGGTGGGACGAGCATATCGGCACCGGCGATGCATGGCGCGAAACGATCGAGCGCGAGCTTGACGGAGCCCGCTGCGTGATCGTCGTCTGGAGCAAGCGCTCGGCTGGTCCCGAAGGCGGCTTCGTCCGCGAAGAAGCGTCGCGCGCGCAGCGCCGCGGCGCCTATCTTCCGGTCCTGATCGATGCGGTGCAGCCTCCGCTGGGTTTCGGAGAGAAACAGGCGACGTCGCTCAAGGGCTGGAAAGGCGATTCCGGCGACGCACGCTACCAGGCCCTTCGGTCGAGCCTCGAGCGGCTGGTTGGACCCCGATCGACAGCCGAAGCCCCTCGACGGGCAGCCGTCAGCAGGCGTGGAGCTCTTATCGGCGGTAGCGCAGCGGCTGTCGCGGTTATGGGCCTCGGCGCCTGGCGATTCCTGAGGCCGTCATCCGCCTCGGCTTCGAACAGCATCGCAGTCCTGCCCTTCTCCAACCTCAGCGGCGATCCGAAACAGGCTTACTTCTCCGACGGGGTCGCCGAGGAGATTCGCAGTGCGTTGACGCGGCTCGGTGGATTGACCGTGATCGGCAGCTCGTCGTCGGAGGCGGTGCGCAACGACGATGCGAAGACCGCCGCGGCGAAGCTCGGGGTTGCGAACATCCTCACCGGAAGCGTCCGCGAGACGCAATCGACCATCCGCATCACGGCCGAGCTGATCGACGGCCGAACCGGCGCGGATCGCTGGTCCGAGGACTATGACCGCTCGCCAGGGGACTCGATCAAGATCCAGACCGACATCGCCGAGAATGTCGCGAGCGCGCTCAAGGGCGCCCTCGGCCTCGCCGCGCGCGCGGCATTGTCCGTCGGCGGCACGCAAAACCCGGAGGCGCAGCGGCTCCTGCTCCAGTCTGCAACATTCGATCACTTTTCTCGGGCTGGCCTGCAGCAGGCTCTCAGCCTGATCAACCGAGCCATCGCGCTCGATCCAAGCTACGCCGACGCCTACGCATGGAAGGCCCGTCTGCTCACGACCATGGTGGCGCGGTTTTCACACGGAGCTGCAGAAGCGGACGCGGGATTGGCGGAGGCTGATCTCGCTGCCAACCGGGCGCTCGAATTGGCGCCAAAATTTCCCGCGGCCCACGCGGCGAAAGCGGCCGTCTTCCACAGCCGATTTCAGATGATTGCCGCGAAGCAGGAGTACGAAGAAGCGCTCTCGTTAGCCCCGGAAGACCCGGCGGCGTTGACCGCCTACGCCAACTTCCTCGCGGCGCAGGGGCACGTCGACGAAGCACTCCGAATTGCGGACCGGCTTGGCGCTATCGATCCGCTAAGCGGCGATCCTCACTCGCTCAAAGCGTTTCTCCTCTATGTCGGCCATCGCTATCCGCAGGCTCTCGCCGAAGAACAGCGCATTGCGCGCCAGTGGCCGGAGCGCATCGTTCCTCTGCTCTACGCGCAAATCCTCATTCAACTCGGCCGCGACAAGGAAGCCCCGCAGTGGCTCGCCAAATCCGATCCGGCGAGCAAGATCCGTTTGACCACTGAAGCAATCCTCTCGATCAGGGCCGGCGATCTCGCCGGGGCCATGGCCAAGAAGGCACGGTTGCAACAATTATATGGAGACGAAGCAAACTATGCGTGCGCGCGGATCGATGCGCAGCTCGGCCGCAAGGACGAAGCCTTCGCTGAGCTCGAGCGCGCATGGGCGGTGAAAGACAGCACGCTTGGTGAGCTGATGTGGAACCCGTCGTTCGATCCCCTCCGCTCCGATCCGCGCTTCGCGGCACTTCTTCGCAAGATAAACCTAACGACCTGAGCAACGTGCCTGGGGCGAAACCCAAGGTTCCCTCGCGCGTCCGCTTCGCCTAACCCGCTCCCCCAATGCATTTCCTCGACCAGGCCAAGATCTTCATCCGCTCCGGTGCGGGCGGCCCGGGCGCGGTGAGCTTCCGGCGCGAGAAGTTCATCGAGTTCGGCGGCCCCGACGGCGGCGACGGCGGCAAGGGCGGCGATGTGGTCTTCGAGGCCGTCGCGGGTCTCAATACGCTGATCGACTTTCGCTACACCCAGCATTTCCGTGCACCCCGCGGCAAGGGCGGCGCGGGCTCCAACCGCACCGGCGCGGGCGGCGACGACCTCGTCATCAAGGTCCCGGTCGGCACCCAGGTCCTTGCCGATGACGAGGAGCGATCGCTGCTCGCCGACCTGACCGAGGTCGGCCAGCGCGTCGTCCTGCTGAAGGGCGGCATGGGGGGGCGCGGCAACGCCAGCTACAAGAGCTCGACCAACCGGGCCCCGCGCCAGCATCAGACCGGCGAGGCGGGCGAGGAGATGTGGGTCTGGCTGCGGCTGAAGCTGCTTGCCGACGTCGGCCTCGTCGGGCTTCCCAACGCGGGCAAGTCGACCTTCCTCAATTCGGTCAGCAATGCCTCGGCCAAGATCGGCGACTATCCATTCACCACGCTTCGCCCGCAGCTGGGTGTCGTTCGCCACAAGGGCCGCGAGTTCGTCGTTGCCGACATTCCCGGGCTTATCGAGGGTGCCGCCGAAGGTGCGGGCATCGGCGACCGCTTCCTCGGCCACGTCGAGCGGACGCGGCTGTTGCTCCATCTCGTCGACGGTTCTGCAGAAGACCCGCTCGAGGGTTGGCGGATCGTCCGGGACGAGCTCGACAGCTACGGTGCGGGGCTGACGGAGAAGTCCGAGATCATCGCGCTGACCAAGGCCGACCTCCTCGACGGCAAGAAGCGCGGCAGGGTCGTGAAAGCGCTGGAGAAGGAAAGCGGCGCGCGCGTGTTCCCGATCTCGGCTCCGCTCGAGGAAGGCATGGAGCCCCTGCTCGATGCCGTGATCGAGCGCCTCGGCAGCACAACCGAAAACGAAAAGCTCGAAGACGCGCACGAACGTCCGTGGTCCCCTTTATGAACCTGGCGATCACCGGCGGGACGGGCTTCATCGGCGCACATCTGATCGACGCTGCGCTCGCCGCCGGTCACCGGGTCAGGGCGCTCACCCGCCGCGAGCAACCGTTGCGGGATGACCTCCAATGGATTTCGGGCGATCTCGCCAGCCGCGACTCGCTCGAGCAGCTGGTCCGCGACGCCGACGCCGTCATCCATGTCGCGGGCACCATCAGCGCGCCGACCGCCGCTGGCTTCGAGCAGGGCAATGTCGCGGGCACGCTGGCGATGCTCGCCGCTGCGACAGCGGGAGGGGTACACCGCTTCGTTGCGGTTTCGTCGCTCGCCGCGCGCGAGCCCAAGCTCTCGCTCTACGGCGCATCGAAGGCGAAAGCCGAGGAGCTGGTCCACTCGTCAGGCCTCGACTGGGCGATCGTCCGGCCGCCGGCCGTCTACGGCCCCGGCGACAAGGAGACTCTCGAGCTGTTCCGCATGGCGAAGCTCGGGCTGATGCTGATGCCGCCGAAGGGCCGGGTCTCCGTGATCCACGCGGCCGACCTCGCGCGACTGCTCCTGGCGCTCGCGAATCCCTTTGCCCCATCGCGCTGCCTGATCGAGCCCGACGACGGCAAGGCGGGAGGCTGGTCACACCGCGAATTCGCGCAGGCGCTCGCGGCCGCCGTCGGTACCCGGGCGGCGGTCATCTCCTCGCCCGGAATCCTGCTTCGCCTCGCTGCCCGTGCCGACCAGCTGCTGCGCGGCGAGAAGGCCAAGCTCACCACCGACCGCGCGGCCTATTTCTCTCATCGCAACTGGGTGGTGGAGCCCAAGCGGGCGGCCCCGCCCGAACTGTGGCGGGCGCAGATCGACACGATCCAGGGCCTCGCCGATACCGCCGCCTGGTACCGCGACAACGGCTGGCTCTAGTCGAGCCGGCCGCTGTCTGCTTTCGACCCAATCCGGCCATTAGCCGCCTGGCTCAATGCGGAGTAGGGTTTGGGGGCGAGTCGTCCAGCGTGTAACTTCCATAGCTCGGTTCCGGGGGTCTAAGCGGCATGCCCTACCGTCACGCGCATTGGTATCTCTTGGCATTGTTTCCCCTGGTCGGGCTCGCTTTCTGGCCGACCTATTTCGCCATATTCTCGACTTCGTCGGCCGCCCTCCACGCACATGCGGCCGTCGGAACGGTTTGGATCACGATCCTCGCTGCTCAGAGCTGGATGATCCATCATGGCCAGCGTGACATCCACCGCCAGACGGGGATTGCGAGTCTGGCGATTTTTCCACTCTTCGCGGCCGCCAGCGCGGCCGTCGTTGTCCTCATGGCGCAGGAGTTCGTCGGCAAGTCGTCGCCAGTCTCGGTGACGTATGGACCCCGGCTTGGACTAGGCTCAGTGGGTTTGGTGATGGGCTTCGGCTATTGCTATTGGCAGGGTCTCCGCCGGCGGCGCAAAGTCCATCCGCACAGCCGCTACATGCTCTCGACGGTCATCTTCCTATTGCCGCCGATCGCGGTGCGTCTCTGTCGCTTCATTCCTTTGTTGGCAATTCAGGGTCCACAGGACTTTTGGAAACTCGCACTCAATATCCAAATCGCGAACATCGTCGTCGCAGCATTTGCGTTCGCTCTAGCGTGGCGCGCCCGGAAGCATGGCCGCCCATTTGTAGAGGCGGGCGTCATAATCTTGGCCAACGACATTCTGCTCCAGTCGGTCGGCGTCTTGCCCGCTTGGGAGCGTTTCTTTGCTCATCTGGGAAGCGTCTCGCTGCCGGTCGCAGCATTGGCGGGCGGCGTTGCCGGAACAATAATCGCCTACTCAGGATGGCTCGCCGGTAAACGCTCGACGCCGCTTGTGGAGATGGTGCCCGCGTGAAGCTTTCGGCAAGGACCCCACCGGTTTCCATCGACGCGCAATCTCCGCTTCCACCTAAAAACTAATCCTCGCCTGCGCCGTTGCGGGGCTCGGCGTGATCGAGGAAGCTCTCCATGGTCCGCGTCACCTCGCGACGCGGGCCGAGCGACAGCGGTGACCTTTGCCCGCGCCAGGTCGCCCAAACCTCGCCTCGGTCGATGCTGAAGATGACATTCCCGGAAGCCCTGCCGGCCCCGGCTTGCTCTGCACTCAGCGCCCACCTCATCAGCACGGCGAGGGTGATGATCACCGCCGACGCCCCGACGAACATCCCGGAAGCGGAAATGAAGCAAGGCAGCAAGCTTGCACCCGAGCCTTCGAAGAGGCCGCCGAGAATGGCGATCGACGCAATTGCCACGAGCGCGGCATATCCCCAGCGCATCAGGATGGCGCTCACCAGGACGAACGGAAGATAGGGCGTGAATTCGCACCCCGTGACGGTGCCGTTTACGGCGGCTCGAACCGCGGTCGGACACGCGACTGCAAAGGCGGCGCACAAGATGGCGGACGCGCCGGTTACCTGTGGTGCACGAAGCCATCGAGTCAAAGCGGCTCGATTCATGTTGCAACTTCCCCGGCGTGAACCCCTATCCACCCATACAGACCATCAAACTTTCGGGGCCGCAACAGCCTGCGCGGTGTGAAGAATTCAATTGTCGGCGCAGTTCTTGTCCGCAGGAGCTAAGCCGCCGCACAGGCGCCGCGTTTCCGCCCCATTGCGTTGCTTAAGACCGGGCTCAGCACTAACGAGCCCTCCATGCCGGATCGCCAGCAAACCCTCGCCAAAGTCCTCGAATTGATCGAGCCGTTCAACAAGAAGGGCATCGACGTCACCGAGAGCACGCGTTTCGCCCAGGACCTCGAGTGGGACAGCCTCACCGTCCTCGATTTCGTCGCGAACATCGAGGACGAGTTCGACGTCATCATCTCGATGAACATGCAGGCCGAGATCGAGACGGTCGGCCAGCTGGTCGATGCCCTGGAGAAACTGACGAGCTGATGCGCACCAGGCTTCAGCTCGTCATCCCCGCGCAGGCGGCGATCCAGCCCTACAAGGCAAGAACATGAGCGATCTCTTCTCCAAGTTCGATCCGTTGATCGAGCAGCGCTCGGCGCTCCTCGAAAGCGGCATCACGGACCCGTTCAACCTGGTGATGGAAAAGGTCGAAAGCCCGACCGTCGCCATCTGCAACGGCAAGCGGACGATCCTGCTCGGCACCTACAATTACATGGGAATGACGTTCGATTCCGACGTCGTTGCGGCGGGCAAAAAGGCGCTCGACGAGTTCGGCTCGGGCACCACCGGAAGCCGCGTCCTCAACGGCACCTATTCGGGCCACAAGGCCGTAGAGCAGGCCTTGAAGGACTTCTACGCCATGGATCACGCCATGGTCTTCTCGACCGGCTACCAGGCGAACCTCGGGATCATCTCCACCATCGCCGGCAAGGAGGACTATGTCGTCCTCGACATCGACAGCCATGCCTCGATCTACGACGGCTGCGCGATGGGGAACGCCCAGATCGTCCCCTTCCGCCACAACGACATCGAAGCGCTCGAAAAGCGCCTCAAACGCATTCCCGAAGGCGCGGGCAAGCTGGTCGTCCTCGAAGGCGTCTATTCGATGCTCGGCGACGTCGCGCCCTTGAAGGAAATGGTCGCGGTGTCGAAGGCCAACGGCGCGATGGTCCTGGTCGACGAAGCGCATTCGATGGGCTTCATCGGCGAACACGGCCGCGGGGTCGCCGAAGCCCAGGGCGTGATCGATGATGTCGATTTCATCATCGGTACCTTTTCGAAGTCGGTCGGCACCGTCGGCGGATTCTGTGTCTCGAACCATCCGAAGTTCGAGATCCTGAGGCTCGTCTGCCGCCCCTATGTCTTCACCGCCTCCCTGCCGCCGAGTGTCGTCGCCACCGCCGCGACCTCGATCCGCAAGCTCATGGACAGCGCCGGCAAGCGCGCCCACCTGTGGGAGAATTCGAAGCGGCTCCACGCCGGGCTGCGCCAGCTCGGCTTCACGCTCGGTACCGACGAGCCCCAGTCGGCGATCATCGCCGTGATCATGCCCGACCTCGAGAAAGGCGCGGCGATGTGGGAGGCGCTTCTCAACGAAGGGCTCTACGTCAATCTCGCGCGGCCGCCGGCGACACCGGCAGGAATGACCCTGTTGCGCTGCTCGCTGTGCGCGCTCCACAGCGACGAGCAGGTTGGCGAGATTCTCGGCATGTTCGCTGCGGCGGGCCGTGCAACAGGTTGCATCAGCTGAGGAAATGCCGCGGAACTGCGGTTCTTCGCGGGTTCCCCCAAAAGGTTAACAGGACTACATTGCCCCGATGATGGGCGATGGGGAGGACGTCCGGTTCGACTGGCGGCGCGGCGGCGCTGCGGCCGCAGGCCTTGTTGCGGCCCTCGTCCTGGTGGTCATGGTGTTCGCGGTCAAGTTCGCGAACGACGCCCGCGAGCGCGCCCTGACGGCCGAGCGGCACGCCTACGAAGTCGCCCTCGTCGTCCGCAACGCAAGCGCCAACATCTCGCGCGCCGAGGCCGCGCTCGCCCGCTTCGTGCTCGACGAGAAGGTGGACCCCAACGGAAACATCTACGCCAGCGACTGGCAGCTCGCCGGCTTCCAGATACAGCAGCTGAAGGACCTCGAGCGCGGCAGTCCCGAGCAGCTGCGCCGTGCCTATGACGCGGAGGCGCTCTACAACAAACGGGGAAGCGAGCTGTCGCTCGCCGCTCAGGCCGCGCTCGCCAAGCAGGGTGATGCCGGCATCAGCTATTTCTACCAGGCGGCCAAGACCGGCACCGGCCAGCTGCTCGACAACAAGCTCGAGGACATCACTCGCGCCGAGCGGCAGTCGCTGCGTAACCGCATCGTCCAGAGCCAGTTCTTCACCGATCAGGCCGACCAGCTCACCAATTACCTGAGCTGGCTCGGTATCATCGTCGGCTTGGGCGCGATCTTCCTCGGCGTGGTGGCCGTGCAGGCGCTGCGCCAGAATGCGCAGGCGCGACGCCAGGCGCAGAACGAGTCCGAGCGCGCGGAGTCGCTCGAATATGCGGTGCGCGAGCGCACTCAGGAGCTGTGGGAGGCGAACCAGGCGCTCAAGGCCGAGGCGCAGGAGCGCGAGGCCGCCGAGGCGCAGCTCCGCCAGGTGCAGAAAATGGAAGCGGTCGGCCAGCTGACCGGCGGTATCGCCCACGACTTCAACAACATGCTCGCCGTGGTCGTCGGCGGTATCGACCTCGCGCTACGGCGTCTCAATGGTCCACGCAGGGAGGTGATGATGCACCTCAACAACGCCATGGAAGGCGCAACGCGCGCCGCCGCCCTCACTCGCCGCCTGCTGTCCTTCGCGCGCTCCGAGCCCTTGCTCCCGGAACGGGTCGAGCCGAACGAGCTGATCCACGGAATGACCGACCTGCTCGACCGCACGCTCGGAGAAAGAATCCACATCGCCATCGACGTCGCCGGCGAGGCCTGGCCGACCTATGTCGACCCGCATCAGCTCGAAAATGCGATCGTCAACCTCGCGGTCAACGCCCGTGACGCGATGGACGGCGAAGGCAACATGCGGATCGCGACCGAAAACGTGACCATGACGCCGAGCCAGGTCGGCGACATCCGCGGCGGCGATTATGTGAAGATCAGCGTCACCGATACCGGCTGCGGGATGCCGCCGGACATCCTCGAGCACGCGTTCGAGCCCTTCTTCACGACCAAGCCGGTCGGCAAGGGCACCGGCCTTGGCCTGTCGCAGATTTTCGGCTTCGCGCATGAATCGGGCGGCGAGGTCGGGATCGAAAGCGAGGTCGGCCGGGGGACGATCGTCTCCATCTATTTGCCGCGGACCCAGGCTGCTGCGCCGGTGCGGCTGCACCCGGCAGCGCAGCGCACGGAGACCGCCGACCTGCACGTCGCGGGTGCACGAATCCTGCTCGTCGAGGACGATCCGCGCGTCCGAACCGCGACCGTAGGCGCGCTCGAGGACCTGGATTACGAGCCGGTCGCGTGCGGCAGCGGCGCCGAGGCCATCGAGCTGTTCAACGCGCAGATGTTCGACCTCGTGATCACCGACGTGATCATGCCGGAAATGACCGGCCCCGAGCTGATCCGATTCCTGAAGTCCAACAGCACCCATGATTTCGCGGTGCTGTTCGTCACCGGCTACGTCGGCGAAGGCGAAAGCGACGATCTGCGCGATTACGAGCTGCTTCGGAAGCCGTTCACCGTCGGTGCGTTGGCCAACGCTGTCGCCGCGGCGCTCGCCCGCACCACGGAGCCGCCGCGCTCCGCCGCCACGCGCTAACGGATCGCGCCGCTCCTCAGCAGCCGGGGCAGGAGGCTAAGCCCCGCGAGCAGCGGATGCCGCCGCTGCCACGGCTTGAGCTCGATGCCAGCGCCCGCATGGCGGTTGATCTTCCACGCGATGTAATCGGCGCCACCCGCGAAGGTCAGGCTCGCCTTGGCGAGGCGGAGGACTGACGCGCGCTTGCCGCGCCGCTGCTTGCCTTTCCACCAGCGCAGAGCCTTGCGCCGGCTCTCGGCGCCGGTGTCGAGACTCTTCAGGGCGATATCACCGAAAGCTTCGTACCGCTTTGGGTCAGCATCGACGATCGCCGCCGACCGGTCCGATCGCTCGGCCCGAAGCTCGGCCGCGAACGTCTCCTTGAATGCGCGTTTCCAGAGAGCCGGGACGTCACGGCGATCAGCCAGGGGCACCGTCCAGCCGAGCAGCGTCAATGCCGCCATGCTCACGATCTCGATCATTCGCTCAGCCGCCGCTGCATCGGCGCTCCAGACCAGGCGGGATGGCTGGGCGAAGCGCGCCGCGGTGGAGACCGTCCACGCATCGGGCGAACATTCGCGCTCGAAGTCGGCCTCGCTCAGCACCGCATATTTGGCGACGAGACCTTGCATCTCGAAATAGAAGACGTTGGGCGGGATCAGCCGGTTCGCGATAGCCAGCCAGCGCTTGCCGTACGCTTCGCGATAGTCCGACACGATCAAATAGAAATCGAGCATCAGCCCTTCGAGCTTCTGCTCGCGCAGGCACGATCCGTAGAACAGCACCGCCCGGCTGGCCGCGCCGCGCTCCGCCGCAATCGCCGCCGCCACCTCGCGCACGCGCGGATCGACCGGCAGGCTCAGCTCCTCGCCGACGAGGGTACGCAGTCGCTTCACATTATCTGTCATTGCGAGCGCCGGAGGCGCGCGGCAATCCAGCGCAACGCTGGACTGCTTCGCTTCGCTCGCAGTGACGCGTCACGGATGAGCAATGTCACCCCAGAGGTCCCGCCATTCAGGATTCATTTCTTCAATCAATGCCAGCTTCTTGGCTCGCGACCCTGCCTTGATTTGCTTCTCACGTTTAATCGCCGTGTGCATGTCCCCATCGACCTGATACCAGACGAGCATCTTGCACCCGTATCGCTTGGTGAAACCATCAGCGACGCCTTCGCGGTGCTGCCATATTCTCTTGACCAGGTCGGACGTCACGCCGGTGTACAACGTCCCATTCCGCTTGCTTGCCACGATGTAGGTCGCCGGCTGCTTCACAAGCCTGTCATTGCGAGGAGCCAAGCGACGAAGCAATCCAGCGGCTCGATGGTCGACTGGATTGCCGCGGCCCTGTGGGCCTCGCAATGACGGTGGACCTGCCTACGCCGCCAGCTTCACGAACGACAATGGCTGCGCGGTGCGCAGGCGGATCGGGTAGCCCGGCTCGGCCCGGATGGTCTCTCCGTCGAGAATCAGCTCCGAGCTGTCGCCCTCGATCGTGATCTCGTCGGCCTCCTTGAAGTGCACCCCGTCGACGTTCGACCGCCCGAGCTTGCCGAGGATCTTCGCGAACAGCGCACGGACCACCGACTTCGGCCGTTCCTCGATCGCCAGCAGCTTGAGAGTCCCCTGGCGATGCGCGCCGATGTTGGTCGACAGCAGCAGCTTTTCGAGCGTGGTCACCGCGAGCAGCGAGAAGCGGCCGCTCAACTGGCCGCTCGGCTGGGACAGCGAGACGTCGAGCGGCTTCGAATCCGGCGGCAGGAAGCTCGCTCGGATTTGAAAGATCTGCTTGGCCATCGCCGCGACTGCCGTGATCGCGTGCGCGACGCTGTTGGGTAGTCCGAGCGGATAGATCTTCTCGCGGCAGTAGAGCATCGTCTCGGCGAGGCCGGCGCCGCCCAGGAACATGCCGATGACCGGCCGGTCGTCGCCGCGCCCGCGACGAAGCGCGATCAGCTCGCGCGCGACCGTGTAGGGCGCAAGGTCGTCGGTCCGCGCCAGCGCGATCAGCCGCTCGAGAGTCTCGACCGGGTCGCCGCGAGCGCCGAGGTCGAGCGCGATGAGGTTGGTCTTGCCGCTCGGCAGCACCGCGACGGGCGGCGGCTCTTCGCCGAAATGCCCGCCGTTGTAGAGCTCGGTCAGCGTCGCCTGGACGGTGCCGTCGCCGCCGTTGATCGCAAGCACCTTGGGCCGGACCAGCGCGATCGACTTCATCGCCTCACCGATCTGGCTCGCGTGCTCGACCTCGTAGTGGAAGACGTCCGGGTGCTCGGCGCAATAAGCGCGGATGCGCGGCAGCTGCGCGATATTGCCGGTCGACTTGGGGTTGGACAGCAGGGCGATCCTCGGCCGCGGCGTCCATCCGGTGCAGCCCGACGGCGCGCCCGAGCCGGTGCACAGCGGCCCTTCCGGGCCGGCAGCATCGGACATCGGCAGCACTTTCGACATGAATCCGCGCACCGTTTCGCTATAGGGGCCGTCAACGAACGGGTGCGGCCGGCGACGGATGCACTCGTCCTTTATGCTATCTCGGCTGCCTTTGCGGCCAAATCATGGTGCTGGGACGACGAAACTTGCCCAATCTCGGCCTGATTGACCGCTACCTTGCCAGGCAGATCGCCGTGCCTCTGTTCGGCTCGCTCGTGCTTGCGGCGATGCTGCTCGTCTTGGACAAGATGCTGCGCCTGTTCCAGTACGTCGTCGACGCCGGCGGCCCGGTGAGCGTCGTCTGGCGCATGCTCGCTAACCTGCTTCCCGAATATCTTTCGCTCGGGATTCCGATCGGCCTGATGCTCGGGATCCTGCTCGCTTTCAGGAAGCTCGCGCTCAGCTCCGAGCTGGATGCGCTGCGCGGGATCGGCGTCGGCTACGGCCGGCTGCTTCGCGTCCCATACATGTACGCGGTGCCGCTGCTGATCATCAATCTTCTGATCGTCGGCTATCTCGAGCCCTATACCCACTATCGCTACAAGGGCCTGCAGTTCGACCTGAAGTCCGGTGCCCTCGGGGCGGCGATCACCGTCGGCGAGTTCAACCAGCTCGGCAAGCGGATCACGCTGAGGATCGAGCGGAGCGAGAAGAAGGGCACGCAGCTCTACGGCATCTTCGTCCAGAGCGACGACGGCAAAGGCAACAGCATCGCCGCGACGGCGGAACGGGGCCGTTTTCTCGCCACCGACGATCCCGACAAGATCCTGTTCCGACTGACCAAGGGCCGGCTGATCCAGGACAATCCCAAATTTTCGACGCCGCGGACGCTCGCGTTCGATTCCTATGATTTGCCGGTCGGCCTTCCGGTGATCGACCAGTTCCGCAGCCGCGCCGTCGGCGAGACCGACGAGCTCTACCTGCACGAGCTATGGCGCCTCGGTTATGGCGGCGGCGCGCCAACGCACCAGCAGCGGATCGCCGCCGAGGCGCACTTCAATTACCGGATGGTCGAGATCGTGATGATGCTGATGCTGCCGCTGCTGGCGATCGCGCTCGCGGTTCCGCCCAAGCGAAGCACGTCGGGTCTCGGAATCTTCGTCTCGATCCTGATCGTCGTCGCCTATCACAAGGTCAATCAATATGCCGATGCGGCGGCGGCTCGCGGCGCGATCAACCCGACGCTGGGGCTGTGGGTCCCGCTGGTGCTGCTCTCGGCCCTGATCTTCTGGATGTACCACATCCTCGCGCACCGGCCCGGAGGCCAGCCCATCGGCGCGCTCGAATGGTTCTTCGCCGGCCTCGCCAAGCGCGTCCGCGGGATGATGCCCAAACCCAGGGACGGGCCGACCGAAGCGGCCGCCGAAGCATGATCAACCTCGGCTTCTTCCCGTCGCGGCGCCTCGCCTGGTACATGGTCCGGCTGTTCCTGACGCGCAGCTTCGCCGTGCTGGTCGCGCTGGTGCTGATCCTGGCGACGCTGGATCTTCTCGGCGAATCCGGCAAGATCCTCGCGATCCCCGGCAATACCGACGCGGACCTCTGGCGCTACGTTTCCTACCGCGTGCCGATGCTCGTCTCGCGCTTCCTTCCTTTCTCGGTGCTGCTCGGCACGCTGATCGCCTTCGTCGGCCTCAACCAAAACAGCGAGGTCGTCGCGATGAAGGCCGCCGGCCTTTCCGCGCACCAGATCCTTGCTCCGCTCGTGGTCGCGAGCATCGGCATCGCGGGCGTGCTCTTCGCATTCAACGAGATGGTCGTCGTCAACTCGACCCGCGCGGTCACGTCCTGGAGCGACAATGACTACAAGCCCGTTCCGCGCGCGAGCGGCACCGTCAGCAACGTCTGGGTCCTGAACGGCGATGACCTGATCCGCGTCGGCGCTGCGGGCGGCCATCCGTTCGTCGCCGACCGAGTCACCATCTACGATCGGACCGGCGGCATTCTTCACCGCGTAATTCAGGCCTCGCGCGCGACGCCGCTGCCGAGCGGCGAATGGCTGCTTCAGAATGCGCTCATCTACAACGCCGACATGAACGTAGTTCGCAACTTCCCGCGGCTGACCGGGATGAAGGGCGTGACGCCCAACCAGCTCACGCTGGCCAAGGTCGACCCGGACGAGCTTCCCTACTGGACCCTCAAGCAGCGCATCGCCGAGCTCGAGGCGGCGGGCCGCCCGGTCGAGGAAGCGCGCGCCGGTCTCGCGCACAAGATCTCCGGACCGCTCTCGACCGTACTCATGCCGCTGCTGGCGGCGATCGCAGCGTTCGGGCTCGCGCGTTCCGGCCAGGTGCTGGTCCGCGCCGTGATCGGCATGGCGCTCGGCTTTGCCTATTTCATGGTCGACAATTTCAGCCTGGCGATGGGCAACGCCGGCACTTACCCGCCGCTCGTCGCCGCCTGGGCGCCCTTCTTCCTGTTCCTGCTGATCGGGGAGACCGTGCTGTTCCAGACCGAGGAGTGATGGGGTAAGCTAAGCCGTTCATTTACAGCCGCTTTTCCGCACGCAATTCAACGGACAATAAAGCTTGCATGGAACCCGGTTTCATTATGGAACAGGCGCTGAGGGTTCGCGGGGAGGATTTGGTGTACCCGAATGTGCATTATCTCAATCGCCAGGCGGCGCGTGAGAAGCTTGCCGCAAGGCAGGCGCTGACGGAGGCCGCGCGGCTGCGGCATCTCGCGCTTGCCGAGCATTACGAAAAGCGCGCCGAGGCGATAAACTCGAACGCTCGAGCCTAAGCCACCTCAGCCCCGTTCCGCTCCGGGCTTCTTCGGCTCGGCCGGAGGAACTACCGTCACCGGCGCGGCGGTGCCGCCCTTCTCCGAGATGACGATCACCGGCTGCTTCCCGGCAAGATATCTGGCGACCAATTCCTGCACATCCGCGGCGCTGACGGCGGCGAGCTTCGCCGGCCGTTCGAGCACTTCCGTCTCGGCGCGCGGTTCGCGCATGATCGTGCTCAGCCGCCCGGCCCAATAGCCATTCGTCTCGCGCTGCTTGAGCTCGGTTTCGACCAGCGGCTTCTTCGCCCGCGCCAGCTCGTCCGCGCTGACCGGCTTGGTCGCGAGATCGTTGATCTGGCTGGCGAGCAGCGCGTGGATCTTGTCGAAATTCTTGGGCGGCGTTTCCAGGGCAACGACCAAATAGCCCTCGCCGGGGAGGTCGATCGACGTCAGTGCGCGCGATTCCGGCGCATAGGTAACGCCCAGCTGCTCGCGGACCGTGTCGATCAGCCGGCTCGACATGACCGCCGCCGCGACGTCCGCAACCGCGCTCACCGCGGGGTCCGCGAAATAATCCGGGAGGCGGAAGAACTCGCCGTAAAAGGCCTGGTCGGCGCGCCCGGAATGCGTGAACACATAAGGCGCGGCCCGCCCCTCGGCCGCAGTGACACGGGCCGGAACTGGCGCCGGCCGCGGTCCGGCGGGCGCCGCCCCGAACGTCGATTGCGTCGCAGCGATCGCCTGGTCGACCGTGACATCGCCGACGATGACGACGTCCGCCTGGCTCGCCAACGGCCGCCTCAGCAGTTCGGACAGGTCCTGCGATGTCACCTTCGAGAGGTCGCTTGTGCGGGGGAGGACCTCGAAGCGCGGGTCGTTGCCGACCATCAGTGCTTGCGACGCGCGGCCGAATGTCCCCTGCGGGCTTGCCGCGATCTGCCCGGAAAGCATCGGCGCCAGCGACTTCGCCTTGTCGAACGCCTCCGGGCGAAAGCCTGGATCGCGCGCGTAAGCGGCGAGCAGCTGCATCTGCGTCGCGAGGTCCGCGGGCCGTGTCTTTCCTTTCAGCACAAAGGCCCGGTTGTCGGCCTCCAATGCGACCGACATCACCTTGCCGCTCTCCTGCGCCCACTGGGTGATCTGGTACAGCGGCAGCTTCGTGGTGCCCGCGAGCGGGAACATCGGTGCTTCCCACAGGGCGTGCGTCGTCGAGGGCTGGACCCCGGAGCGGCCGTTGCCGAGCAATACGCCGACGTCGATCTTGTTGCCCTCGAACTCGGTCGGCTTGACGATCAGCCGAGTCCCGTTGGCGAACTTGACCAAGGTCGTCCCGAGCTTCGCATCGACGCTCTTCGAGACAATCGCGCCCGGCTTTCCGAAGCTGTCGTACGGCCAGGACAGCGCCGCCATCTTAGTCGCCGCGCCCAGCGGCCGCGCATAAGCCGCCTCGACCGCCTGCGCGAGCTTGGCATCTCCCACCACGCCTTTCTGCGCCGAGCGGAACAGGATCGGCCCGTGCTCGGCAAATGCGGCCTTGAGTGCCGCCGTCACGTCCGCCGGAGTCGCGGTGACGAGGATCGGCTCGGCGAACGACAGGTCCTGCGCCGGGCTGGTGAAGATCTCGTCCGCATTCGTGGCGCGCACGAGCAGGTCGGCGATATCGCTCGACTTGCGCGTCGCCGCCTGCGCCGTCTTGTTCTCGAGCTCGGTCCTGAGGCTCGCGACCGCACGCTTGAGGTCGCCGGGCTGGACTCCATCACGCAGCAGCGAGCGCTCCTCGGCCGTGACCTCGTCGAGCGCGGCCTGCCACTTGTCGGCGGGTGCCGCGATCCCGATCGACGTCAGCGAGCCGGAGTGCAGAAGCGACCGCTGGAGGCGCACCTGCGCACCGATGAAGGGCGCGCCCGGCTCGAGCGCGCGGTCGGCGAGGCGATGGTTGAGCACCGTCAGCGCAATCGTCTTCAGGAGCATTTCGCGGTCGAGCGCTTCGGTTTCGGCTCGGCGGTCCGCCGGCCCGACCCAGTCGAGCGAGATCTGGTCGGGCGCTCCGTCGGCGACCAGTTCGCCGGCCTTCTTCTCGCCCGTCGGCGTTCCAAGATCGATCGCGTCGGGCGCGCCGGCCGGCTTCCAGTCCGAAAAGCGCGCCTTGATCTGCTGCTCGACCGCGGCCGGGTCGATGTTGCCGATGACGACGATCGTCGCGTTGTCCGGCCGGTAATTGGCGCGATAGAAGCGCTCGATGCGGTCGTGATTGGCGGCGTTGATGTCCTCGACCGTGCCGATCGGCCAGCGGTCGATCACCCGCGTTCCGTCGAACACGGTTCCGAGCTCCGCCTTGATCATGCGGTACTGCGGCGTATCGCGCAGCCGCTCCTCGGACAGGATCACGCCGCGCTCGGCATCGATCGCCGCCGGGGCCAGCGTCAGCCGGCTGCCGATCTCGCGGAACAGGGTGAGACCCGTGTCGAGCGCCGTCGCGTCGGCCTTGGGGAAGTTGAACATGTACACCGTCTCGTCCTGCGTCGTGAACGCGTTGGTGTCGGCGCCGAACGAGAGGCCCTGCCGCTGAAGCATCTGCACGACCTGGCCGTCGGCGACATTGGCGCTTCCCCGGAACGCCATGTGCTCGAGGAAGTGCGCGAGACCCTGCTCCTCCGGGCGCTCCTCGAGCGAACCCGAGCCGATGCGCATGCGCATCGCCACCCCGTCGCTCGGAGTGGTGTTGTGCATGATCGCATAGCGCAGCCCGTTGGGCAGCGTGCCGAAGACGATGGCCGGGTCGGCCTTTCGCCCCGTGTAATCCTGCGCCCATTTGCTCGGCTGGACGGTCTGAGCCGGCTGCGCGGCAAGCGGCACGGCCGACGCGCCAAGCAACAGGGCCAAAGCTACGCGATACTCCATCGAACACTCCCCCGGGCGTGAATCAGTGACGGCTCAGTCGTCGTCGTCCTCGGAAACATCGTTCCGTGCGTTGCTGCCCTGCTCGGCCGCCGGAAGCGCGCGCTTCTCGACCGGCGCAAGATGCTGCCGGACAAGCATTGCGTTGAACGCCGGCAAGTCGCTTCCAAGCACCTGGTTCAACCCGGCGAGCTCGGAATCGAGCTGCTTCGAAAGGTCGGCGAACACCGCATAATCCTGGCTCGTCGGCGCCGCCTCGGCGCTCTCGACCACCCCGCCGAGCGCGGCGAGCTTGTTGTTGAGCATGATCGGGAAGTTGAGCGGGTCTTGCGAGCTCTGGTTCCTGACCTGGTAGATGCGTCCCTCGATCGCGGCGAGCCTGGCGTCGAGCTGCCCGCCCGCCCGCTTCGTCGCCGGGTCCGTGACCTGCTGGAGCGTCGGACCGATCTGGCCGCGGACGCCACGGATCAGAAGCACCGCGTCATTCGCCTCACTAACCTTGTCGCGGATCGCACTCGCCAGCTGGAACTGCTTCGCGAGATCCGCCGGAGTGACTCCGCCGACCCTCGGGTCGAGCCGGATTTCGACCGGCGCCGTCTGCACCTGCCCGTCGACCGTGAGCCGCGCCTGGTAGGCGCCCGGAACGGCCAGAGGGCCGCGGTTGCGCGCCGCCCACATGATCATCTTCGGGAACTCGGTGAAACCCGGATAGCGCATGTCCCAGGTGAAGCGGTTGAGGCCGGCCTTCATCGTCGGCTTGGGCTCAGGCTTCGGTCCGAAGTCGTCGTCGCTGTCGCCGCCGGCCGGCTTTTCCTTCTCCGCGGTCAGGCCACCGGCGAAGCTGCGCACCAGCTTGCCCGATGAATCGAGCACATCGATCTTCAGGCTCGTCGGGACCTTGGGCAGGTAATAATCGATCATCACGCCCGGATCGACGCCGCGAACGGCGGGCGCGGGCCGGAACAGGTGCAGCGCCGGCGGGCCGCTCAGCGATCCGAGCTGGCGCAGCGTGTCGATATTGTCGAGCACCCAGAATGACCGGCCGTGGGTCGCGATCACCAGGTCATGGGGGGTCACCGCAAGGTCGGCGACCTGCGTCACCGGCAGGTTGCGCTGCAGCTTCTGCCAGCTGAGGCCGTCGTCGAAGCTCATCCACACGCCGCGCTCGGTGCCGAGGTAAAGCAGCCCGGGCCGCACCGTGTCCTCGCGGATCGAGCGCGCGATCTCGTCGGCGGGGATGCCGTTCGCGATGCTCGCCCAGTGCTTGCCGTAGTCGGTCGTCTTGAGGACGTACGGGTGGAGATCGTCGAGCAGATAATTATGGCCGGTGAGGAACGCCGTCCCCGGCCGCGTCGGCGAATCCTCGATGGTTGTGATCTTCAGATATTTGGGGATGCCGCGCGGCGTGACGTCCGCCCAGGTCCGCCCGCCGTCGCGGGTGATATGCACCAGCCCGTCGTCCGAGCCCGCCCAGATCAGGCCCTTCTCGAGCCGCGACGGAGTGAGTGCGAACACCGTCCCGTAGGTCTCGACACCAGTCTGGTCGAGCGTGATCGGGCCGCCCGACGGGCCCAGAGTGGCCGGGTCGCTGCGCGTCAGGTCGGGGCTGATCTTCTGCCAGCTCTGCCCCTGGTCGGTGCTTTTCCAGACATGCTGCGAGGTCGCGTAAAGCGTCGCCGGATCGTTCGGATCGAACAGGATCGGGTAGGTCCACTGGAACCGCTCGGCGATGTCCTTGGACGAATAGCCCATGGGGTTGTTGGGCAGGATGTTGACCGCGCGTTCCTGGCCGTTCGAATAGTCGAAACGCGACAGCTCGCCGCCGTAGCTTCCGGCATAATAGATGTTCGGGTTCCCGGGGTCGTTGGCGATGTAGCCGCTCTCGCCCCCGCCGACCGCGAAACCGTACATGCCGCCGAGCACGTTCATCTGCTTCCAGTCCTTGCTCGGCACGCAGATGGTCGTGTTGTCCTGCTGCGCCCCGCAGGCGAAATAGGGGAAATGGTGGTCGATCGTGACGCGGTAGATCTGCGCCGTCGGATAGGCCTGCCGGGTCCAGCTCTTGCCTCCGTTGACGCTGACGTTCGCGCCACCGTCGTTCGACTCGATCATCCGCTGGTTGTCGTTGGGAGCGATCCACAAATCATGGTTGTCGCCGTGCGGCGGCTTGATCTTGGTCGGGAAGGTTTTGCCGCCGTCGTCGGAGCGGAAGAACTGGACGTTGGTCACATAGACCCGGTCCTTGATCTTCGGATCGGCGGTGATGTGGGTGTAATAGAAGGCGCGCTGCCTCAAATCGCGACTGTCGTTCGTTTTGCGCCAGGTCCGGCCCGCATCGTCGGAGACGAACACGCCGCCGTCGCGGTTCTCGACGATGGCATAGACGCGGTTGTCGTCGACCGGTGAGACGCTGACCCCGATCTTGCCGTCGATGCCGGCGGGCATTCCCGGGTTGTGCGTGAGCTCGGTCCAGGTGTCGCCGCCGTCCATGCTCTTGAACAGCCCGCTTCCCGGACCGCCCGAGCTCATCGCCCAGGGCTTGCGCCAGGCTTCCCACAACGCCGCGTAGACCACCTTGGGGTTCTTCGGGTCGATCGAGATGTCGACCGCGCCGGTCTTCGGATCGCGGTAGAGAGTCTTCCGCCACGTCTGCCCGCCGTCGCGGCTGGCATAGATTCCGCGCTCGGCATTGGGCGCTCCGTAATGGCCGAAGCCGCCGACCAGCACGTGGTTGCAGTCCGTGGGATCGATCCTGACGCGCGAGAAGTTGCGCACCGCCTGCAGGCCCGCGCTCTTCCAGGTCTTGCCGCCGTCGGTGGACTTATAGACGCCGTTCCCCGGCATGATGTTGCCGCGAAGCTCGGTCTCGCCGGTGGTGAAGAAGACGATGTCGGGATTGGCTTCGCACACTGCCACTCCGCCGACCGCCGAATTGTCGACCTTGCCGTCGGTGACCGGATCCCAGCTCGTCCCGCCGTCGGTCGTCTTCCAGAGGCCGCCGCCGACCGCTCCGAAATAATATTCGAGCGGGCGTGCCGCGCTTCCCGCGACGGCGATCGAGCGGCCGCCGCGGTTCGGCCCGATGTTCCGCCATTTCAAGGCCGAAAGATAGGATTGATCGATCGTGACCGGCTTGCTCGGGATCTCATGCTCGACCTGCGCGAGCGCCGGCGCCGCGACGAATGCCGCGGTCGCCATCAGGAGAGCGCGCAGCGCCCGGCCAGCTTCACGATTCATGGCTTGAAATCCCCTCGACGCACTCGACGCGAAGGCAAGGCGTAAGTGGAGGTCAGCGGCAGGTCAAATGAACGGCAACCCGGTCAGTGGGAAGCCGTCGCGCCGCTCTTCATATCCTTCATCATTTCGTCGTGGTCCTCGGGGGCGCTCGCGACCGCCGCCTTGTATTGCGCAGGCGACATCTTCGGCATCTGGCGGATGAATGCGACCATGTCCCAGATGAGGTCGTCGCTGTGGGTCTTGCCCCATGCAGGCATCGCCGTGAGCTTCACACCGTGCTTGATGACCCAGAACTGCTCGGCGGGGCTCAAGTCGTCGCCCTGGGCAAGCTCAGGCGCCGACGGATAGAGCCCCTGGCTGAGCTCCGACCGCTCGACTCCCGGGCCAAGATGGCAGCCGGTGCACATCTCGTCGTAGAGGCCGGCTCCAGAAGCGATGCGTTTCGGGTCGTTGAGGTTCTTGGGAACGGCGACCGACTGCGCATGGCGGTCGATCGACTTGTCGCGGAGCGTCTCCAGCGTCTCGTAGACCACACCAGAGTGCGGAGCATCCGCGCCGATGTTGTAAACGCCGCTGTAGACCACGATGCCGCCGAGCACGGCGAGGATCACGAGAACTGCAATTGCGGTGATGACTGCTCGCATCTCGCGCTCCTTCAATCGAGTTTCAGACGGACGAACCCCATCGCTCCGGTTGGATTGCGGCTCCCATACAGCGGCGCCAATGCGTCGGGAACGAAATTGATCGAGAAGAGGCCGCCGGCGCCGAACGACAGATGTTCGGCAATGCGGAAGTCGCGGATTGCGCCGAGCGACACTTTGCCGACCCGGTAAGCGGGCTCGTCCTGCCCCGCCACCAGCTCCCGATTCTCGGTCATTTCGCCGCGGCCGAAGATCGTCCATTGCGCATGCTTCAGCGAAGCCTCGGCGGCGAGCCCATCGTCATCATGCCCGTGCACCGTCTTGCGACCCCAGGCGAGCGTTGCCGCGGCATGCCAACCGGGCGCCACGTCATCGGCCCAGAGCGCGCTTGCCGACCAGCGTTTCTGGTCGACGCCGGGCTCGAGCTGCTCCGGATCCTTGAGATGGGCCCAGCTGCCCTGCAGCGCGAGCGTTCTCGTCGGGTTCCACGACAGCCGGATCGCTGAAGAATCCAGCGGTCCCGTCTCGATATTCCATCGATGCTGGTCGGGTTCGCGTCCGTTGAATCGGCTCGCCTCGATCTTCACTCGGTCGAGCACAATTCCCGCCGTCACCACGCCAAAGGTGATGTGCGTCGAATCGAGCCAGTGATGGGTGATCGGCGCCTCGGGCGAATCCATGATGCTCTCGCGATGCATGAACGTCGGCGGCCCGAACGCCGGCTCGCCCGGTAGTCCGGCGTAAAGGAAGACCCTGCTCTTCGGTCCGATGTTCTGCGAGACCGACCCGGACAGCTCCATGAAGAAGTCATGCGGGTGTTGGCGGTCGATCAGGCGGTCCCGGCCGTTGGCGGTCTCCCCGCTTGCGAGGAGCAGCGGGTAGCCGCTCGGTCCCATCAGCGGGTCGGGCGAGAGCATCGCCCTGAACTGGACCGTGCCGTCGCCGAGCGGGTGCTGCGCCATTCCCATCAGCATCCCGCTGGCGAACGCCTTGTCGTCGCCGCGACGGCCCGACTGGTGGTCATAGACGAGATTCACCCTGCCATCCGCCATCAGCATCCAGCCGCCGGACATGATCATCGGTCCGCTCATTGAGCTCGAGGCATCTGGCTGCCACGCCGTGCCCGAACTCTCGCGCTCCATGGGATAGGAGCCGAGCGCCGCGGTCATCGCCATTCCGTGACCTGCGTTCCTGGCCATCTGCACCTGGTTCATCGGCGCAGCGGATTGTTCGGCGGTCCGAGGCATGGGCATTGGCATCGGCGCGACGGGTAAAGGCGGCGCGACCTCGGGCATGTTCATGCCGGGCATTGCATCCGCCTTCGGAGGCTCTGCTGTCTTGGCGGGAGCTTTCTTCTTCTTCGCCGGCGCCGCCTTCTTCTTCTTCCCCACAGGCTTGACCGGACCGGGCATGCTCATGCCCGGCATGTTCATTTGCGCGTGCGCCGTAGCGCCGGCCGCGGCCAAGGCCAATGCCGATCCAAGCAGGAACCCAGACCGCTTCACGCTTGCTCCATGGAAAGAGGCACCCCCGACGGGCTGCCGGGGGCGCGATTTCGGACCAGGCTCAGCAGTTGCAGTTCTTGCAGGTGCAGGGGTTGCAGCGGCAGCCGCCCTTGGCGCATCCGCAATTCCGCTCCGCTTCGACGTTCTGGCGATTCTTCATTTCAGCTCTCCTTTTTTTCGTTGCTCACAAGCGAGCGAATCACCATATAGCTCCCGTACTATGGTACGGAATCAAGCGATTTCTTCGCTGAGCATCGGAAAGCTCGCCTCCGCGGGCGGCGTGGGCGTGGAAACGGTGCGTTTCTATCAACGTCGCGGCCTCCTCGACACGCCAACGCGCGACGACGGGATCCGCCGCTACGGCAGCGAGGACCTGCGCCGGCTTCGCTTCATCAGGCAGGCGCAGTCGGCGGGCTTCACGCTCGAGGAGATCAAGGAGCTGCTCGCCCTCGACGCCAGCGAGGACCGCTCCCGCGCCCGCGAGCTCGCCAGCGAACGCATCGTCGCTCTCGACTCGAGGATCGCCGAGCTGCAGCGCGCCCGCGATGCGCTGAAGCGCCTGGCGCGGGAGTGCGGCTCGGGCAGTCCCGGGCCCTGCCCCATCCTCGCTGCATTCGAGGTCTGAGCACCCCATTGCCGACGCGCTTCTCCGGCGGCACAAGCTTGCCGTCGCATTTTCCGGCGGAGGGACTCTCGATGAATCAGCGTAAATGGGCCGGCAGGCTGCTCCTTGCGGCCTCGCTGGCGGCAATCACGATCCCATCGGCCGCGGCGGCCCAACCCGCCGGTCCCTTCGCAGCGCCGAGCACCCTGCCCTACCAGGCGCCGCGGTTCGACCAGATCCGCGACGGCGACTTCCTGCCCGCCTTCGACCGGGCGATGGCGGAGCAGAGCGCGGAGATCGCGCGCATCGCCAACAGCCCGGCGCCGCCGAGCTTCGCCAATACGCTGGTGGCGATGGAGCGCTCCGGGACCATGCTTCGGCGCGTCCAGTCCGTGTTCGGCGTGCTCAGCCAGACCGATTCCACGCCTGAGCGCGAGGCGATCCAGAAGACCGTCGCGCCCAAGCTCGCCGCGCACAGCGACTCCATCTACCTCAACCCCAAGCTGTTCGCCCGCGTGAAGTCGGTCCACGACCGCCAGGCGCAGCTCCAGCTCAACCCCGAGCAGAAGCAGCTGCTGAAAGTGGTTTATCAGCGCTTCGTTCGCGCCGGCGCCCAGCTCTCGCCCGACGACCAGGCCAAGCTCCGCGCGATCAACACCCAGCTTTCGACGCTGCAGACCGCTTTCGGCCAGAAGCTGCTCGCGGCGACCAAGGCCGGGGGCCTGGTCGTCGACAACCCTGCTGCACTGTCCGGGCTCTCCGACCGCGAAATTGCCGCCGCCGCGCAGGCGGCGAAGGACCGCGGCCTTGCCGGCAAATGGCTGATCCCGCTCCAGAACACGACGCAGCAGCCGGCCCTCGCCGACCTTGCCGATCGCTCGACCCGCCAGCGCCTGTTCGAGCAAAGCTGGACCCGGACCGAGAAGGGCGACAGCAACGACACCCGCTCCACGATTTCCGAGATCGCGCAGCTTCGCGCCCAGAAGGCGGCGCTGCTCGGCTATCCGGACTGGGCATCCTTCACGCTCGCCGACCAGATGGCCGAGACTCCGGCCGCCGCGCTCGGCTTCATGGACAAGCTGATCCCGCCAACGGCCGCCGAGGAGCGCCGCGAAGCCGCCGAGATCAATGCGATGATCAAGTCCGGCGGGGAGAATTTCACCGTCCAGCCGTGGGACTGGGAACGTTATTCCGAGCGCGTCCGCAAGGCCCGCTACGATCTCGATCAGAACCAGGTGAAGCCCTATTTCGAGCTCAACACCGTGCTCGAAAAGGGCCTCTTCTACGCGGCCGGCCAGCTCTACGGGATCAGCTTCAAGGAGCGCCACGACCTGCCGGTCTGGCATGACGGGGTCCGCGTGTTCGAAGTGTTCGACGCGAACGGCAAGCACCTCGGCATTTTCTACACGGACTATTTCAAGCGCGACAGCAAGCGCGGCGGCGCCTGGACCAGCGCGTTCGTGTCGCAATCGAAGCTGCTGAACACGACTCCGGTCGTCTACAATGTCGCCAATTTCCCGAAGCCGGCGCCGGGCCAGCCCGCCCTGATCAGCTTCGACAATGTGACGACCATGTTCCACGAGTTCGGGCATGCGCTCCACGCGCTGTTCCAGAACATCACCTATCCGTCGCTGGGCGCGAGCGCGCGCGACTTCGTCGAGTTCCCGTCGCAGTTCAACGAGCATTGGGCGCTCGATCCCAAGGTGCTCGCCAATTACGCGGTTCACTACCAGACCGGGGCGCCGATGCCGCAAGCGCTGGTCGACAAGATCCGCAAGGCATCAACCTTCAACCAGGGCTACGACATGGGCGAGCTGATCGCCGCGGCCGAGCTCGACATGCGCTGGCACGCGCTTAGCCCCACCGCTCCCCGCCAGGACGTCGATGCGTTCGAAAGCCAGGCGCTCAATTCGATGGGGCTCGACGTCCAGGACGTTCCGCCGCGCTACCGCTCGAGCTATTTCGAGCACATCTGGTCCGGCGGCTATGCCGCGGGATACTACGGCTATCTTTGGACGCAGATGCTCGAGGACGACGCCTTCGCCTGGTTCCAGGAGCATGGCGGGCTCACCCGAGCCAATGGCGACCGCTTCCGCAACCTCGTCCTCTCGCGCGGCCACACGCAGGACTACGGCACGATGTTCCACAACTTCTACGGCAAGGACCCCGACATCGGCCCGATGCTCGAGGACAAGGGCTTCGTGGTGCCGGCCGCGCCGGCGGCCGCGCCCGCCAGGAGTCCCGGCGAGAAGGGCTGATCCGCCAGCCCTTGATCCGCGATTCGGCGGCTCCATATTGCCGTTATGACTGCGCGTTCCCCTCGTTCAGAGATTCATCCGGGCAGCAGCACGGCACGAGCCTAGCGCCCTGGGCCAGCCGCGCATGCGGCGAGATGCGCCCGGGGCCGTTCCAATGAGCAGCGCTCCGCATCGCGCGCAGCGCATTCGCTGACACACTCGCAGACAAGCCGCGACGGCCTTCGCCGCTCGCCGGCGCGCGTCTGCACATTGGAGTTCTTGAAGTGCCTAGCCAACGCTTTGCAGTCGAGTTCGACCGCCGAACGGTCGGCATCGCCGTCCGCGTGCCCGGCGGGTTCATGTTCTTCTCGTCGAGCGACGATTTCGACGCGCTCGATGGACGGCTGTTCCCGCGCGCCCGCGCCATCGAACGGCAATTGCGCAAGATCGCCGGGCTCAAGCGCCGTCCGGCGGCCGAGCCGCGCCGGCTCCGGACGATCTGACGGCGGCTTGCCTAGTGGCTCGACCTCCGGAACCGATAGCGCCCGTGAGATGGTGCGGCCTGGTAGGTCTGGCCGGAGCTGCAGGTGACGCTGAACGTCCCCGGCGCCGCGCCTTCGACGGGCGCTGTCGAGGCGACCTCGCCGCAGCGATAGCCGATCCGGTCGATCGTTCGCGCGATGACGGCATTCGAAAGCGGCAGCTTCGCCGCGGCCGGCCTCGGCGCGAGCGGATCGGCAGCTTGCGGGTCGCTGGCAACCCCCTCGGGCTGCGTGTCCAGCGCCGCGTCTTCCGTGACGGGACCTTGATCGGCTTGTCGGGCGGCGGCCGATGCCGATTGGTGCCGCCTCGGTTTTGGCCTGGCCGGGAACAGCTCCGTGCGCCCCGCATTCGCGTCGAAGGTCACGCTTGCCAGCGGCTGAGCCGGGGAGGCCGCCGCAGTCGAATGAAGCTTCGCGGCCGCTTGAGGCGGGGACGCTTCCGCCTCGGCCGGCGCTGAATTATCCCGCACCGTCAGACCGATCACTGCGCCCAAGACTCCGGCCCCGATGATTAGTCCGCCGACGATCTGAGCGGGCCGTTTCCAGCTGACCGAGCCATCTTCGGCCGTTCGCGGCCGCTCCCTTTCCGCGCGCGTCAGGGCGCGGATGTCCTCGAGGACGAACTCCAGGTCGGCATTGGCCTTGCGCGCGGGCGGCTCTGCCAGCGGCGGGCGCGGATCGGCAGCCGCTTCCGAACGCACGGGCTTCGACAGCTCGCGGATCGACGCGGCGATGGATTCGAGCCGGGGATCGAGCGGCGCATCGCGCTGCACGGGTGCGCTTACCTGCGGCTCGGCGGGACGTTCAGACGCAGGCGGCGCGGCGTCCGCCGTTCTCGCGGCGGGGGCCGCGATGAACGGCGTCCACTGCTGCTGCGTGACGGCCATGCTCCAGGCCTGCTGGCGCCGCGGCGCGAGGCCCAGGGACCGGTCGTAGTCCGCCCGCTTGATCCGGTCGCGGAGCGTCTCGTACGCGATCCACAGCTGGGCTGCGGCCCCGGCCGGATGCCAGCGGAACGCCTCCATCTTCCGCGCGAAGGCGCGGGCGATGTCGTCGTCGCTCGCCGCCGGCGTCAGCCCGAGCGCATCATAATGATTGGGTCGCGACCTGACCGCGCTGACCATGGCTCAATCCTCCCCGCAAATTTTCGAGTCTTAAGTCTCGAAAGCTCCTGCCGTTTGGGGGAGAAATCCAGTTCCGCCCGCCGCAAAGCCGCGGCCGTTCACCGGCAACCGCCGCGTGATCCGGTGCATCGAACGAAAAGTTAAGAACGCGCGACCCGCGTCAGTGCGCCAGCTCGGGTTGCTGCGTTCCCAGCAGCTCGTCGAACAAGGCCCGGTAGCCGAGAAGCGCGTTGCGCAGGTCCTCGGTCCCGGCGCTCCCGCGCGAATGGCGGACCGCGATTTCATGGGCGGCGCGATAATTCTCGACGACCTTCGGGTGCTCGACGGAGATGTCGGCGGCGCGTTGCTCGAAATCCTGCACCGGATAGCCGCGCGCCTTCATCACCTCGGCGACCAGCGCATCGGCGAGCGCGATCGAGCGCTCGGGGTCGTCGACGAATCGCGCCTGCACCCTCTGCCACTCCTCGGCGAAGGCATCGCGCTCGCGCGGCGGCAGCGGCCTGATCTCGAGCTTCTCGACGCGCTTCTCGCGCTTCAGGAGCTCGGAATCGGCCTTGGCCTTGCTTCCACCGGCGGCCTCGACCTGGTGCTCATATTCGGCGCCGAAATGCTCCTTGAGCCGATCCCGCTGGCGGCTGCGCACGGCCATCATTGCAATGCCGATGATCACCAGCACGGCGATGACCAGGATGACGATCAGTGTCGGGCTCATGGCAGCCTCCTTCTAAGGCCCGCCCCGCCGCTCTAAACGCGCCCGCGCTGCCGCTGATCCACCGTTCGGCGCAGCTTAGCCGCGCTCGGGACGCACCGTTCCTCCCTGCGCCGCGATCCATTCGTCGACCCTGCGGTCGAGCACCGGCAGCGGCTGCGAACCGTCGCTGATGATGAGGTCGTCGAAAGCCTTGACGTCGAACTTGGGCCCGAGCGCGGCTTCCGCCCTGCGGCGCAGCTTCATGATCTCGAGCATTCCGATCTTGTAGCCCGTCGCCTGCCCCGGAAGCGTGATGTAGCGCCGAACCTCGGAGCGCGCCTCGTCGGGCGAAACGCGGCCGGTGTTGATCATGTAGTCGACGGCCTGCTCCTCGGTCCAACCCATGGCGTGAATGCCGGTGTCGACGACCAGCCGCGCGGCGCGGAAATGCTCCTGGTCGAGGTGCATGAAATCGTCGGCGATGTCGGGGTAGGCGCCCATCTCCTTGCACAATTGCTCGGCATAGAGCGCCCAACCCTCGTTGAAGGCGACATAGCCGCCCGAGCGGCGGAACTTGGGCGTGCCCGTCTGCCGCACCTGGATGTCGCCGGCCATGACGTGCCCGGGGATGCCCTCGTGGCACATGAGGTCGGTCAGCATCGCCGGGTCCGGGGTCTTGCCGAGCAGGTGGACATAGACCCGCCCCGGCCGCGTCCCGTCCGGGCTCGGCGGAGCGGCGTGCGCGGCGCCGCCCGCGACCTCGCTGAACGAGGGCTCGCGGATCACCTCCGCGCGATATTGCGGCAGGTTGTAGAAGCGCTCCGGAAGCAGCGAGCGGTTGTGCGCGACGATGTCGTTGGCGCGCTTGAGATACGCCTCGCGAAGCGCATCGGTCCACGGCACCGGCGGGAAGCGCTTCGCCCGGTCGGCATAGAAGGCGTTGCGGTCCGCGAACCCCGCCTTCCTCGCCAGCGCGTCCTGCTCGCCCTCGATTCGCTTCAGTTCGCTTAAGCCGATTGCATGGATCTGCTGCGCCGTCAGGTCGAGCGTGGTGTTGAGCTTCAGCGCCGCCGCGTACCAGTCGAGCCCGCCGGGCAACGAGATCGCGCCGACGCGCCCGCTCGGCGCCGTCGGAAGCTCGCTGTTGCCCCACGCGATCACCCGCTCATAGCCTGGCTTCATCGCCATCAGCGACGCGCGCGTGTCCGCGAGCAGCGCATCGCCCTCCGCCTGGGTCACCTTGCCGCCGGCGACCAGCTTTCCAACTTTCTTCTTCGCGTCCGCCCACAAGGGCGAATCCGTGCCGGCGTCGAACGGCGCGCCGGTGATGATCACCTTGCTCCCGTTGATCACCCTCTCGACCTCGAATTTCGGCGCGTGCACGCCCGCCGCATCCGACAGCCTGGTCTGCGCGATCGCCGTGTCGAGCACGGCCGGGATCGCCCGAAGCCGCGCATTGTAGGCGCGCATGTCGGCGGCATCGCTGACCGTATGCGTGTTGATCATGAAGTCGGGCAGCTGCGAGTGCACCGAATAGAGGAAGGAATAGAAGGGTGGCTGGTAGCGCCGGTACTTGTACTGCAGCTCCATGCGCTGCAGCTCGGTCTCCCAGATGTCGTAGTTGGTCTGGCCCTTGGGCGAGAGCTTGGAGCGGTCGAACTCGGCCTTCATCCGGGCGACGCTCGCCCGCCGCGATTCGAGCCGCCTCAGCTGAGCGGCGTCGCTGATGTCGTCGAGCTTGTCCTCGCCCTCCTTGATCCCAAGGCGCGTCGCCTGCTGCGGCCTGAGCTTGAGGTCGGCCGCGAACTCGGCGTCGAGGAATTGCGTCAGCCGAGCGTCCTCGGCGTTTGCGGCCGGTGCCGCGGCAGCCGGCGCCTGCGCGGCAACGGCGATCGCCTGCGGTGCGACCCAGGTCGCCGCGGCGGCGGCCAACAACCAGCTGAACTTGCGCATCATTCCCTCCCGCGAGGCCCGGCTGAAGGCCGGATGTCCGGCGGCGGGTGTAACAGGAGCGCGCCCGTCCGCAACCGGGCGGACCGGCTCGAGTGCGCGATTTTTCGAAGCGGTCCCCTGAGCTTAGAACTCAGGCGCTCAGGGGACGCTTGCCCTGCAGCTTAGCCGCGTTCGCCCGCGCGCTTTGGCGGCGGCGGAGGTGGCGGAGGCGGCGGCAGCGGGCAGGTCGAGCCGGCCGGAAGCGTCGATCCATCCGGGCAGGTGACCGGCGGCGGAGGCGGCGGCGGCGGCACCGGGCAGGTCGAGCCGGCCGGGACCGTGGTTCCATCCGGACAGCTGACCGGCGGCGGCGGTGGCGGCGGCTTGGTCGCGCAGGCCGCAAGGCCAAGTCCAGACGCAAGGACCGTCGTAGCAAGGATGAGCGTGAGCCTCATGTTCCCTCTTCTCCTTCTTTTGCGAGCTCCGCTCGCCAACGAAATCGGCTGAGCAACGTTCCTTCAACAGCACGAGCGCCCGGGCGCAAGGGGGTTATCGGCGACCTATTCGCTGAGCGCGTCGAAGCCGTCCGGCTCCTCCGGCTCGCGCGCCTTGTAGTCGGGCGCTTTCGTCCAGCCCGGCGGGATCATCACGTCATGGCGCTCGTCGTGCGTCCACCCGGCCTCGAGCTGCTCGCGCCGGGTGCGGTCGGTGAGCCGCCTGATTTTGTTAAGGACCCGCTCGCGCAGGGCCTGGACGTCATCCTCGCTCATCGACGCCGCCTGCTCGGCAAACGGATTGGGAAGCATTTCCCGCTGCGTCTTCGAGCCGTGGACCTGGACGATCCGGATCGCTTCGGCGACCGAGACGACGGGACCGGCGCGACCGTCCGGGGGACGGTTGCCCAAGGTCACGTCAATTCCGTCCACATCCAGCTCTTCCGGCTCGAAGCTGCGGTTGGCCGCCTCGACCAGGTGCATCTCGATCGACGCCCGGCCGGTCTCGAGCACCGCGGCCCATTTGGCCCTGAAGTGCGCGTCGCGCAGCCGCCGCTGATAGACCGCGTTGGGCGACACCTCCGCGGCCTTGGCCGCGCGCTTGACGTTGGCGGTCGCCGCGAGCTCGTCGAAGAAGGCTTTCTCCTTGCGCTGGCTCCAGCGGTCATGCCCGGCACGCTTCAGCTGTGCCTTCGGCTTCCCCTCTGCTTTAGGGGAGGGGCAGCTCAGCTCGCCTGAGCGGGGTGGGGCAGCACGCCGCAACCGCTCAAGCTCTTCCGCCTTCTCCCGCTCCGCCCCGGCCGCATGCGCCGCGATCGCCTCCTCCCACGCCGCAGCGAACTCCGGATGAGCCCTCCGCCGCGCGTAGGCCGTCGTATGGTCGATCCCGGCGTCCTCGGCCGACGCGCGCGCGTCGCCCGTGCGCTCGAGCGCGCGCAGAAAAGGAATGGTCCACCGCGGCGCGCGTCTCTTTTTCGTCATCCCCGACCCGATCGGGGATCCAGCCTCTTCTTCCATCACCGCTCCCACACATGTGAAAGCGGACGTGCTAACCCATCTGGTTCTCTGTAGGAAAGCGGTTTCGAGCCGCCGGCATCGGCGAGCGATCGCGGCACAATGCGACGCGCGGGTGAGTAGCTGGCTCCCCCCACCTAAACGCTGGACACGCACTCAACTTTGGTTAACTCCCCGTTTCGGGACTCGGGTCTCTTCCCAAGTGAAACGTGTCCCCGGCCCGGCCGCGTTGCCCTTAATCAAGGCCGGGCCGTCACCTTTAAGTTGGAACCCATTGCATCGAGCGCGGTTCTTGCGCTCGTGCCGCTAGTCCCCCTTTCGCGGCACATGGTGAATGGGCGGCTCCGTTTGCGTCGCGGCTCGGGCCGCCCAATCCGCATCCAGCAGGATCAGGGCAACGGATCCCGACGAACCCAAAGACTTTCCCGAGGTCCAGCAGCAGGTCACGGAAGCGCTCCGCGACTGCGACGAGCTGCTGCTCCGCGCTCGCCGTCTGCTGCGCGCGACCGGGCAGGACAACGACCCGCCCGCCACGGCCAGCAGCGCGACCAGGAACGCGCCCGCGGAAGCGCCTGACTAGAGGACGGCCGACAGGACCGCACCAGCCGAGCTTTTCGACTGCGCGAAGATGCTCGGCCGAAGCCACGCGCTGATCCGGCGAGTGAGCGCGAGCTCGCCTTCGATGACAAGGTCGCCGGCAAGAACGGCGTCACGATAGCTTCGCGTCCCCATCCAGATGTCGCTCATGGTTCGCGCGCTCGTGGCGAAGAACACGTCCACGTCGCGGCCGGGATCGCTTATGCACACATCGACCTTGCCGTCGCGGACCAGCAGCCACCAGTCGCGCTGGCCCGGAACGTCGCTGAACTTGAACTGGATCACCGTCTCGCTGCCGGGCAGCTGGGCGGGATCGATGCTCCGTTCGAGGTACAGCATCAGCATCTCGACATCGAGATAGTCGGTCGCGAGCACGTTCTTGGCCCAGCACATGCCCCATTCGCCGAGCGCGACGATGATCGGCTTCAGCTCCTCGCACGCCGGCGTCGGATAATATTCGTAGCCGCGCTGCCCGTTGATCCGGCGGCGGACGACCAGGCCCTCGGCCTCGAAGAACTTGAGGCGCTGGGTCAGAAGTGCCGGCGAGATGCTGCCGAGGCCGCGCTGAAGTTCGCTGAACCGGCGCCCGCCCATCAGAAGCTCGCGAATGATGAGGAACGTCCAGCGTTCCCCGAGGATTTCTGTCGCCTTCGAGATCGGACAGAATTGGCCGTAGTTCACGCCATGCTCCGCCGTGGCTTTTGAGGCGCGTCGCCTCTTCCCAATACACCGCGAAGGCGCGGCTTCCACTTCAAAAACTGTAGCTGGTTTCTTCAGAAGCTGAACTGGATGGGATGCGGCCGATCTCGCAGGGGATGCGCGACCCGCCGGACGGTCCGGCGCGACAGTGAAGGGAAAAGCACATGCCGCTCGTCACCATCGACGTCATCAGGGACGCATTCACGCCCGACCAGAAGAAGAGGATCATCGAGAAGGTCAGCGAAGCCATGATCGAGGTCGAAGGCGAGGCGCTGCGGCCGGTCACCTGGGTCAAGATCAACGAGATCGCGCAGGGGGATTGGGCGATCGGCGGAAAATGCCTCAACGCCGCGGCCGTCCACGCGATGGGGGCCTGAGGAGGGGCGCGGGGAACGGCGGCAGCGCCGCCGCTCCCGTTCTTGCGTGGGAGTCAAGCGAGCATGAAGTATTTCGCCTGTGCAGCGCTGTTCGCTGCGTCCATTTCGATTATCCCGAGCGCCGCCGATGCGACGGTGACGCTGGACATCAGCCAGGTCGGCTCCGACGTGGTCGGGAGCAGTTCCGGCTCGCTGAACCTCACCGGACTGACTGAATATGAAAAGGCGTCGGCGCTTGCCGGGGAGCTCAACGCGGCGGCGGCCTTGGCGGAAGTCGGCGACGGCGGGCAATGGGTGGACGGCTTTACAGGCCTGACTTCCTATCCAACGAGTCTCGGCCCAGGCACTGGCACGATCTTCTCGTCGTCGGTTACGGGGGATCCGTTCGCCGTCTACGGCGCATTCGGCATGGTGTGGCTCCCGGACGGTTACGTTTCGGGAAGCCCGATCGCAGGCACTGCGACCTGGCTCAATCAAACGATCGCCTCGCTTGGCCTGACGCCCGGGACCTACACGTTCGTCGCGCCTTCCGACACGGTGGTGGTGACCATCGAAGGAACCGCCGGCGCCATTCCCGAACCCGCAACCTGGGCCATGATGCTGCTGGGACTCTGCGGGATCGGGATTGCGATGCGCTCCCGCGGCCGCTCGCTTTTCGGTGACAGTTTACCCAATTGCGCGAGCGCATAAGCGTCGGGCGTCAATCATGGCTGCTGCTCCTTCAACGGAGCGAACCAGCTATGGCATCGCGGGGGCTGTAGGAAAGGCTCTTGTGCCTACGGAGTTCCTAGCGAATGCCTATTGTTGGACATTGTTGGACATTGCGCTGCGCAAATTGAGAGAATCGAGGAACTGTCACCGCAATGCGCGTTCGGCGTTTGCGCAATGTCAGCGAGATTGCCCTCTGTGTTCTATGACTCGAGCAGTAGCAAGCAGAACAATTCCAGCTAACGCAAAAATGAACATAGCAGTGGGAGCAGCCATCGAGAGGCCGCTGCCGGCGTTACCCGTTCTCGTTATGACGTCTACGAGCAGCCCAAGAGAGATGCCGTAGCAAAGAACTGCGGCGCAAATGAATGCAACAAGCAATCTCTGCGCAGGTTGTTTGAGGGCTATTCCTTTCTTGGATGCGCGGAGAGAAAAGCTAAGAATTGCCAGCACCGAGATTCCTAGAACAAAGCAAACGCCAATCGCCGACCTCCTAGCATCGGCTTCAATCTCGGCGTAGACCGTAAGTGCGGCCACAAAGACTGGTGCAGCTGCAAACAGTCCTATTAGCTTATCGGTCAGCATTATTTTGCGCAGGGATCACCACCGATCTGAGACCCCACTATGGCTCCGGCTATTACGCCTGCAGGCACATTCGGAGAAAGTCCGGCGATCGTCAAACTAAGCGCTAGGCCGGTCGAAGTATTGGCCCCATTACGGTGCCCATTACGGTGACAGCCCATTACGGTGACAGTTTACTCATTTGAAGCCCGATCGGCTTCTTTCGGCTTGCGCCCCGGCTTGGCCGGCATGAGCTTGCGGCCGCTCCGCCCCTCGAGTTCGAGCAGCCATTCGCTCCGTCCCACCGGCCGCCCCGTCGTTTCGCTCTTGCGTAGTGCGGCCCAAGTCGAGGCCTCCTCTTCTGCCTGCCGGTCGAGGATCTCTTCGAAATCGCCGTAATGTTCAAGCAGCGGCGCCACCGTCACAAGCGCGTCGTCCTGTCCGGAGAGATGCGCCCCGACGCTCGACCAGGGCCAGTCCCGCGCCCGCCTGACCAGTCCCGCCCCCACCGGGTTCAGGGCGACGTAGCGCACCGCCGCTAGCAGATGCGCCTCATCCATGGCGACGGCGCCGAACCGTCCCTGCCAGAGATGGCCCGTCCACTCGTGGCGCGCGTTGATCATGCCGGTGTAGCGGCGGTGCGCGTCCGCGAACGTCCGGCGCAGCCCGTCCTCGCCGCTCGGCACCACGATCAGGTGGACGTGGTTGGGCATGAGGCAATAGGCCCAGACCTCAGCGCCCGCGCGCTTCGCAGCATCGCCGAGCATCGTCCGATAGCGCTTGTAATCGGCGTCCTCGAAGAACGTGCGCTCGCGCCGGTTGCCGCGCTGGGTGACGTGGTGGGGAATTCCGGGAATGACGATGCGCGCGAGCCGGGCCAACCGAGTGCTCCTGAGGCGATCCGGCGGGCCGATCCTGACGCAAGCGGCCGCCGATTGGAAGAGTCGCTTTCGTGCCCCTTTTTCGGTGACAGTTTACTCAATTGCCATGACTGACGCCCGGACGCCTATGCGCTCGCGCAATTGGGTAAACTGTCACCGAAAAAGGAAAAGGGCCGCTGTTTCCAGCGGCCCTTCCTGTTTCCCGCTTCCGCAGGAATGACGAAATGTGGGCTTACCCCAGCATCTCCTGCTCGAGCTTCTTCGCCATCTCCTCGATGTTCTCGGGCGGCCATCCGGGGATGTCCATCCCGAGCCGCAGCCCCATGCTCGCGAGCACTTCCTTGATCTCGTTCAGGCTCTTGCGGCCGAAGTTCGGCGTCCGCAGCATCTCGGCCTCGGTCTTCTGGACGAGGTCGCCGATGTAGATGATGTTGTCGTTCTTGAGGCAGTTGGCGCTCCTCACCGACAGCTCCAGTTCGTCGACCTTCTTCAGGAGATAACGGTTGAGCTGGTTGGTGTCGGTCGGGGTCGCGTCGGCGGCCATCGGGACCGCCTGGCCGATCATTGGCGACGGCGCCATGCGGACCTGCGATTCGTCGAAGTGGACGAACAGCTGCAGCTGGTCCTGGAGGATCCGCGCGGCATAAGCGAGCGCGTCCTCCGGCGTCACCGTTCCGTCGGTCTCGATCGTCAGCGTGAGCTTGTCATAGTCGAGCTCCTGGCCGACGCGGGTGTTCTCGACCTTGTAGGCGACCTGGCGCACGGGGCTGTAGAGCGCGTCGACCGGGATGAGGCCGATCGGGGCGTCGGCCGGGCGGTTGGCGACCGCCGGCTGGTAGCCCTTGCCGATGTCGGCGGTGAGCTCGATGTTCAAGGTCGCGCCCTCGTCCAGGTGGCAGATCACGAGGTCGGGGTTGGTGACCTCGATGTCGCCGGTGACCGCGATCATGCCCGCGGTGACTTCCGCCGGGCCGGTGGCGGAAAGGTGAAGCCGGCGCGGCCCCTCGCCTTCCATCTTGAGCGCGATCTGCTTGACGTTGAGCACCATGTCGGTGACGTCCTCGCGGACGCCGGCGAGGCTGCTGAACTCATGCAGCACGCCGTCGATCTTCATCGAGGTGACGGCGGCGCCCTGGAGCGAGGAGAGGAGCACCCGGCGAAGCGAGTTGCCCAGAGTCATTCCGAAGCCGCGCTCCAGCGGCTCGGCGACGAACACGGCGCGGCGGCGGCTGTCGCCACCGGACTGCTTCTTCTCGAGCGCTGATGGCTTCTTGAGTTCCTGCCAGTTCTTTGCGTTGACGGCCATTTGTCTTCCTGCCCTTTGGTGAGGCGTCCCTCACCCAAACTAAACTTTGTTCACCGCGGTCACCCGCGGCAGCGGCCCTTTATTCGTCAGACCCGGCGGCGTTTCGACGGCCGCACGCCATTGTGCGGGATCGGGGTCACGTCGCGGATGCTGGTGATCGTAAAGCCCACCGCCTGGAGCGCTCGAAGCGCGCTCTCGCGGCCCGAGCCGGGTCCCTTGACCTCGACCTCGAGCGTCCGGACGCCGTGGTCGGCGGCCTTGCGGCCCGCGTCCTCGGCGGCGACCTGGGCGGCGTAGGGAGTCGACTTGCGGCTGCCCTTGAAGCCCATCATCCCGGCGCTCGACCAGGCGATTGCATTGCCCTGTGCGTCGGTGATGGTGATCATCGTGTTGTTGAAGCTGGCGTTCACGTGGGCGACGCCGGCGGTGATGTTCTTGCGCTCCCTCCTGCGGAGGCGCTGCGGTGCCTGGGCCATTCTATCTCGTTCCTAATCCCTGAATTCCGTTCATCCGGCGGGCCCTGCTCCAAATCCGCTCATCCTGAGTAGGGATTGAGCTTGTCGAAGGCCCGTATCGAAGGATCGGCCTTACTTCTTCTTGCCGGCGATCGGCCGGGCCTTGCCCTTGCGGGTGCGCGCGTTGGTGTGCGTGCGCTGGCCGCGGACGGGGAGGCCCTTCCTGTGGCGAAGCCCGCGGTAGCAGGCGAGGTCCATCAGGCGCTTGATGTTCATCGCGGTCTCGCGGCGAAGGTCGCCCTCGACATTGTGGTCCTTGTCGATCGCCTCGCGGATGTGCAGCACCTCCTGGTCGGTGAGGTCCTGGACGCGCTTGTCCGGCGCAATGCCGAGCCTTTGCGTGATCTGCTTGGCCGTCGTCCGGCCGATTCCGTGGATATAGGTCAGCGCGACTTCCACGCGCTTGTTGGTGGGGATGTTCACCCCGGCAAT
>Ga0207674_10000636_pt1 | contig 45638 bp, 50 predicted proteins | sample KBSCornC72_FD_184303 | JGI IMG/M metagenome (GOLD analysis project Ga0207674, IMG submission 184303) | Corn rhizosphere microbial communities from Kellogg Biological Station, Michigan, USA - KBS Corn C7-2 (SPAdes) (version 2) | ecosystem: Host-associated > Plants > Roots > Rhizosphere > Soil ... | reverse complement strand
AATAAAGACGATAATTTCGTCTTCAAAGAAGAGCTGGAGGGACTGCAGGCCATAAATTCGGAATTTAAGATTCTGGAATTCGTCGATAAGCGCATAGCCGAGCCGGACTTGGAAAAGTACTTCTCGGATAAAAGCGCGGTGTTTTACCTCTCGGGTCCGCGCTCGATGGTCGAAAGCTATGAGCATCTGTTCGCCGACCGCGGTATCGAAAAGACAGCCGTAATGACCGACTACTTCCCCGGTTACTAGCAGGCGTAGTCTTGGTCGAGTTTGCCGCTGTACTGGATAAGGTAAGTGAGGCCCCCGGTAAACTGATGCCCCTTGCAATAACTGGCGGCCTGTTTGGCGGTTCGCACAGTTGTAGCTCCCCAGTTGGGCCAATTGTTCTGCCAGCCCCCGGTTATGACCCCCCATTGGTAGGTGGTGCTGTACGCTCCTACGGAGATGACACCTGAATCTCTCAAAGCGTCGTATGATCCCTGCAGGCTGCTGCGGTTCTGATAGATATCGGAATTCCAGGTATTGGCCGTTTCTACGTCCAGCCACCAGGTCGGACTGCTGACCCCTTGAGAGCCAGCGTAGCCGAGAGCATCTTTAGCGGCGTTATATCCGTAGTTGTAGGCCAGGCAAGTCGAATCGCCGGCGCCGCAAGGAATCGGGCTATTTTGGTCGATGCGAGGAGACTTATCGTTCCAGCCGGTATTAGTATAAAGACTTAAGTTCGGGAAGTTAGCGGCTTCTGGTGCTAAGCAATCGTTGTATTGGTAGAACAGACCGCTGGTGACGCCGACAATCCCGAAAGCCGTCCCGGTGATTTTGGCCTTGCAGTTAGGGTAGCTGACATCCACGCCATTGGTGCCAGAAACGTAAATTCCCTGGGCGGCGGCCACCCCTGAAACCGTAAAAATATAAGCCGTAGCCAGCACGATTATCGAAACTAATTTATTACGCATTAGCTTTTATTCTACAGGATGCATGGAAGATGACCGAACTCTAAGAATCTAGTAAGGATAACCGGATGAACTGCTGTTTTGGGTGGGAGTGTTCGACGATGGCGCGGTTGGTTGGGACGTGGAGGGCTTGGCTATGCTGAAGTTCTCTACACCGTTGCCCGTGACCTTGCCGGCGCTGTCGCCGGTAAAGTAGTACAGCGGCATACCGTTATAGGTGTACTGCGTCTCGCCATTATCGGCCCGCTTGATAGTGCTGACGCCAGATGGCAGGTTAGCGACCGTGCTCGTCACGGTATAGGGCGGCCAGTTGGAAAGGCAGGATCCCGTACAGTTACTGACACCCGAGCTATCAGCATTATAGGTATATAACGGCTTGCCGTTGGGATCGGCCAGGTACTGGCCGAGGGCCGAATCAGTCTTAACCGTGAATACGGCATTGCTAGTGGCTGGCGTACTGCTTTGGTTATTTGTTGAGTTGGATGGATTATTCGGAGTATTGGTTTTATCTGAATTGTGGAATAGGGCGTATCCTACGCCAACTAATATGATCAGTACGATAATTATCGCGGCCAAGCTGCTTCGTTTCATAAACCCCTCTTTCTTAAGTGATATTGCCAACCCTTAATAATATTTTACACCCCGCTTTGGCATAGTGCCTCAGACAGCCAGCAGTTGGCGATAGAAAACAGAGGTAGTTATAATACTCAGCTGTTTTCTGTTTCGGATGCGGGCTGCCCATAATTCGAACAATATCGAGCCGTAAGGCGGGACGGAGAAGAGCCCGGCGGTAAAGGTCCGGCGTAAATCCCACCTTAAGCTGGGCGCCACGATTATGGCTGCCGTGATATACAAAAGAAATAGCAGACCGTGGATCTGTCCGGCGATCAACACCGGTATATTACTGTGGGGAGTGATAAATCTTTGGATCAGAATACCGGAGATAAGCAGTGTCCAGCCGCAGGCCTCGCCGATAGCCGCCAGCTTGAACAGCATCCAGGCCTCATCATCAGAAAAGGGCCGGAACTTTTTATAATTTTCAAAAAATCTTTTCATTCCTCTACTGACATCATACCAAAGGGGCTAAACATCCTTGGCTCCGGAGGCCGGATAGCGGACTCCGTCCTTCTCCGCTCAGCCATGCTCGAAGCAAGCTTCTGCGCATGGCCTCGCTTCGCCGAACCGGCGACTATCGCCAGCTGACGCTGTCGAGTCGCCGGAGCAAAGCCGGCCCACGAAAAACGGGCTCGCGAACCATTATTAAAATGATTCTCGAGCCCGTGGCTCCGGAGGCCGGATTCGAACCGGCGACCTGGGGATTAACAGTCCCTCGCTCTACCGCTGAGCTACTCCGGATTAACAGATTGATTATATTGGAGAGGTGGCTCAGGCGTCAACGAGACATCAGCCGAATGATTCGACAGCCAGCTGTCCTAGCGGCGTTTGATGCCGGCCGAAATACACATCAACACCAGCTAAATCACCGGTCGCCTTAGCCAGCTCCAGTACCAGGTCCTTGGAGTGCGAGCCTAAGCGCAGCGAAGTCGGTGCGCCGACATACCATTTGGCGGCTTTAGGGTCCTTATCCCACCACATGGTTACCGGCCAGGCCATCCTGAACCTATCGAGCTGGTCGTAGGCGCCCGGTGAGACTCGGCGGAAACGCAGGCCGGCAAGTTTGCCGTCCTCATCGGTTATACGCTGCGCCGTGCTGCCGGTGGGATCAGTTATCAGCAGCGCGCTCCGGCCTTTGGCGTCCAAGCCGGCCATATAGGCGTCGAACGAATTATCAGACTCCTCATTGATGGCTTTCCGCAGCTCACTATCGATTCCGAAAAGCCTTGAACTGGCGGTGGAAGGCACTTTAAGCGAGAGATTGGAGAACTTTGTCAATACATCAGGCACCGGCTGCCCCATGAACTCCGCGAAAACCAAGGATTTATTGATCGGCATGATAATCTGCTCGGTCATATCGAACACATTGAAAGGCTTGCTGGATGGATTCTGATTGGCCTCTTCCATCTGTTTTACGGCATCTATGAATTCCGCTGCGTATACCGGCAGGGCGATTATATTCGGATGGAAGCCGGCCAGGACCACATGGTTATTCCGGGTCTTAAGACGGCCGACGACTGTCCTCAGCGCTGAGCCCGCCTCTTCATTCTCTATAGTAGTCTCGGCCCTCGTAAGACTTTGCCCGGGAGCCATCGATTGCCGACGGAGATCTAGGCTGAACTGCTCGGCCTTGTCGGCGCCTATCACGGCCTCGACGCTTTGCTTTAGCACGTGCAGCATATTGGCTTGTATCGATTCTTCGCCCAGCTCGGTGATCTCCTCCTCGCTTGGCCTGTATGCGCTGACGAATCCGGCGTCAAGCCTCTGGTAAGGATACCGCTCCGGATCGTTGGGTAATACTGATAGCTGCCCGGCCAAACCGTTGCGCTCGGCCAGATCTTCTATCCAGGCTTTGCTGGATCGGTAATAGTCTTCCTGGCGCGCGGGGTCGCGCAGAATATCAGTTCGCCTGGACGCGGAGTTTTCCATTGAGTTTTTATTTTATCAAATTAATTGCCTTATATATCCCTAAAAATTACTACATGACGCGGCCGGAAGATATGCTATATTGGCATCATTAACAAACAGGCCGCTGGAAGTCAGTGAGAATCTGACACTGTGCCGCAACGGTAATTCGCTAGAAGCGATAAGTCCGATACAGCGAAAGTAATTAAGTTCCCGAGCAGGAGAAATACTTAACAAGTCAAGTATATTACCCCTGAATCTCGTGAGCAGGGGTATTTTTTTGGAAACAGCCGAACTTGGAAACCACATCGAACTAGAACAGCGGATGGACAGCAATTCCGTCATGCTCCTAAGAGAGATGTATGGCAGCCAAGACGAAGAACTGCAGGCCAGGCTTTTTGAGCAAGCCGCTGACCAGGAGGCGACACTGATCAGCGAGGTGCTGGACGGCGCGGTTATCACGGACTTCAAATTCACTGCGCAGGAGGGGAAGCTCTACCTGCTGCAGCCCGACGGCGTTGCTGACTGGCAGCGGATGCACGAGCATGGCGTGTTGCGGGCCGAAGCTAAAGCGGCGGAGGATCCCGGGTTCCGGGCATACGCTGAAATCGCCAGGGCCGAGCTGGAAGAATCCAGGCTGCAGGAAGAAATGGTGAGGGCCGGCCGGCCGGCAGCTATGGTAAAGCTCTCACTTTGCGGCGACGATGTCATGACGGCCGAACAGCTTAAGAAAATCGGTCGGAACCCGGAAGCCCAAAGGGCGTTCCTGCGGGTTTCGGTCTTCGACGGCCAAGATATGCATATCCACTCGCGCTCAATAGATGGGGTCAGCTTAAGCGATGGACGGGGAATAGCCGAAGGCTGGGGCACATTCGGGCAGCCGCAGATGGGATTGGAGCCGGATGCTTCCTCGGTCGATATACTCAACAGCCACCTGTATTTCGAAGAAAATCAGATGGATTTGCCGCGGATGCACCAGCTGGCCGATAATCTGGTACGTTCGTTCGATGCTATGAAGAGCCGGCGGACAGGCAAAACCTGCAGGGCCGGCCGAGCGCCGGAGGGCGTTGATACGTATAAGTTCGTGCTGGATAATAAGGATCTGCTGGCAGCCCACATGGACAGCTTGGTCAGCTTGGCCGGCAGAAATGAATTACCGATAGGCCATGTGGCGGCCGTCACCAACGAGCTTCGCTATGACATAATGTCCAGCTACAAACAAAGGCTGGAGGGCACATGGGAAGAATTGGGCAGTCTGGCCGAGTCGGTGGCCGCCGCCGGCGACTCTGAACGCGGCCAGGGCACCGAATTCGGAGGCTGCGACACGGTGATCAGCGCCAATACCGCTGCCAATGCCGGCTATGCCAATGCCATGAGAACCTCTGAGATGAAGACCAAGTGCGTGCAGTGCCCGTCTTGCAAGAGCATCGTCGACCTGCCGGACAAGCTGCTGAAAAAGGACATAATGCACTGCGTCAAATGCAAAGCCTCGGTCCACACCAAAGGCGGTAAGGTCGACCAAAAGTATATTGATGAATACTACGGTATCAAACCAGAAAACAGCCAGAAGAGTGAAACCTTCGGCGAGTACTGGGACCGTTTAGGAAGAGAGATAGAGCTTAGGCGATTAGAAAAAGAAGAGGGACTGGCAGAATACGCTTAGGCTTTCTGGCGCGACAGCGCGGTTAAGCTGTGCACTACGGTGTGGCCTAGTTTCCTGTGCTTGACTTTGCGCTGCTCGACCCCGTGCTGTTTCTTAAGCTGTCGGATGTGCTGTTCACGGATCCGCTTGAAATCGCTTTTCCGCAAAGAGGATTTCTTAACGAAGGCTCCGACCTTTTCGCCGCCGATAAAGTGAGGCAGCATCACGTAGCTGGCACCTTCGTCATATAACTCGCCGGCTTGCTTAGGGCTGTCGGCCTGGGCGATGACAACGGCGTCCGAATGACTGCGTTTCAAGAAGTTCAGCAGGAATAGGTTGGCCTCGGGGTCGGTTATGGTGGTGACGACCAGCTTGGCTTTGGCGACGTTGGCTTCTTCCAATAGCTCGACATCAGTGGCATCGCCGTACATATGATGGATTTTGCGCTCCTCCAGGGTGTCTATGATGTCGGGGTCGTAGTCGATGACTACGAAATTCTTAGTCAGCTGGCGGAAGACTTTGACGAACTCATGGCCGCCTTTTTGGTAACCGAACAGTACCATCTCATAATTGCGCGGCGCGGCCGGCTCGCCATGGGTCTGGCTCCGCTCAAATATATTCAGAAAACGTTCGATTACCGAAAAGATACGGTCGCTGAAGAGAATCAGGTAAGACGAGGCCGCGATGGAGCATAGCGCGATGAAAGTTATCGCCGTGACTAAGCTGGAATCGATCAGGCCGCGTTTTTCGCCCAGCAGCACCAGTACGATTGAAAATTCGCTTACCTGGGCCAGCGCGACTGACGCTTTGAAGCTGGTGCGTTTGGTATAGCCTAAAAAGCCCATCACAGCCATTGAAACAATCGGCTTGGCGATAATCACCACCAGCGCGGACACCAAAATTATAGAGAACATCGGACCTATATGGTGTAGGTTCAGATTGGCGCCAAGAGTGATGAAGAAAACGATTACGAAGAAGTCGCGCAGCGGCCGGAGGCGGGCCGCTACCTCTTGTGCGTACGGCTGGGTCGCCAGGCAGATACCGGCCAGCAGGGCGCCGATCTCGCTTGATAAACCGATTTTCTGAAACAGCGCCGCGCTGCCGAGACCCCAGGCGATGGCGAATAAGAACAGGAATTCCTGGCTGCCGGAAATCAATTTATGGAACGACGGCAGCAAGCGGTCGCTGACCCAGTAAATCGCGACGCCTAAGATGCCGCCTTTGAGCGCCAGGCCGAGCGTACTGCCTATGGCCAACGACTTGGTATTGCCAGCCGAAGTAACGACTACCAGGGCTATAGCGAACAGGTCCTGTACCAACGATACGCTGATGGCGATCTTGCCATATAGTCTGGCTTGCTCACGCTTATCACTGAGCATTTTTAGAATGATGATGGTGCTGGAAACAGCCAAGCTGGCGCCAAGGAACGCGGCCGGAACGGATGGGAGCCCTAGGCTCATGCCTAATACCCAGCCTAAGGCCGTGATCACGCCTACCTGGATAAATCCGACATAGGTCGCTGTTTTGCTGACCTCTTTTACGATCTGCGGATTAAGTCCCAGTCCGATAATGAACAGCAGCAGTGCGATTCCTAGGTCTGAAAACAGCGACAGGGTATCTGGCGATTTAGCTACGTGGAAGACCGCCGGGCCGACGATTATACCGGTTAAGATATGTCCGATGATCAGCGGCTGGTTGATAGCCCGCATCAGTAAGGCGACTGCCGCGCCTATGACAATTATCAGGCTCAAGCCCGAGAAAACAGTATCCATATTAAAACAGTGACCAGATAGCCGCTACGCCGGCCAGGCACATCAAACCGGTAACCATCCAGCCGATGTAGGTCGTTGACGGCTTATTGACCCAGGGCCCCATGATTTTTTTATTGCTGCTGATCAGGACTATCAAGACCAGGACGATTGGTGCGACGATACCGTTAAAAACCGCCGAATAGATAAGGGCTTTTATCGGGTCCAATCCGACAAAGTTCAGGCCCAGGCCGACCAGCATAGACAAAATAATAACTCCGTAAAAAGCGTGGGCTTGCTTGAATTTCCGGTAAAGACCTTCATGCAGCTTAAAGCTTTCGGCGAAGGCGTAGCTGCTGGCGCCGGCCAGCACAGGGATAGCCAGCAGGCCGGTGCCGATGATACCGGCGGCAAACAGGGGGTATGTAGAGCTGCCGGCAAAAGGCCTCAAGGCTTCAGCGGCCTGGGCGGCCGAAGTGATATTAGTAATGCCGTGGGTAAAAAGCAGGGCGCCGCAGGCTGCGATGATAAAAAACATCACCAGATTGGATAGCAGCATTCCCGACCACACGTCGATCCGCATTTTGTGGACGTCCAGCTTATGGACATCATCCACGCGCGAAGCGATGCTGGTCTTGCCATCCATGATTTCCTGCTCGACTTCTTGGGATGTCTGCCAAAAGAACAGATATGGCGAAATTGTGGTACCGAGAATCGCGCAGATGAGCAGGATCTGGTCTTTACTGAAAGTAATACTTGGCAGAGCGGCGTGTTTTAAGACGCTGCCCCAATTGAGATGGGCCAGCAGAGCCGATGCGATATACGCCAACAGCACCATAGCCAGCCACTTAAGGTATTTAGCATAGCGCTCGTAAGGTGTAAAAACCTGCAGCCCGACGCTTATTAAAGTAAAACCGATGACCAGCGCCGGGAAATTAAGGCTGGGCCGGAGCAGCTGCGCGCCCTTGGCCATGGCTCCCAGGTCGGCACCGATGTTAAAGGCGTTAGCGGCGAACAGCGACAAAGTGCAGACGTACAATACCTTCTTGGAAAAGTGGATGCGGATGCTGCTGGCCAATCCGCGGCCGGTGACCATGCCGATGCGGGCGCACATTTCCTGGACTGCGGCCATCAGCGGGAAAGTCACCAGTGATAGCCACATCAGCTGGAATCCATACTGGGCGCCCGTCTGTGAATAAGTAGCGATTCCGGACGGGTCGTCGTCAGAGGCGCCGGTCGTCAGTCCCGGGCCGAGAACATGCCAGTATTCCCGAGTCTTCTTTATAGTATCGCGGCCATTGGGCAGCTCGCTGACAACTTTCTCGGTCTCCTGGACCGTAATCGAGATAGCTTCAGTTATGATAGTTTTTTTAATTATTTTTTTTGCCATTTTGATCAATTATGCCTTAAGCATTATGGTATAACCTCTTAGGCTAAAAGCCAAGAGTTAAAAACCTAAAGCCGCAGCTCAGTATAAAATACTTAACAAGTCAAGTATTTTACTGTTTTGATTTCTGGTCGATCGCGGCCTTGATGGCGGAGCCGATCTTATCGGCCGACGGTATGCCCTGTGCGTCTACCAGGCCGGTGTTCGGCAAATAGTCGCCGTTCATGAAGAAAGTCGGCGTGGCTTGCGGCTGATGCGTCTTAGCGAAGGCAGCCAGGTCGGCATTGATTGTATCGTTTACTTTACCGCTGGCGTAATCGGTTTTGAACTGATTGATATCCAGTCCTATCTGCTTGGCAAAGCCTACGAAGTATTCATTGAGCGGGTCTTTAGAAACCACCCAGCCGGAAGCCCCGCTGCGGTCCTGGTTCTCATACAGCTTATCGTGCATCTGCCAGAATTTACCCTGCAGGCTAGCGGCTTCAGCGGCGCGCGCACCGGCAAAAGCGTTCTGGTGGATAGATGTCAGCGGCAGGTTGCGGAACTGGAAGTGGATGTCGTTATTGTACTGGGCCACGGCATCCTTGAGCGGCTGGTAGTAAGCGCCGCAGATCGGGCATTCATAGTCGCCGTACTCGACCAAGGTTACGCCTTTGGCGTTGTTACCTTCCACATGATTGGTCGCCTGAGCCCCGGAGCCGCCACCGCTCGAATTATTAGAAGAATTCTGACTTATGGCGAAAATAGCGATAAAAATAATGACAATCGCGCCTAAAATCCCAAGAAAACGCTTATCCATAAAACCTCCGTTAAAGTTCTACAGATAGTCTAGCACGAGTTACGGCGGGTTAGCGCCGCCTATGCTCTAGTAAGGCCAAAGAGCCGTCGGTCAGGGCTAGAAGCGAGCCGGCATCATACATTATCCGCCCCATGACAAACTCGCGGCCGGCTTGGCTGTCAGACTGAGAAAGCTTTTCGCCCAGGTCAAACGCATGCCAGGTATCCACGCCGAACGCTTCAAATGGCCGCCGTAGATTGTTGGGTGTCGCAAACAATACATCCTGGTTTAAACGCGTGCCAGCTACTCGGTTGGCTAGCACGGCCAAAGCTTTATGTTCGCCTACTCGCTGGTTTATCGGCGCGATATCCGGGCTTAGCTTGCGCATGAGATCGAGGGAAGCATGCTGATAGCCATCAGGTATATAGCTCTCCAGGCGGCCGTACAGTTCTTCATAGCGCCGCCGATTTATATCAAACAGCTCTTCGTCAAAGAACTCAGGGCCCATGAGCCGGGCCGATAAATCAATCAGAGCCGGCCGTTTTTTTGGATCGATGATGACCTCGTCGATGCTTCGGATCAGATCGATTGCCGCGCAGCCACAATTAGGATCATGGGCGCCTTCGGCGGTGTGTCCGCCCAGGCTATATTCGACACCATTCTGGATATACGCGGCATTTAAATTCCGGATGGCTGTAAGATGGCTGGCGCCTTTCCCTATAGTCATCTCGTATACCAAAGCGTTAGTACTCGAGCCGCCCATATTCTGCGGGCCCAGCACTTTCATGGCCGACTCGATAAATGTGGTAGCCGGGCGCTCATCGCCGCAATCCTCAGGCGCGCCGGGAACCGTATTTTCTATAAAATGGTCAAAATTAAGACTGCATAACTGCTCTAGGGCGTCCTGATCCAGCTGGCTTTCGACGGTGATACCACCCGTATAAGCATCTTTGAACTTCGCGTCATGTCCGTATAAAGGACCTAAGTTCTCTATAGTGGTTTCGTAAGTAAGATCTTGGTTGTGGCTCATATCCATTCTTCTCTCAAACTCATTAGACATAAATAATATAACTCCATTAGGCACTCGCAATTCTAATTGGAGGGGCACCTATTTATCTTTAAACAACAGTTGTCTAATCTACGCCTATGGAATTGATATGTAAAGCTAATTTATTACTGTCTTTGTGTAGAATAAAAGGTGATGAAGCTTGTGTATGTTCTGCTGGCGCTCGGGTTCATAAAATGCGTCCTGTTATATAAACTCTATAATTCGGTACCGGCGCTGGAGCTCAAGCATCAGGCTCGATCCAGTAATAAGCGGGCCCAATCCTTATATAAAGTCGCGAATTACGAGGCTAGCCTGGATGTACTGCTGTGGCTGCTGGGCACGGTCAGCGGCGCCGTCTTATTCATCTGGTCAGCCAGGACAAACTGGTGGCTGGCCGGCATTGTGATGGTGATTTCCGCCTGGCTGATAATCTGGGCGCCGGCGCCGCGCTGGGGCGGCTGGGCGGGAGCTTTATCTTCGGTAACAGCCAAATATTTCGCGGCTTTACTATCATTTCTAAACCCAGTCCTAGGCCGGATAGCCGCTTGGTATCCGCCGGCTGGCCGGCTGCGGCTGCACACCGGCCTGTACGAAAAGAAGGATTTACTTGACTTGTTAAGTAAACAGAATAAGCAGCTGGATAACCGTATCGATTCCTCGGATCTGCGCATCGCTGGCGGGGCGATAAGTTTCGGCGACAAGCTGGTGCGCGATGTGATGACACCACGGCGGAAGGTTAAATTCGTCGGCGCCGCGGACAGCATCGGACCGCTGCTCATGGACGAACTCCACAAAAGCGGCCACAGCCGCTTCCCGGTTACTAAAGACAGCGCTAAAGCCGCTTCGCCGCAAATCACCGGCACGCTTTATCTTAAAGATATCGTCGGTCACGAAGGCGGCGGCAAGGTCAAAGACCTGGCCCGCAAAGATGTTTATTACGTCAATGAAGATTCCAACCTGCGTCAGGCTCTGGGGGCCTTTTTGAAAACTCACCACCACCTGCTGGTTGTCGTAAACAGCTTTGAAGAGATCGCCGGCGTCTTATCGATCGAAGATGTTCTGGAGCAGATCATCGGCCAGCCCATTACAGACGAGTTCGACAGTTATGAAAATTTGCGCGCCGTAGCCAAAGAAGAAGCCCAGGCAGAAAAAGAAAATCACAACGAGGTTCCGGTTGCGCCCAAGTCCGAATAGCCATATACTCCTTAACAATTTGCCTATGATCAATGTGGAGAAAGCCCAGTCAACTGAATTCAAGATGCCCACGCCGGGCACATACCAGCATTTAGAGTTTCTGCAAACTGTAGATACCTGGTGTCCGGAGCTTCAGCCCGAAGATTTTTTAAAAGACACTAATGCCGCTAAGACACTGGCGGTTTTCATAAAACGTAACCGTATCTACCGGCCTATACGCACATCATACATAGAATTGGACAGTCGTTTGATCCAAGCGGAAGAAACATGGATACCGATGTTTCATGGCTCCGTCTACCGCAATCCTTCCCAGCCGTACTCCAGTATGCTTAGCATTCATGGGCAGCCGCAGCCCTGGGAACTAGGTGATCAAAACTTTACTTACGACCTCGTTATTCCGATCTCCTATGATCTTACGCATGATCCTTCACGGCCAGCCCAGGCTACTATCAGGCATGAAACCGATAGCCCTGTTCCACAGGTGGAAGTTTTTAACGAAGCCGCGTTCCCAGAATATAATGAGGATAATCTGGAGATACTAGTTAAAGCGATAAATTATGCCGCGACCGATATAGCCTCGCTCGTCAGATATACCTATGGCTTTGATTCGGTACCATCGTATATCCGGCCTGATTCTGAACAGGAAACCGTCGGTTCACGACCAAAGACCACCAGGGTCGCGCAAAAGCTTGCCGACCTGCTAAAATAACTCCTATATGGAGCGAGTTTCAACCGCCGGGACCGTTGATAAGGTCGGCCAGAAAGTGATGGTCAAAGGCTGGGTGCATGCCCGGCGCGACCACGGCCGCCTGATTTTTATAGATTTGCGCGACCGCAGTGGCCTGCTGCAGGTGGTCTTTTGGGGCGGCGGAGACACCGAACTCTTCAAACAAGCGGAGCACCTCCGAAGCGAATACGTGGTTTCTATCGAAGGCACGGTCCAAAAACGCCAAGACAACCAGATTAATCCGGATCTGCCGACCGGCACCGTGGAGCTGGCTGCCGAGAAACTTGAAGTCCTGAATGAAGCCGAGACACCGCCATTCGAGATCGCCGATGCCAACGCGCCGGAAGCAGGGGAGGAAGTCAGGCTTAAATACCGCTATCTGGATTTGCGCCGTGAAAAAATGCAGAAAAATATCCGTCTAAGGAGTGAATTTGTGCGAAAATGTCGCGAATACCTCTTTAGTAAAGACTTCGTAGAAATCGAAACCCCTATCTTAACCGAATCGACGCCTGAAGGCAGCCGCGACTTCGTCGTACCCAGCCGGCTTAATCCCGGCAGCTTTTACGCTTTGCCGCAGTCGCCCCAGCAGTACAAACAGCTGCTGATGGTCGGCGGTTTTGAGCGCTACTTCCAGATTGCCCGCGCCATCCGCGACGAAGACCCACGGGCCGATCGCGGGTTTGAACATACGCAGGTGGATATCGAGATGAGCTTTGTTGAACAGGACGACGTCATGAGCACCGTCGAGGAGATGATGGTCCAGACTGTCGAATCGCTAGGATACAAAGTCAAAGAAAAGCCGTTCCCGCGTTTTACTTACGCGGAAGCCATGGAAAAATTCGGCGCAGATAAGTTCGACTTGCGCAGCGACGAGGAAAAGAAAGACCCTAAACTGCTAGCCTACGCCTGGGTTTATAAGTTCCCATTCTTCGAGAAAAACGATGAGGGAGGCTGGACCTTCACCCACAACCCATTCAGTATGCCAGTGCCGGAGCACGTGGATGATTTATTGAATAACCGCAATGTCGAAAACATTCTAACCACCCAATACGATCTGGTCTGCAACGGCTATGAATCCGGCGGCGGCAGTATCCGCGCCCACACGCCGGAAATCCTCAAAGCCACATACAAAGTCATGGGTTACAGCGACGAGAAAATCCAGGAAAGCGTCGGCCACATGCTGGAAGCTTTCAAATTCGGCGCGCCGCCGCATGGTGGTATCGCGCTCGGTATAGAGCGCAACCTAATGAATCTGACAGGCGAATCTTACTTGCGCGAAGTCCAGGCCTTCCCGATGAGCGGCAAAGGCCAGACGGCCGTCATGAAGGGTCCCAAGCCTTTAACTGACGCCCAGCTAAAAGAACTCGGCCTCAAAATCGTCGAATAAGATGACCAGCAAAAAGTTTGAAATAAAGAACCGGCATGGGTTGAAACTGGTGATCCAAGTTGATACACCTGAGAATCCTAAGAACCTGGTTTTTATAGCCCACGGCCAGGGTGGTTCGATGGCGCAGATTCATATCCAGGCTTTTGGCCAGGCTTTTTTGGGAAATAACTACAGAGTCGTTTACTTTGATGCTACGCATTCGCTGGGCCAAAGCGAGGGCGACTTGGTTGATGTGACCTATGACAATTACATTGAAGATCTTGAAGATGTGATTAGCTGGGCGCGGACGCAAGACTGGTTTCAGCAGCCTTTCGCCTTGTGCGGTCAGAGCATGGGTGCCCAAAGTACTGCTTGGTATGCCGAGCATCATCCCGACGAAATAAAACTGCTTGCGCCGATCGCGCCGACAGTCAACTTCGATTTGTGGGTCGGCACGATGGAGCCGGAATTCAGGAAGCAATGGCAGGAACGCGGCTACAAGGAAGAGTTAAGCCGCACGCTGGGAGTAATGAAGCGGGTTGGCTGGGGTGTCGCCGAGAGCTTGAAAAAATTCGATCTTCTGCCCGAGGCTGGCAAGCTGAGAATGCCGGTATTGTTCATGGCCGGCGAGTTTGATAAGCCTTGCCCGGTAGAAAACCAGATGAAGGTTTACGAACGGATTCCGGAAGGGAAGAAAAAGTTTGTTAAAATCGCTGGCGCCGAACATAGCTTCCGTAACGCCGAGACACAGGAGTATGGCAAAGAAGTCCAAGAAGCTAAAGAAGCCTTAAGCTCCTGGCTCCGTGGCCTCCAGACTGAAAATACTTGACTTGTTAAGTATTTTTGGAGTGATAAATAGTTTATAATTTTTGATATATGGTGGTTCTCGCGTTCATTGTTCTGGGCTTGATTGCTGGCGGTTTGGCTGGCTTGGTCGGTGTTGGTGGCGGTATCGTCATTGTCCCGGCGCTCATATACCTGTTCCATTTTTCGCAAAAGACCGCTCAGGGCACTACATTAGCCCTATTAGTTCCGCCAATCGGTATTTTGGCCGCATACGTTTACTACAAATCCGGCCATGTTAACATTAGCGCCGCCCTATTTATTATTCTGGGATTTATTCTCGGCAGTTTCTTGAGCGCCCATTTCGCCAGCAGTATTGATGATTCAGCATTGGCTCGTGTCTTTGGAGCCTTCCTGCTGATTGTTGCGCTGAAGATGCTGATCAGCGGTTAACAGTGTTAGCGTCAAAGCTCCGTGGGACGGTACAATAATGCTAATGACTTGGCACGAACTGCTGCCCTATGTAATTTTTGCCGTGACCTTTATTGCCAGTATATTGTCGGGCATGGCAGGCGGCGGCGGAGGTTTTATAATCACGCCCTTTTATATCGCCATCGGGCTGACACCCCAGCAATCGATAGCCACAGGAAAGCTCGGAGCCTTAGGACTGGATGCCGGCGCCATCGCCGCATTCCGCGGCAAGATCAAAGAATACAAAAACTTCACCTTCCTGCTGATGGTGATCGCTATAATGGTCGGATTTTTATCAAGCTACTTTATCCGCAATATCAAGAACGAAAACCTTCAGCTGGTCATGGGTATTATGAACCTGGCATTGATGCCGCTGCTTTTTGTACGCCACCATAAACTAAAAAGCCGCCGCAAGCATTATGTTTTAAGGTTTTTGAGCGTACTTGTAATCGTGGTCATATTACTGCTGCAAGGGACTTTCAGCAGCGGCATAGGCTCGCTGGTTAACCTCTTTTTAATCCTATTCTTCGGTTTTTCGGCGCTGGAGGCCAATCTGATTAAGCGGCAGACATCGATCGCCCTTGATATAGTCGTCCTGGCGGGTTTGCTTGGCGCCGGATTAATCAATTATAAGTATGGCTTGATAGGCATGGCTGGCGGTTTGAGCGGCGGTTATATCGGCTCGCGGTTCGCTCTGCATGAAGGCGAGAAGTTCGCGCGCTATGCTTTGATGTTCTTTATGCTCGTCTCCGGGATCTGGCTAATCGCGACGGCCTGAATAGTAATTTAAAATATACTTAACATGTTAAGTATTACGCTTTATAGTTGTAAAAAATGGCACAGGTCCATGGTAGCCAATCTCATAGAGTGGATTCATTGTGAGTAATAAGATAGTTATGTTCTACCGACGCAGTCCCCTAAGTTCTTAAGAAGCGGAAGCTATGCTTCCGCTTCTTTTGTATATGAGAAGATAGAGACGCTGTTAAAGCAGCCAAAAAATTGGTAACCTTAATCTTAATGTTTAACTCCATAGCTAAGTTTTCAGTTAAATTCCGCTGGCCGATTATCATCCTATGGATTGCGGCGGTTCCTATCCTGACAAGCTCACTGCCAAAGCTGGCGGACGTATCAAAGAACGATAACTCGCAGTTTTTACCTAAGAACAGCCAGACTCAGAAAGCGTCGGATTTGGAGGCCAACTTCCAGAGCAAAGACACGGTCAGCCAGGAAGTACTGATAGCTTCCCGCGAGAACGGTCCGCTGACCAAAGCCGACAACCAGGCTATCGACCAGGCCGTAGCCAGGATTAAGTCAACCGAAGGCGTCAGCCAGGTCCAGGCCATCGGCGCGTCCAAAGACGGCAAGGCCCGCGAGGTCTTAGTCGGTATCGGCAACGCCGGTTTTGGGCCGAACGCGCTTGATCTGATAGCCAAAATCCGGTCTCAGATGGCTGTCAATATCCCAGGGCTGCAGCTGCATCTTACCGGCCAGATTTCTCAAGCGGCCGACTCCCAGAACTCCAATAACAAGGGTAAGAATAACACTGAGATATATAACGTCATATTCATCATCGTCCTGCTGCTGCTGGTTTTCCGTTCGGCGTTGGCGCCGCTGGTCACGCTGATACCGGCCGGCCTGGCCCTGGTTATCGCCCAGCCGATCATCGCCGAATCGACCAAGATCGGCGTGCAGGTGTCGTTCATCACGGAAATCCTGCTGATAGTGCTGATGCTGGGTGCCGGTACCGACTACGGACTATTCCTGGTGTTCCGCACGCGCGAGGAGCTGCGCAACGGCCTATCGCCTAAAGAAGCCGTAGTCAAAGCTCTATCAAGGGTGGGCGAATCGATAACCTTTTCGGCCGCGACCGTCGCGGCGGCCCTGCTGTGCCTTATTATGGCCTCCTTCGGCGTTTATAAAGGACTTGGTCCGGCGCTGGCCATCGGACTGGGAGTGATGCTGCTGGCGGCGCTGACGTTCCTGCCAGCCCTGCTGGCAATCCTGGGCCGGGCGGTTTTCTGGCCGTCCAAGACAAAGAATGCTGTGAATAAAGTCGGAATCTGGGGCAGAGTAGCTGACCGGGTGATCGAGCGGCCGGTGCTTATGATTGTCACAGGCGTAGTGATATTCGCTGCCCTGGGCCTGGGAATCATCGGCTATAAGACCGCCGGGTTCTCCAGCCAAAACGCGCCGGCGACCAGTGATTCGGCGCTCGGGCAGAAAGCTCTCAGCCGCCACTTCCCGGCCGCTAACCAGAATCCGCAGTTCCTGCTGATGTCCTTCGACCGTCCGGTTTGGAACAATCTGGATAAACTGAACCAGGCGGAGACGCAGCTGGCGGCTGACCCGATTTTCAAGGCTATCAGCGGTCCCTTCAGCCTGAATGGCTATAACCTGACAGCTTCACAGCTGAGCGACTTGCATAAACCAGGCGCCCAGAGCCCGCTGGCTCAGGCCGAAAACCGATTTATCAGCGCCGACGGCAAGACCGTCCAATTCTACTCTGTCGCGGACACCGGCCCCAGCGGCAGTACGGCGGCCGCCAATGCTACGCCGCGGGTTCAGGCGGCCCTGGATAAAGCCGCTGCCACAGCCGGAGCGGCTCGCGCCCAGATATTCGGGCAGGATGCCGCCGCATACGATATCAGCCGGATCGCCAACCACGATCTTAAGAAAATCATTCCAATCGTCTTAGTAGTCATCGGTGTGATCTTAGCGATCCTGCTCAAAAGTTTAATCGCGCCGTGGTATCTGATAGCTACGGTGGGATTAAGCTACGTGGCCGCGCTCGGTTTCGCCATGCTGGCCTTTGTCCACCTGCAGGGCGAAGACGGCCTGAACTTCATCCTGCCGTTCCTGATGTTCATATTCGCCATGGCGCTGGGCCAGGACTATAACATCCTGGTGATGACACGTATCCGCGAGGAAGCCCGCAACAGCCGCAGCTTAAAAGCCGCCGTAGTAAAAGCTATCGGTATAACCGGTACCACCGTTACGTCGGCCGGCCTGGTGCTGGCCGGTACTTTCACGGTCTTCGGTCTGGCCGGTGGCGATAAGCAGTTCGAGGAAATCGGTTTCTCGATCGCCTTCGGCATCCTTTTAGATACTTTCTTCGTGCGGACTTTGCTGGTACCGTCAATCGTCGTCCTGCTGGGCAAGTGGAACTGGTGGCCGTCAAAACTTTCCTCTAAATAGTGCTACAATCGCATTAAGGCTAAGAGGAAGTTGAAAGTGAAGCGAGCCTGGGCATATATAATCGGACTTATTTTGGTAGCTGGCGCCGCGGCCGGGATAATCCTGGCTGTTAACAGTTCTAAGAGCCACGACGATAACAGCCACCCGGCCAGCGTTCAGAAAAAATCAGTGGACAATATATCGGCCAAGAAACAGGCCTGCGGCATATTTACTCTGGCTGACGCGAAGCTGCTATTAGGCGACAGCGCTAAGGGCGGCGAGAATCAGGCCGAAACCTCTTCGAAGGATGTAGATGTCACTACCTGCAATTATTCACAGGATTTAAGCAGCAATAACGCGCCGGTTTCCAGCAGCAAAGCCGCCAGCCTGGAGGTAAAGCTTCCCAAAACAGCTGACGGTATCAAAAGCAATCAAGGCCAATTCGGAGTCATTAAACCTGGCAATGTCCAAGACGTAAGCGGCTATGGCGACAGTGCTTACTGGGATCCGGAGCACGGCCAGTTGGATATTCTTAAGAACAACACCTGGTATATCCTAAGCTATGGCTCGAGCGCACCGGCTTCGCGCACACTGGACGAAGCTAAGCAATTAGCCGACCTGCTGATAAACAAAATGTAAATATAACAGTGGTAAATTGGCTGTTCGTGACTTATAGTTAAGCGTAAGCAATTAGCCTATGGCCGAAGAAGAAAAACCAACCCAGCCCGAACCGCAGACAGCAGAAGAAACTGCTGTGCCGGCCGAGCAGCGTGAGCCGATGCCCGATTCCAAAATTGCCGGCGAATCACGCTTAGTCAGGTTCAAGGCATGGTACTTAGAACGCAAAAAGTGGACGATTCCGCTGAGTGTGCTGGTTTTCTTAATAATTCTGGCTGGCATTCCCTGGACGCGCTATCACTCGGCCGGCCTGGTGCGTAAGCAGAGCATTGAAGTCAAAGTAGTCGATTCCACCGCCGGCACGCCGGTCAGCGGCGCCACTATTAGCGCCGGCTCGATCAGTGCCGAAACCAATGGCACGGGCGTGGCCACTTTGGCTGGCGTGCCGGCCGGACACCATAAGTTCCTAATCAGTAAAAAGTATTACCAATCGCAGACGGTTGACGTACTGGCGCCGATTTTGAGTCAAAAGATCATCCCCAGCGTCCAGCTGAGCGCCACCGGCCGGCAGGTCAAGGTCTCGGTGCGCAACCTGATCAATAAAAATTCGCTCAGCAACGTTGATATAAGCGTGGCCGGAATCTCTGCCAAGACCGACAAGAACGGCAGCGCTACAATCGTCCTGCCAGCCGGGGTCAGCGAGCAGAAAGCAACCCTGAGTCTGAACGGTTTCAATGACGCTGATGTAACGGTTAAAGTCAGCAGCGACAAAATCCAGGAGAATGATTTCAATCTGACGCCATCGGGTAAGGTCTACTTCTTATCTAAGCTTAGCGGCACTATAGACGTGGTTAAGACCAATCTGGACGGCACCAAGCGACAGACAGTGCTGGCCGGCACTGGCAAAGAGGATGACAGCGGCACTGTCCTGCTGGCCAGCCGAGACTGGAAATATCTGGCGCTGTTGTCTCGCCGAGCCGGTGATAACGCCTCGCTGTATCTTATCGATACCTCTGACGACAGCTTAAGTACCATCGATAATGGCAATGCCAGCTTCAGCCTGGTCGGCTGGAGCGACGATAATTTCATCTATTCTGTTACCCGGGCTGGCGTCCAGCCCTGGCAGCCGCACGCCCAGGCGCTTAAGAGCTTCAGCGCCAACAGCAAGCAGCTGCTGACCCTGGATCAGACCAATGCCCAGGGCACCAGCCAATCTGATTATGCCCAGGAAGCCTACGGACAGGTATACCAGATCGGCAAGACGATTGTTTATGAGAAGCAATGGAACGCTCCATACTTTAATCAAACCGTTTTGAATGACAAAACAGCCGGTATATACAGCATCAGCGCCAGCGGTTCGAACGCCCAGACTCTCAAGACTTTCGGCTACGCATCCGGTCAGACAACATTCATAAACTCCATCCCTTACGAGGCCAACAGCATCTACTACTCGGTGACGGAGAAAGACAGTAATACTTACTGGGCATATAGCAGTGGCAAGCTAGTCAGCAAGAATAATATCGCCGATAAATTCAATGAATATTATCAAAGTCCGACGACTTATCTTTTGTCGCCATCGGGTGATAATACATTCTGGACCGAACCGCGTGACGGCAAGAACACTTTGTTCATCGGCGACGATAATGGCGATAACGGTAAGCAGATAGCTTCACTTAGCGACTACTCCACCTACGGTTGGTACACGGATAATTACCTGCTGGTATCTAAGAATTCCAGCGAGCTTTATATCATGCCCAAAGCCGCCGGCAGCGCGGTCAAAATAACTGATTATCATAAACCGGCTGTATCATTCCCGGGTTATGGCGGCGGCTACGGCGGTTTGTAAGGCACTCGCTGCCAGCTATTTTGAGCCGTCGCCAGCTCGACTAGCTGATTGTTGAAAACAGGCTCGCTCGAGAACTCCTCGCAATCCATCTCCCAGATAAATTGCTCGTCAAACAGCTCTCGCGGCCAAGCCCGCCTCTTGTTCAACAACATCTAATCTCAGCCGGCTCCTCTGCTCAAAATAGCTGGCTGCTTCGCTTTACTGGTAGAATTATTGATTGTGAGTTATGTGACGGATAGTTTCGATGATGAGGTAGCCCGGCTGTTGATGCGGGGCGGGGTTGGCTTGCTGCCCACGGATACCATTTACGGGCTGTCATGCAGAGCCCTGGATGCGGCTGCAGTCGGGAAAATACATAAACTAAAGGACCGGAGCGCCCACAAACCTTTTATCATCTTGATTTCAGATATAAAAATGCTTGACTTGCTTGCCCCGCCCCAAAACCTGAGCGGAGCAGTCGGTAATCGGATTGCGAAGCGTCAAGTTTTTGGCGCGGGGTTAAGTAAAGAAAGTATAGAAAAATATTGGCCAGGGGCAATTACTTTGATTTTCGAGATGCCTTCCGCTCTTGAATATCTAGCCCGCGGCACCGGTTCTTTGGCTGTCCGGCTGCCGAATTATCCTGAACTCCTCGATCTAATAAACAAAACCGGCCCGCTAATCAGTACCAGTGCGAATCTGGAAGGCGAGCAGCCGGTCCAAAGCGTGCCAGCCGCCCAAAGGTTGTTTGGCGATAAACTGGACTTTTACGTCAATGCCGGCAATCTTGATAATCCGCCTTCGACTCTGGCTGTGATAAAAGACGGTAAACTAGAGGTGGTCCGCCAAGGCGCTGTTAAGATAGATAAAGACAAGGAGGAGCTATGACTCTCGATGAGTACCAGCAAAGAGCGCTAAGCACTAACATCAACCCCGGCACGCATGTTTTCTTTGATAGGATGTTCGGACTGGTCGGCGAGGCCGGCGAGCTGGCCGACAAGGTCAAGAAATGGATACGCGACGACAACGCCGATTGGGATAAGCTCGATAAGCACATGATGATGGACGAGTTAGGCGACGTGCTGTGGTACGTAGCTACTTTAGCCGACACGCTAGGCTATAAATTAAGCGATGTCGCCCAGCATAATGCTGAAAAGCTGACTTCGCGCCAGCAGCGCGGTAAACTGGCCGGCTCCGGCGACACCAGATAAATACTTGGCTTGTTAGGTATTTTAGGCGCCGTGGCGCGATTTCTTCTGGGGGTTGTTATCCAAGCTCTGCCAAAGGTACCAAGCGGCCACTGACTCGTAAGGATGCCAATTGTTCTGATTGGCAATCGTTACCATCCGGGCAGGGTCAGGCATTTCTTCAAGATCGTATAAACCCATAACCGCCTTGCGCACGCCCAAGTCGCCTACAGGCAGGATATCCAGCCGGCCCAGGCCGAAAATCATAAACATGTGAGCGCTCCATTCGCCAAGGCCTTTGACGGCTGTCAGCTGCTCGATAACCTGCTCGTTAGGCATGGTGGCGATGTGCTCCAGATCCAGCCGGCCATCGAGCACGTGCTGGGCCAAGTCCTTTACATATTTAACCTTGGCCCAGCTCAAACCCACGTCACGCAGTTTCTGGTCCTCAACTTTGATCAGCTGCTCTGGCGCTGGCATATTGCCATCGAATAAATCCAAGACCCGGCGCCAAATGGTCCCGGCCGCGACAGAGGATAACTGCTGGCCGACAATGCTGCCGACCAGCTCGCCGTAATGGTCGTTATGGGGTTTTATACGGCACGGACCGCTGGCGGCGATTATCGGTGCTAACCTCTTGTCATTTTTGGCCAGGTGCTCCGCCGCCTGACTGAGCTTAACCTCAAACTTCATACACCTATTAAAGCAGATTGATACGCTTTAGGCTTATGCTAGAATTACAGATATGAGCCCGCAAAAACAAAACGAACCGAAATTTTCAGCACAGCCCGATGCTGTTTTTAAGACCGACGTTGTCGAAAACATACCGCTGCACCAGGCCGCCCCACCGGCCGCCGCCCCTATCTCCGAGGCCGAAGACATTGATGGGATTATGAAAGATGTCGTCAAAGAGGTTAAAAAGGTCGATGAAGCTCCCAAAAAACACCATATGTTCGGCCACAAGGAGCATCCAAAACCAGCCGGCCATCATACTGCCCCTGTAACAGCCGCCCCGTCTCCGCCAGCAGTTACGGCTGGCCCGATGCCACGCCAGCCGGCGCCAGCGCCTAAGCCACGTCCGGCTGAAGCCAAGAGCTCCGTGCCGGTGATGACTATCGTTTTTGTGGTTATAATCACCGCGTTTCTAATTGTCGCGGCCATCTCAGCCTACAAAAAGTGACTATTTAGTGAATTCTTGGCGCAGCCATTCGTCCAGGGAACCGGCGCCCCCGGCGCTGAGGCACAAGACTAAATCATCGCTGTCTAAATGCGATTTAATCGCAGCCTTCAGATTGTCATCCAACTGTGCGGCCTGAGCCTTCCCCTTCGCGGGATTACTTAACAAGTCAAGTAATTTATCAGGGGTCAGAAGTTCCAAATCCTTATCTTCGCGGGCTAAGTAGCTTGGTACGATGTAGAGTTTCTTTACATCATTAAACAAGTCCGCCAGCTCGTCCTTGATGAAATGCTGGCGGGTATTGTGCAGCCCTTCGTAGATAACTACGACGTTATCGCCGGCCACCTCATGTGCTATTTGCAGCGCGCCGCGGATCTTTGGGGGCGTGTGGGCGTAATCCGTATATAAATCCGGCATTAATTGCTCGAAGCGACGGGACAGCCCCGGAAAATCATTAATCGCTTCCAAAAGCTCATCGTCAGATTTGTCCAAAATCGGTTTCAAGGCCTTAACCGCCAGCCAAGCATCCAGGCGATTGACGCGGCCCGGCAGTTTTAACGCTGTATCAATCTTAGGGTCCTCATCATCTATGATCTTCATACTGTCAGAGGCTTCAAGCGCCAGTTTCTCGGCGTCATCGTGCCACATATAAGTCGCGGCGCTTTGGCCGATAAATTCAATGAAGGCCTGATAATAACTTTCGCGGGTAGGATATATATCCGGATGATCCCAATCGATGCCGGGAATTAGTGAAACTTCCGGATAAAAACTCAGAAAGTTCCGGTCAAACTCATCGGCTTCGTATACGAAATACTTACTGTCCGGCTCGTACCTCCCCATCTCGCCAAAGCTAAGCTTGGCTCCGACCGAGTAGCTAAGCGGCAGGCCAAAAGATTTAAACAGCCAGATTACCATAGCGGTGGTGGTGGTCTTGCCATGGGTGCCAGCCACGGCGATTAGCTTCAGTCCTTTATCTTTAATGACTTGATTGAGAAAATCGTCGCGCTTTGATAGCTTGATGCCGTTTTCTTGGCAGAAAGCTAACTCCGGATGGTCTGGATCGGTCATGGGCAGGGCGGAGCTGTAAACGAACCAATCGATTGGCTTATCCGAGTGGACCTTAGCGATCTGCTCTTTAGTCTGGCCGATTTGGATATCGACGATGCCGGCCCGACGCAAGGAATCGATATAAGCGCTGTCTTTAGCGTCTGAACCGCTGACATCATAGCCGGCCTGCTTGGCGATAAGCGCCAGCGGACCGATGCCGGCTCCGCCGATCCCCGAAAAGAAAACATGCATAAATACAGGTTACAGGTTTTAGGTTACAGGTTCTAGAGTTGTTATTATTAAGCTGATGCCTAAGATAATAAAAAACTTCCTAAAAGTTCAGACCCAGACTTTTCTGTATCTATTCATCGCCGCTGCCATCATCAGTGTTTTTGCCCTGCGCCATAACAACCAGACCATGGTCAACCTGCGTAATGACGTTTACGCGGCCGATAAGAACAACGGCGACGTGAACACCGCGCTTAATAATCTGCGGCGGTATGTTTACGGCCATATGAATACCGACTTATCCAGCGGCAACAACAACATAAAGCCGCCGATCCAGCTGAAGTACACCTATCAGCGCTTATATGACGCCGAAACCAATAAGGTCCAGTCGGCCAACCAGCAGCTATATACCGATGCCGAGCTGTACTGCCAATCGATAAATAATGCTTTCTTTGGTACTACTCGGGTACCATGCGTACAGAATTACGTAGTTAATCATGGGCTGGCGGCAGCCAATATCACTATCCCGGCCGGCCTATATCAGTTCGATTTCGCCAGTCCGGCCTGGTCGCCCGATTTCGCCGGTTGGAGCCTGGTTGCCGCCCTGCTGTTGTTCGCGGCATTTATCATCCGCTTGGCTATTTCGAAGCTGTATAAAAAATAACCCCTGTCGCCAGGGGCTATTTTTTATCCTAGAGACGACCTTAAGGGGTTGTCTTGTTGGTTGCTGGGGTCTGGGTGCTGGTTGAGTTCTGGGTGCTGGTACCGCTGGTCGTTGAACTGCTTGAAGAGCTACAGTTAGGACCGTTCGGGTTCTGCGCCTTGAACTGCTTGATAGCCTGTACGACCTTACCGTTATCCTGCAGGTTCTCCCAGAAGGCGACCTGGCTGCGATTGATGACCATCTCGTCATACGGCGAGTGCAGCTGCTGACATCCGAGCTTGGTCAGCTGCGGATTAGCGGCCTGCGACTGGTCGGTAGTCGTCGAAGTCGTCAAGTAATAGACATCCTTCAGGATCATGTAGCTGCCATTCAACTTGGTCACGTGACCGAAGTATGTGGTGTAAGCTACCGACCCGCTGGTCGCGCCACCGTTTAAGAAGACAGCCTGATATTTGCTGTTATCGATCTGCTTAGACTCAGAGGTAGTAGGTGTGCCGCTGAAGCCCAGATAAAGGGCTACGGCCGCCAGCAAAAGGGCGCTGCCTACTAACACTACGAAAAGTTCTAAGCGGACGGTTCGCGCGGCCCAATCTATGTGCCGACGTCGTCCTGTTCTTGGCGCTGCTGCTCCGGGTGCGCCTGTCCGGTTATCTCCACGAGACATGTATTCCATAAAAAATACTTCCTTACCACCTTTGTTATTTTGTAATACCACTACATACTATCGCATAAGCGTTTTGAGGCGCAAGCCCTCAGTCGACTTATGCCCACAATTCGGCGTCTACACCTTGAATAATCATTATCAAAAACGGCCTGTCTAACACCTGTGAAACAGAGGTGTTGTACTAAATGCTGTTGACAAGCAAAAAGTTTAAAGAGTATTTTAGGGGTACCATTACTAATAACGGAGAGAGGGAAGTAAATGGCCTATAAGCACACTAACAGCAAGGGTGTTACATATTACTTGAACGCAAAAAAAGTAACACTGCGCGGTGGAAAAGCCCAGACGATCTATTATTTCAGCAAGGACGAGCGTGCTGACACCGGTGTGGATCTGCCCGATGACCGCACTGTCAACGAAAACCCCCGCAACGGGTTCCTTACCCTAAAGCGCAAGGGCTAGACAATAGATTAGATATAAAAACTAACGAACACCCGCCAAACGGCGGGTGTTTTGTATAATAAGTAATCGTGGCAGATATTATCGTTAAAGTCGAAGACCTGCATAAGAGTTATGCGGATAAGGAAGTCGTCAAAGGCATCAGTTTCGAGGTCAAAAAGGGCGAGACCTTTGGTATTCTGGGGCCCAACGGCGCCGGCAAGACCACCACGCTCGAGATGATCGAGACGCTGCGGCCTATCGACAAGGGTACGGTAACCGTAGCCGGAGTGAATGTAGCGGAAGACCCTCAGAAAATCAGATATATGATAGGCGTCCAGACGCAATCGACGGCTTTTATGGATAAAGTTAAGCTTACTGAGCTACTGGAACAACAGGCGTCCGCCTATGGCGAAAAAATCGACCCTATGGAGCTTTTAAAGCAGGTAAATCTAGAAGCGAAGGCTAGCAGTTATATCGAGAACCTATCCGGCGGCCAAAAACAGCGTTTCTCTATCGCCGCCGCCCTGGTCCATAGGCCGAAAGTCTTCTTTTTGGACGAGCCAACCACCGGTCTGGACCCCCAAGCTCGGCGCAACCTTTGGGAGCTTATCCAAACCGTTAAGAAGCAGGGCATGACGGTAATCTTGACGACGCATTATATGGAAGAAGCCGAGATGCTCTGCGAGCGGGTGGCGATTATGGACGAAGGCGCGATTGTGGCGCTGGACACGCCGCAGAACTTGATTAAGCAGCTACTCAAGAAAGGTTTCAAGAAAGAACGCCAGGTGGAGCAGGCCGGCCTCGAGGATGTATTTATCGATTTGACTGGTAAGGAATTGAGAGCCTAGCTTATGCCGAAGTGGTTATTCACAATCACAGTGTTCACTAAGATCAGCGTCCGGCGTTTCTTCCGTGATAAGGTCGCCCTGTTTTTCACTATTTTGTTTCCGCTGATTTTCTTAATAGTCTTCGGCAGCTTTAGCAAAAATAATGATGTCAACTTCCATATCGGCTTGGTGAACCAGAGCCATAGCCAGTTCTCACAGAAATTCGCCACCGATACCAGGAACAACAAGATGTTCAAAGTCGATAAAGAAGTAAGCGATCTGGCGGCCGCTAAGGCTAAGATGAGCCGCAGCGAAATCGACGCTACAGTAGTGCTACCGCCCGGCTTTGGCGACTTTAAGGATGGCCACCCGGCCGGCCAAGCCGTGATTTATTATGACCAGAACAGTGTGTCGGCGGCCCAGACGCTGCAATCGGTGCTGCAGGGCCAATTTGAAGGTATAAATTCCAAACTTGTCAGCACTAAAGCGCCATTCAGCGTGGTCAGCAGGCCAACCAATACCCAGGGGCTATCCAAACTGGATTACACGGTTTCGGGTTTGATAGGCTTCTCAATCATCGGGCTGGGGATTTTTGGGCCGGTCAACTATTTCCCATTGATGAAGCGGCAGGGGGTGCTGCGCCGGCTGCACATCACGCCGCTGCGGGTCTGGCAATTCTTTGTTTCTAGTGTACTGAGCAATGCCATCATCGGTCTGTTCTCGATTGCCATCATGATCGCCGTGGCTAGCTCGCCGCTGTTCCACTTTAAAATCGTCGGCAATTATTTTGAGCTGGCGGCCTTTATCATATTCGGCATACTGACCATCTTTGGGATCGGCCTGGCGATTGGCGGCTGGGCTAAGAATGAAAACCAGGCGGCGCCGCTGGCCAACATAGTGGTTTTCCCGATGCTGTTTTTGTCTGGCACCTTTTTCCCGCGCTTCGCCATGCCGGAGTGGCTGCAGCACGTGACCGCGTTCTTGCCGCTGACGCCGATTATAGACGGCATCAGGATGATTGCCACCGAAGGCAAGCATCTTACTGATATCGGGCCGCAGATAGGCTTAACGGCGCTTTGGGCGGTTATTATTTATGCAATTGCGTTCCGCGTCTTCCGCTGGGAATAAATACTTGACTTGTTAAGTATTTTTAAGCTTTAACGCCTAACTCCTAAGCTTTATACTAGGTGGAGCATGAATCGATGGCTTAGCCGTGCCAACCGCCGTGTATCCCTTGTTAGCGCCGCCGCCCTTTTGGTCGGCGCTTCTTTAATCGGCCAGCTGCTGGGCTTCATGCGTACGCAGGTAGTCAATGGTAACTTCAACAGCCCGGGGCATATAACTACCGATGCATACTTTGCGGCCTTTAAAATCCCGGACTTCTTCTTTTACACTATCGCTGCCGGCGCTTTAGGCGTGGCTTTCATGCCGTTTTTGGCGGATAAACTGGAGCAGGGCGACCGCCAGTCGGTCTGGAGGCTGACCTCGGGGCTGCTCAACTTCTTAGGCATCCTGATGTTCGGCGTCGGGCTGGTGCTGCTGATCTTTACGGAGCCGCTGCTAAAGATCGTGGTCGGCAACAATTTAAGCCCCGATCAGATGCACGACGCCGTATTGATTATGCGGCTGGTGGCATTCAACCCCTTGTTATTTACGATCTCAGGCATACTCACCAGCCTGCAGCAGACTTTCGGGCGATTTTTCTTCTACGCCATCGCGCCGATAATCTATAACGGCTGTATCATAGCCAGCGTTTACATCTTCAAGAACAATATCGGGCTGGTCGGACTTGGCATCGGCGCCTTGGCCGGCGCGATCATCCAGCTGATTATCGTGTCACTGGGCTTGGTTGGGCTGCGTTTCCGCTATGTACGCGGTATCAACATGGCCAACCAGGATTTCCGGCGGATGCTGCGCAACCTGCCGGCGCGGTCCATCGACCAGGGCATCGACTCTATCAACTCGATTGTTGAGACCAACCGGGCCAGCGCCCTGGGCCGCGGCAACATAACTTTTTATGAAAACGCTTACACTCTGCATCTGGCGCCGATTCTGCTGGTGGGCACGGCCATCGCTACGGCGGCTTTCCCGCGGCTTAATGAGCGCCTGGCCCAAGGCCGGCCGGATCTTTTTAGGCGCGACTTCCTGCGTGTGCTGCGGGCGATGATCTGGATAATCATGCCGGTTGTCGTGACGGTATTCTTCACCCGAGCCTATATGGCCCGCTTGATTTATAAGAACATCGCGCCGACTATTGCGACGATCCTGGGATTCTTGGTCGGCGCCATACTTTTCCGAACCATTTATGCCATCGTCTCACGCTACTTTTATGCTCAGAAAGACACTAAAACACCGCTGTTCGTCTCACTGTTCGCCATCGCGCTTAACATCTTCTTAGCCTTTACGCTGGCCCGGCCGACGGCTGCTGGCGGCTACGATGTGGCCGGGCTGGCCATCGCCCAATCCATCGTGGCGGCCGTTGAGGTATTCATCCTGTTCGCCATAATGCTGTGGCGCGACCCGAAATTATTCGACGTGGAATTCTGGGGCGGTGTCACCCGGATCTTGTCGGTAACCGGATTCACGATACTCACAACATACATAATGGTCACGCTGGTGCCGCTGGCGGCGACCGACCGCGGATTTATAAAACTCAGTGCTAAGCTTTTATCGATTATCATTCCGACTTTGGTGGTCCATGTCGGCTTATCGTCTCTGTTCGGCCTGGAAGAAGTCCAGCCGGTTATGCGTAAACTCAAAGCCTTGGTGCTGAGACCGGTACGTATCCAATAGCTACCTCTGTTACAATAGGTTGGATGGATCAGGGACATATACGGAATTTTTGCATTATCGCCCATATCGACCACGGCAAGTCGACGCTGGCTGACCGCCTATTAGAGCTGACCGGAACCGTCCAGATGCGGGAGATGAAAGCCCAGCACTTAGACAAGATGGATTTGGAGCGGGAGAGGGGCATAACCATCAAGCTGGCACCGGTACGCATGAAATACGAAGACTATGAGCTGAATTTGATTGATACGCCGGGGCACGTGGACTTCAGTTACGAGGTCAGCCGCAGCCTGGAAGCGGTCGAAGGAGCAATATTGGTAGTTGATGCCAGCCAGGGTATCCAGGCCCAGACACTAGCCAACGTTTACTTGGCGCTGGCGGCTGAGCTTAAGATTATCCCGGTGCTCAATAAGATTGACCTGCCAGCCGCCGACGTGGAGCGGGTCAGCGCCGAAGTCATCAATCTGCTGGGCTGCGCAAAAGAGGATATCCTGCTGGTCAGCGCCAAAACCGGACAGGGTGTCGATAAGCTGCTGGAGCGGCTGGTCAGCGATGTGCCGCCACCGGCTGGTGAGGCGGATCAGCCGGCCAGAGCCCTTATTTTTGACAGTTATTATGATGATTACCGCGGTGTGGTTCTTTATGTCAGACAGTTCGACGGCCGGGTCAGCAAGAACGCGGCCATAAAGATGCTGGGCACCAAGTCGGAAGGTATCGCTCTGGAAATCGGTTCACTCAACCCTGATATGAAGCCGGCTGATAGCTTAAGGGCCGGCGAAATCGGCTATATCGTAACCAACCTAAAAACGACCCGTTCCGGACGAGTCGGCGACACGGTCACGACCGTCGGGGCTAAGGCCGAACCGCTGGCCGGCTACAAAGATGTCCAGCCATTCGTCTATGCCGGGTTCTTTCCTGAGAGCAATGAGAATTACCAGGCTCTGAAAGATGCTGTGGAGCGGCTGAGCCTGAGTGACTCGGCGCTGCAGTACTCTGCGGAGAATTCCCCGGTACTTGGCTTCGGCTTTAGACTCGGCTTCTTAGGTCTGCTGCATATGGATATCGTCCGCGAGCGGCTGGAGCGCGAGTATGATCTGGAGCTTATCATCACTAACCCTTCGACCGACTATCAGGTCAAGCAGACCTCTGGCGAGGAGCTGGACATCAAGTCGGCTTCCGAACTGCCGGATACCAGCCTGGTGGCGGAAATCCGGGAACCGTGGGTCAGGGGCGAGATTGTCTGTCCCAATCAGTATGTGGGCAGTGTACTCCAGATGATTGTCGGTACCCGCGGCCTGCAGAAGCACATCGGCTACGTGGACGCTCAGCTAGCGGTCGTCGATTTCGAGGCGCCGCTGGCTAACCTTTTGACCGATTTTTATGACCAGCTTAAAAGCATCACAAGCGGCTACGGCTCATTTAATTATGAACTCAGCGATTATCGGGCCGAGGATTTAGTGCGGCTGGATTTTTACGTAGCCGGCGACCGGGTCGACGCTTTATCGATTATGGTCCATAGGACAGAGGCCGAGCGGGTAGCCCGCGGCGCTGTAGCTAAGCTTAAGGATGTCATCCCGCGCCAGCAGTTCAAAGTCGCGCTACAGGCGGCCATCGGCGGTAAATTCATCGCCCGAGAAGATATAAGCGCTTATCGCAAAGACGTGACTACCGGGCTTTACGGCGGCGATGTCTCGCGTAAAAAGAAGGTCCTGGCTAAACAGAAGCGTGGCAAGGAACGTATGAAACGCTTTGGTAAAGTTGATATACCGGCCGAGGCATTTGCTGTAATGTTAAAGAGAGACTAATGACACGCGAAGATTTAATTAAGATTCTCCCTGATCTGATCCGCGATTATCAAGCACCGCCCGAGGTTATCGACCGCATCAGCGGCATCGACTTGCTGATGATAATCGGCGGTACCGGCGTGGGTAAGACCAGTATCATCAAGCGGCTGGGAATGCCGTTTGTACCGACCGATACCACCCGGCCCATCCGGCCGGACGAAATCGACGGTACCGACTATTTCTTCCGCACCGATTATCAGGCCGTCGTTGCCGAGATCAAGGAACGCAAGTTCGTCCAGGCGGCGGTCGGGCCGGCCGGCGATTTCTACGGCACGCGGATTTCCGCTTACCCGCAGGTCGGCCTGGCGGTATACGCGGTCGTAGCGGATGTAGTACCGACATTCCGCCAGCTGGGCTTCAATGAGACTGTCAGTGCCTTTGTCACACCGCCTACCTTCATCGAATGGATGCAGCGTATCGACCGCAATAATGTGGAGAGCGACCAGCTGTCTAAGCGGCTCCAGGAGGCCAAGCGCTCGTTCAACTTCGCGCTCAATGACCCGCAGGTGCATTTCATTCTCAATGATGATCTGGACAAAGCCGTGTACCAGACCAAGATGCTGATTAGTGGTAAACCGGACCAGACCAGGGAATCGCTAGCCCGGCAAGCCGCCGAAAAGATTTATCAAGAGTTGTCATTCGCCTAGGCGATATAATTTACCAATGGCAGGCCTCAGTCATTATCAAGAATTCAAAGAGCTAATAGATAACTACCACATGTCCGAGAGCGGTCTGAAGGCTCTGCAGGACGTAAAACTGGTTATTATGGTAGGCGCCAGTTCTACCGGCCGTAACACTATAATCCGGCAGCAGCTGGAAACCGGCCGATATCACTTCATCGTTTCTGATACCACCCGGCCGCCGCGTGTCAATGACGGCGTTTTAGAGCAGAACGGCCGAGAGTATTGGTTCAAGACCGAAGAGGAAATGCTGGCCGAGCTGCGCAAAGGTGAGCTGCTTGAAGCGGAGCTAATCCACGACCAGCAGGTCTCTGGAATCAGCATCCGTGAACTGGAAAAAGCTATCGGCGAGAATAAGATCGCGCTGGCCGATCTGGATTTAAAGGGCGTGCACGGGATTATGAACACCAAACCTGACGCGCTGGCTATCATGGTGGTGCCGCCTAGTTTCGACGAGTGGCAGCGGCGGCTGGCCAGCCGGGGAAGGATGGCGCCGGATGAGATGAAAAGAAGGCTGCAGACCGCCTCCCAAATCTTCGAAGACGGGCTCAAGCAGGATTATTACCATTACGTGATATCCGAGAACATCGAACAGTCAGCAGCTATAATCGACGCTGTAATCGATGGCAAATCGAACCCCCATCAGGGCCGGGCTCCGGGACTCATACAGCACTTGCAGGAAAGCCTCAAGCAGAAACTATCGACTATCGACCAGATATGATACTTAGCACTCTTGACATTCGAGTGCCAACTTATCTAAAATATAAGCACTTAGCAATTAAGTTTTGCGAGTGCTAGATGACAGATCGACAAGCTAGAATCTTGCAGGCGATCGTGGAGCAGTATGCCGAGGTCGCCTCTCCGGTAGGCAGCAGTTTGCTGGCCAAGGTTTTTGATGTGTCCAGCGCCACCATCCGTTCAGAGATGGTCGAGCTCGAGCGCCTGGGCTATGTCAGCCAGCCGCACACCAGCGCCGGCCGCATACCCACAGACAAAGGCTACCGCTACTACGTGAACCAGCTCAGCGAAACTCAGGAGCTGCCCAAGGAACACCGAGCCCAGCGGGCTTTATCAGCTCGGGTCCAGCACGGCGGCTTGCCTGAACAGACCATCCGAAACACCGTTGATACGCTGGTAGAACTGACCCATAACCTTGGCCTGGCGACCATTGGCCCCCAGCTGTACATGAGCGGTTTATCGAACCTGTTCGGCCAGCCGGAGTTTGTGCACCCTGGCCAAGTCCAGGAAATCGCCCGTTTGCTTGATAATTTACAGCCCTGGCTGAACGAAGCGGCTCCTAATGAGCCGTTAAGCGTCTACATCGGCCGCGAGAACCCGATTGGCCGGAGCGCCGGTGCCAGCCTGATAATCAGCCGCTTCCGCAGCCCGTTTAGCGACCGCAGCTACATTGGAGTGCTGGGGCCGACCAGGCAGAGCTATAAAGATGTGATGGGCTTGGTCGGCCGCGCCGGCAAAGCCTTAGAGGAGACGCTCTATGTCTAAGAAACCGACAATCAAGGAATTGGAAGATAAGATAGCCGAGCTGACTCAGGCTCTCCAGCGTGAGCGGGCCGACGCCGAAAATCTGCGCCGCCGGACTCAAGAAGAAAAATCCCGGCTGGGCGAATTCTACAAAGCCATGGTCGTGCAAGAGCTGCTGCCGGCCCTGGACAACCTGGAACGGGCAATGAAGCATACGCCTAAAGACCTAAAAGGCCATGATTATGCCAAAGGCGTCCAAGGTGTTATCAAGCAGTTCGAGCAAAGCTTTGCCCAGCTTGGGGTCAAACGCATCAAAACCATTGGCGAGCATTTTGACCCCAGACTGCACGAAGCGGTTCATATGGAGGAAGGCGACGGCACGATTGAAGTTGTTTGCGAGGAACTTCAACCGGGCTACAAAATCGGCGACGAAGTCATCCGCCACGCGATGGTCAAGGTCAAGATGGAGAAAAGCGATGGCTAGGATATACGACTTTTACACCGGCAATGTTCTGGATGAGTTTCCGAGCCGCGAGCCACTCCTGAAAAGGATGCTGGGCAAATCAATCGGGCGGACTTCACTTAAGCTTACCGAAGAATCTGCCCGCTCCAGCGAAGAACGAGTGGATGAGGCGATTAGAGTTGCCTTGGCAGCCTATCAGAGCAAAGTCGAGTATTCGACGCCCCGGAGCGGTATGACCCAAGAGGAGGTCCTGCAGCTGAACGGTGAGGAGGCCGCGGTTTTCGCTCGGCTGAGTCCTGCCGAGCAGAAGCAGGCCAGAGATTATGTAAATTCAATAACCGATAGCTCAGAAGAAGGAATAAGTTAAGGAGAAATAAATGGCAAGAATCATAGGAATCGACTTAGGAACGACCAACAGCGCGATGGCGGTGATGCAGTCCGGCAAGCCGGAAATCATTGCTAACAGCGAAGGTAACCGCACTACGCCCAGCGTAGTGGCGATCAATAAAAACGGCGAGCGGCTGGTAGGCCAGGTGGCCAACCGCCAGCGCGTCACCAATCCGACCAACACCATTTTCGGTGTTAAGCGGCTGATCGGCCGCAAGTTTGAAGACGAGGAAGTCCAGCGCGACATCAAACTGATGCCCTATAAGATCGTCAAAGCCGGCAGCGGCGTAAAAGTCGAGATGGACGGCAAAGACTATAGTCCCGAAGAAGTTTCCGGCATGATCTTATCCAAGCTGAAAGCCGATGCCGAGGCATTCTTAGGCGAACCGGTTACAGAAGCCGTGATTACCGTCCCGGCTTACTTCGATGACAGCCAGCGCCAGGCCACCAAAGACGCCGGCAAAATAGCTGGATTAGAAGTAAAGCGGATTATCAATGAACCAACCGCCGCGGCCTTGGCCTACGGTTTGGACAAGGGCAAAGAAGAAAAAATCGCCGTATTCGACCTCGGCGGTGGGACGTTTGACGTATCGATCCTGCAGCTGGGCGAGGGAGTGTTTGAAGTTTTAAGCACCAATGGTGATACCCATCTGGGCGGCGAGGACTTCGATATGCGTATCGTCAACCATTTCGTGGAGCAGTTCAAGAAAGAGTCAGGCATCGACATCAAAGATGATAAGGCCGCCATGCAGCGTCTCAAAGAGGAAGCCGAGAAAGCCAAGAAAGAATTGTCGACTACAGAGGTCGCCGACATCAATCTGCCATTTTTAACAGCTGACGCCGACGGCCCCAAACACTTTGAATACAAGCTGACCCGGGCTAAGCTCATCGAACTAGTCCAGGACCTGATAGACAAGACTGCCGGGCCATGCGAAAAGGCTATCAAAGACGCCAAGCTCTCTGCCGGCGATATAAATGAAATCGTCTTAGTCGGCGGTATGACCCGCATGCCGGCCGTCATCGACAAAGTTAAGCAGATTTTCGGCAAAGATCCGCTGCAAGGCGTCAACCCGGACGAAGTCGTGGCCGTCGGCGCGGCTATCCAGGGTGGTGTTCTGCAGGGTGATGTTAAAGATGTGCTGCTGCTGGATGTAACTCCGCTGTCACTCGGCATTGAAACCCTTGGCGGCGTGACCACCAAACTGATCGAGCGCAATACTACCATCCCGACCAGCAAGAATGAGGTCTTTTCAACGGCCGCCGACAATCAGAACAGCGTGGAAATCCACGTGCTGCAGGGCGAACGGGAGATGAGCTCCGACAATAAGTCGCTGGGCCGGTTCGTGCTGGACGGCATCCCGCCAGCGCCGCGCGGCGTGCCGCAGATCGAAGTTACCTTCAACATCGACGCCAACGGCATTTTGAATGTCACGGCCAAAGATAAAGGCACCGGTAAGGAGCAAAGTATTACCATCCAGGGCAGCGGCAACCTCGACAAAGCCGAGGTTGAAAAGGCCGCCAAGGAGGCTGAAGCCCACGCCGAGGAAGATAAGAAAAAGCGAGAAGCCATCGAAGCCAAAAACACTTTGGAGAACGCCGTATATCAAGCCGAGAAGATGAAAACCGATTACAAAGACAAGCTGGCTGAGGAAGACGTTAAGACCTTGGACGAAGCGATTGGCGAAGCCAAGACTCACTTGGAAGCTACCGACAAAGACGAGCTGGAAAAGGCAGGAAAAGACTTAAGCGACAAAATCATGCCGATCGGCGCCAAGATGTACGAGGCCGCCCAGGCCGAAAAACCTGCCGAGGAACCTGCAGAAGACGGTAAGAAGAAGTCCGATAAAGACGAACCCATCGAAGGCGAAGTCGTCGACGACAAGAAAGAAGGCTAATGAAGCCGGCTAATTTCCTGCGGTATATATTGCTGCCGGCTGTGGCTGTTGCAGCGGGAGTTAAACTGGGCATCAAGTATGCCGAGGACCATTACGTATCCAAAGACCGCAAGTTCATCGAAGCCGAGATAAGCAAAAGGGAAAAACAGAACAATGTCTGAACTGCCAAGTGTAAACCTATCTGACATGTTCAATATGCCTATGCCTAGCACACAGGAAAGGCTTGAAAAGTCGTATCGGGATCAGGTTGTTCAAAACTGGGCAATGGCAATTATGCATGCGCCAGTTGAAGTTCAGCCAGATCTGAAAGCTCAAATGGACACTTATCTTGCGGCTGCATACGCGCTTTTTCCTGAAGAATCCCAGGTAATTCATGATTCTCTGGAGCGCGACCATGGCAATGAATAAACGCGATTACTACGAAGTCTTAGGTGTGGGTAAGGGGGCCAGCGCCGACGAGCTGAAAAAAGCTTATCGGCGTCTAGCCGTCCAATACCATCCCGACAGGGGCGGTGATGAAGCCAAATTCAAAGAAGTCAATGAGGCGTACGAAATCCTGAAAGATGACTCCAAACGCAAACGCTACGACCAATTCGGCCACGCCGGCGTCGGCAGCAGCGCCGCCAGCGACGGCAACCCATTCGCCGGCTTCGGAGGCGGTGCCCAAGACTTTAACTTCGACTTCGGCGACCTGGGCTTAGGCGATATCTTCGGCAGTTTCTTCGGCGGCGACATGGGCGCTGGCCGGCGCGGCCAGAAAAGCCGCGGCCAGGATGTCGAAACCACCATCGAGATTGACTTTGAGCAGGCTGTCTTTGGCACCCAGGTCGACCTTAACCTGACCATGCAGGACACCTGTTCGCACTGTTCGGGTACAACCGTCGAGCCCGGTTATGATTTAAAAACCTGCGACAACTGCAAAGGCAGCGGCCAGGTCACCAACGTGATGCGCACGGTGTTCGGTAACATCCAGCAGGCAGCGCCGTGTCCGAAGTGTCAGGGCCGTGGCCGCATCCCGGAAAAGGTCTGCACTGCCTGTCATGGCAAAGGCACTGAGCGGCGCAGCCAGAACGTCAGTCTCAAGATTCCGGCCGGCGTGGATGATGGCGCCACTATCCGCCTGCGCGAACATGGCGAGGCCGTCGCCCACGGGCCGAAAGGCGATTTATATGTGAATATCCGGGTGCGGCCGCATAAGAAGTTCACCCGCGAGGGCGATCTGATCCTTTCTACCGAGCATGTCAGCATGATAGACGCCTCACTGGGCACCGAGATAGATGTAGCGACAGTCGATGGCCCGGTCCGCATGAAGATTCCCAGCGGCACCCAAAGCGGCACGGATTTCAAATTATCCGGTCACGGCGTACCGCATCTCAACAAAAAGAGCCGCGGCTCTCACATCGTGACGATTGCCGTGGACACGCCGTCCAAGCTCAACAGTTCGCAGCGCAGTATCCTGGAGTCTTTCAAAGATACTCTTTAAGCTCCGAAGTTCTTCTTGAACATCACCACTGCGAAATCTTTTTGCAAGTAGTGGGCTCGCAGAATCACCCGCGGGCTGAGTGTTTGGCAGTATTCAAAAATCTCCCGGGCGTCGGCGTAAGCTATCAGCGAATCGTTGGGGACCGGCCGCAGACCGCCAGCCATATTGAACGATAAGACCTGGTTAGCCTGACCATACAGCGCCTCAATCATCTGCTTGCGCTTTTCCAGCCAGCCCTCGTGGTTGCCGTTCATCACGCCCGAAGAAATGATTACGTCAAAGTCGCCAATCTTATCTTTGAACGGGTCGGCGACCTTGAAGTTATGGCCCTCGTAGCGCTTCTTGGCGATTTCGATGAAGCCTTTGTTCTTATCAACGCCAAGATACTTAAAACTGGTGGAATTAGAATACAAAAAAGGCAGCAGGTCGCCCATGCCGCAGCCGGCGTCCAGTACCGACTTGCCGTCCAAGGGAATGTCTTTGACCAGCTCCCGGAACCGGATGGCCATCGACCGGTAATCCCACCACAGCAAAGCTTTAGGGCTTTCCCCGTAAGCCTGCAGGGCTTTCTCGTAATCCTCGGTAATATCCTCCAGGCTGAAAAAACTCATATCCCTATTTTAACCCGCCTCTTTAAATTAATTTTTCTTAGGCTTATAATTGGTGCCAAGCACTAACATTAAAAGTATGAATAAAAGGCCAAACCAACAGGGGTTCATCCCGATGCTAATCGTCTTCCTGCTGCTGATCGCGGCGGTAATATACTTAGCCTTCACCCAGGTGCTCAACCATCAGAAATGAAAATACTGCTGATCAATAACCACACTGACTATCTGCATAATGTCCAGGCGGCTCTGGCTGGGCATGAGGTGGAAACCCAAGTTTACAAACCCGGTTTGAAATTCAATCACGAAGACAAGGACTTGATAGTATTGTCCGGCGGCGGCGGCGAGGGCTTTGAGCTCAAAGATAAACACCACGGCAAGCTTTGGTACGAGGATGAGATGAATTTCGTTCTCGGTTGCGACAAACCCATACTTGGTATATGTATGGGGTTCGAGGTCATCAGCGCGGCCTATGGTTCTAAGGTCGAGCATATCGGCAAGCTGGTCAAAGGCTTCAGGGCGGCTAAGACCACGCCGCGGGGCGAGAATCACTTATCGCTGACAAACCTGAAACAATTTGAGTGGCATCGCTACGGCATTAAACAAGTATCGTCCAAACATTTCGAAGTGCTGGCTCATTCGGCCACCGGTATCGAAATGATTAAGCATCATAGTCGTCCGATTATCGCCACCCAGTTCCACCCCGAAGTCGAGGGGGGCACTCTATCCCTTAGCAGCCTAATTGCCGGCTGAAGCAGCTCGATATTGAAATTAGCATAACAATATGTTATAGTTTGTTAATGAATTTACCCTTTGGCGGTAATAATATACTTGAACCGGTACCCACACCTAACATGGCGGACCCCACCCCGGGGACAACGGAATATGGCCATGCCTTGTTAAGAGATGAAAGCACTTATTCAATCAGTGCTATGCCCTGGCTGCCTCAGACGCCTGATTCCGATGAATGGGCTAAGGAATTGTACGACCGTATAGAGGAAGCCGAAAGAAGTTACATCGCGCCTAATCTCCGGCTGGATGAGTATATAGCAGGTACCGCTGAGGAGTCAGATGAAATCGCGATTGTGCGCGGACAAGTCGAAAATCCGTATCTGTTCACCGCCGAACACGCCACATGCCCCGTCAGTGTTATAACCAAACAATACCGCGAGTCTGGAGCCGACAAGGGGACCGGTGGCCTAGCGGCTGTAATCGCCGAAGATTATGGTACGGCCCTGATCATGAAAGGACGGCAGACTACCAACATACCGAGTGTTGCCGAGCATCCGCTTAAAACCAAACTGCGCCAAGAACTTGTCTTTGCTGCCGGTTTTTTATCGATTCATGGCAAGAATCCTGGCGCCTTTGTACATCCAGATGACAGCGTAGAGATCCACGCCTGCTTAGGACTTGGCCGCCAGCCTACCGAAGAGATCCGTGACTTCGCCAGCAAAGTAGTCTTAGCGGCCCGTGATGACCTAGGCCTGTACGTAGTAATTAGCAATGATCAGCCCGCATACATCCAAAAACCAGGCAGCACTGAATTAAAGCGCCTAGATGACGGGTCGCCCCAGCTTAGCCAGCTGGCGGCACTTAAGCCGAACATGACCACTAACTTCAGTAGGGATTACTTAAGGGAAATAGGCCGGGATGTCCCGTCTATGCAAATAGAACTGACGGATCTGCTTCGGGTGACACCGTTAGAGAGAAGCAGGAAAGATAAGAAGTCCCGCGTCATCGGGGCTGCCTTAGGCTACAAGTTGCTTGAAAAAGTAGTAAAATTATCTCTTTTAGAGTCGGTGAGTGTTTCGAGCTCGCCAGGATTCTAAGCTTCTTAGAGGATGGAAGTATACATTTTAGATAAAAAAACTTATAAATAACCTAATGAGAACTTTACTAATTATCACCTCCTCTTCGGAGCGGACCGCTTCCTGGAAAGAGCGGGAAGCTTATATCAAGCAGTTCTGCGATGATATCGAAGGCCGGCTGACCGACGTAAGGCTGCTGTTCACGACTTATGGCGACCTGGCGTTTTCCGTGATAGACGGAGAGTGCCGCGTATACGACAGCCGGAATCGGATCGATCTGACGGATGTGCAGCTTGTACAGTTCAAGAACTGGTTCCATGATATCGAAGAAGCCGGGCTGATCGCCCAGTTCCTGAAGTTCAAAGGTATAAAATTCTTTAACTCCGAGGCGGACAACGGCCTGATGCGCTCTAAGATCAATCAGATGTTCGTGTTGGGGCAGGCGGGTATTCCTGTCCCTGATACTTTTTATGCAAAGAAGACTAGCCTGATCGACATCTTCTCAAGTGGAGAAATGCCTCAAGGTTTTGGGTTGCCTCTGATAATGAAGGCTAATTTTGGGTCCAAAGGCGAGAACAACTATCTGGTAAAAGACCTCGACCGGGCAATAAGGATACTTAAAGACGAAGCGAATTCTGACTTTGAGTTTGTCCTACAGAACTATATTGAGAACGACGGCGATTATCGGTTTTTATTCATAGGCCTTGATTCTGCGCCGCTGGTTATTCGCCGCACGCCAGCTGCCGGCAGCCATCTGAATAATACCTCTCAGGGCGGCCAGGGCAGCTTTATCAAGCTTGATTCGCTGCCGGCAGAAATGCTGGAGTACGCCCGGCAAGCCGCCCGGCTGCTCAAGCGCGAGATCGGCGGCGCCGATGTACTGGTCGATAAGCAGTCTGGAAAGGTATTGATACTCGAAGTCAACGGCACGCCAGCGCTGGCTACCGGCTATGGTACCGACGAAAAAGCCGCCAGGTTCGCCGAATTCTTAGACGATTTTTTTAAGCGGGATTAGCCGGCCGGTACGCCGATCGGCTCATGACGTAGAGCACGTTACGGTGCTCAGAACCGGCAAAACTGTTCAAATAAACGCTTGGCGGCCCATTGGTCTCATCGATGATAAAATTGCCGGTCGGATCCAGTGATTGCTGCGCGTCACGGTCAATCTTCTCTGATAGCCGCGTGTCTAACCCGCATATCCGCGCCGCCACCAAAAACTCAAACCGGTTATCAAATTTAACGCCAGTCCGTTTATCTAATATGGCTTCTAGTCCCCGCAGCATTGCCTTGTATAGGCCTTGGCGATCCCCAGGCACATTTTTCGCGTAGAAGTTAGAATCAGCGATGACTGCGTGAGTATAAAGATACATGAACAGATGTGTCTGCTCGTCGCCGGTGAGATCGTAGCCGCGGGCGATATCAGGCAGTCTCTCCGGATCAAAGCCGCGGTTCTCTTCAAAAATGATTTCGTAAAGATATATATAATCGATGGCGAACCGCGAAAGGACCCTGATGGCGGATTCATCCCGGCACAGATTGTTATAAAGTACGCTCAGAACGTCATTTCCGACAAGACTCACCAAGCCATCCCGGGCGTCAACGCCGTAAATCTCTTTAAGGTGTCGTACCCTGAACATCGCGTTATGGATGCCGAACAGTTGCGGATACTTTTGAAAGTAGGGCCGCCTCAGATCATAGGCGTAAGGCCGCCGGGGTTTATCATTAAGTATTTTCCGCAAAACCGGTTCGAGTTCGGACTTGTCTGGTACCATATAGGCTGCCAGATGTTCCAGTTTAGCTTTGGCTAAAGGGTCATTCTGCCAGGCTGCCAGCCGGCTGGCAAAGTGGAATTGCTTGTCCGCCGGAAGCTCCGCAAAACGAGCGAAATAATGTTGCTTTACAGTTTCGGATAAGTCCATAATCTGCTAACAGTATAACACTAGCGCTATTGATAAAAAACCCGAAAAATGTTAGAATATAGGTGATGATAGACAAGCAGGTAATCGGCCGGGTAGAGAAAATCTCCTTCCCGGAACTAGGTATTAAGAACGTCCACGCCAAAATCGATACTGGCGCGGATCTATCTAGTATTTGGGCTACCGGCATCCATGAGGAAAATGGCGTTTTAAGTTTCAAACTGTTCGGTAAAAAAAGTGCTTTTTATACCGGAAAAGAGATAGAATTCCAAGCGCCGCACTATCTGCTTACCCGTATCGCCAACTCATTCGGCCATCGGGAGCTGCGCTATGTGGTGAAACTGCAGCTGAAGCTGGGGGGCAAAACTATCGTAGGTACTTTTACGCTGTCCGACAGGAGCAAAAAGACCTACCCTATCCTTATCGGCCGCAAACTGCTTAACCGAAAGTTCTTAGTCGATGTTTCCAAGGGTTCGCCGCTGAGCGAACTGGAGAGCGGCAAGAAAGTCCGGATGCAAAAGGAACTTGAAGTATTTAAAATGTGGGAGAAGAAGGCATGAGGATCATAATCTTATCAAAAGGGCCGGCGAATTATACTACCAAGCGCCTGAAAGAAGTGGCGATTGCTCGCGGCCACGAAGTCCGCATAGTTAACTACGCCAAATGCTATATGGCGGTGGAAAGAGGCAACCCGATCGTTTATTACAAGGGTGAGAAAATCGAAGGCGTAGACGCGATCATCCCGCGTATCGGCCATAGCTATACGCGCTATGGCTCCGCGGTTGTCCGCCAGTTTGAGATGCAGGGCGTTTATACCACGGCCAGCTCTATCGCTATCGTTCGTTCGCGCGATAAACTTCGGGCCTACCAGCTGCTGGCCAAAGCCGAAGTCGGCATCCCCAAGACGGTCTTTGCCCGCGAGACGGCCGATTTCGAAGAAGTCTTGGAGCTGGCCGGCGGCGCGCCGGTTATTATCAAGGTCGCCCGCGGAACCCACGGCAACGGCGTAGTACTGGCCGAAACCCGCAAAGCCGCCAAGGCCGTGATGCAGGCCTTCTTCGTCGAAAGCGTGAACTTTCTGGTCCAGGAATTCGTCGAAGAATCGGCCGGTACGGATATCCGGGCGGTGGTTGTAGGCGGCCGGGTAGTCGCCAGCATCAAGCGCCAGAGCCTGGATGATGATTTCAGGTCCAACACACACCAAGGCGGGGTCGGCACAGCCGTCAAAATATCAGAGATAGAAGAGAAAACCGCTATCAAAGCCGCCAAGGCCATGGGCTTGCCGATCTGCGGCGTGGATATGATGCGCTCGGACAGAGGACCGCTGGTTCTCGAGGTTAACTCATCGGCCAGCATCAAGACTCCGGAAGCTGTTACTAAGCGCGACGTGGCTACTAAAATTATCGAGTATGTCGAGCGCAACGCTAAGCAGCGGCCGCGTAAAGACCGGGTAGGGGCTTAGAAGCTTGAAGATTGTTAAAAAATATATCGCGCCGATTATCGCCGGCTTGGCACTGGTCGCTATCGTCGCGGCTGTGTTAGTTATTGGGCCTAGCGAGGAAAAGAAGAAAACCGCATCCAAAGAGCCGGCCGGTGTCTGCGGCACCTATCGCCACGACGCGACGGTAAAAGTCAGCGGCCAGACATTCGATGTCGAGCTTCCGAAAAATCCCGACGCTTTCGCCAAAGGCCTGGGCGGTCGGCCCTGTATAACAGCTAGCCAAGGAATGCTGTTCCGGTTCACCAAGCCGGGCCAGTATCCGTTCTGGATGAAAGGTATGAAATTCCCGATTGATATCATCTGGATCGGCGCTGATCATAAGGTTGCGGCCGAAGAGGTCAACGAGAGCCCCTCTACCTATCCGGATAAGTTCGTCAACCAGAAGCCGGCGCAATATGTGCTGGAGGTCAAAGCCAATACGACTAAACGACTTAACATCGACATCGGCACTCCGGTAACTTTTTAAAGCGTTAATGCTAAAATTAGGGCAATATGGCCGACGCTCTTTTAGCTGTACTTATCTTATTTCCCGCGGTACTGACTTTTTTTCTGAAAAGTAACGCGGCACTCGGTTTTTTGGCGCTATGCGGCGGTTTTACCGCTACAACTCTGTCCGGCAGCGATATCGACCACCTTGTCGGCCAGACCAGAATCACTTCGCTGACATCAAATAATGTCGACCTGGCGCTGCTGGTCGTGCCGCTGCTGCTCACTCTGCTATTCACTTTTCGTTCTGTCATGTCCAAGAATAACCGCTACTTCTCGTTAATCCCGGCTTTATGCGCCGGCGGACTACTGGCGGCCGTCGCAGGTCCGATGTTCAATGACGTGCTGCAGACCAGTGTTACAGACTCCGCCTTTTGGAACCAGCTCAAAGACGTCCAATCTTACATAGTTGGTTTCGGCCTGCTAAGCAGTCTGCTTCTGGTTTGGTCGGGCGGCTTCCGCCACTCTAAGCCGCACAACAAACACAAGTAAGTAAGATTACATCGGCAGGGCTTCGTAAACGCAGACCGCCCCGTTTTCAGCCGCTATCAGCGGGCAGTCCTTGGCTATACTTACTGCCTCTTCCATGTCTTTAGCCTCGACGATCGAGTAGCCGGTTGCCGGCATATCTTTGACATCCATCACACCGTCTTTACTGACAGCCCGGCCGCCTTCACCGAACGGATTGCCCGGGTCCATCAGCTTGCCGCCTAGCTTGCCGAACCAGTTCCCCCAGTCTTCCGCGCTGGTTTTGTCGTCTTTACCGGAATAGTAGATATATACGTACTTTCCCATTAGTTTATTCTCGCTTCCCGGCCCATTGCGGGCCATTATTGTTAATTAATATCCCCAGGATCATTCGCGCATCCTGGAAATATAGTTTTCTAAGGTGGCGTCGGGGCTGCCCCAACTGGCTTTGTATTGATTTATCCAGGCTTGTGTCAGCCTGAGTGTTTTTTGGTTCAAGGCGATAAAGTTAGTCCGGCCGGACTTCTTGCGGATGATAAGTTCGGCCGATTCCAGTATAAGGATATGTTTATGGATAGCCGGCAGGGACAGGCCGTGCCGGTTGGCGAGCTGTTTAACTGTGGCAGGGGAAAGCGATAAATCGTGAATAATTCCGCGCCGCTTCTGGTTGGCCAGAGCCTCTAGCGTGCTGTCCAGTTGAGGCGAGTCATAAGGGATTTCCATATAGTTAACCTATAGGTTAACTATATGTTCCCCAGTAGTTTATGTCAAGGCTGGCCTTGGACGTACTGGTGCGGGTTAATCGGCTGGCCGTTCAAGTCTATTTCAAAATGCACGTGCACGCCGGTTGAGGCGCCGGTAGTGCCTTCATAACCGAGTACGGTATTCTTATCAACGACTTGGCCTACTTGGACAGCCGTAGCATACATATGTCCGTAAAGGGAAGTCAGCCCGTTGCCGTGGTCGATAATCACGTGGTTCCCAAATCCTGAGTTGGAGTGGGTGACAACGATCACCCGGCCTGGTTTGAAGGCTCTAATCGGAGTAACCCCCTGTGCGGCGCCATCACTGATATCTATGCCGGTATGGAGGGGCTGCCATGGCCAGTGGGGAACACCAAATTCTTCTGTTATAGCTCCGTGGATCGGCCATTGTGGCGCCGTATCATCCTGCGCTAACGCCGGTACGGTGCTAGCAATAGACTTGCTGCCGGCTAACTCATCGGCGACCGTCGGATCGATTTGCGGTATCGGTGTTTTATCAGCTTCGGATGGCTTTATAAAAGTGCCGATATGCGCCACGGATGAAACGCCATGCCATGCGTAGGCGGGGGTATCGGCCGCGAAACTAACAGATTTTCCTACTCC
>Ga0207674_10000635_pt1 | contig 45675 bp, 43 predicted proteins | sample KBSCornC72_FD_184303 | JGI IMG/M metagenome (GOLD analysis project Ga0207674, IMG submission 184303) | Corn rhizosphere microbial communities from Kellogg Biological Station, Michigan, USA - KBS Corn C7-2 (SPAdes) (version 2) | ecosystem: Host-associated > Plants > Roots > Rhizosphere > Soil ... | reverse complement strand
TCGCCGTCCGCGGTCCGATCAACCGGCTGCCCCGGTTGCCGTTTCAGCTGGCCGCCTGCGTGCCGGGCGCGATGCGCGCCACGAGTGACGTGTTGACGCGATACACGCGCCGTGGTCCCCTCCGTGCGAGACTGACCTCTTGAAGATCCTCGCAGCCACGTTCGCGCTCGCCGCAACGACGCTGGCCGCGCAGTCCTACGTGCCGAACCGCGTCTACGACAGCGCGCACAAACGCTTCGCCGATTTCGAGTCGATGCTCGCCGACGTCGCCAACAGCGACGTCGTCTTCGTCGGCGAACAGCACGACGACCCGAACACGCATCGGCTGGAGCTGGCGGTCCTCGAGGGGCTGCTGCGCCGGCGGCAGAATCTGATCGTCGCCTTCGAGATGTTCGAGCGCGACGTCCAGGAGGCGCTCGACCGCTTCGGCGCGGGCCGCGTCTCGGAAGAAGAATTCCTGAAAGCGTCGCGGCCCTGGCCGCGGTACGCGACCGACTACAAGCCGCTCATCGACTTTGCGGTGACGCACGACCTGCCGATCGTGGCGTCGAACGTGCCGCGGCCGATCGCGTCCGACGTCTCGCGAACGGGTCTCGACGACGTGGTGACCGGGCTCGCCGACGCGCCCGGGTTCCCGCACCCGGAAGCTCGAGCCGTGGCCGCCACCTGCGGCGGCGTGCGGGTGCACTCGGTGTACGTGCCGAATGGTCGAACGCCCGGCTCCGACCACTACGAGTACAAGCTCGCGTGGCTGTCCGCGCTCAGACATGTGGTCGCCGGCGGGCCCGAGGCCGCGGTGGTCTGCGGCGACATGAACATCGCCCCGACCGACGCCGACGTGTTCGATCCGCACGCCTACATCGGCCAGACCCATGTCACGCCGCCCGAGCGGGAGGCGCTGGCGCAGCTGCAGGCGCTCGGACTGCGCGACGTCGTGCGCGACAGATGGCCCACCGAGCGCGTGTTCACGTACTGGGACTACCGGGCCGGAATGTTTCACCAGGACCTGGGCATGCGCATCGACCTGATCCTTGCCAGCGACCCGGTCGCCAACCGCGTGCAGGCGGCGTGGGTCGATCGCCATGCGCGCAAGGGCAAGGGTCCCAGCGATCACGCCCCGGTGATCATCGACCTCGACGAGGCACCTGACGGTGACATCGGGCCGGTGGTGCCGCCGCCGTCGAACCCGGTCACCAAGCGCGGCGCGAAGAAGCTGCCGCAGTCCTAGGCGGCCGGCCCGGCCGGTGCGCCACCGACGGTGGTCACGATCCCAGGGTGCTGGCCGCCGGCTCCGTCGTCGGCGGCGACGGCCGCTCCACCTCCCCCTCCACCCGAAGGTCCGGCAGCCATTCCAGCCAGCGGGGCAGGTACCAGTTGCGGTCGCCCAGGAGCTCCATCACGGCCGGCATCAGCACAACCCGAACCAGGGTGGCGTCGACCAGGATGGCGACGCCGAGGCCGAAGCCCATCTGCTGGAACATGACCATGTCGCCGGACGCGAAGCCGGCAAACACCGCCACCATGATCAGGGCCGCGCCGGTGATCAGGTGGGCCGTGGATCCGATGCCGTAGGTGACCGCCTCCCGGGTGTTGCCGGTGAGATCGTAGCGCTCGCGGATGCGGGACAGCAGGAACACCTGGTAGTCCATCGACAGGCCGAACAGCACCGAGAACAGGAACAGCGGGATCCAGGCTTCGATGGTCGGCACCACGTGGAAGCCGAACAGCCCGGCGCCGTGGCCCTCCTGGGTCACGAACACCAGCAGTCCGTAGGCGGCGGCCACCGACAGCAGGTTCATGGCGATGCTCGTCAGCGGCACCACGATCGACCGGAAGGCGATCAGCAGCAGGATGAAGCTGAGGCCGAGCACCAGCGTGAACACGATCGGCAGATAGGTGTCGGTGATGTCGATGAAGTCCAGGTTGATTGCGGTCGCGCCGGTGACGTATACGTTCGCGCCACTGCCGTCGAAGGCGGCCGGGATCGCCTGGTCGCGAAGCGTGTTGACGGCATCCTCCGCCGCCTGCGACGTCGAGTCGCCGGCGACGGGAACGCTGATCACCGCCAGTTGCTGCTGCGGATGCTGGTCGACCACCGGCTCGCCGAAGCGAGAGTCGCCGGCGAGGTCGCTGGTCAGCGATGCGATCGCCGCGTCAGTCTTCGCGCTGCCCACCGGGCCGTCGACGACGATGTCCGCCGGCGTCACCGCGCCGGCCGAGAAGTCACGGTTGAGGACGACGAACCCCTGCTTGGCGCCCAGGCTGTCGGGCAGCGACGAGATGCCGGCTGCACCCGTGTTGATCGAAAGCACCGGAATCGCCGCGATCAACAGCAGGACGCAGGCGACGGTCGCGCTGAGGCCCGGCCGGTGCATGGCCGCCCGGACCGCCCGCGCCCAGAACCCGTCACGCGCGTCCTCACGCGCAGCCCGGGTGAGCAGCGGGATCCGGCCGCGGTTGACGCGGTCGCCGAGCAGGCGCAGGACGGCGGGCAGCAGGGTCAGGGCCGCCACCATCGTGATCAGGACGACCACGATCGCGCCCACGGCCAGGCTGATGAAGATCTGCGTCGGCACGATCAGCATCCCGACCAGAGCGAGCACCACCGTCAGCCCGGAGAACATCACCGCATGGCCGGCGGTGCCGGCCGACCGCTCGATGGCCGCCTGGACGTCCAACCCGCGGGTCCGCTCCTCGCGGAACCGCGAGACGATGAACAGACAGTAGTCGATTCCCACCGCCAGGCCCATGAACGTGAGCATGTTGACGGCGAAGAAGCTGAGCGGCGAGATCGTGCCGATCAGCGCGATGGCTGCGATCCCGACCACGATCGCGAACACCGCCAGCAGCACCGGCAGCAGCGCGGCAACCACGGCACCGAACACGATCACGAGGATCACCAGCGCGATCGGGATGCCGATCGCCTCGCCCTTCTGAAGATCGCTCTCGGACAGCTTGGTGAGGTCGCGCGAGAGGGTGGCATCCCCTGTCACCAACACCTCGTACCCGGGCTGGCCGGCAGCCTTCGCGGCTGTGATCACCTGCTCGATCTTGGGCTCGGCGTCGGCCAGGTCGCCAGGGATCGTGAGCGCCAGCAGCACGCTGCGGCCGTCGTCCGAGACCGGCGCCTGCGCGGCCGGCGCCACCGACACCACGGCGGGGCCGAGCTTGGCAACGCGATCGTGCACATCGGCCACCACGGCCTGCAGCGCGGCCGCATCTCCACCGTCCTGGGCCCGCACGATGACCACGTCGCGGATCGGCGTCTTCGTGCCCAACCGCGCCTCGCGCAGGTCGTCGGCACGCTTGGAGTCAGGAGTGCCGGTGAACGTGCTCTCGGTCGTCAGCGCGCCCGACAGCAGCAAGCCCGACGTGACAGCCGAGGCGACCACCAGAAGGATCCAGGCCACCACCGTTCGCCACGGCCGGGCGGCGCAGCGTCGCGCCCATGCTTCTGGAGAAAACAACGCCATCGGTCACTCCTCGACTCGAAGTTTGTGCTGCCCTCCCCGGACCAGTCTCGTGACGAAGCGAACGAATACCATATCGAATCGACGGCCCCGGCACAGACCGGGCTGGTTGGCGCCGCCGATCCGCCGAAGCGACCTGAGGCATCGGGCTCCCACAAGCGCTGACCCCGAGCCGGTGACTGCGGGCCCCGGGCGGCTGCCCGAGGCCCGCAGGGTGTTGTCAGTCGCGGGGATCCTGCCCGCCGATCAGCCGGGTGAGCCGTGCCCGCACCCGCTCGGCCTCACGGGTGTGCTCCTCGACCTCCTCGGCCGAGGCACCGCGGCGCTCCAGCAGCCCGGCCACCAGCACCAGGCCGCGGAGCCGCAGTAGCAGGTCGTCGATCGTCCGGTCGAGCAGCTGGTTCTGGCCGACTTCGAAGCGGCTGGGCATATCGACGATGGTCATCAGGCGGCCTCCTCGAGGGGAGCGGTGGATGAGGAAGGGAGGGGCTCGACCCCGACGGCCTCGTCGGGCGATCGGAGCAGGGCGGCAGCGATCACCGCTCCGACCGCAGCCGCGGCGGCCAGGACGGTGAACCCGACCTGGAAGCCCTGGGTGAGGCCGCCGTCCACGGCCGCCACCCTGGCCAGCCGGGTGGCGCCGCCGCCGTTGGAGGCGTAGGACGCGGCGATCGTTGTCACGGCCGCCAGGCCGACCGCGCCGCCCACCTGGCGGCTGGTGTTGATCAGCCCGGAGGCGATGCCGGCATCGGCTCGGCGGACGCCGGCCAGCCCGGCGATGGTCACCGGGACGAACGACATCGCCAGCCCGGCGCCGCTGATCAGAAACGCCGGAAACAGATCCCAGAAGTAGTGGCCGCCGACCGGCAGGCGGGTGAACGCGGCCAGCGCGACCGCGTCCAGGGTCAGCCCGGCTGTCAGCACGCTGCGCACCCCCAGGCGGGTGACCAGCCGCTGGGCCACGTTCGAGAACACGATGATCGTGAACGTGACCGCCGCGAAGCCGACTCCGGTCTCGATTGCGGAGTAGCCGAGCACCTGCTGCATGTACAGGGTGAGCAGGAAGAACTCTGAGAAGGCGATCGCCCCGATCACGGCTGCAGTCGCGTTGGCGGCGGACAGCATCCGGTTGCGGAACATCCGCATCGGCAGCAGCGGCGCCGGCGATCGCAGCTCGATGGCCACGAATGCGGCCAGCAGGGCGGCCGAAGCCCCCAGCAGCGAGACCGTGGTGACGCTGGCCCAGCCGTCCTGGGTGGCCCGCGTCATCGCGTACACGAGCAGCATCACGCCCGAGGTCACGGAGGCCGCTCCGGCCACGTCGAAGTGGCGGTGCTCCTGCCCGCGGCTCTCAGCCAGCACGAACGGCGCGGCGGCGATCACGGCGATACCGACCGGCACGTTGATGAAGAAGACCCACGACCAGTTCAGGTAGGAGGTCAGCACGCCGCCCAGAAGCACGCCCGCCGCTCCCCCCGAGCCTGATGCGGCTCCCCAGATGCCCAGCGCGCGGTTGCGCTCGGGCCCCTCGGCGAACGTGGTCATCAGGATGGACAGACCGGCCGGCGCGAACAGCGCCCCGCCAAGCCCCTGCAGCGCGCGGAAGGCGATCAGCGAGCCCTCCGACCAGGAGATGCCACACAGGAGCGAGCTGACGGAGAACACGGCCAGGCCGGCCATGAACACACGCCGGCGCCCGAAGACGTCGGCCAGGCGTCCGCCCAGCAGCAGCACGCCGCCGAACAGGATCGCGTAGGCGCTGATCACCCACTGAAGGTTTTGCTGGGCGAAGTGCAGATCGCCCTTGATCGCGGGCAGGGCCACGTTGACGATTGCGATGTCGAGCACCACCATGAACTGCGCGCCGACGATCGCGGCCAGGGCCAGCCACCTGTTGCGCGGCTGATTCCCCAAGATCGATGACTGCATCATTCATTGACTCCCAAAATCGTTGACGATTACAACGATAGCAGGAATCGACTATCGGATGCGCTACACTTCGAACCGATGAACGTGACAAACCCACAGTCCGTGATCGGGCCGATGCTGCCCGGGCCGCCGAAGGAGCTGCTCACGAGCAGCACCTTTCTGCTCAAGCGGCTGGGGTTCGCGGCCAAGGACGCCTCCCACGCCGCCTTCGAGGGTACGGGGCTGTCGGCCTTCCACTTCGCCGTGCTGGCGCTGCTGGAAGAGGACCCGCGGGAGACGCAGGCGATGATCGCCGACGCACTCGGCTATGACCGCAGCCACATCGTCCGGCTGCTGGACGAGCTGGAGGAGCGGGAGCTGGTCGTCCGCAAGCGCGACCCCGACGATCGCCGCCGGCACGTGGTCAAGCTGACCGCCGACGGCCGGGCGATGCTCCGTCGGCTGCGCGCGGTGGTGCGGCGGCTGGAGGACGACTTCCTGGCTCCCCTGGACGCCGATCAGCGGGCGCAGCTGAAGCAGCTGCTGGGCACGCTGGCCAGCCACCACGACCCCCGTTGCGCCCTCCGCGGCCCGGCGCCGCCCGCGGCCGACTGACCGCCGCCAGACTCCTCTGCGCAGATTGACGGTTGGCAGCGTGCGTGAGACGCTGGCCGGTACCGACATGCACTCCGATTGGCGCGGCCTTGGGCTCCGCGCGTCGTTCGCGAGCGACGATCACCGACTGGGAGGGCAGCCATGGAGCGCCATGGATCGGAGACCTACTTCGTGCTCGGCGAGGGCCTTTTGGGCGAGAGCATCGACGGCCGCCCGCCGACGCTGGCACCCCGGCTCGAGGCGGCCACAGTGCCGTTCCGGTTCTCACGCATGGGCCCCAGCGGCTTCAACCACCAGATCACCGACACGGTACGCCGCAAGGTGGCCGACGCGATGACGGCGGGCGGCGGCGGTACCGGGAAGATCCCGGCCGGCTTCACCTACCTGGGCCAGTTCACCGACCACGACCTCACCTTCGACAAGACACAGGTGATGCTGGGCGAGAACGTGTCTCCGACCGAGCTGCTGCAGGGCCGCTCCCCAAGCCTCGACCTGGACTCGCTGTACGGCGCCGGCCCGGATGACGCCGCCTCGGCCAAGTTCTACGAGCCGGACGGCGTACACCTGAAGATGGGAAAGACCGCAGCCGTCGACGGGCTGGCGGCGATGGACGGCTTCGACCTGCCCCGCGGCGCCGGGTCGACGGTGGCGGCCAAGCGAAAGGCGATCATCCCCGACCCCCGCAACGACGAGAACCTGGCGGTCGCCCAAACCCACCTGGCCTTCATCCGCTTCCACAACCGCGTCGTCGACACGCTGCCGGCCTCGGTGCCGGCCGGGCAGCGGTTCGAGAAGGCGCGGCAGAAGGTGACCCGGCACTACCAGTGGATGCTGCGCACCGACTACCTGCCGCGCGTCTGCGCACCACAGGCGGTCACCGACGTGTTCGCCAACGGCCGCAAGGCGTTCGAGGTCGGGGCGACACCCACCGACATTCCGACCATGCCGATCGAGTTCTCGGTCGCGGCGTTCCGGCTCGGCCACTCGATGATCCGCCAGGCCTACAACTGGAACCGGATCTTCGACGACGGCAGCGGGTCGCTGGAACTGCTGTTCACGTTCACCGGCCGCAGCGGCGACCTGGGCGGCAACCCGCGGCTGCCCAGCACCTGGATCGCCGACCTGCGGCGGCTGTACGACTTCAACGAGGCGGGCCGGGCAGACCTCACCGTGCCGGCCGCCAAGGCCAACAAGGCCCGGCCGATCGACACCCTGCTGGTCGATCCGCTGCGGACGCTGCCTGGATTCCCCAGCGGCGAGGACAACCTGGCGTTCCGCAACCTGACCCGGGCCAAGATGGTGCGCCTGGCCACGGGGCAGCAGATGGCGACGTTCCTCAAGGGCAAGGGGATCACGCTGAACGCGCTGACCAAGGCCGAGATCCGCGACGGCCAGGGCGGTGTCGCGCTGTCCGGCCTGACCGACCTCCAGCGGGAGGCGTTCCTCAAGGACACCCCGCTGTGGTTCTACATCCTCCGGGAGGCGGAGCTCAACAACGGCAAGCTGAAGCGGGTCGGGGCGCGCATCGTCGCCGAGACGTTCCACCGCGCCATGGAGGGCAGCCAGACCTCGATCGTGCGCGACCCCACGTGGCGCCCGTCACTGGGGCCCAACAACACCACCTTCCGGATGGTCGATCTGCTGCTGTTCGCCTTCCAGGGCAAGAAGAACCTGCTCAACCCGCTGGGCAACTGAGCCGTCTCCCGCCGGTCTACCATCGGAGGTGATCACGGAAAGGAGATCTCATGGAGACGACTCAGTATCCGGTGGAGCTCTCGATTGACTATCCCGATCGGGAGCTGAACCGCTTGACCACGTTCCTGCGGGTGATCGTCGCCATCCCGATCCTGATCGTGCTGGGCAGCGTGGCCGGCACGACCTGGAGCTGGAGCGGCACGGAGGGCGGGAGGACGGCCGCCGCCGGGGCAGGCGGCCTGCTGTTCTTCGGGCCGCTGCTCCTGATCGTCTTCCGCCAGAAGTACCCGCGCTGGTGGTTCGACTGGAACCTCGAGCTGCTGCGGTTCATGAATCGGGTGGGCGCATACATGGCGCTGATGGACGACCGCTACCCCTCCACCGACGAGCATCAGGCGGTGCGCCTGGAAATGCCCTACCCGGACGCAAAGGACGGGTTGAACCGGTGGCTGCCGCTCGTCAAGTGGTTGCTGGCGATCCCCCACTACGTGGTGCTGGCATTCCTCAGCATCGGGGCGGTGGTCGCCGTCGTGATCGCATGGTTCGCTGTGCTGTTCACCGGCCGCTACCCGACGGGGCTGTTCGCGTTCGTCGAGGGCGTGATCCGCTGGCACAACCGGGTGGCCGGCTATGCCCTGATCCTGGTCACGGATCGCTACCCGCCGTTCCAGCTGTCCCGGTAGCCCGGCCGGCTCGATCCCCCAATAGCAGCGCGCCTCCGTCTAGCGCACCCGCGTGGCCGGCGTTACGCTCACTTGGGAAACTGAACGCCACGAGACTTTGGGGGAGGGCATCATGGTCGGCTCCGCGCGGTGTCTGCGAACGGGTGTTGCGGTAATGGTGATGCTGGTGGCGTTCGCATCGCCGGCCCTGGCGGCGACGCCGAGCGGGTTCTCGCCGGTCACCAGCCCGTCGATCGCCCAGGGCACGCTGACCGGGGTCGACGCAACCGGGCCGGCCGACGCCTGGGCCGTGGGGTATCGGTACACCGGCACCGGCCCCAGGATGGTGGTCGAGCACTGGAACGGCTCCGCATGGTCCAGGGTGACACTGCCCAGCGCCTGGGCCGGTCTCGACGCCCACCTGTTCGACGTGCTGGCGCTCAGCCCGACCGATATCTGGGCGGCCGGGAGCATCGGCGAGCTGGGCCAGTCGCGCGCCCTGATCATCCACCGATCCGCGGCCGGGTGGGCTCGGTACACGCTGAACCAGATCCCCACAGGCTCCGGCCAGGGCTTTCTGTATGGCCTCGGTGGAAGCTCGCACACCAACCTGTGGGCGGTCGGCCTGCTGGGCAAGAAGCCTCTGGCCCTGCGCTTCACCGGCACGTCGTGGTCATTTCTGACCACGCCCAGCCCGCCGGTCTCGATCGGCAATCCGCTCCAGGCTGTGCGCGTGATCAGCCCGACCAGCGTCTACTTCGTCGGCAACTCGGAGCAGGACGGCGGGATCTTCTACCAGGTGAACCCCTGGGCTCTTCACTGGGACGGCACCAGCTTCAGCGACGTTCAGTACCTCAACCAACCCTTCGAACAGCCGCCCAACTCGGCAGCCTGGGTGAACGACCTGGATGCGGTCGGCTCGTCACCGATCGCGGCCGGGTTGGGTGTCAACCTGGACAACGTTCAGCAGGGCGCCATCTGGCGTCTGAGCTCCGGCGCGTGGAACCCGACGACCCCGTTCGTCGACCCAACGTCTCGCTCGCTCCACTCGATCCAGGCGGTCAGCGCGACGAACGTCTGGACGGTCGGCCACCGGACGACCACGACCGGAGAGATGCGGACGTGGATCGTCCACTGGAACGGCAGTTCGTGGGCGAGCCTCGGCGGCCCCAACCCGCGGCCCGGTGACAGCCTCCTCAACGGCATCTCATCAGTTCCCGGCGCCTCGACGCTGTGGGCGGTGGGCGAGAGCGGCGGCACGCCGCTGATCCTGAGGCGCAACTGAGTTCGCCGGCGACAGCCCGCGCCGTAGACTGATCAAGTGGCGACTTGCGCGAAATGCGGTCAGGAGAACCCGGGCGGGTTCCGGTTCTGCGGGAGCTGCGGCGCCGCCCTGAGCTCCGCGCCGGTGAGCGAGGAGCGCAAGGTGGTGACCGTGCTGTTCGCCGACCTGGTCGGGTTCACCAGCCGCAGCGAGCGGATGGATGTCGAGGACGTACGCGGCACCCTGGCTCCCTACCACGCCCTGCTGCGGGAACAGCTGGCACACTACGGCGGTACGGTCGAGAAGTTCATCGGCGATGCGGTGATGGCGCTGTTCGGCGCGCCGGTCGCCCACGAGGACGACCCCGAGCGGGCGGTCCGCGCTGCGCTCTCGATCCGGGCGGCGATCGCCCGGCTGAACGACGAGGAGCCCGGCCTCGACCTGCACGTGCGGGTGGGGGTGAACACCGGCGAGGCGCTGATCGTGCTCGGCGCCGACGCCGCCCGCGGAGAGGGGATGGCCTCCGGCGACGTGGTCAACACGGCCGCGCGGCTGCAGGCCGCGGCGCCGGTCGACGGCATCCTGGTCGGCGAGACCACCTACCGGGCCACCGACCGCGCCGTCACCTACCGCCCCAGCGATCCCGTCGTGGCCAAGGGCAAGTCGAACCCGGTGCATGTGTGGGAGGCGGTCGAAGCACGAGCCCGGCTGGGGGTCGACGTCGTGCAGCGGCCCACGACGCCACTGGTAGGGCGAGGCGAAGAGGTCGACCTGCTGCTTGACGCGCTGCGCCGCTGCCGCTCCGAGCGTGCGGTGCAGCTGGTCACCCTGGTGGGTGTTCCCGGCATCGGTAAGAGCCGGCTGGTCTGGGAGCTGATGCAGGCGGTCGAGCGCGATCCCGACTTCATCCTCTGGCGCCAGGGCCGCTCGCTGCCCTACGGCGACGGCGTCACCTACTGGGCGCTGGGCGAGATGGTGAAGGCCCAGGCCGGCATCCTCGACTCCGATTCGGCGCAGGAGGCCGGGGACAAGCTGCGTGCCGCCGTCGCCGACCTGGTCGAGGACCCGACCGAGGCTGCCTGGATCGAGGAGCACGTCCGCGCGCTGGCCGGCCTGGACGCCCCCGAGGCGGGAGGAAACCGCCACAGCGAGGCCGCGGCCGCATGGCGCCGGTTCCTGGAAGCGCTGGCGGATCAGCATCCGCTGGTGCTCGTGTTCGAGGACCTGCACTGGGCGGACGATGCGCTGCTCGATTTCATCGACCATCTTGCCGATTGGGCGGGCGGCGTGCCGATGCTGGTCATCTGCACCGCGCGGCCCGAGCTGCTCGACCGCCGCGGAGGCTGGGGCGGAGGCAAGCGCAATGCGCTGACGGTGGCGCTGTCCCCGCTCGCCGACGCCGACATCGCCCGCCTGATCTCGACGCTGCTCGAGCAGGCGCTGCTGCCCGCCGATACCCAGGCCGCGTTGCTCAGCACCGCTGCCGGGAACCCGCTGTACGCCGAGGAGTACGTGCGGATGCTGATCGACCGCGGCCACCTGCAGCACGACGGCGGTCGCTGGCGGCTGGCTGCCGGGACGGCGTTGCCGGTGCCGGAGTCGGTGCAGGGGCTGATCGCCGCTCGCCTGGACGACCTGCCGGCGGAGCAGAAGCGGCTGCTACAGGATGCGGCAGTGGTCGGCAAGGTGGTCTGGCTGGGCGCCCTGGCAGCCATGAGCGGGGTCAACCGCTACCAGGTGGAGACGCATCTGCATGCGCTGGAGCGGCGGGAGATGCTGCGCAGGGAACGCCGCTCGACGGTGGCCGGCGAGACCGAGTACGCATTCCGGCACGTGCTGATGCGCGACGTCGCCTATGGGCAGATCCCCCGCGCTCAGCGCGCCGACAAGCACCGCCGGGCGGCCGAGTGGATCGAATCGCTGTCGGCCGACCGCGGGGACGCGCCCGACATGCTGGCCCACCACTTCTTTCGGGCGCTCGAGTATTCGCGCGACGCCGGGCAGCCGACCGGCGACCTCGAGCTGCGCACCCGGCTCGCCCTGCGCGAGGCGGCACAGCGAGCGCACTCGCTGAGCTCACTGACCGCAGCCCAGCAGCACTTTCGGGCGGCGCTGGCGCTCTGGCCGGAGGACGACCCGGAGTGGCCGGAGCTGGTGGTGGCGACCGCCGACTGCGGGTTGGGAACCGGCGGCACCGACCTGGCCGACCCGCTGGCCCGGGCCCGCGAGCGGCTGGAGGGATTGGGCGACCTGGCCGGGGCAGCCAAGGCCGAGATGCTGATCGGCTTCCACTACTGGAACCAGGGGGTCAGCGAGAAGTCGCTGGCCGCCTTCGCCCGTGGCGAGGAGCTGATCGAGCGTGCCGAGCCGTCGCCGGGAATCGCCCACGTGGCCAGCCGGCTCGCCATCAACGCGATGCTGCGGGGCCGCTGGGAGGAGACGATCGCATTGTGCGATCGCGCGCTCGCCATCGCAGACGCGCTCGGCCTGGAGGACATCCGCTCCCACGTCCTGAACACGCGGGGTGTCGCTCGCGTTGCCCATCGTGGCGATCGGGATGGGCTCCGCGATCTCGATGCCAGCATCGAGATCGCCGAGCGCATCAACTCCGTCGACAGCATGATCCGCGGCTACAAGAACCTCGGCAGCACTCTGGCGGAGCTCGGCGATCTCGAGCGTGCGGCCGCACTCGAGCGGCGAGGCGTCGACGCGGCCCGGCGCTTTGGGATCGACTTCCAGCTGATGTGGTTCCAGACCGAACTGGCAATCCTCGCCTATCTCGCCGGGGACTGGGACGCGGCGGACGAGGGCTTTGCCCAGCTCGATCGCTGGGTGTCGACGGTCGGGCCGCATTACATGCATGCGGCGGCGCGCAGTTGCCGGGCCAAGATCCGGGCCGCACGTGGGGAGCCCGGCGCTGAGGCTGACATCGAGCGAGCGTTGGAGTTCGCCCGCAGCTCCAGCGAGCCGCAGGTTCTCTTGCCCTCCCTGGCTGATGCGGCGCTGATCGCAGCGATGCAGGCGGATGGGGAGGGCCGGCGCCGGGTCGCCGAGCTGTTCGACGAGCTCCTCGAGGCCGTCACGGGCGGCGTGGAGGCCAGCTACTGGACGGCCGTGTTCGCGCTGGCGCTGGCGCTGACCGAGCAGCACGACCGGTTCGCGGCGGTCGACCTCGAAGGGTCATCCCGGTGGGGCGTCGCGGCCAGGCTGGTCAACCAGCAACGGTATGCCGAGTCCGCCGCCGAGCTGGCCACTATCGGTGGCCGGCCGGAGGAGGCGCTGGCACGGTTCCTGGACGCTCAGGCGCTGATCCGCCAGGGCAGCCGCCGCGAGGGCGAGTCCTCACTCGCGGTCGCCATCGAGCTGTGGGCCGGGATGCGGGCGACCCGGTACCTGGACATGGCCGCGACCCTGACGGCGCGGACGGCCTGAAAGATTCTCACCCGGGTTCGACGCGAGACTGGGTAGGATCGTGCTGTCCGTATCAACCCGTCATGGGGAGGAACGATGTTTGCTCGTCTAGCCACGTTCGAGAGCGACCCGGCCGGGATCGACGACGCGATCGAGATGGTGCGCCGCGAGGTCGCGGGTGACACGCCGCCCGGGCTGGAGGGCGCGAAGATGATGATGCTGGTCGACCGTGCGACCGGCAAGGGGATCGGTCTGACCCTCTTCGACAGCAAGGACGCGATGCGCCGGGGCGACGAGGCCCTCAACGCCATGAGCCCGGGCGGCACCGAGCGGCGGACATCGGTCGAGTTCTTCGAGGTGCCGGTGCAGACCGTGACCGCCGAGCACGTGGCCTGAGCTACTCGACCCCAGTGCTGCTCGAGCAGCACTTCCCAGTGCGGGTTTCGCAGCCGGGAGGGGAGCGCCGTGATCGGGTCACGCCGCTGTATCTGAGCCCAACGCCATCCGGTCGAACGGCCGCCAGCGTCCCGCGATCAGGTTCCAGACCTCGGCGTGATCGGCGCTGGCGCGGATCGGGAGCGCCGGGGTGACCTCGGACTCGATGCTCGCGATCAGCGCGGCGTCACCGCTGGTGGCGACCGTGAGGTGCGGGACGACGTCGGCGTGCTCGCCGCCGTAGGGCAGGACGCCGAACCTCCGGCTGAGCGCCTGGATGAGCGCGATGAACGGCTGATCCGGCTCCGGCACCCCGTACAGCACCTGAGGCGAGCCCGCGAACCGGGCCAGCCTGCGGATCGCGTACTCGAAGGCGGGGAAGCCGCGCAGCAGATCTCGGAGCTCTTCCGCCGTCTCGGCGGGCGGCCGGCCCTGCGGGGTGAACGGATAGAGCAGCGTGATGTGGGCCGGCATGCCCTGAGACCCGCTCGGCGTGTGCCGCCGCCGGTGGCGATCCACGGCCGGGTCGGCCTCCTGCACCCTCACCACCAGGGCTGTATCCGATACCGCGCGGGCCAGGGATCACACCGCCTGGCCGAGCGGCTGCGCGGGCCGCTCCTTGCGCGGGTCGACGAAGGGGATTGCGGCGGTGTGCCCCGTCATCGGACCGTGCTCCGACTCGACCTCGATCGGCGTTCCCGGCTGCGCCAGGTCGATCGGCACCCAAACGTATCCGATGTTCTTCTCGAGACCGGGTGACCACACCGCGTCGGTCACCGGGCCGACCGGCTGCCCGTCGTGGCTGGCATCCCACTTGCGACTGATACCGGGCAGCGGCTCGGAGTCGTCGAAGTCGATCCCCACCAGCTTACGGTCGACGCCGTCCCGGCGCAGGCGCTCCAGCGCCTGCTTGCCGATGTAATCCTGCGGCTGCTCCTCGACCAGCCGCTCCAGGCCCATGACGTGGAACGGGGTGTCGGCCAGAGAGATGTCGGATCCCCAGTTGAAGATGCCGGCCTCCACGCGGCGGGCCTCGTTGGGCGCGATCGGCCTGATGCCGAACTCCTCGCCGGCGGCCATGATGGCGTCCCAGAGGTCGTCTCCCCGCGAGCCGTCGAGCAGGTTGACCTCGAAGCCGGGGACGGCCGACCAGCCGGTGCGCGTGATGACGACCGGAATGTCGTTGATCTGGAAGTGATCGCACCAGTAGTAGCGGATGTCGTAGATGCCCTCGCCGACCAGCTTCTCCAGCGTCCTGCCGGACAGCGGTCCCTGCACCTGCAGGGGGTGAACGTCGGGGTAGGTGACCTCGGCGTCAAGGTCGAGCTGCGATCGCACGCCAAGCGCGTAGAGGCCGGCGTCGGAGTCGGCAAGCTGCATCCACCAGACGTTCTCCTCGGGGTGCACCAGCACGGGGTCGTTGACGATGCCACCATCCGGGGAGGTGACCAGCATGTACTTGCACTGCTTGACCGCGCAGCGGGAGAGGTCGCGGCACGTCAGCATGTCGGTGAGCCTGTCCGCATCCGGGCCCTTGATCTGCACCGTGCGCTCGACGCCCACATCCCACAGAGTGACGGCCTCGTTCAGGGCTGCGTACTCAACGGACACGTCGTCGTACTCGGCCGGCAGATACATTTTGTTGTAGATGTCGTACGCCTTGCACCCGGCCCGCCTGGTTGCCTCGAAGTACGGCGAGCGGCGGTACCAGGGGCCGAAGTACAGCTTGGTGGTCAGTTCTGGCATCAGATCGTCCTTTCCGGCGCGAGGGGCGCGGATGCTGGTAGGATCGCGACTTCCTGACTGATCAGTCAATCAAACCAGGCCGGAGGGTGCAACAACGCCAATGAGCCGAGACCCGCGCTACGACATCCTCTTCGACCCGGTGCAGATCGGTCCGGTGGTGGCCCGGAACCGGTTTTTCCAGGTACCGCACTGCAACGGCATGGGCCATCGCGACCCCACCGCGCTGGCCGAGATGCGGGGCATGAAGGCGGAGGGCGGCTGGGCGGTCGTCTGCACCGAGGAGGTGGAGATCCATCCCACCTCCGAGGTGTCCCCGTATGCGGAGGGGCGGCTGTGGGACGACACCGACATCCCCGCTCTGGCACGGATGACCGAACGGGTTCACGCCCACGGATCGCTGGCCGGAATCGAGCCCTGTCACAATGGCATCCACGGCGCCAACCTGTACAGCCGCGAGGCGCCGATGGCGGCCGGCCACGCCCCGGTGACGGGCAACGACCCGCAGCAGGTACGGCGGATGAGCTCGCAGGACATTGCCGATCTGCGCCGCTGGCATCGCAAGGCGGTCGCACGCTCGATCGAGGCGGGCTTCGACCTGGTGTACGTCTACGCCGCGCACGGCCTGAACACGATCGGCCAGTTCCTGTCCCCCCGCTACAACGCTCGCACAGACGGCTACGGCGGCAGCCTCGAGAACCGGGCCCGGCTGCTGCGGGAGGTGATCGAGGACTCGCTGGAGGAGGTTGACGGCCGGGCCGCCATCGCCTGCCGCATCACCGTCACCGAACTGCTCGGCCCTGCCGGGCTCGAGCGCGGCGACATCGAGCAGGTGCTGGGCTGGATCGGCGAGCTGCCCGACCTGTGGGATTTCGTGGCCGGGGAGTGGGAGGACGACTCGGTGACCGCCCGCTTCGCCGACGAGGGCCACGAGGAGCAGTACGTGCGGGGGCTGAAGGCGCTGACCAGCAAGCCGGTGGTCGGAGTGGGGCGGTTCACGTCGCCGGACACGATGGTGCGGATGATTCGCGACGGCGTGCTCGACTTCATCGGCGCCGCCCGGCCGTCGATCGCCGACCCCTTCCTGCCCCAGAAGATCGAACAGGGCCGGCTGGACGACATCTGCGAGTGCATCGGCTGCAACATCTGCGTCTCGGGCGACTTCACTATGACGCCGATCCGCTGCACCCAGAACCCGACCATGGGCGAGGAGTGGCGTCGGGGCTGGCATCCGGAGAGGTTCCGGCCGGCCCGGTCGGCGGCCAAGGTGCTGGTCGCCGGGGCCGGCCCGGCGGGGCTCGAGGCGGCCATGGCGCTGGGCAAGCGCGGATACGAGGTGGTGCTGGCCGAGGCCACCGACCGGCTGGGCGGCCGGGTGGCCCGCGAAGCTCGCCTGCCCGGTCTGGCCACGTGGATCCGGGTGGTCGACTACCGCCGCGCCCAGCTGGCCAAGCTGCCCGGCGTGGAGCTGGCCTTCGGCAGCCGGCTGGAGGCGGACGAGATCCTGTCCTACGGCTTCGACCACGTCGCCCTCGCCACCGGAGCCCGCTGGCGGCGAGACGGCACCGCCCGCTGGCACACCCGGCCGATCCCGATCGGCGACGGCGCGGCCGTGATGACCCCCGACGACCTGATGGCCGGCGAACGGCCCGCCGGTGATCGCGTTGTCCTGTTCGACGACGACCATTACTACATGGGCGGCGTGCTGGCCGAGCTGCTGGCCGCCGACGGCATGCAGGTGACGCTGGTGACGCCGGCGGCGCGGGTGTCGGAGTGGACGGTGAACACCATGGAGCAGCAGCGGATCCAGCGGCGGCTGCTCGACCAGGGAGTGCGGATCCTGACCACACAGGTGCTGGTCGCGGCGGACGCCGGCGCCGTCCAGATTGCATGCGCTTACACCGAGCGGCAGCAGGAGCTGGCGTGCGACGCCCTGGTGCTGGTGACGGCCCGCGACCCCGACGACTCGCTGGCGGCCGAGCTGGCGGGGCGGTCGGCGGAGTGGGAAGCGGCCGGAGTACGGTCGGTGCAGGCGGTGGGCGACGCCTGGGCGCCCGCCACCATCGCCGCCGCCGTGTGGGACGGTCGCCGCTACGCCGAGACGCTCGACCAGCCCGACCGGCGCGAGGTCACATTCCTGCGCGAGATCGTCCAGCTGTCAGACGCCTAGCCGGGCTGGCGCGCGTCGCAAGCTGCGGTCAGAATGCCGGCGTGGCCTCCTACTCGGTCAACCAGCGCGCGGTGGCGCGGGCACGGCGGCTGATCGGCGGGCGCCAGTACGTGCTCGACAGCGACTGGGGGGACGTGCAGCCGGCGGCCGAAGCCGAGAACGCGTACCTGGCCTCCCACTCCTGGGATGAATACGCGGAGTGGCACCTCGGCCTCACCGAGGGCGCGTCCGACGAGACCAAGGCCCGGTACGCGTTCGTGTACGGCGACTTCCGCCGCGTGCACCGCTCGGGTCTGATCGCCTGCCAGTACCGGGCCGCGGAGTGGCGGCACAAGCAGGTCGAGCTGGCGGCTCACGACCTGCTCCAGGAGCTCGACCGGGCCGCCGGCGGCTGACGGAGGAGCGATGACTTCCGGCGGCGGTCACCGTCCAAGTTGATGCCAGCGGCATCCCGGCCGCGGACGGAAAGGACGACACCATGCAAAAGATCACGCCCTGCCTGTGGTTCGACACCGAAGGCGAGGAGGCGGCAACGTATTACACCTCGCTGTTCCCAAACTCGCGGATCCGCGAGATCACTCGGTTCGGTTCCGCCGGCCCCCGCGCGGAAGGCACGGTGATGACGGTCAGCTTCGAGCTGGACGGCCAGGAGTATGTCGCCCTGAACGGCGGCCCCGATTTCACCTTCAACGAGGCGGTCTCGTTCCAGGTCAGCTGCGAGGGCCAGGAGGAGGTCGACCGGCTGTGGTCGACCCTCTCCGAGGGCGGCGAAGAGGGTCCCTGCGGATGGCTGAAGGACCGGTTTGGCCTTTCATGGCAGATCGTGCCCACCGCGCTCCCGCGCCTGCTGGCCGATCCCGACCGCGATCGGTCGCAGCGGGTGATGCAGGCGATGCTGGAGATGAGGAAGATCGACATCGCCGCCCTCGAGGCGGCCGCCGCAGCGGCGTAGCAACACGGACGGCGCATTTCGAGCAGGGGCTCAGTCCGGGAGCAGCGGCATCACCAGCCCGCGGTCGCGACCGACCAGCACGGCCCGGGTGATGGCGCTGCTCCCGAACCTGGCCCGCACCTCGTCCAGCGCCAGGTCGAGCGCGTCCACCCGATGCCGGCCGAACGGCAGCGTCAGCTGCACGGTGTCGGCGTTCTCGAGGTTGGTGACCGCCACGCCGACCAGCGTGAGCCCCCGCGCGGCGACGATCGGGGCTGTCATCACGAACAGCGCCCGCACAGCGGTCAGGATCGGCTGGCTGTGGGCAGTCGGCCGATCGAGCGTGTGCGCTCGGGTCGCCCTGCTGAAGTCGTCGAAGCGCAGGCGCAGGACGACCGTGCGACCGACCCGTCCGGCGGCGCGCATCCGGCCGGTCACGCGATCGACGAGCGCGACCAACGTGGCATCCAGTGCCTCCGGCGATCTCGGCGAGCGACCCAGTGCGCGCTGGGCGCCGATCGACCGCCGGCGCCGCCTGGCCTGGACGGGCCGGGGATCGCGGTTGTGTGCCAGGGCGTGGAGCTGGCGTCCGGACGCCCGGCCCAGCATCGCCACCAGCGAGGGCTCGCCCAGCCGGGCAATGTCGGCGACCGTCTGCACTCCGCTTCGGTGGAGCCGCTCGGCGGTCACCTGACCCACCCCCCAGAGCCGCTCCACCGGCAGCGGATGCAGGAACGCCAGCTCCCGGTCGGGCGGCACCACCAGCAGGCCGTCGGGCTTGGCGACCCCGCTGGCCACCTTGGCCAGGAACTTCGTCCGGGCGACGCCGACCGTGATCGGCAGCCCGACGCGCTCCCGCACGTTGCGGCGAAGGCGGGTGGCGATCTCGACCGGGCTGCCGAAGCTTCGCTGCATCCCGCTGACGTCGAGAAACGCCTCGTCGATCGACAGTCCCTCGACCAGCGGGCTGGTGTCCCGGAACACGCGGTACACGGCCCGGCTGGCCTCGCTGTAGGCCGCCATCCGAGGCGGCACGACGATCGCCTGCGGACACAGCCGGCGGGCCCGACCGCCGCTCATCGCCGTCTGCACGCCATGGGCCTTGGCCTCATAGCTGGCGGCCAGCACCACTCCCGCTCCGACTATCACCGGACGGCCGCGAAGGCCCGGATCGTCCCGCTGCTCGACCGACGCATAGAAGGCGTCCAGGTCAGCGTGCAGGATCGTCGCCTCGCCCAACACGAACATATGTTCGCATGGTGCCGACTCGGCCGCAACCCGCAGGGTCAGCGGCCGCCGTTGTAGTGCGCGCGAAGGGTCTGCTCCTCGTCCACCGTCATCCAGGCGTCGGCGTCCAGGGGCGGAGCCGACACTACGGCAGCCCGTGTGAACGGCAGCTGCACGCGGCCATCGACCAGCGCAGCATCGTCCAGGGGCACAAAGCGACGGCTGGTGCGAAGCCGTCCCATGTCGACCACCCCCCAGTCGGGCGCACCGGTCATCTCGACGTAGACCTCCTCAAGCGTGCCCACCCGCTCGCCTGAGATGTCCAGCACATCGGCACCGCGATGCCGCAGCCATTCGGCCCGCCTGGTTGAGCTGCCGCGGGTCTCCGGCTGGTCGCGGTCGTCCTCATTACGGCCGTGCTCCGCAACCTGCGGCCGCCTGTGCCGGACGAGCAGCACCAGCACCACCACGGCGCCCAGCACGCCGACAAGCAGCCCGCGCCGTGCGCCCGGCCCCATCGCCATGCGCCCAGCCTACCGCGCGGCGAAGGCCCGGTGGCAACCGCCTGGCCGGGCGGGCGGTCGATCCGCCCCGCCCGGCCAGGCGATCTGCGGTGGTTACGGCCTGCTGACCTCCCACAGGCCGAGCCCGTGCGTCCCGGCGATCAGATTGCCGTCGGCGCCGATGGTCAGCTCCCAGACCCGGACGGGCGGGAGGCCGGAGCCGAGCTTGCTCCACGGGTGGGAGCCGGCCTTGGGCCGCGTGAACACGCCGACATCGCTGCTGGCGGCGATCCGGCCGCCCCAGACGACGAGGTCGGTGAACGGCGCGTCGGGCAGGTTGCTGGAGATGTCCTTCCAGGTCGCTCCGCCGTCCTTGGTCTCGAACACATGGCCGACCCCGGCGGACGAGATCCAGCGGCGGCTGTAGCCGCCGAAGGTGACGTACGCATGGGCCGCGTTGGCCGGGTCGACGGTGACCCCGGTGACGAACCGGTTCGGCAGGCCCGCGGTGCTGATCGCGTGCCACGTACCGCCGTAGTTGGTTGCCAGACCGCGGACGAACGGGCCGCCCTGATTCGGGTTGCAGGGCGACTGGCACCAGCCGATGTAGACGGTGCTGCCCTTGACGCCGAGGTCGGTGATCGACTCGGCCGGTCCCGGAGTCCCCGGGTCGTAGGTCATCTTCCAGTCGCAGTGGGCCCCCGCGCAGCGGGTGTTCCAGCCCTTGTGCGATTCCCAGACATAGGCCCCGCCGGCCACCCAGTGCTGGTTGGGCGCCGAGACGTCGGCCTCGAACGGCGCGATGAACTGCGGGTTGTCATCGCATGGATCGGGCGGGTCGGCCGCGGTCAGGCACGACGGCGAGATCTCGACGTCGTTCTTGCCCTGGTTGGTCGACAGCGCCATGTCCAGGTACACGTACTCGTTGACCACCCGGTTGGCGTTATGGGGGTCGACCAGCACGTCGCCGCCGTCGCCCGTGAAGTTGTTCACGAGGCGAGGGGCCGACGGCCGCAGCAGCGCGCCGCCGTTGTCCTGGAGGCCCCCGTAGACGGCTTCGCCGCCTCCGGGCAGCCGGCCGGCCGCCACGCCGTAGTACTGCAGCGTGTGCAGCGTTCGATTGGTGTTGAACCATCCCCGGCGGCTGTGGGCGCCCTTCGAGCGCCGCCAGATGCCCCCGTCACCGCCGACGAACACCTGGCCGCCGATGAACGCTATCGAGTGCTGGTCGGGATGCGTCGTGGGCGGGCAGTTGTACGGATCGGTGTCGCCCTTGGAGCACTCGATGCCGTAGTTCCAGTACGCCCCGATCGTGAACCAGGTGGCACCGCCGTCCGTCGACTCGTAGACCTCCTCGAGCCCCAGGTAGAGGTGCTGCGGATTGGTCGGATCGACCTGGATGTACTGGTTGTACCAGGCCTGGACGCCCGGGAAGTAGCTGGTATCGAGCGCCGAGCCGGAGGCGAGCAGCTTGGTCGGGTCGGCGATCAGCTTCCACGGGCCGACCGCACCGTGCGACGACACGTACACGCCCTGTCCTGCCAGGCTGACCGTCTCGGCGCTCTCGACCACGGCGTAGATCTTGCCGCCGCCGGCGGAGAACGTCGTCCGGCCGATGGTGGCGGGATCGATGTCGCCGGTGGGCGTGATCTTGTGGAACGTCCCCGGCGCACCCGATGCCGTCGACACGTAGAACCCGTTGTACGTGCGATCGCTGGGCAGCGTGCCGCCACGCCAGCCAAGCGCGGCCAGCACGGTCTTCTCACCGGTTCCCGGCACCGCGATCACGCTCGTGATGTGCGAGCTGCGGTACGGGGAGTTGCCGGGATTCGGATCCGGCTTGAGCGCCTTCTGCCACTGTCCGGCGGCCGTCGACGCGCTGTGCCGGTACAGCCCGGCGTGTGTGGCCGCGAACGCGTACGGCCCGATGAACCTGAGCTCGTAGACGTTTCGGGTCAGCAGCTCGTCGCCGCCCACTCGCTGCCACGTGGTGGCCCCCGCCCGCAGGCGGTAGACGCCGATCGCCGCGTGGGCGTCGAAGCTGCTGCTGGCCTCTCCCAGCCCGACCCAGACCGAGCCGTCGTGCGGGTTGGTGCGAAGGGCGCCGATCGCCATCCGGGGAAGCCCGGTCGACCAGCGGTGCCAGGTGACCCCGCGGTCGGTCGACTTCCACACGCCGCCGTCGGCGCCGCCCGCGAACACCGCTCCCCGCGACGATGCCAGGGCGGTCATGCGGCCGGACACCACGCCCCAGCCGACGCCCCAGTTGGAGAATCCCTCAGGCCCGTAGCCGGCGATCGGGTCGTCGAGGTAGGGCAGGTTGGTCAGCTCGCGCCACGACCCGCCGGTGGTGGCGATCGACGCGGCCGACCGCGATGCGCTGCGGAGCGCCGCTGCGGACACGCCGGTGCCCGGCGCGGTGGTGATGGCCGACTCGAGGGCGGCCCGGGCGAGGATCTCGTCACTCGCTCCACCGCCCTCGTCACCCTCGCTCTGACCCTGGCTGCGCGCCAGGTCGGAGCCCTTCAGCGCCGACAGCATCTTCGCCGGCGGCCCAAACTTGGCGGTGCCTGCCTGCGTGGCCGGCGCCCCGGCGACGATGCCCGTCGCCAGCAGTGCGGACAGCAGCAACACCGTGCGCCGCCCCGGACGTCTTGTCCCCATGTTGTTGTCCCCCACGTTCGCGATTGACCCCTCGTGGCGCCATGGGCGACCACCCCGTCACGGCCGGACACTACCCGCCCGGCAGCGGTGACACAAGATGAATCATGAAGCCGCGGCGGACGCGATCTTGGCGACCCGGTCGGCCAGTCCGGGATCGCCGATTTGCACGGCGACGGCGGCAAACGACTCGCCCGCACCGGCGTAGCGCAGCAGGTCGACGTCGTCGAACAGGGCGGCGTCCGTACGCAGCGTGGCCAGCGTCTTGAACAGCAGCGCCCGCTCGCGGCCGGCGCCCAGCACGCCGTCGGGAAAGTCCTCGATCGCCCCGTGCCGGGAGATCAGGGTGACGGCGGTCTTCGCCCCGATGCCCGGCATGCCGGGATAGCCGTCCGCCGAATCTCCGACCAGCGCCAGGTAGTCGGGTATGTGCTGCGGCGCGACGCCATACTTGGCGACCACCCCGGCGGCGTCGCGGATCTGGTTGCCGCGGCGATCGACCTGCACGACCCGATCTCCCTGGACGCACTGCGCCAGATCCTTGTCCGGCGTCCAGATGCAGACCTTGTGCACCCGGGGATCGGCGGCCGCGAGGGATGCGGCCGAGGCCAGCGCGTCGTCGGCCTCCAGTTCGACCATCGGCCAGATCGCCACACCCATCGCTGCCAGCGACTCCTCGAGCGGAGTGAACTGCGCCTTCAGGGCGGGGTCGACCCCGGCGCCGGTCTTGTAGCCGGGCCACAGATCGTTGCGGAACGACTCGATCACGTGGTCGGTGGCGACGCCGACGTGCGTCGCGCCGCCCTCCAGCATCTGGGCGACCGAGCGCAGCACGCCCTTGACCGCGCCCATCGGGGCGTCGGAGCCGGTGGCGCGGCGGGCGCCATAGAACTGGCGGAACAGCTCGTAGGTGCCGTCGATCAGGTGGACGATCACGGCGCGCTCACATCGGCACCATCGGATGACCGTGCAGGCCGGGCACCAGCTCGGGATACCACGGCACGGCGCCCGCCAGCGCCAGCAGCCCGACCGAGGTCGCCCACACCACGGGCGCCGGCCGCGGCAGCGTCCGCTCGAGCGTGATCACCAGCGCGAACAGGGCCATCCACCGCAGGTCCATGATGCCGAGGGCGATCAGAGCCGCCATCAGCGCCCAGCAGCAGCCGACGCAATAGGCGCCGTGGACGATGCCCGCCCGCAGGTCGCGGAGGGCGCCTCGAAGCCGGCGCAGGCCGAACAGCAGCGCGAACGGTGAGCGGCAGTGCGACAGGCAGGCGCGCTTGGCCGGGGTGAGCTGGTAGACCCCGGCCACCGCCAGCACCACCGACCCGGCGAACACGGCAGCATCGGGGTGGGAGGCGGCCAGCCGGTCGGCGGCCTGGCTGAGTCCCAGCGCCGCACAGCCGACGGCGACCCACGACAGCAGGTAGCCGGCCACCATCCCCGCCACCCGCAGACCGACCCGGTCGCCACCGTCCGCGGCGACGCCCTCGGCGTACAACCGGCTGACGGGGGCGACGGCCGGCAGCATCATCGCCGCCATCATGGCCGCCCACACCGCCAGGAACCCGCCCGCCCGCAGTCCCATTGTGCCCGGCCCGGACTGCATACCGGCCGTCTCGCGCGCGACCACCAGCCAGCAGCAGGCGGCCACGATGACCAGGATGGTGGGCACGGCGCCCCGGGCGCGGAGGGAGGCGAGCACCGGTCAAGCGTACTGCGGAGCGGTGTCCTAGGATGATCGGCATGGATGCCATTCCGGCGTGGGAGCTGTCGGGCACGTATCTCGAGTCGTGCAACTGCGAGGCGATCTGCCCCTGCCGGCGGATCGGCGGCGTCGCCGGCGGCCGCTCCAGCCACGGCGTGTGCCTGGGCACGCTGACGTGGTGGATCGAGCAGGGGCGGTCGGGCGACAGCGATCTCAGCGGCCTGGGCGTGGTGATCGTCAGCCGCTACCACGACGACGAGCCGGGATCCCCCTGGACCTACGCGCTGTTCGTGGACGGCCGGGGCCGCAGCGAGCAAAGGCGGGAGCTGGTCGCCATCTTCACCGGCGGCCGTGGCGGCACCCCGCTCGAGCAGTTTCCGTGGGCCTGGAAGCCGAGCACGCTGGTCGGCTGGGAGCCCGCCGAGATCACGATCGACCATACTCCCGGTCGCGGAGCGGTGAAGGTGGCGGACAGGGTGTCGTTGACGATCCGGGGCCCGGTGGAGGATCCCCAGCCGGTGACCTGCGTCATCCCCGGCCACCACCGCGCCGGCCGCGAGCTCTACACCGAGCTGCTGGATGTGCATCTGGAGGCGCCGCTCGACTTCCGGCTGACCGGCTCGTGCGGCTACGAGGCGACCTTCGCCTACGCCGGCGCCTGACCGCCATCGATGAGTTTCGGGTCGCGGGGCGGTCCTTTCACCAATGGCCGCCCGTCCACCGCACACGTTCGCATTCGCGATCAGCGGACCGATCGCACGCGACGACCTGCCGGGGCTTTGCGACCGGGTCTGCTCGCTGCTCGAGGGAGCCGGCGCCGCCGAAGCCCTGTGCGACGTCAGCGGCGTGCAGGCCGATGCGGTCACGGTCGACGCCCTCGCCCGCCTGCAGCTGGCGGCCCGACGCCACGGCTGCCAGGTGCGGCTGCGCCACGCCTCGGAGGAACTGCGTGACCTGCTCGGCTTCCTGGGGCTGAGCGATGTCCTCCCCGACTGACCGGCCGGGCGGTCAGTCGTCCAGGCGGGGCGGCAGGCCGAACAGCGGGAAAACCCGCTCGGTGTCGAGGAAGAACGTGAACTCGACGATCCGACCGTTCTCGATCTCGAGCACCTGCAGCGCCCAGGGATCAAAGCCGCTGCCCGACTCGCTGGGCTTGTACTGACCGAAGGCCGGCGACCCGTTCGCGGCCACGGTCGGGATCACCCGCGACCCGCGGCAGCCGATGCCGGGGCCGTTCCACCAGGTGAGAATGTCGTCGCGGCCCCGCAGCCACAGGTCGTACGGCGGCATCGACTGCGTCGCGTCCTCCTGGATCAACGAGGTCAGCGCCTCCATGTCGTAGCGCTCGAACGCCTCCACGTAGCGAGCCAGCAGTTCGGCGTCCGCCTCGCCCACCGAGCGCGAGGCGTCGGCGGCCGACAGATCAATCGTCTCCAGCGTGGCCCGGGCACGCTGAAGCGCGCTGTTCACCGAGGCGACGCTGGTCTCCAGCAGCTCGGCCACCTCCGCCGCCTTCCAGCGCAGCACCTCCGACAGGATCAACACGGCGCGCTGGCGGGGAGGCAGGTGCTGGAGCGCGGCCACGAACGCGAGCCGGATCGTCTCCCGGCCCTCGGCCACCTCCGCCGGGTCACCGTCGGCCACCACCAGGCCGTCGGGGATCGGCTGCAGCCATGCCGACTCGGGCAGGGTGTCGAGATTCGCCGCGTCCGGCTCCCGCGCCGGTCCCATGTCCATCGGCCGGGCCCGCCGCTGGCGGCCGTTCAGCATGTCCAGGCAGACATTGGTGGCGATCCGGTAGAGCCATGAGCGCAGCGCCGCCCGGCCCTCGAAGCGCTCGTATCCGCGCAGCGCACGCAGGAATGTGTCCTGGACGGCGTCCTCGGCTTCGAACGCCGAGCCGAGCATGCGGTAGCAGTATCCGGTCAACTCGCGCCGATGCTGCTCCAGTTGACGGTCGAGGCCGCCCGCGGCGAGGGTGGAGGTCGACTCCTGCACGGACGTCATCATAGTGCGGCTGCCATGTCGGTCTCCTCCGTCGTGACGGTGCGGATGAGATGTTGACCGGCGCGGCCGCGAAAACTCATCGGCCGATGCGGGCAGGGACGGCGACGCCGCCGCCCCTGCCCGGGAACGCCCTAGAACCGCCCGCGGCCGAAGAAGCCGAGAAGCAGCAGGATGAGCACTACCACAAGAATGATCCACACAATGCCGCCGACAAGAATGGGCATCCGATCCTCCTCTCCATCGATCGAGCCGGAACTTCCCCGGCAAGTCCTGATTGACAACGACCTACCCACAAAGGCCGCCGCCCACACCGGGAGGGAAGCGATCGGCGGCGTCAAACCGAGTGGTGGATGTGGTCTGGCCTCTCAGGGTGCGGCGGTGGTGCGGTGTTGATGGCCGCGATCGTGCTGCTGGCCGGGTGCGGAGGCGGAGACTCGACCGGGTCGTCGCCACAGCAGACGCAGCCGCCGGCGTCGCAGCCGGCCTCGTCCGCCCCGGCCTCCGCCGCGCCGGCCCATTCGACTGCGGCATTGACCAGGGCGTCCGCGGACATCGACCGCTGCCCCGTCGACCTGATGGCGCCCTGTTCGGCCTTCCAGACGCCGAGCCGAAACATCTCCTGCTTCGTCACCTCCGACGGCGGTGGCTACATCCGCTGTGACATCGCCAGCGGGCTGAAGCCGCTGCCCACCGGCAGCTGCGAGTTCGACTGGCTGGGGATGTCGGCGCCGGCTGCGGGCAAGGCCGCACCGACCTGCGGGAGCGACGCGCTGCCGACCGCCGGCGCGGACATCCCGGTGCTCGAGTACGACACCGTGTGGAACCGGTACGGCCTGCGTTGCGTCTCGCGAACGGCCGGACTGCGTTGTGCCAACGCCCAGGGACACGGGTTCTTCCTGTCCCGCGAGCGTTGGTCGGCCTTCTAGCGCACGGCCACGGCCACCCGCTGGACAGCGTTGTTGGCGTAGCCGCCGACGTTCCAGGACGCGTGCGGTGGTTGGCGGTTGCCCGCGGCGTCGCGGGCCGCGCAACACAGCTCGCAGGCGCCGGTGGCGGCGGGCTCCCACAGGTACGACCAGCCGCGCCAGGCATGCCGGCCGGCGCTCTCGCCCAGCTCCGCCTCGGCCCATGACCCGCCGCCGTCGGTCGAGAACTCGACGCCGACGATGTCGCCGCGACCCGACCAAGCGCGGCCCTCGATCCTGACCGGCCCGCGATCGACCAGCCGGGCACGGGTCAGGAAGTCGGGGATACCCGGCGGGATCATCAGCGCCCGAGGCGCGATCAGGCTGACCGGCTCGCCGTCGTCGTCCTCCGACCGCCGCATCCGGTACGCCTGTGCCTGCTGATAGCCCGCGAACGGCTCGCGGACGGCGGTGATCGAGCGCAGCCACTTGACGCTGGTCATGCCGTACCAGCCGGGGACGACCAGGCGCAGCGGGAAGCCGTGCTGGGGCGGCAGCGGATCGCCGTTGACCGTGTGGGCAAGCAGAACGTCGTCGGCCATCGCCTGCCCGACGGTCAGGCTGCGCGCATAGTGCTGCTCGACCCCACCGTCGATGCCTGAGTCCAGGCCCTCGAACACCACCTCCACGGCCTCGTCGGCCAGCCCGGCGTCCTCGAGCAACCCCCGCAGCGGGATACCCGTCCACTCCGCTGTGCCCACCGCCTCCAGCACCCAGGGTTGGCTGACCACGTGCGGCGACACTCCGGCCCGCCCGTTCCCGGCGCATTCCATCGTCACCGGAACGCTCACCTGCGGCCTGGCGCGCACGTCGTCCAGGCTCAGGGACAGCGGGAAGCCGACCGCGCCGCCCACGTCGAGCCGCCAGCTGCCGGGGTCGACGGCCGGGATGTCGAAGTGGATCAGCAGGTAGTGCAGGCCCACCGGCGTGATCGGATAGCGCAGTGCCTCCAGCGGCACCCCGTGGTTGCGCGCCGCCAGCTGCAGCTCACGGAGGTCGAACATCGGCTGATCGAGCGCCATCTGCCAAGACTACAAGTGCGGCGTGGCATTTGACTTGGCTGCCCGTGACCGGGATCATCAACGCAAAGCGAAGGAGGGACCATGGACCGGATGGCTGTGCTCGCCCGTTGCCGGATCTTCGAAGGGCTGACCCCCAAGGAGCTCCAGGCGATTGCCGGCGGTGCAAAGGAGCGATCGGTCGAGGCCGGCGAGACGATCGCCGCGGAGGGTGAGGGAGGCGTCGGGTTCTTCGTGGTCGCCGAGGGCAAGGCCCGCGTCGAGCGCGAGGGTGAGGTGCTGACCCACCTCAACCCCGGGGCCAGCTTCGGCGAAGTGGCGCTGCTCGACGATCGCGGAAACCGCCGCAGCGCGTCGGTGATCGCCGAGACCCCGGTCACGATGCTGGCCTGGTCGAGCTGGACGTTCCTGGCTCTGGTCAAGGAGCATGCCTCGCTCGGTTTCGCCCTCGCCACCACGCTTGCCCGCATGCTGAACGACGCCTACGCGGCGCACGAGCACGCGGCGGAGACACCTGCATGACCGCCCATCAGCGAGACCAGGAGTAGCCATGCCGACCAAGTCGATCGACAAGCAGTGGGTGGACGTGCTGGCAGACGTCCCCATCTTCCAGGGCCTTTCCCGGCGTCACCTGTCACGCATCGCCGGCATGGCGACGCTGCAGGAGGTCGCCCCGCACACCCAGATCGTCCGGGCGGGAGAGCCCGGCGATGCCTTCTACGTGATCATCGACGGCCACGCGGAGGCCCGGCAGCCGGGCCACAAGGGGGTCGAGATGGGATCCGGTGACTTCTTCGGAGAGATGGCACTGCTGGACGGCGGCCCGCGCAGCGCCATCGTGGAGGCGAAGACCCAGCTGCTCGCATTGCGGATCGGCCGCGCTCCCTTCCAGACGATGCTCGAGAAAGAGGGCTCGGTGGCCGCGCAGATGCTGAGGACGATGGCGGAGCGGTTGCGGGCCGCCAACGCGCGCGTCTCCGACTGATCCCGTGCCCCGCATGCCGACGGTGATGTCCGCTGAGACGGGGCTGCTGACGCCGCATATGCCGCGGCTGGTGCTGCGGTGGCTGAACGAGGAGCCCGAGCGCACGGCGCGGTCGATCGACGGCACCGTCGTGTTTGTCGACATCTCCGGCTTCACGGCCCTGTCTGAGCGGCTGGCCCGGAACGGCAGGGTCGGCGCTGAGGAGATCACGGAGATCCTGGGCCAGCTGTTCACCCGGCTGCTCGCAGTCGCCTACGGCAATGGCGGAATGCTGATCAAGTTCGGCGGGGACGCCCTGCTACTGCTGTTCGAGGGCGACGACCACGCCCGGCGTGGCACACGGGCCGCCTACGGCATGCGCCGCGAGCTGCGCGCGGTGGGATCGGTGTCAAGCTCGGCAGGCTCCGTGCGCCTGCGGATGTCGGTGGGAATCCACTCCGGCAGGTTCGACGTGTTTCTGGTGGGCAGCTCGCACCGGGAGCTGATGATGACCGGCCCCGCCGTCTCGACCGCCGTGCAGATGGAGGCCACCGCCGGCGCCGGCCAGATCGTGGTCAGCCGGGCGACTGCCGAGCATCTGCCGCCGAACTCCGTCGGCCAGCCGATCGGCGCTGGACTGCTGCTGCGGTCGGAGCCGCCTGCAAACGTTGTGCAGGAGGCCGGGCCGCCCCCTGCACCGCCCGGTGACCTCGTCCTCTCCTGCGTGCCGCTGGCCGTGCGCCGGTCGCTGCTCGCCGGAGAGATCGAACCGGAGCACCGGCCGGTGACCGTCGCGTTCATCCATTTCGATGGCACGGATGCGGCGATCGCAGAGCACGGCATCGAGGCGATGGCCGCTGACCTGCTCTCGCTCATCGGCCAGACCCAGGCGCTGGCCGACAAGAACGGGGTCAGCTTCCTCTCGTCAGACATCGATCACGACGGCGGCAAGCTGATCCTGGTCGCCGGAGCGCCCGACATGCTGGGCGATGACGAGGAACGGATGCTGGTGACGGTGCGGGCGCTGCTCGACCAGCCGCTGCCGATGCCGGTCCGCATCGGCGTCAACGCGGGGCACGTGTTTGCGGGAGAGGTCGGCCCGCACTACCGCCGCACCTACACCGTGATGGGCGACACGGTCAACCTGGCCGCCAGGCTGATGGCCCGGGCCGAGCCGGGACAGGCGATCGTGGCCCCGCACGTGGTCGAGGCGTCGCCGGTGGCGTTTCGGATCCGGCCGCTGGAGCCGTTCCACGTCAAGGGCAAGAAGGCGCCGGTACGTGCCGTGGCCCTGGAGGGAGTGCTCGGTCGCCGCGAGGCGGCACCGATCGATCTGCCGATCGTCGGCCGGCTGGACGAGGTGGCGGCTGCTGCGGGCCGGCTCTCGGCGGCGGCCGAGGGCGACGGCGGGGTGCTCGAGATCGTCGGCGATGCCGGTATCGGCAAGTCGCGGATGCTCGACGAGGTGCGGTCGCTGGCCGGGACGTTCGCCGTCCGTTCGGCCGCCTGCGAGCTCTACGACCGGCTCACCCCGTACGCGGCGCTGCGGCCGCTGCTCCGCTCGCTGCTCGATCTGGCGGCGGATGCAGACGCCTCGCAGCTGGCCCATGTCGTCAACCTCGCGGCGCCCGAGCTCGTCGCCTGGCTGCCGCTGATCGGGGCGCCGCTGGACATCGAGACGGAGCCGACGCCGGAGGTCGACCGGATGTCGGAGAGCTTCCGCCGGGCCAAGCTGAACGAGGTGATGGTGCAGCTGCTGGAGCGGGTGGTCGCCCGGCCCACCCTGCTGCTGATCGAGGACGTGCACTGGATGGACGAGGCGTCGGCCAGCCTGCTCGAGAGGATCTGCCGGACGGCGGCCACCAGGCCCTGGTTGATCGCCGTGACCCGCCGCGACGCCGACTCCGGGTTCGTCGCGCCGCCGGGCCCATCCGCGGACACGATCCGGCTCTCCCCGCTGGACACCAACCAGGCGACGGCGCTGGTCGAGGCAGCGGCCGGGGCCGCGCCGCTACGCCCGCACGAGGCTGCCGCCGTCGCCGCCCGGTCCGGCGGCAACCCGCTGTTCTTGCGCGAACTGGTGCGGGCCACCCAGCTCGGCGAGCCCGTCGACGAGCTGCCGCCGACCGTCGAGGGCATCGTCGCCACCCAGATCGACACCCTCGACCCTGCCGATCGCACGCTGCTGCGCTACGCCTCCGTTCTTGGCATGAGCTTCGATGTCGGCCTGTTCGACGCCATCGTCGAGCAGCGGGGCGGCCACCGGGACGCCTCGACGTGGTCGCGGCTGGCGCCGTTCGTGACCGTCGACGGCGAAACCTGCAGATTCCGCCATGCCCTGATCCGCGACGCCGCCTACAACGGCCTCTCCTACACCCGCCGCCGCGCTCTGCACGGCACCGCCGGGCTGATCCTCGAGGGCAGCGAGGTGGGCCGCACAGACGAGCACGCGACGGTGCTCTCGATGCACTACTTCCATGCCGGCCTGTTCGAGCTGGCCTGGAAGCACGGGACAAGGGCCGCCGAGAATGCGTGCGCCAGATACGCGAACGTTGAGGCCGCGGGGCTCTATGAGCGAGCCCTGGCGTCGGCCGGCCGGATGCCGGGCAGCCCGCCGCTGCGGCAGCTGCGAGCGGCGCACGAGACGCTGGCCAGGATCTACGAGCGGCTGGGCGAGTACGACCGGGCGATGGACGAGCTGGCCGCCGTGCGACGGCTGACCGGCGGCGACCCGCTGCTGGAAGCCTCCGCCCACCTGCACGAGGCGTGGGTCAGAGAGCGTGCCGGCCGCTATCCGGACGCCCTACGCCGGATCTCCCGCGGCCTCCGGCGGCTGGAGCAGGCCTCCGGGCGGCGGGCCGCTCAGCTTCGCGCCGAGCTGCTCGTCGCCCGAGCCGGCATCCGCACGGAGCAGGGGCGCCATCGCGAGGCGATCGCGTCCTGCCGGCCCGCGCTCGACGACGACCGCAGCACGCGCGCCACGCGGGCACTGGCCTACCTGGTGATGGGCTGGGCGGCGATGGAGCTGGGACAGCCCGCGGCTGCCACCCACACCACCTCCGCGCTTCGCCTCTACCGTCAGATCGGCGACCTCACCGGCCAGTCGCTGGCGCTCAACAACCTCGGATCATCGGCCTACTACGAGGGCCGCTGGGAAGACGCGATCGACCTCTGGCGCCGGGCCCAGGCCGGGATGGAGGCGACCGGCGACATGGTCAACGCCGCGTTCGCCGCCAACAATTGCGGCGAGGTGCTGTCCGATCAGGGCCGGGTGATCGAAGCAGAGGATCATCTGCGCGAAGCGCTGCGCGTCTGGCAGTCGTGCGGGTTCGGCCAGGGAGTGCCGTTTGCGATCGGGAACCTGGGACGGCTGGCCGGCCGGGCCGGCGACGACCAGCTTGCGGTCTCGTTGCTGACCGACGCCCGTGCCGCATTCAACGCCGAGCACTCCCACTTCATGACCCTCGAGATGGACGCCCGCCTGGCCGAGGCGGCGGTGCTCGGCGGACGGTTCGAGGAGGCGATCGAGCGGGCGGACACCCTCCTCTCCGGCCTCGGGCCGGCCCCGATCGGCGCAGTGCACCAGCCGCTGGTCGTCCGCCAGCGGGCCTACGGGCTGATGGCCCGCGGCGATCTGGATGCCGCCGCCCGCGATCTCGACGCCGCGCTGGACGCCGCCCGGTCGGCGCGGATGCCCTTCGAGATCGCGCTCACTCGGGAGGCCGAGCTGCGACTGGCCCGCCTGCGTGGGGAGGAGCGCCCGGAGGCCGCGGCGGAGCTGGCCGAGCTGCTGCGCTCCCTCGACATCCTCCGACTGCCCGAGATCCCGCTTCAGCCGGCCGGCGAGCAGCCGCGAGAGGTCAGCGCAGCCCGTTCTTCGGATCGGTGAAGTTGACCGTTCCCGGGTAGCTGATGACCGCCTTCAGGTCCTCGTTCTGGCCGTCTCGGGTCAGCTGTGTGACGCACGGCGGCGTGTTCGCAGTCACCACCTTCGGGCACTTGCCGATCGCGATCCCGGTGGTGGCATCGGGATTGGTCGAGTAATACGCCGTGAAGGAGACGCCCGTGCCCTTGGCGACCGTCTTGTCGTAGATCGTGGTGACCAGGAAGCGGCCCGAGATGACGGGATCCTGGAGCTTGTTGACGACGGTGACCAGGTCGAGACAGGGCGCTCCGCCGCAGAACGTCGCGGCATTGACCCCGGTCTCCTCCAGCGTCCCGATCCCGTTCGTCCCCGCCGCGAACTGCTGGATCGCGATCTCGTGGTCGGTTGAGGACGCGGTGTCACCGGTGCCGGTCTGCTGCCGCAGGAGAGCGCCGATGATCTTGGCCGACTTGTCGGCGCTGATGGCGATGGTGGCGGATGACCCGGCATCGGAGGTGCCGACGGCGTTCACCGCCTCGACCGTGAACCGGTAGGTGGCGCCGACGGTCAGGTCGGGGATCTCGAGCGTCTGGGGAACACTAAATGGCTCCGTCGTTGGGGTGCCGGCCGGGCTGACAGGGATCGTGGTCAGCAGGTACTGGGTGATCGGCTCACCGCCATCGTTGGGCGCCGTCCATGTCACCACCGCGTTGCCATTGCCCGGGAACGCCCGCACCACGGGGGCGTCCGGAACCGTGTGGTAGGCCGTCAACAGCGTGATCGTTCTGGTGGTCGCATTCGTGGCCGAGACGTTGGGGGAGTTGACGAAGGTTCCGGCATGCCGAAGTGTCGAGGACGCCACCGCCTTGATGACCACCGTCTCCACTCCGGACGAGACGTTCCCGAGCGGCAGTGAGCCCGGCCACGGCGACACGAACTGCGTGTTCTGGCTGCAGTCGACAGTCGATGTCACGCGACACCAGCTCGACGAGATCAGTCCGGCCGGCAGCGGGTCGGCCAGCGTCACGCTCTGGGCCGCCGACGGCCCGCTATTGGAGACGGTGAGGGTGTAGGTGACCGTATCGCTGCCGTTCGCGAACACCAGCGACGGGGTCGCCGAGCCCGTAAGCACAAGGTCGGCTCTCGGCGCCGCCGCCACCGGCAGCGCCCCGACACTTCCCGCGGCCCCTGCGCAAACCACCGCGATTGCGAGGCCGACGAGCAGTCGCGCTCTGGAGGACGATCGGGGTGATTGGAGCCGCATGATCCCAGTCAGGGGGCAGAGAACAAGGAAAGGCGGGTCATTCTCTCCATAAATGGTTCCGGTGTCAACAAGCGGTCGCTAGCGCACGATCCGCAGGTTCTCGAGCCGCTGAACGACGATCGCGTCGGCCGCGCTGGCGCTGGGGGCGTGCCCGGTAACGGTGGCGATGAAATCGTCGCGGCTGATCGCCAGCAACTGCAGCACCGTGACGGCGCGGACGGTGGCCGTGCGAGGCACGTCGCGCAGCAACGCGATCTCGCCGAAGAAGTCGCCCGGCCCCAGGGTGACTTGGCGGGCGCCGGTCTCGACCTGAGCCTCTCCGCCGACGATCACGTAGAACTTGTCCCCCGCCTCGCCGCGAACGACCACCGTCGAGCCGGGATCCGCCTCCATGTGCTCGGCGGTTCCCGCCAGATGCTCGAGCGCGGGCTCGGGGAGAGGGGCGAACAGCGGTACCGGGCGCAGGACGTCGAGAGCCTCCGGCCGGTCGGCGGCGCGGTCGATGGCCTGGAGCCGGCGCCAGCAGGCGGCCGTCACGGTGAGCAGGAACACGCCGAAGGCGATGGTGGCGCCCTGAGCGCCGAACACGTCGACCGCAACCGGCGCCAGCGCCCCGCCCAGCCCCACCGCACCGACGATCATCCCCTCCAGCGCGCCGAACACCCTGGCCAACACCTCGTCGGGGACGGCCCGCTGAAGCAGCGTCAGGGCGGCAACGTCGACGATCGTATTGGCGGTGCCGATGACCGCAAAGGAGACCAGGGTCGCCGGCTCCGCGCCGCTCAGGCCGACCACGATCAGCGGCAACGCCCACAGCGCGTTGCCGAAGGCGAAGGCGAAGGCGAGCCTGCGGCCGGCGGCCACTGGCAACACGATCGCAGCGCCAATCAGGCCGCCCACGCCGACCGCGGCGAACAATGTACCGACCTGGCTCTCGCCGCCGCCCAGCACCTCGAACGCCAGCACCACCACCAGCACGTCGAGCGCCCCGGCGACCAGGGTCTGCGCTCCGTACAGGCCGACGATCAGCCGCAGCCGCCGGTCGCGGGCCACGGCGCGGATGCCGGCCGTCGACTCCGCGAGGATGTTCGCCCCCGGAAACGCCGCCGGCGGCGTGTCGTGCGGCAGCAGCCAGGTGTTGAACGCCGACCAGGCGTACATGGACGCGGTGAACAGGAACCCGGCGCCAGGGTCCCACACGCTGACGATCAGGCCGCCGATGGCAGGCCCGGCGAACGATCCGATGCTCTCGATCGTGCTGGCCGCGGTGTTCGCGGCAGTGAGCTCCTCCGGTGTGTCCGCCAGCGAGGGCAGGAGCGCTGCCCGGGCCGGCGTGAACGCCGTTCCGGCGATGCTCGAGCAGGCGGCCAGCCCGTAGGCCAGACCGGCCGGCAGCCCGGCCTCGGCCACCGCCGCCATGCCAACCAGCGCCGCCGCTCCCACCAGGTCGGAGATCAGCATCACCCGCCGCCTCGAGTGGCGGTCGGAGAGCACGGCCAGAAACGGCGCCAGCACGGCCGAGGGCAGGGTGCGGATGACCATCACCAGGCCCACCGCAGCGGCGCCCCCCTCCCCGTAGGCGTACACGGCCAGCGCCACCGTGTATGCCCAGAGGCCGGTGGTGGATCCGATCTCGGCCAGCTGCAGGCGGCGGATCGAGCGGTTGCGGAAGGCGGCGCGGAGGCCGGCCAGCGCCTCACGCACGAAGCGATCCCGTTGCACTCATTGCAAAATCCACGAGACGTGGGAAGATACCGGCGAGTTGCCGCGTCTTGTACAGCGGGACGCCGAAATCAGGCGACACGCAATTTTCGAAGGAGGACTCATGTCGGAGCAGAACGAGCGGGATCGGTTCGGCAGGCGCAACGCCCAGGAAGAGCCGGACGTCGAGGCCCACAGGTTCGGCAGGCGGAATGCCGACGAGGACGTCAAGGACGACTCCGAGAAGAAGGACGACGAGCCCGACGTCGAGGCGCACCGCTTCGGCCCCCGCTAGCAGTCCAGGGTTTTGATCTCTCGAAGGGGCGGCTCAAGCCGCCCCTTCGCGTTCTGTGATCGGTGATGTGTGAGGCCGGCGGCTAATCGGCGTCGATCAGGCGCGTGAGGTCGCCGACCAGCGCCAGCGCCGCCGCCCGCCGCTCGTCCTCGAGTCCGTCGATGGCCGCGGCCAGCCGGGACAGCTCCGAGGCGTCGCCGGCGGCGTCGCTCAAGGCCTCCCGCGCCTCCCGGGCCCGGGTGGCCAGGTGCAGGCCGATGGCGGCCTGGTTGGCGAACAGCCCCAGCAGGTCGAGGTCTGCTGGAGTGATTCGCCGGCCGGAGGGCGGATCGAGCACCTGGATCACGCCCACCGCCTCCTCACCGTGCAGCAGTGGCGCCGCCATGATCGTGCGGGGGATGTAGCCGGCACGCTCGGCGACGTCACGGGCGAACCGCTCGTCCGACTCGGCGTCCTCGATCACGATCGTCTGGCGGGTGACCAGCACCCACCCGGCGAGCCCGCGGCTGGACGGGAAGCGGGTTCCCACCAGCGATTGCTCGCCGTGGCCGGAGACGGCGGCAAACACCAGCTCGTCGGTCTGCTCGTCGAACATGAAGATCGAGGAGGCCTGAGCCCCGAAGATGCCGCGGGCAACAACCGTCACGGACAGCAGGAGCTCTCGGTGCGCCTCCTCACCCGCCAGGCGGCCTGCCGCCAGCGCAGCTCGCGATTCACCGCTCATCGGCCCGCGTCCGCGTCCGCATTGTTCGCCGTCTGCGCAAGCACCGTCTTCATCTGCACGGGTGTCAGCATACGGTGCGCCGAGCGGATCAGCGCGACGATGCCGGACAGGTGGGGCGCCGCGAAGCTGTTGCCGGTGGCCGTGATCGTGCCACCGCCCAGCCACGCCACGTCGACGCCCATCCCGCGGGCGAAGAACTCCACCGGCGGCGCCGGGTTGACGAAGTAGGTCAGCGGATCCTCACGGTCGTGGCTGCCGACGGAGATCACTGATGAGAAGCGCCACGGATAGCTCTCCACCGGCATGTTGTGGGCGGAGGCGACGATGTTCGTCCGCTGGAAGTAGGCGCGGTCGGCCAGCTCGTGCAGGGTCTCGGCGAACTTGCTCTTGGTGGTCGACAGGCTCATGTTGATCACGTCGCAACCCTCCTCCACCGCCCACTGCAGCCCGCGGAGCAGCGCCGGCCCGCTGCCGGTGTAGCCGGCGCCCAGCACCCGCACGCTGACCAGCTCGCACTGGGGCGCGATCGATCGGATGATCCCGGCGCAGGCGGTGCCGTGCCCGCACAGGTCGCCTTCGTCGTCCTCGATCACCCGCTCGCCGTCGTCAGCCACTGCAACCGCCTGCTGCACCTCGCCGACCACTGGATGCCCCCGCTCGATCCCGCTGTCCACCACGGCCACCCGGACACCGGCTCCGCCCAGCGAGCCGAAGGCCCACTCGCGCGACATCTGGCTCGGCAGCACCGGCACCGGCTCCATCGAGCCGGCGGCGTCTCCCACCACGCTCCATGCCGGAACCGGCTCGGGCTGAGACTCTGCGTGCCAGCTCAATGCACGTCGAGGCGACGGCGAAGCGCGGTTCGAAGCTCAACTGTCGGCTCCACGCCGGCGAGCCGGAGCGCCTGCTCCAGCCGGTCGACCTCGCGCTCACGCAGCTCGGCGTCGACTGGCCCCAGCAGCCGCAGCTGCTCGATCGCCATCTCCAGTGCCGGTGCCGCCGCGGCCGCCTCTGTCCAGGCCGCCGGGGGCCGGGGCAGCATTGCCAGCAGGTCGCCCAGCTCCGCTTCGCTCCAAGGTTCAGTCATCGCGTGTGTCCAGACGCAGAAACCGGCTCCTGTCTTCCCTCGAGCTCGACCTTCAGCTTGGAAAGGCACCGCGAGATGCGGCTGGCGATCGTTCCGGCGGGCAGTCCCAGCTCCGCCGCGATCTGGGCGTACGGCTGATCGTCACGGAAGAACCGCTCCAGGATCTCCTGACAGGCCTCGGGCAGCCGCCGAAGCGCCGCATCGACGTCCATCGCCCGCTCCACCTGCTCCAGCGCCGCCTCGTCAGCGGTCTCCTCGTCCAGCGAGTCGACGGGCTCGTCGACCCGAGTCCGCAGCCGGGTGAGGCAGGTGCGGCGCGTGATGCCTGCCAGCCACGGCCCGATCGCGTCGTCATTTCGCAGGTCGCCGAGCCGGGCGTAGGCCTTGATGAACACCTCCTGGAACACGTCCTCGGCATCCTGCGGAGGCACCCGGTAGCCGTGGCGGATGATCCCCAGCACATAGCGGTCGAAGCGCTCAACCAACCGCTGCCAGGCGTCCCGGTCGCCGGCCCGGCAGGCGGCGACAATCTGGGAATCCGAGGCAGCTGCTGTAAGCATGCTGCAATGTTCGCCCATCGCAGGTCAAGTGGCAAGAGCAGCGGCGGCCGAAGCGGCCGCGGCATCCGCCAGCGCACGGGCCTTTCCGGCGCGTTCATCAGCCGCCGCGAGCAGGTTCAAACCGGCCAGATGGGCTGCGACCGCGGCCGCCGCTGCGGCCAGCGCCGCCGCTGCGGCCGCGTCCGGCCGAGCGACCGGATCGCACCGGTCGGCCACGGCACGGGCCAGCTCGGCGACGTCGGCCGCCGTGCCGGCCAGCCTGAGCACAGCGTCCAGCGCCTCGCCGACGCCCTGGCCGATGGCCAGCCGATCGCCCGCCGCCAGAGCATCGAGGGCCGCGGTGTAGGTCGCCTCCACCCGGTCGCCCTCCCCCTCCAGGCGGCGGTGCACGGCTCGCACCTGCGAGGTCAGGGCGCCCATCGGCCCATCGTTCCCAGAGCGGGCGACCACCTTGACCACGAGCGCGAGGGCCAGCTCCAGCACCACCGTCGCAGCCGTTCCCGAGGCGGGTGTCGGCTCGGGCGCGCTCATCCGCTCGGTCAGCTCCTCGAGGTGCACGCGGCAAGCCTACCGGCAGCGAATGGTGACGAACGCGATGCGGTGACATAGAATCGCGATCGTGCAGACGAAGGAACAGCTTGTCAGCGGGGTCTCCCTGTTCGCCTCGTTCTCGGCCGACGAGCTGAAGGAAGCGGTGCGCCTGATGGACGAGATCGACGTGGATGCCGGTCGCGTGCTGATCGAGGAGGGGCGCACGGGCGGCGAGTGCTTCGTCGTGGTCGACGGCCGGGTGGAGGTGCGCCGCGACGGCCAGCGGATCGACGAGGCGGGGCCGGGCGAGGTGCTGGGAGAGCTGGCGCTGCTCGACAAGAAGCCCCGAAACGCCAGCGCGGTGGCGATCGAGCCGACGCGGCTGCTGGTGATGGCGCCGGCAGAGTTCAACACCCTCCTCAACCATCATCCCAACGTGCGGGCGAAGGTCGAGGCTGCCGCCTCCGCGCACCGGGCGTCAGCGGAGCGGCGCTCCGACGGCTCCTGAACTAGACGGCGGTGGCCGTCGTGCGTTCGATCTCGGCCCGGAGACGCTTCATCTCCTCCTCCACGACCACCAGTTCGTCGTGCGCGTCGCGCAGCGTGCGCTGCTTGGCGTCGACGAACCGGCGGTAGGGCGCGATCGCCTCGGCCACCCGCCGGCCGGCCGTCTCGACCTCCAGGTGCACCTGGCGAGTGAGGGCGTCGACCAGCTCGCCGCGTAGCTGGGAGATCTTGGAACGGAAGTCGCGCTTGGCCTTGCGCCGCTTGCTGGGAATCACCCACAGGCCGCCGACCGCCAGCGTGGCCGCCAGCAGGATCCCGGTCAGGTCGGCCGCGGCACCGGTCACCACCGTAGCCACCAGGGCGCCCAGGCCGACGGCTCCCGCCTCGGCCAGCGCCGTGGTCGCGAACGCGGCGTGCACCTCGTTGGCCAGCGCCCGGGCCTCGGCATCCCGGTTGTAGCCGCCGATCACCCGCCGCGACAGCTGGCCGATCGAATCCAGCAGCGCCTGGCGGTTGTAGCTGAAACTGCTGGGCACGTCGCCGATCAGCCGCTGGCCGGCGTGCGCGTGGCGGCGGTCGGCGACCAATGCCTCGATCCGCTGCCACAGCGCCAGGTTGCGCTCGACCAGCCAGTCGATCACCCCGCCCACCTCGGCGTCGATGGCGGCCGGCGTCTCGCCGATCACCTCACGCTCGAACTCCCGGCGGATCGCGTCGCTGTCGAACAGGCTGCGGATACGGCCGATCCGCACGGTCTCGTCAAAGAAGGCCAGCCCTCGCGTCTCCATGCCGTTGATCAGCGCCTCCAGCCGTCCCAACCGGGTCTCGAGGTCGGACAGGGTGCTGGCATGGAAGGCCGCCACCTCGCCATCGATCTCCTTGATCGCCTGGACGTCATCGGCAACCAGCTTCATCTGAGCCGAAACCTCCTCCCGGTAGCTCGCGGCCAGCCGGATGGCGACATTCAACGGGTTCAGCAGCTTCAGCCGGACGCGTTCCTCCTCGTCCAGCGTCTCCAGCAGGTAGGCCTCGAGGTCATCGAGCCCGCTCGACCGCCACAGCCCGTCGTCCGACTGCTCGCGGGCCCGCTGGGCCAGCCGGGCCGACACCGGGAACACCTGGGGCTGCTCGCCCAGCACCGTCTCGCCGTTTCGCCTGACGTACTCGACCACCTCCTCCACCTCCTCCTCGGAGGCGAGTATGTCGAGCTTGTTGACGATGAAGACGACCTTCTTGCCCCATCCGCGAAGGTGCTCCAGGAAATCGCGCTCGCTCTCGGTGAACGGCCGGTCGGCGGAGGTCACGAACAGGATCAGGTCGCTGCGAGGCACGAAGTCGCGGGTCAGCTCCTCGTGACGGCGGATGACCGCGTTCGTCCCCGGCGTGTCGACCACCGTCAGGTCGCGCAGCAGCTCGGCGGGGTGAGTGCGCTCGAGCACGAACTCCTCCACCACCCGCTCCGCGGCCTGCTCGCCGTGGTGCAGGAGGTTGATGCGGTCGGTGGTCGGCGTCACTCCTTCGGGCAGCACCCGCTCGCCGATCAGGACGTTGATCACGCTCGACTTGCCGGAGTTGAACTCGCCGGCCACCACCAGCAGGAAAAAGCCCTCGAGCGCCCGCTCCGCCTCCGCCATGTGGCGACGGTCGTCCTCGCCGGCGTCGCCGCCCAGGCTGTCGAGCACCCGCGAGGTGCGCTCCAGCAGCGCCCGCTCGCGGACGCGCAGCTCGGCCTCGCGGCGCGAGAGCACCCCCCGGCGCTTGATCAGCCTGCCGACCATGTGAGGGAAGTACCCCGGGACGTCCCTGCCCAGACCGTGGCAAGCTGACCGTCGATGCGCTCCCGCGCCTTCCTCCTGCTGCTCGCCGCCGGACTGGCCGGATGCAACGGCTCGACGGCGACCAGCAGCGGGCCCAGCACGCCCCAGCCCCCGGCACCACCGCCCAGCGGCCCGACCAGCCAGCCTCAGCCGCCGGCACCCCCGCCCGGCCCGCCGCTCCGCCGGGCGCGCCGGATCCACGTCGCCGGCGGGCTGGTGGCCGAGGTATACGCCACAGGGCTCGGCCATCCGACGGCCATGGCCTTCGGGCCCGACGGGCGGCTGTACGTGACCGAGGATCCCGACCGGCTGGTCGCCGTGCGACCCGGCTCCAGCCATTCGGCGCCGTTCGTCTCCGACCTGCGGGTGCCGCTGGGGCTGGCCTGGATCGGGCGCACGCTCTACATCAGCGAGCAGGGCCGGATGGAGTCGGTTCGGTTGTCCGGGCGGGCGGCGGTGCGCCGCCGAACGGTGCTCTCGAACCTGCCCTACGGACGCCACCAGCAGGACAACGTCGTGGTGATGGACGGGCGGCTGGTGTTCGGCAGCGGGTCGACCTGCGACGTGTGCGCGGAGCGCAGCCGGCTGAGCGCCGCCATCCTCTCGGTGCGCCCGGACGGCCGCGACCTGCGGGTGGTGGCGCGCGGTGCCCGCAACCCGTTCGGGCTGGCGGTCGACCCGGCCAACGGACTGCTGTATGCGACGGTGAACGGCCAGGACGAGCTGGGGACGCCGTCGAATCCCCAGCCGGCCGAGATGCTCGTCCGCGTGCGCGACGGCGCCTGGTACGGCTGGCCGACCTGCTGGCCGGACGCGCGGTCGTTGACGATGACCGGCTCGTGTGCCGGGGTCGATTCCCCGGCCGCCTTCCTCGAGCCCCATTCCTCGGCCGATGGTCTGGCGTTCGCCACTGCCGCCACGCTGCCCCGCCGCTTCGCCGGAGACGCCTTCGTCGCCGAGTGGGGCGAGTACCTGAGCGACGTCCACGGCCGGGTGGTCGTCCGCGTCCAGCTGGCCCCAGACGGCGCCCGCTCCCGGGTCAGCGTGTTTGCCCGCGGCTTCGACCACCCGATCGCGGTGCTCGCCGACCCAGCCGGGGGGCTGCTGGTCGCCGATTGGGGCCGGGGCACGATCTACCGGATCAGGCCGCCTGTCAGCTGATCGGCGCCGTCCTCGCCCAGCGCCGCCGGAGCAGGCGGCGGGGAGAGGCCCGACAGCGCCAGGTCGGCGAAGATCCGGGCCACGTCCCCGGCGGTCAGCCGCCCGCTCTCGCGGAACCAGGTGGCCACCTGTGTGCACATGGTGGCGATGCCGCTCGACACGACGGCCACGTCCGGGACCCGCCAGCCGGCCTCGACGCGGCCGGCGTCGAGGATCACCTTGAACAGCCGCTCGTAGTCATCGCGCAGGCCCACCACATGTGCGCGATTGGCCGGCTCCAGTGCGCCCAGCTGATCCTCCGACACGCGCGCCGCCAGCCGGTTGTCGATGTGGAACCGGACGTGGCAGTCGATCAGCGCCCGCAGCCGCCCTTCCGGATCGTCACAACCCGTCAGCCGCACCCGGGCCTCCTCGCCGAGAGCCCGGGTGGTGTCGGCCACGATCCGGTGGAACAGCTGCTGCTTGCCCGGATAGTGGTTGTACAGGGACGCCGCCTTCATGCCGGCGCCGCCGGCGATCTCGCGCATGGTGGTGCCGTGGTATCCGCGCTCGTAGAAGAGCGCAGTGGCCACCTCCCTGATGCGCTGGTCGCCGTTCACTCGGTGAGGTCGATCCAGGTCATCTTCAGCCGCGTGTACTTGTCCATCGCGTGGAGCGACTTGTCGACTCCGATCCCCGACTGCTTGAAGGTCGCGAACGGCACCGAGATGTCGCCGCGGTCGTAGGTGTTGACGTAGACGTTGCCGGCCCGAAGCGCACGGGCAATCCGATGCGCGCGGGTGATGTCCCGCGTCCAGACGGCCGCGGCCAGGCCGTAGGTGGTGTCGTTGGCCACCTTCACCGCCTGCTCCGGGTCGTCGACGCCGATCACGGTCAGCACCGGCCCGAAGATCTCCTCCTGAGCGATCCGCATGTCGTTGCGGGCGTCGGTGAAGATGGTCGGCTCGACGTAGTAACCGCCGGTCTCGGTCAACGTCCGGCTGCCGCCGGTGGCGACCGTTGCGCCGTCCTTCTTGCCGGCCTCGATGTAGCCCAGCACGCGCTTCAGCTGCTCCTCGTCGACCATCGCGCCCATCCGCGACCCGGGCTCGAACGGGTGCACCGGCGCCCACGGCTTCGCAGCATCCACCAGCCGGCCCAGCAGGTCGTCGCGGATCGACTCCTCGACCACCAGCCGGGTGCCGGCGTTGCACATCTGGCCCGCGTTCACGAACACGCCCTCGGCGATCGCCTCGGCGGCGCGGGCGATGTCGGGGACGTCCGCCAGCACCACGTTGGGCGACTTGCCGCCGCACTCCAGCCACACCGCCTTCATGTTCGACTCGCCGGAGTAGCGGAGGAAGAACTTGCCCACCTCGCCGGACCCGGTGAACGAGATGACGTCGACGTCCATGTGGCGGCCGAGGGCCGCCCCGGCCGTCTCGCCGAAGCCGGGCACGACATTGAGGACACCGGGCGGCAGCCCCGCCTCGGCGGCCAGCTCGCCCAGCCGGATCCCGCACAACGGTGACTGCTCGGCCGGCTTCAGCACCACCGTGTTGCCGGTGGCCAGGGCAGGCCCGAGCTTCCAGGCCGGCATCAGCAGCGGATAGTTCCAGGGCGTGACGGCACCCACCACGCCCGCCGGCTCCCGGGTGATCAGGGTCAGCGAGCCCTGGGGGGTGGGCCCGATCTCGCCGTAGGTCTTGTCGATCGCCTCCGCGTAGTAGGCGATGCACTGGGCGACCAGGTCGACCTCGCCCAGCGAGTCGCCCACCGGCTTTCCCATCTCCAGCGTGGAGAGCACGGCCAGCTCCTCCCTGGCCGCCAGGATCCGCTCCGCGTAGCCCAGCAGCAGGGTCTTTCGCTCGCGGGGCGCCAGCTTCGGCCAGTCGCCGCCCTCGAACGCCGCCCGCGCGGAGCGCACGGCGGCGTCGATGTCCTCGGCATCGCCCTCGGCCACGTCGGCCAGGTGGCGGCCGTCGACCGGGCTGCGCTTCTCGAACGTCCTCCCCGCGCGGGCGTCGACGGTCTGGTTGTCGATGAACAGCTGCCCGGACGGGCTCAACTGCTCGGACCTCTCGGCCCAGGTCGTGGGGTCGGCTGTGGTGCTCATGCCGCTCCTTCCATGGTGTGTGGTTCCAGCTTGGCCTGAAGCGGCCAGCCGATCTCTGCTTGTACTGCGTCGAACGTCTCGCCCTCGTACAGCTCGGTCAGCATCAGCTCGTCGCCACCGGGCGGCCGGGTGAGGACGGCCCGGTCGGTGACCACGACCACCTCGGTGGAGGTCGGTGGGTCACTGGTCACGAAGCCCACCCGCTCCGGGAAGCGGCGCAGCTCGAGGGCCGTCAGCACCACCACCCGCTTCGAGAAAGCGACGATCTCGGCCGCCCCGCCGCTGCCGGGCAGCCGCGAGGTGGGTGAGTCGTACTTGCCGATGGCAGTGGTGTTGAGCCGGCCGCTGCGGTCGATCTCGGCCGCCCCGACGAAGGCCGTATCGATCCGCCCACCCTCGATCACGTAGCTGAACACGTCGGCCAGCGACAGCGAGGCGAGCGCGCCCGAGACCAGGGTGGGATCGCCGATCGAGAGCGGCGGCCGGGACGGGACGGCGCCCACCGCGCCCGACTCGAACACCAGCTGCAGGTTGGGCGCATGCCGTTCCCTGGCCCGGTTGGCGGCGATCACGGGCGCCCCCACCCCGACCAGCACCACCTCGTGGTCGCGCAGCCGCTGGGCGGCGGCGTCGATCATCCGATCGCGCGGCGAGCTCATCCGCGAGCCACCGCCGTCTCCAGCAGGCCGGGCCGGTCGGGCACCAGCACC
>Ga0207674_10000634_pt1 | contig 45790 bp, 46 predicted proteins | sample KBSCornC72_FD_184303 | JGI IMG/M metagenome (GOLD analysis project Ga0207674, IMG submission 184303) | Corn rhizosphere microbial communities from Kellogg Biological Station, Michigan, USA - KBS Corn C7-2 (SPAdes) (version 2) | ecosystem: Host-associated > Plants > Roots > Rhizosphere > Soil ... | reverse complement strand
TCATGCTGGTTGGCGATCTGGATCGGCGTCTGCAACACCGTTCCCGAAACGCCGTCCACATAAAACTGGCAGCGCGAGAACCATCCCAGGTTGGCCGGATCGGCCGCATCGAACAGCAGCAGCGGAGCTTGCCGCTCTTCCGCCGAAAGATCCAGCAGCACGCGCCGTTCCTGATCTTCCAGCTTGAACTCGAAGCCTGCCTGGCGCGCAATATTCTCGATGAACTCCGGGTCGAGTTCCAGAAGCAGCAGTTTGTGCCGGCCCGCTTGAAGCACTTGCATGACAAGGCTATTTTAGCAGCCGGATATCATGAAGTATCGGGATGCTTCAAAACGCCTCCAAAAAAGCCTTGGTTCTTTTCGATATCGATGGCACTTTGCTGCGCCGTGCCGGCCCGCACCATCGTCAGGCCCTGATCGATTCCGTCCGCCGCGTTACCGGCGTCGAAACTACCACGGAGGGCGTGCCGGTGCAGGGTATGCTGGATCGCGATATTCTCGCCCAGATGCTGGCGAATGCCGGCGTTTCGAAAGCTCGCATCCGGCGCCACATGCCTGCATTAGTGGTATTGGCGCAGCGCATCTATGCGCGTAGCTGCCCGGATCTTCGCCGCCGAGTGTGCCCCGGAGCTCGTATGCTGCTGTACCGTTTGTCGCGCCAGGGCATTCCGGCCGGCTTGGTCACGGGGAATCTCACTCGCATCGGATGGAAGAAAATGGAGCGCGCCGGGCTTAAGCAGTACCTGCGTTTCGGCGCGTTCGCAGAGCTGGCGCCGGATCGCGCAGGACTCGTTCGGATTGCCGTGAGTCGTGCACGGCGAGAAGGCTGGATCGACCGCGCGAGCCCCATCGCCCTGATTGGCGATCATCCGAATGATATTCGGGCGGCGCGTGCCAACAGTGTCAGATCTATCGCCGTCGCTACCGGAGTCGCATCCGCCGAAGAACTCGCGCAACACTCTCCCGACGTACTCGTGCCGGACCTGCGAGCGTTATCCATGGAGATGCTCTTCGGATGAGAACGCTCCCGGTTTTTCTGGCGATCTTACTGATTTCCTGTACCGCTCCAACGTCATCCGGAGTCAAGGTGATCGTGGGCGCGAAACTCGACCCCGGCCACGATAATCCGCGCCTGGAGCATTCCGTCATCGTGATCCGCGATGGCAAGTTCCAGGCTGTTGGGCCCCAGGCCTCGACGCCCGTGCCCAAAGGTTCAGAAATGATCTCCGGTAGCGGAAAGCTGGTCACGCCGATCCCCAGCAACGCCCTGATCGCCCCTGGCGAGCCTGCCGACCTGGTTCTGCGCGACGCCGCCACCAATGTAGCGGAAAAGGTCATGCAGGACGGCGAGTGGCTAAAGTAACAAGCAGCTCACTGTAATCGATCCGCCGAAGCATTGCTCTGTGTCTCGCCCCTGAGTTCGCCGACGCGACCGATAGTTGCCGTCGTAGTGGAAACGGTCGCCATCCTGCCTAAAGCGGATATCCAATGGCTCGTTGTCCGGGTCGCATCGGATCACGGCAGCGGTTTCGCGCGCGTCCAGGTGCGGAAGATTCAAGTTCCAGAATCCTTTCGGTGGGCAGCCTTCCGCCATCAATTCCTCGATCACTGGCAACGCCAGTTCAATCGACCGCTCCCAGTCGACGGGCACGCCTTTGCGGATGTACTGCGAAATGGCGATCCCCGGCCGGCCCAGCAGCGCCGCTTCGCGCACTGCGGCGACGGTTCCCGACGTGAAGATGTCGGCTCCCAGGTTTCCGCCCCTGTTGATGCCCGAAAGCACCCAGTCTCTGTCAGGGAACAGCGTGCTCAACCCCAGCCGCACGCAGTCGGCCGGCGTGCCGGTCAACGTAAACTCGGCAGGACCCGTTTGGGCCAGAACCATCGGACAATCGGTGGTAACTCGATGACCGGCATAGGAATGCGGCTCGCGGGGCGCTACCACCTGCACCTGACCTAGCCGCCTGGCCAGCGTCTTCAGCGCGGCCAATCCAGGAGCGTCCCACCCGTCATCATTGGTTACCAGTATCCGCGACTGCGTCACAAAGCAAATGGTACAATGGAGATGTGCTGGCCGCCTGCTCCAGGCCGACCACGGTGATATTGCTAACTCGCAAATAGATAGCGTACGCTGGCCCGGGTCGGTCGCCTATGAGTGTGCGGCATTCTGGTTCAGGAGCAATCATATGGCGGGTCGTGGCCCACAATCTTTCAAAAAACGTCAGCGAGAGCAGCTGCGCAAGGAAAAGCAGGACGAAAAACGGGCGAAACGTATTGAGCGCAAACTCCAGGGTCCCACGCCCGAAGGCGAGGATTCAGACCTCGAACTTGGGATGACTGGCGGCTTGGACGATCTGGATTACGATGTGTTAGAGAGTCGTGGAATCGAAAACGATCCTCTCAAGAGCGCGGCCAAGCAAATGAGCCGCGAGCCTGCGGAAACCACCTCTCGCGAGAACTAGAAGTGAGTGGGACAGGCGATCTTGTCGCCTGTCATCAGGAATCTACCGTCCCGCAGCAGCCGGAGTCTTGTGGATTTCCTGCAAGTTCCACACCCGGATCGGATCCCTGCGCCGAGATGCAATTGCTTCCACCGCTGCACGAGCTCCGCTGATGGTGGTGATGCACGGCACGCGATACGTCACCGCGTTTCGGCGAATGGCTTTCTCGTCGGCGAACGCGTGCGCACCCGTAGTGCCGGTGTAAATAATCAGGCTGATGGAGCCCGCTTTCAGCAAATCCACTGCGTTGGGGCGGCCTTCGTTCACCTTGAAGACGGTCTTGGCTTCGATTCCAGCCGCGCGAATCGCATTGGCGGTACCGCGGGTAGCGATAATCTCGAATCCCAGCTCCGTGAGACGTTTCGCCAGCGCTGCGGCCACCAGCTTGTCCCGATCATTTACCGTCAAGAACACGCGACCCTTATCGGGCAGCGGCGTGCCTGCACTCAACTGAGCCTTGGCGAACGCTTCGCCGAAATTCTCGCCTACGCCCATTACTTCGCCAGTGGAGCGCATCTCCGGTCCCAGCGACGGATCCACACCCGGAAACTTGTTGAACGGGAACACCGGCGACTTCACAAAGAATTGCGGGACTTTGAGAACCCCTGTGGCGTCTGTGAACTCGGAGATCTTGCGGCCCAGCATCAACCCCACTGCGATCTTCGGAAGCGGCACGCCGGTCGCTTTACTGACGTAGGGCACCGTCCGCGAGGCTCGTGGATTCACTTCCAGCACGTAGACCTTGCCGCTCTTCACGGCATACTGCACGTTCATCAGGCCGATCACATTCAGCGCCCGCGCCAGTTGCTCGGTGTAGGTCCGGATGGTCGCCACGGTCTCGTCGGCCAGCGATGTCGCCGGAAGAACGCAGCTCGAATCGCCCGAATGCACGCCGGCTTCTTCGATGTGTTCCATGATCCCGGCGATCAGGACCGCGCCTGAAGTATCCGCCAGCGCGTCCACATCCACTTCGGTCGCGTCTTCCAGAAACCGGTCGATCAACACGGGCCGGTCCTGCGAGAAAATCACAGCCTCCTGCATGTATCGACGAACGGTGTCTTCGTCGTAGGCGATCACCATGGCGCGGCCGCCCAGAACGTAACTCGGCCGCACCAGCACCGGATAACCAATCTTCCGCGCCACTTCACAAGCGCCTTCCACCGTGGTCGCCGACCCGTTTTCAGGAGCCGGAATATTTAGCTCCTCCAGCAGCTTGCCGAACAGCTTGCGATCCTCGGCCAGATCGATGTTCATCGGATCGGTCCCGATAATCGGCACTCCGGCGCGCTTCAGAGGCAGCGCCAGCGTCAGAGGAGTCTGCCCGCCGAACTGCACGATCACCCCGTCGGGCTTCTCCGTGTCGTAAATATTCAGCACTTCTTCCAGCGTCAGCGGCTCGAAATATAGACGATCGCTGGTGTCGTAATCCGTCGAAACTGTTTCCGGATTGCAATTGACCATGATCGATTCGACATCGAATCCCTGCAGCGCGAAAGATGCATGGCAGCAGCAGTAATCGAATTCGATTCCCTGCCCGATCCGGTTCGGACCGCTGCCCAGAATCATCACTTTCTTGCGCTTCGATGGGTTCGCCTCGCAGCTCGATTCATAGCTCGAATAAAGGTACGGAGTGAAGCTCTCGAATTCCGCTGCGCACGTATCCACGCGATTGAACACTGCCGCGACGCCCAGCTCCTTGCGCCGCGCCCGCACATCCAGCGGACCCACTTTCCAGGTCCTCGCGAGGGTGTTGTCCGAGATTCCGTTGCGCTTGGCGGTAATGAACTGCTCGCGCGTGATCGATCCCAGCGTGACCTTACCCATGTCGCGCTCCAGATCCACCATCTCGCGCACCTGCCGCAGGAACCATGGATCAATCGACGTCAGCGCGTGCACCTGTTCTTCGGTATAGCCGCGCTCGAACGCGAAGCGAATGTACCCCAGCCTGTCGGGGTTAGGGGTTATCAAACGTGGTTCGATCAGATCGTCGTGGAACGTCACCGCACCGTCGGCCTTGCCGGTTTCGAGGCTCCGCATTCCTTTACCCAGAGCCTGCTTAAACGTCCTCCCGATGGCCATCACTTCGCCGACGCTCTTCATCTGCGTGCCCAGCACCGGCTCTGCGCCCGGGAATTTCTCGAACTGCCAGCGCGGGATCTTTACCACCACGTAGTCAATGGTCGGCTCGAAACACGCCGGGGTCTGGCGCGTGATGTCATTCTTGATCTCGTCCAGGCGATATCCCACCGCCAGCTTCGCCGCGATCTTGGCAATCGGGAATCCCGTGGCTTTCGAAGCCAGCGCCGAACTGCGCGACACGCGCGGATTCATTTCCACGATCACCATGCGGCCACTCTTCGGGTCGATGGCGAATTGCACGTTCGATCCACCCGTGTCCACGCCGATCTCGCGCAGGCATCGCAGCGCCGCATCGCGCATCATCTGGTATTCGCGGTCGGTCAGCGTTTGCGCCGGAGCGATCGTAATCGAATCGCCCGTGTGTACTCCCATCGGATCGAAATTTTCGATGGAGCACACGATGATGGCGTTGTCCGCCTGATCGCGCATTACTTCCAGCTCGAATTCCTTCCAGCCCAGTACACTCTCTTCGATCAGCACTTCATGCACCGGCGAAAGGTCCAGTCCATGTTCCAGAATTTCGACCAGGTCCTCGCGGTTGTACGCGATACCGCCGCCGGAGCCGCCCATGGTGAAACTCGGCCGCAGGATCACCGGATACCCTATGCGGGCGGCGAACTCCAGACCGCTTTCTACATCCGTGACCAGTTGCGATGTCGGCAGATCCAGGCCGATCTTCTTCATCGCGTCTTTGAACAGCAGCCGGTCTTCGGCTTTCTTGATCGCGTCCAGTTTCGCGCCGATGAGTTCGACGCCATACTGTTCCAGCACGCCCGCCTCGGCCAGCGCCACCGAAAGATTCAAACCAGTCTGCCCGCCGACCGTCGACAGCAGTGCGTCGGGACGCTCCCGCCGGATCACTTCGGCGGCGTACTCGACGCTCAGCGGCTCGATATACGTCTTATCCGCAAGATCCGGATCCGTCATGATGGTCGCCGGATTGGAATTAATCAGGATCACTTCGTATCCGTCCGAGCGCAGCGCCTTGCATGCCTGCGCGCCCGAATAGTCGAATTCGCAAGCCTGGCCGATGATGATCGGCCCGGAGCCCACGATCAGAATGCGGTGAATGTCGTTACGCCGCGGCAAGTTACTTGCCCTCCATCAGCTTCACAAAATCGCCAAACAGGTAATGGGAATCGTGCGGACCCGGCGCCGCCTCCGGATGATACTGCACGCAGAACACAGGATGATTACGATGCCGGAAGCCTTCCAGCGTCTGGTCATTCAGATTCATGTGCGTAATTTCAATGTCACTCGATTTCAGCGAATCCGGATCCACCGCGAAACCGTGATTGTGGGAGGTTATTTCCACCCGGTTCGTTACCTTGTTCAACACCGGATGGTTCGCGCCCCGATGCCCGAACTTGAGCTTGTAGGTCTTCCCGCCCAAAGCCAGCCCAAGAATCTGGTGCCCCAAGCAGATTCCGAAAATCGGAGTCTTGCCGACCAATTTCCCTACCTGCTCCGCCTGATACGTCAGCGGTTCCGGATCGCCCGGACCATTGGACAGAAACACACCGCTCGGTTTAAGCGCGAGCACGTCTTCGGCTTTGGTTCCGGCCGGCACTACCGTGACCTTGCAGCCCGATTGCACCAGCATCCGCAGGATGTTGCGCTTGATCCCGAAATCGTAGGCCACCACGTTAAACCGGGGCTCCGCGGCATCCCCGATGTTTTCCGACGGCGACGCGGCAAGTGCCGGCTGGTCCCATGTATAGATCTGCGGCGTAGTGACCCGGGTTGCTAAGTCGAGCCCTGACATTGACGGAGATTTCTTGGCCCGCTCGACCAGCTCCTTGGTGTCGGTCGAGATGGACGACAGAACTCCGCGCATGACGCCGCGCGACCGCAGATGCAGCACCAGCGCGCGCGTGTCGATCCCGGAAATTACCGGCACGCCGTTCTCGGTGAGAAACTTCTGCGCGGTTTCATCCGAGCGCCAGTTACTGGACAGAGGCGAGAACTCCCGCACCGCCAGACCTTCGATGTACGGACGCGCGGATTCGGAATCGTTCGCGTTCGCGCCGTAATTGCCAATTTGCGGATTCGTGAGCACCACGATCTGTCCGGAGTAGGAAGGATCGGTGAAGACTTCCTGATATCCGGTGATGGCGGTGTTGAAGACTACTTCACCTGTTCGTTCGACAGGCGCACCAAAACTCTGTCCCTCGAAGACCGTACCGTCTTCCAGGGCGAGGACTGCTAGGTTCAATGGGGTGTTTCCTCCAGACTCGGGGGCGTCACCTCTATTTCACCACACTCCGAAGGCGTCCGGATATCACCGGACGCCTAATTGGCGATTACTTGCTGAACCCGAGCTTGGTCTTGGTCCCGCCGAGCTTGATCGCGTTGATTTGCACGGTGCTTCCCTGGGTGAGGTTATCCACCGACGTCACATCGTACTTGGTATTGGTCTCCTCCGATTTCACTGGAACCGTGACCGATTTCCGGGTCTTTGTATTCGTGAAAACGGCATTCGAGCCCTCCACTTCCAACTTATAAGTTCCCGCCTCTAGCTGGGCGCTGCCGGCCTGCACGGGTGTGGAAAAATCAAGCGTATAGCTCTTCGCACTTACAATTGACACCAAAGAAAGAGTCAAAGCTCCGACCCAAAGGACTATTTTTTTATTCATCACTAAGAAAGACGCTCGGGCACGTCTGCTGGTAACGGCAAGCGAGACAATTTGGCCACTAGGAGTTGAGGCCAAAGATAGCTAGAAGAATTATCTGCCGGTCGGCCGTTTGGCGGTTGCGACTTAAGCTCCGTTCGCGCTAATACAAGATCGAGGGCAGATACGCTCCTGCCGGCTCGTTGTACAACCCCAGAGTCATCAGCGTCATGGGTTCCACCACGCGCAGTCCGTTCGCCAGGCACCATCGGAACAGCTGCGCATTGCGCGTCGGCACTAAGATTCCGGATCCGCCGAAACCATCCGCTGCCGCGATCAGCGCCTGCAAATCCAGATTGGTCTCAGCCACCGCATGTCCAAAGAACGCCAAACTGCTGCAGTACGCGGCGATCCTTCCCTGCCGTTCGACCACCGCCGCAGTGCCCTGCGCGATCGAATCCGAAAGATCGCCGCCGCGATTGTGGCCGTGTACTTTCATACTCACGGCATTGCATGCTTCAAGATCCGCCATGGTTGCCGGCCGAACGGAAAACCCTTCCGTCGTTTTCTTCATCGCTGGACCTTGCATCACGGAAAGAGGTTCGCGCGCGTCGAAACCCAGCGTCGCATACAGCGACAGCGATCGTGTGTGGAATGCCGCCTGCACCAGACGGACTCCTGGGAAATTCCGCTCGCGCGCGCGTTCCATCACAGCCTGCATCAATTTACGGCCGACGCCGCGATTCTGTGCTTCCGGATCGATGGTGATCGGACCGATCCCGGCGATGGGCGAACGCTCGTCCATGCAGTTGCTCCCGACGACACGGCCGTCTTCCTCAGCCACTACGCAGTAAAAACCCGGGTGCCCGAACATCATCGACATGATGCCGCCCACCGGCTCGAGCGATGGCATGTCCGGGGGAAATCCATGGTCAGTGTTGATCTTATAAAACGCGTCGTAGCAGATCGTCGCGGATGCCGGCGCGTCGTCCAGCGTCGCACGTCGAATGGTAAGAGTGGACATTTTGAATACCTTAATTTTACGGCAGCCGGCTGACGCCATCCACCATCCATCCGCCATCGTTCTGCCGTGTTACATCGAACTTGTATGAGGCGGTGCGCTCTTTGAGTTTCACGCGTAGAATCTGCTCGGCATGATCGCCGCTTACCACCAGGTCGGTTAGCTCGTGTGGATGATCCTGCATCATGGGCGCGTAGTCTGCCGTTTTCGCGATTATCAGGAAGTTCCCGTAGGATCCCGTATTCGCATGATTGGCAGCCGACGAGAACTGAAACGCGGTGAAAATTCCGGCGTTCGGCAGGGGCGAATTGTTGTTACGCAAGGCCGCTGTCACTGTCTGGATCGCTTCGCTTGGCTCAGTCGCGTGCCTGGCCTGCTGCTCCGGCCCAATTAACACGTTGAGCACCACGACCAGATTCCAGACGATCAGTCCCGCATACCAATAGTTGATGAACCGGATCATGCGCATTCGCTTGAGCGCGAAGCACGCGGCTACCAGCCCCAGCGCAACCACTTTAGAAAGCACCAGCCCCGCCACCGGGCCAAAACGAACCAGCAAACGGACGAAAGGACTCGCCTCCGTGTTGCCCAGACTGAACCCGATCAGCGTCGAAAGAACGTCCAGGATCTGCAAATACACAAAGATGCTTACCCACCTGCGCTCATCCACGCTCATTGCGGTCAGCCTAGCACGGCATGGGTTTTCTGTGTACAGTAACTATGTTGAGGGGAGGACCTTGATGTCCAGACTGTACACGCTCTTTGCTCTTCCTTTTGTGGCTGCGTTCGCGGCGGCACAAACTCCTTGCGATCAACTGAAGCTCTCGTTTCCAGACGCCAAGATCATGTCGATTCAGTTCGTCGCGGCTGGTCCGTTCGCCGCCCCTACTGGAACGCTGACACCGGTCCTTCCCGGTCCGGCTCCAACCGCCCCAGCAGCGGCGAAGGGAGCCCCCGCGGGTCGCGGCGGACGAGGGCCTGCGGCTCCTGCTGCTTCGGTGCCAGCCTACTGCCGAGTCCTTATGGTGATGACGCCCTCGTCCGATTCACTCATCGATACCGCGGTATTCCTGCCCACTGAAAACTGGAATGGAAAACTACAGGTGGTCGGAAATGGCGGATGGGCCGGCACGGTCAGCTATCCGGCCATGGCCGCCGCCTTGCGCGAAGGATATGCGGTAGCGTCGAACGACACCGGACATCGCGCCAACGATGTAGGCGGAGGCGGCATGTTCGCGCTCGGCCACCCTGAGAAGATCACCGATTTCGCATATCGCGCCATGCATGAAACGGTCGTGAAGGCGAAGTTGATTACGGTCGCGTTCTACGGCAAGGGTCCCAAGTATTCCTATTACAACGGTTGCTCCACTGGCGGGCGCCAGGGTCTCATCGAAATCACCAAATTCCCCGAAGATTTCGACGCAGCGACGGTGGGCGCTCCCGCGAATCCGCACGTTCATCTGCACGCTGCCGGCGTGGAGCGTTCGCTCGAACTGATGAAGAACAACGCTCCGCTCACGCAAGCCAAGGTCGAGACTCTGCACAAGGCTGTCATGGATTCTTGCGACGCGCTCGACGGCGTGAAGGATCAAATCATCAGCAATCCGGAAAAGTGCCACTACGATCCTTCAGCGCTATTGTGCAAGGCTGCAGATGGTCCCACCTGCCTGACCCCCGGCCAGCTGGAAACCGTGAAAATTGTTTTTGGTGACGTCAAGACCAAGAAGGGTGAAGTCGTTTGGACCGGCTACCCGGCCGGAACCGAACTGCAAGTCGCATCGCTCCGCAACGTTCCCACGGGACCAGGCGGAGTCTGGGACGTCATCCGCATCTTGGGCCATCAGGACAAAGATTACGACTGGCACAACTTCGATCTGGATGCGGAGTTGATCCAGGCAGACAAGGCCGGTATCGACGTGCTCACGTACGATCTTTCAGCGTTCAAAGCTCACGGTGGAAAGCTGCTGCTATATCACGGCTGGGCCGATTCCACGATTCCTCCTGGTCACACGGTCTTGTACTACAAGGATGTGCTCGCCAAAATGGGCAACAAGAAGCAGGACGATTGGTTCAAGCTATACATGGAGCCGGGTATGGCGCACTGCGGCGGTGGTCCTGGTCCCGACCAGTTCAATAAGATGGCCGTGATCGAACGGTGGCGCGAAGCAGGGCAGGCTCCCGATGCCATCATCGCGTCGCACGTCACCGGCAGCAGCGTGGATATGACGCGCCCGCTGTGCGCCTATCCGCAGGTAGCTGTCTATAAAGGCGCCGGCAGCACCAACGACGCCGCTAGCTTCTCCTGCAAGCTGCAATAAGCCTCGCCTTCTAAAAAGCTTGGCTAAAGCCAAGCGCCGCCTGAAGGCCGCCCTCCATCCCAGCACGTGATTTGGAGGGCGGGCTTCAGCCCGCGTGGGGCTTTAGCCCCGCCGCGTAGCTGCGTGATTACTTGCCCGTATAGCCGACCCGCCAGATCACCTTCGCGCCATCATCGGTGACGAGCATCGAACCGTCCGGCGCAACAGCGATTCCGACGGGACGACCCCACACCACGCCATTGGTCGCGAAGCCGGTGAGGAAGTCCTCATACACTCCGCTGGCCCGTCCCTTCTCGAGAGGGATGCGGATGACTTCATGCCCCGAGCCCGCGGCGTGATTCCACGACCCGTGCTCCGCAGCGAAGGCATCGCCTGAATAGTCCTTAGGGAACTGCTTGCCATCGTAGAACGCCATCCCCAGCGAGGCACTGTGCGGTTGGACCAGAACGTCCGGAACGATGACTTTACTCTTCAGCTCGGGATGTTTGCCCTCATGCTTCGGATCGTAATTCGCGCCGATGTAGAACCACGGCCAGCCGTAGAAACCGCCGCGCTCGACGTGTGTCACGTAATCGGGGACCAGGTTGTCGCCGTACGTGTCGCGCTCATTGATGGACGTCCACACTTCGCCGGTATCGGGATTCACCGCAAGGCCGACAGGATTCCGAATGCCCGATGCATAGATGCCGACGAACTTGCCCTCGGGAGTGTACTCCAGGATATTAGCGCGATGGAATTCCTTGTCGTTGTCGTCGTTATTCGAACCTGAGCCGACCGCGATGAACAAGCTCTTGCCGTCCTTCGAGAAAACGATGTCGCGGGTGGAGTGGCCGCCCGCGGGAATATCCGAAATCAGCGTTTGAGCCGGACCCGTAGCCTTCAGATCGCCATTCTTGTAAGGGAACCGAACCAGCGTGGTGGTATTGCTCACATACACCCACTGTGGAGTAGCGCCGGGTGGATAGAAGTTGATCCCGAACGCATTGGGCAGATTTGCGAAAACGGACGTTTGTTGCGGTTTGCCTTCGGCCGTCACCCCTCGAAAGATCTTGACCGCACCAGCAGAGCCGCCGCTGGTTTCGGCAACGAAGATATCGCCGTTGGGCGCCCTGCGCATCTGGCGAGGATTGGAAAGTCCTTCGCCGACATAGATCCCTACCTTAAAGCCCGCGGGAGCTTGCGGCATTGCGTCCGCAGGACGCACCGCGCCACGGCCGCCAGGAGTGTTACCAGAAGGCGTATCGCCGGGCTTCGGAAGATCCTTGGCGGTGATTTTGCGGGCTACGCCGGGTTTCAGCGAAGCCGTGTTGCTAAAGGCCTGTTTGCCAGTAAGAATCGTCATGCCGTCGGTCTTCGCGGCATACAGCATCAGGCTGGCGGACACGGCCAATAATCCAACCGGGAGGATCCATTGAAGCTTTTTCATGGTCCTTTAAGGTTAACGCAGGGTCACTAGCGTTTCCAGGCAGCTACGTGCAGGCGGGGCGGAAGCTGTGCGCGCATTAAATCCAGGTCATCCCCCGCAATAGGAACGGTCACTTCAATGGTTCCTGGAGGCGACGGATAGTTCTGACTCAGCGAAAGCTTGAGCGACCGTTGCGGCTCGCTGGCTTTTCCACGGCCCGCGGGTGCGGCTCCCTCCACCAGCTTGAGCGTCCAGGTGGAACCGAAGTAGCTTCTCAGCAACTGTGCCTGCTTGGGATCGTCCGAAGTAAGCAGCACTTCCCGAATCACGTGGTCCGCGGATGCGTACGTGATGACTCCCACCACATGGGGCTCTTTAAGCCGAGCATCTTTGGCGTCGTCGGGCGGAACCTCCAGCCCAGCATAGCGGCTGGTCACTGTTTCGCGCGAGATCGAGAAACTGAGCACCGGAACATACGTATCGAACAAATGTTGTCCGCTGCCTAGCTTGTGAACCGACCACCACTGCACTTCTTCCAGCCTGCGATCGGTGACGAATAGATCGGGATAAAGTGTATTGCCATCGGTGCCCGTTTGCGTCAGCGTATAGAGAGGTTTCTGCTGGAGGTCAGTTCCGAAGGGCCAGGCTTCCAGCGTCACCTTGGCGTCCACGCCGATGTCGCCCACCACTTCTTTGGAGTGGATCGTTTTCCGTAGCACTAGCCGTTCATCGGGGGGCCGTCCGTGGATTCCCGTGCTTGTAACCTCGTACGTGACGTTCTGGATCTCAACGATCTGCGAACCGTCCGCCGCGGTTGTCGCGTTGATGCTCGAAGACGATTGAGCCTGCAGGGATTTCGCGGGTCCCTTTTGCGCGGGGCCTTTCGCCTGCGCGATAGCAACGCCCGGGATCACGCTGATTACGAACAGGAAAAGCCACAGGCGCATGTAGTCGAGTATGCCAGAACTCGGCAGCGGAATTTTCACAGAAGACGAAATAGAACTCTCTTTTGATAATTTTTCTTTGACTGCGTCAGTAGCAATGGTAGGATGTCAAGAACGTGCGGCGGGCTTCTTCCTCCGAGGGCCTTCCGCTAGTCGCCGGGGAAGATCGGTCGGTCTGGCTAACCGCTACGAGCGGCCGATCCCCTGGGGACATGCCGCCTCGGGCAACAGCGCGCGCGCCGATCCAACACTCAACGCATTCTCTCGAGATAGTCCAGAAGTACGTCGCGACTTGCATCATCCACGCGGGCGCCCCAGCCAGTCATCTTATTGATCTCAGCAGTCCACTGCGCGCGGGTAAGCCGCTGCTGACGGATGACGTCGTCGTTGTGACAAACCAAACAGTTATTGAACACGGCCGGTTGCGGCGGCGCAACTTGTGTCGTTACGGCAGGTGAAACGGCAGAGCCTCCTACATTCAAGTGCACGCGCGGAACCACATTCCACAGATAGCCCGACTGGTTCCATTCCTGATCCATCGGCTGCGTGTTTCCCGCTGTATCGCGTGCCCGAGCCAGGATCGAATAATAAGACGCTTGCTGTGGAGTCCAAGCGAATTCCCACTGCCGCCAGCCGTAGCGCGTGCGCTGATTCGCCTTTAAAGCCGCCGGCTTCCACGCACGTCCGCCATCGACACTGACTTCGACCGACGCAATCGGATCGGTTCCCCAAGCCACGCCACGAATGGTGGTGGATTTACCGGGATCGAGCGACGCGCCATCCAGCGGAGACGCGATGACGCTCTTCACGTGCAGGTTCGTCACCGGCTGCATGCGATCGAGCGGTACCGCGACGCCGGGAGCGACCGGCCGTCCAGGGTGGCGGTAGGCGCTCTTCATCCAGAAGCCGTCATGCTCCTGATCCAGAACGCGGATGGACGTCAGCCACTTCGTCCAGGAATCGCCCGCCCAGCCGGGGGCAATCACGCGCAGCGGGAAACCATGTTTCACCGGAAGCGTCTCGCCGTTCATCTCGTATGCGAGCAGCGTATTCGGATCGAGCGCTTTTGCGAGCGGAATCGAACGTTGAAAGTCCGGCATGGCGCCCAGCGGGACATCCGCGCCATCGAAAAGAATTTCGCGGGCGGATGCTTTCAGGCCGGCGCGTTTGAGCACATCCTCTAGACGAACTCCACGCCATCGCGCATTGCCCACGGCTCCGTGGCCCCACTGCAGGCCCGGAACAGGAGGTTGGTAGAAAGCCCGGCCGTTCCCCGCGCATTCGAGAACACTTACAAGCTCCACCGCGGGCAGGTTTCTTAGATCGTTCATCGTCAAAGTCGACGGCGTTGTAACGGAACCGCCGATGCTCAGGCGCCACTGGCCGACGTCGACCGTAGGAACATACACATGCGTACGGACGAAAAAATGTTCGACAGGAGTGATGTAGTCCGAGAAGCCCGGCAGCGGCATCTCAAGATCCTCGGGGCGAACCGACCGGCTAACCATGTCGCGCTTGGGACGATCCTCACCTCGCAGCGCAGCAGCAGCAGCGGCTAGAAGAAGAAAATCTCGGCGTGAAGCACGCATCATGCGACCTGAGTTCCGCCGGACAGATCGAACTCCTGACGATACTGGTCGTACTCCCGGCGCAATTCGGACTGCAGCGCGATGAAGTCAGGATAATCCCGCAACGGCCGCAGGTGCGGATCGTTGGCGAACGCAATGTGGTTCGGCAGGCCGAGCTTCGCGCACCGTCGCAATTCGATCATGGCTTTGTCCGGCTTCCCGCACAGCGCATAGACCCCGGCAGCGGCGTGCCAGGTGTGGTGGGTGTGGGTTACGCTCTTGGTGTTCGCCTGGGTGGCTTCGTCAGCGAGTTGTTCCGCACGCTTAAAGTTACCTTCATGTGCCGCAATCAACCCCTCGACGGCAGCCAATTGGGGTTCTCCCGGAATCATGGGGCGAACCCGCTCGAGTCTCGCGGCAGCTTCCTCCATCCGTCCCAGCAAGATGAGGACAAGCGGAGACCAGAAATTTGCATGCATAAAGGACGGGTCCAGAGCCAGCGCCTGCTCGTTAAAATCGTGTGCGGCCTGATAGTCCCCCTTATACTGTGCGATCAAGGACAGGCTGGTCATCGCCAAGGTGAATGAGGGATTCGCCAGCAAGGCCTCTCGATTATCGCGCTCGGCCTCCTTGTGGAAGCCCAGGTGGAGCAAAATAGCACCCCGGAAGGTACGAGCTGCGAAGCGGCTGGGATTAACTCTCAGGGCGGCGTTCATGGCGCGGAGGGCCGGCCGGTTTTGAAAGCCGCGCGACGGGCTCCAAAGAATCTGACCTCGCGCGTGGTGCGCGTCGCACTGCACCGGGTCCAGCTCGAGCGTTTTCGACACGGCGGCTTCACCGCGCTCGAACCATTTTGGATCGGGATCGAAAAACATACCCATCTGAGAATAGGCCTGCGCCAGTTGCCCCCAGGCATCGGCGAAACCGGGATCGAGCTCGACAGCCCGGTTGAGCATCTCGATCCCAGAGCCGATGTCGAATCTATTGAAATGCGCCACACGGTCAACGGCGCGCAGGTACAGCTCAAATGCGAGCGGATTCTTGGTAGGCGGCGCCGCAGGCAAAGCGCTAGTCTGCTCGCGCGGGACGAATACGTCGGAAACAGAGTCTGCGATGCGGTCCTGCAAGCCGAACAGGTCATCCACATCGCCGTCATGTTTAGCGGATCCCAGCGTTCGCCCGTCACTCACGCGATGCGCCTGCACCAGTACCCGAATCTTGGGGCCCATCTTTTGAATGGTGCCCTCCACCACCAGGTCCACGTTCAGATCACGCGCCACTTGGGCCCATTCCGTTTCCGTACCCTTGTATCGCATCACACTGGCGATGGGCCGGACCACCAGTTTCCCGGTGGAAGTGAGCCGGTGAATCACCGCATCCGCCAGAGCGACCGAGAGGAATTGATCCTCTTGGATCGACGTCCGCAACTGGAACGGAATCACCGCAACGGACGGCCGATCGGTGTGCACAGGCGTGGAAGCTTCCCGCGGAGCACTCAGCCGTTTCAAATCCGCAGCCACTTGAGCAGCCCCTGGCCGCTGTTTGGGATTCTTATCCAGGCACTCCGCGATCAGCCGGTCGAAGGCGATCGGCAGATCCGAGCGCAGACTGCTCGGCGCGCCCGGCGTTCCCGTGGCGATTTCATGCATGATGGCCAGAGTGCTCGCCCCACGGAACGGTTGACATCCGGTCGCAGCCTGATACAGAACGCAACCGAGCGAGAAGACGTCGGAGCTTCCGTCCAAATGCTCACCGCGGGTCTGCTCCGGCGACATGTACGCGACAGTTCCCATCACTGTTCCCGGCGTCGTGACCTCCACCGCCGTCTGGGTGCCCTCTTCGGCCCCATGCGGTGCGACTTTGGCGAGCCCGAAATCGAGCACCTTCGCGTGCTGATCGGGCGTAACCATAATGTTCGCCGGCTTAATATCGCGATGTACGATTCCCGCCGCGTGCGCCGCCGCCAGAGCTGATGCAATCTGCGAGCCGAGTTGCGCGACCGCGTCGATCCGCATCCCCCCGGCTGGTATCGCTTCTTTGAGGGTCTGACCGGAAATATGCTCCATGGTCAGAAAATCGATTCCGTCTTGCTGAGCAATGTCGTAGATGACGACGATATTCGGATGGTTCAGCGCCGATGCCGCCCGGGCTTCCTGCAGGAAACGCCGCCGCTGCGCGGGATCGGCCATGTCACGCCCGAGCAAGAACTTGATGGCCACCGTGCGGCGGAGCCGCGTGTCGAGGGCCCGGAAGACTTGTCCCATCCCGCCCGCGCCGATGGGAGCCTCCAGCTTGTACGGACCGATCTGCGCTCCGGTATGCAGCTCAATTCGAGGCGCATTTACAGTGGCGTCCCATAATCGATTTGTCAGTCCCGTGGTTGGCGAATCTTCTTGAGCCAGCAGCGACTCCACTTCCCGCAGAAGATCCTGGTCTGCTCCGCACGCCTCAGCCAGAAATTTAGAGCGTTGATCCGGCGGCTGGCCTAAACCGTCGCGATATAGCTGCTCGACCTTGCGCCAGCGCTCGGGAAGCATCACTTTTCGCCTCAATGCTAGCGCGTCAAAGGGTCCGGATTCAACGAATCGTCAATCACTGTCGGAATAAGCGTCGAGATACTTGAGACCCGAACCCGTGTTGTAAAGGACGATGCGATCGGCCGGCGACAAGAATCCGTTCAGCAGAAGCTTGCGGACCGCTGGGATGCATGCCGCGCCCTCGGGAGCCGCGAAGATTCCCTCTCGCGAGGCCAGCTCACAGCCGCCATCCAGGATTTCTTCATCACTTACGGCGACGGCCGTGCCGCCGCTCGCCCGAAGGATGTTCAGAATGAGGACGTCGCCCAAAGGCTTCGGAACGCGCAGACCCGCTGCCGCTGTGGAGGCGTGCTGAAAGAATTCAGATCGTGACGCGCCCTGCTCGAAGGCACGAACGATAGGCTGGCAGCCCTCCGCCTGGACGGCAATCATCTTCGGGCGCTTGCTGCCGATCCAGCCGATCTGCTCCATTTCATCGAAAGCCTTCCACATTCCGATCAACCCGACGCCGCCGCCAGTGGGATAAAAGATCGCATCCGGCAGCGCCCATTCGAACTGTTCGGCGACCTCATAACCCATGGTCTTCTTTCCTTCGACTCGATAGGGCTCTTTGAGAGTGCTCATGTCGAACCATCCCTCGGCATCCTTACGCTCGCCTACAATACGGGCGCAATCGCTAATGAGTCCATCGATCAACGTGACTTGCGCACCTAGGGTTTTGCACTCGATGTAGTTCGCCTGGGGAGCGTCCTTCGGCATAAACACGTGGGCCTCGATTCCAGCTGCGGCGGCATAGGCGGCCGCGGCGCTGGCGGCATTCCCAGCCGAAGGGATTGCGATCTTCCTGATGCCTAGCTCACGGGCCATGCTGATCGCCGTGGTCATGCCGCGAGCCTTGAAAGAGGCCGTGGGATTGAGCCCTTCGTCCTTCACCCACAGGTTTTCGGCCCCAATAGCAGTTCCCAGACGATGCGCCCGGATCAGCGGCGTCATGCCCTCCCCCAGCGAAACAATCGATGCGGCGTGCTGCACCGGAAGAACCGGCAGATAGCGCCACAGATCGGATCTCGTAAATCGCAGGCTATCCTGCGTCCACGTGGCTTTGATCGCAGGCAGATCGTAACGCACGTAAAGCGTTCCTCCGCAGGAACACAGATTGTGAACCTTATTAGCGATGAAACGGTTAGCGCACAGGCTGCATTCCAGATGAGTGACGTTAGGCATACTCCACGAGAGTATACTGGCAACTGTTGCCCGCGTTCGAAAACCTATGTCAGAACAACTATTAGACAACTCCATCTGGGACAAAAAGTACTTCGATGGCGCATGGAAGACTGCTCCGAAGACGATTCCCGTGCGCGAGCCCGCTACCGGAGACTCGCTGGGGACCGCGGGAGGGGGAACGCCGGAACTAGCCGTTCAATTGACCGAGCAGGCCGCCAAAGCTCAGCCAGCCTGGGCCGCGAAACCTGCCGAAGAACGCGCGAGAATCATGCGCGAGGCCGCTCGAATCATCGAGACAAACTCCAAAGAGATCATGGATTTCATCGTCCGCGAAACCGGCGGAGTTGCTCCGAAAGCGGGTTACGAAGTAACCATCGCTACAGGCGAGCTGTATCATTCCGCCGCGATTCTCATCCAGCCGATCGGCGAGATTCTTCCGCCCACATCGCCCGACCGGATGAGCATGGCGATCCGCGTTCCCGTCGGCGTGGTCAGCGTGATCACTCCGTGGAACGTTCCTCTGGTGCTGGCCATGCGCTCGGTCGCTCCCGCGCTGGCGCTGGGGAACGCGGTCGTGCTGAAGCCAGATCATCAGACTCCGGTCACCGGCGGCTATCTACTGGCGCGTGTGTTCGAAATGGCCGGCGTACCTGCCGGAGTATTCAGCGTGCTTCCCGGCGGTCCGGATGTAGGCGAGGCTCTGGTCACGGCGCCGGCAGTGCGGCTGGTGACGTTCACCGGCTCCAGCGCTGTGGGCCGTCGCGTCGGCGAACTCGCCGGCCAGGGATTGAAGAAAGTTTCGCTGGAATTGGGCGGCAACAGTCCCATGATCGTCCTGGACGACGCCGATCTGGATGCCGCGGCATCCTGCGGTGCATGGGGATCCTTCCTGCACCAAGGCCAGGTGTGCATGGCGACCAGCCGGCACATCGTCCACAAGAAAGTCGCGGCCGAGTACATGAAGAAGCTGGCCGAGCACGCGGCCGCGCTGCCCGTGGGCGATCCCTTCCGCGCGCATGTGGCCATCGGTCCGCTGATCAGCGAGAAGCAGTTGAACCGCGTGGACGGAATCGTGAAAGATTCCGTGAAGTCCGGCGCCAAAGTTGTGACCGGCGGTACCCACGAGGGACTCTTCTACAAACCGACCGTGCTGGGCGACGTGAAGGTCGGCATGCGCGCCTATGATGAGGAGATCTTCGGGCCGGTCGCGCCAGTGACCATCGCCGAAGACGACGATGAGGCCGTCGCGCTGGCCAACGGCACGGGCTATGGCTTGGCCGCGTCGGTGATGACTGGATCGGTCGATCGTGGAATGAGAATGGCCCGGCGAATCAAATCAGGCATGGTCCACATCAACGATCAGACCATCGCCGACCATCCCGGCATCCCGATGGGCGGCATGGGAGCGTCGGGCAACGGATCGCGATTCGGCAGTACCACGAATCTGGACGAGTTCACCGAATGGCAGTGGATCACCGTCAGCGGGACGCCGGCGAAGTATCCGTTTTAGAGCGGCAGGAGGGCGGACTTCAGTCCGCGCGGGGCTTTAGCCCAGCCAGCACATCCGCTGAACGGATCACTGTACAATATTCCCCCTCCAGATTCGCCAGGCTCATGGCGTGGACCTCGTCCGCGGTCCGCGGATGGCCCGACCAATCCTTTCGCGCGAACGTGAAACAGGCGTCTTCCACCAGGAACGTATCGAATCCCAGGTTTCCTGCCATGCGGACGGTAGCTTCCACCGAATTGTTGGTGATCACTCCGGCGACGACCAGTACGGTCTGCTGTGCGTCGCGCAGCCGAGCTTCCAGCTCCGTACCAATGAACGCGCTATTTGTCTGCTTCACGATCACGATTTCGCCTGGCAGCGGTTGTGCTTCCGGCTTGAATTCGTTCCCGGGCTGGCCGGGCCGATAGAGCGATTCGGGCTCAATCGAATCGTGACGAACGTGGTAGATCGGCCTGTGCGACGCTCGCCAGACATCCAGTAACGCCGCGACGTTCTTCTCTGCCTCGGGATTGTTCCGCTCACCCCAGCTCGGATGATCGATCGCCCTCTGCAGGTCGATCACGATGAGCGCCGCATTCTGTGGGAACAGGCTCATTGCACCGCTACATCCAGCATCGATAACCAATATTGAAACGACTGCAGAGCGAACCCGCAAAACACCAGGGCGACTCCGAACACGCCCAGACGACGCTCGGGAAGGTTGTCCGCATAGTATTCGATATAAGGAATCGCGATGATGCCGATTGCAGTCACCACGCCCGTCACAAGTCCAATTCGCACCGCGAATAGCCAGTCGTCGTCAAGATGCCTCACCCACGCGGCGCATACGAGCGCCGCCAGAGTGTATCCGCAGGTCCGCACAATGATTCCCCAGAGCTGCCTTCGAGTCAGGCGCAGCCGGCGGGAAGCCTCATAGTCCATGCTCGGCCGCATGCCGCGGGAATAGGCGACCACCTGGCTTGCCGTGATGAGAAGACTAAACGCAATTGCGAATTGCAAACCCACAACGCGATAGAGTCCAGCGCCGAAGGCAAATCCTCGGATGGCGCTAAACAAGGCCTCCCACGGCAATGGAAAGTGATCCTGCTTGACGGCGGTTCGATTGAGTTCCAGCGCGACGGTCAGCCCTGTAGCTACTCCCGCGACTGCTCCAAAAAACAAGCCGAGACCCAGCCCATAGCCGGCTCCGAACACGATCGAATACGTGACCATTCGGGTCAAAAGCCGCAGAGGACCATGCTGGCCACCCAGCAGATCGTAAGCGAGATACAGGCCGCCGAGTACGTCCAGACTGATCCCGGTTAGGCTGACAGCGGCGACCGCGTGGTGATCCATGAAGTTGATTGTAGAATCTGCCGATAGAAGAGCACATATATGTCCGCTCCTTTGGCCGGTAAGTTTCAGGATCACTATAAGGTTCTCGAAGTCGATGCCAAATCAGATTCCGAGACGATCGCGAACGCCTACGGCAGACTGGCGCAAAAGTATCACCCGCGGAATGCCCAAACCGGAGACCAAGCCAAGTTCGACGCGGTCAATCTGGCGTACGAGGTTCTCTCGGACGCGGCGCTGCGGGCGGAGTTCGACAAGCTAAAGAGCGGCGGCGAGGAAAAAGCCGAGTTTAACTTCAGCGGCCTGGATTTTTTCCCGGCCCTGGGGCGCGAAACGGTCTTGCGCGCTACTCTGTTGTGCATCCTCTACGACCGCCGGCGTCTCAAGCCATTTACTCCCGGCCTATCCATGCGAAGGGTGGAAGCCATGCTCGAAACCACATCAGAGGGACTCAACTTTGCTTTGTGGTACTTGAAACAGCGAAGCCTGGTCACCAGCGATGACAAGAGCAATCTGCTGATCACGGTGGAGGGCATGGATTACCTGGAAACGAATCCCCCAACCCCCGAGATGGTGATGCCGCTTGTCAAGGCTATCGGCCTGGCTCCCAGGTCTCAATCAGCGCCTGTGGCGGCCCCGGCGGTCGCACCGACTGCGCAGCCGACAGACACGCTCAAGGGCGATCCCAACATCAAGCGGATTCGGGAAGCACTATCGCGGGTTTAGTGCCCATCGCATTCGCGATCAGCCGGTCGATTGAAAACGCTCCAGCGCCCCGCACCAGAACCGTTACAATAAGCGCGATGGCCAGCAAGTGATATTCGTAGCCTTCCCCCATCTGGCGACCCTGCCAATTCATGAAGAAGTTCGGATAGAGATGGTTCGCAAAAGGCGCGACAATCATCACCACCAGAACGCCCGAAGCCGCCACCCGGCTGAACAGGCCGAAGAACAAGCCGATGGCCCCGAAGACCTCGGCAGTCATCGCCAGCACCGTGAGAGGCGCCGGAATACCCATGGTTTGCTCAAAGATGGCGATGGTTCCTGACGCACCGCGCCCACCGAAGAACCCGAACATCTTTTGAGATCCGTGGGCGAAAAAGATTATGGCAAGGATGACCCGAGCTAGAGTCAGCGTCGGGTCGTTGGGAGTCGAGAGCAATTTTCGCAGCATAACGGGGCTGTGCCTCCTGCCCACTATACTGAAAGTATTCCCATGGTGACGGAGGTTGCGAGCTGTACGTTCGACCGGTTGGAGCTGGATTCCGGCATTTCGCTGGCTCCCGTGGAGGTCGCCTATGAGACCTATGGCGAGCTGAACGCCACACGGTCGAATGCCGTCATGGTTACGCACGCGTTTTCAGGCGACGCGCACGCCGCCGGCGAAGGCGGTTGGTGGTCCACCATGATCGGGCCCGGCAAGGCCTTCGATACCGACAAATACTTCGTCGTTTGCTCCAACGTGCTGGGCGGATGCCGCGGCACCACCGGTCCGGGCTCCATCAACCCTGAGACCGGATGCCCTTGGGCGATGTCCTTTCCACAAGTAACCATCGCCGACATGGTCCGCCTGCAGAAGATGCTGATCGACCATCTGGGAATCGACCGCTTGCTGACGGTCTCCGGCGGATCCATGGGCGGAATGCAGGCACTGGAATGGGCCGCGACCTATCCCGACCGGGTGGCGTCCGCGATTCCGATTGCGACCACCGCCCGGCATAGTGCGCAGCAGATCGCCTTCAACGAAGTCGGTCGCCAGGCGATCATGGCCGATCCCGACTGGAACGGCGGCAACTACTACGGCGTCAGACTCCCGGGTCGCGGCCTGGCCGTAGCGCGCATGGTCGGCCACATTACATACATGAGCGATGAGAGCATGCGCGAAAAATTCGGACGTAAGCTGCGCACGCCGGATCAATTCGAAGTGGAGAGCTACTTAAAGTACCGCGGATACAAATTCGTCGATCGCTTCGATGCGAATTCGTATATCTATATCACGCGCGCCATGGATACGTTCGATCTGACGCAACGTGCCGCGCTCCAGACGCTGTTCGAATTGAACAAGGCGCGGTTTCTGCTCATCAGCTTCACGTCCGACTGGCTGTATCCGCCGTATCAGTCGCTCGAAATCGTGAAGGCCCTGCGCGGACGGAATTGCGACGTGGCGTACTGCAATTTGGATGCGCGATACGGGCACGATTCTTTCCTGGTGGAAGTGGAACAGCAAACCGAAGTGGTCGGCGGTTTCCTGGCCAGCACCTTTCGGGAAGTGACCGCAAATGCCTAGCCGCATGTGTAAAGACGATGCGTAAAGTCTATGGGCGGCGCGACTTCGCGATCATCGGAGAACTGATCGAGCCGTGTACACGAGTCCTGGATCTGGGCTGCGGCGAAGGCGAGCTATTGGCTTGGCTGAAAGAGAATAAGCAGGTGGACGGTCGCGGCGTCGAGATGGAGGGCGCGCGCGTGCAGAAAGCCATCGCGCGCGGAGCGTCGGTGTACCAAGGCGATCTGGAATCGGCGGTAGAAGACTATCCGGATAAGGCATTCGATTACGTGATCCTCTCGCAGACCCTGCAGGAAACGCGTTATCCGCTACGCGTGCTGCTCGGGATGCTGCGCGTGGGCAAGCGCGCCGTCGTAGCGTTCCCCAATTTCGGGCACTATTCGGTTCGGCTTGCCTGGCTGATCACCGGGCGTGCGCCCCGCACCGACCTGTTTCCCTACGACTGGTTTGATTCCCCCAACATCCACTTTCTGACCGTGCTTGATTTTGAGACGCTCGTCGCTAAGCAGGGGTGGAAAGTCGAGCGAAGAATCTTCGTCGCCGGCGAACGGCAGGTAACGTGGATGCCGAATCTGATGGCGGAAATCGCCGTGTTCGAGGTATCGGGGCAGGGGTGACGAACCGTTTCACCGGTAAAGCGGGCAAACGCCTGGATCATTTTCTGCAAGAGCAGCTCACCGAATACAGCCGGTCTCGAATTCAATCCTGGATTAAAGAAAATCGCGTGCTGGTCGATGGCGTGCCCGCGAAATCTTCATTGCTGCTGCGCGGAGGTGAGGCCATCGAAGTCTCGCCCGCCGATCTGCCGCCACTTAAGGCGACCGCGGAAGACCTTCCGATCGAGATCCTGTACCAGGACGACGCAGTGATCGCGGTGAACAAACCCGCCGGACTGACGGTTCATGCCGGGGCGGGCCAGCACGACGGGACCCTGGTCAACCGGCTCGTCCATCACTTCCATGGGCTATCGCAACTCGGTGGCGATGAGCGACCGGGAATCGTGCATCGCATTGATAAGGACACCAGCGGTGTACTTCTCGTTGCCCGCACGGATGCCGCGCACCGCGCGCTGGCCGCACAATTCTCCGGACGCACCGTGGAAAAAGTCTATCTGGCTTTAGTGAACGGGCAGGTGAAGGATGACACTGGACGCATCACCAAACCTGTTGCGCGAGATCCCGTACGGCGCATCCGCATGACAGCACGGCTCGCCACCGGCCGCGAAGCCATTACCGAGTATCGGGTACGCCAGCGATGGGAGAAGTTCACCTTCCTGGAAGTGCGCATCAGGACGGGCCGGACGCATCAGATCCGCGTCCATTTGGCGAGCCTGGGACATCCCGTTGCAGGCGATCGATTGTACGGAGCACCCCCTGCGCAGCGCCTATTCCTGCATGCCTGGAAGATCGGGTTCACAAGCCCAGCCACCGGTCAGTTGGTGACGGTAGAAGCTCCCCTGCCCGCGGAGTTGGCCGACTGGCTGGCGGGGCTATAATAAGTGCCATGAAACGCGGAATTATTGCTCTGCTGAGCGTCGCGCTCGTATTCGGGCAGAACGCCAAGCAACGTCCCCAGGCCGCGACGCCCGAGGACCAGAGCCGCATCACGGTGGACGTAACCCGCGTGAATCTGCTCTACACGGTGACGGATAAGAAGGGCCGCTTCGTCAGCAATCTGACCCGAGACGATTTTGAAATCATCGAGAACAAGAAGAAGCAGTCTATTCTCGAATTCACCGCGGAAACCGATCTGCCGCTGCGGCTGGCCATCCTGATCGATACCAGCAACAGCATTCGCGAACGGTTTCGCTTCATCCAGGAAGCCGCGACCAACTTCATCACCACGGTGATGCGCCCCGGCAAGGACAAGGCAATCGTCGTGAGTTTCGATACGTCGCCGGAGCTGGTGGCGGATCTGACAGACGACCAGGTCGCCGTCACTAAGGCGATCCGCGAGCTGCGGCCCGGCGGCGGCACGGCTCTGTACGACGCGATTTTCTTTTCCTGCCGCGACAAGCTGATGGCGGATCAGCCGCGCGAGAAATTCCGCCGCGCCATCGTCGTCCTGAGCGACGGCGACGACAACCAGAGCCGCTGGACCCGCGAGCAGGCGCTCGAAATGGCCCACAAGGCCGACGCGGTGATCTACACCATCTCGACTAACATCACGCATCTGGAATCCAGCGGCGACAAAGTGCTGAAGCGTTACGCCGAAGAGACCGGCGGCATGGCGTTCTTCCCCTTCAAGGCAGAGGACCTGGGGCAATCCTTCGAGAACATCGCCAATGAACTGCGGCACCAGTACAACGTGTTCTATCGCCCGGATCCGCTGCGAACAGATGGGCTATATCATCCAGTGGATATACGGGTGAAAGATCGCAAAGAGTTTACTGTCCGGGCTCGCCACGGGTACTACGCGCCCACACTTCCCCTGGCGCCGTAAGCTGCGCCGTGGGCGTTGCATAGTAACCGTTCCGGGTGCGCACAGTCGGCCGGCCGAAGCCGTTGACGGTAACCTTGATCTGCCGGAACGAACCATCCAGAGTCTGATTCGAAGAAGTGTAGCCGAGAATGTACTGATTCCGGATCTCGCGAGCCACCCGCGGAGTGATCTCCTCCACATCGCTGAGATTCTTGGGATAGTAATCCATCCCGCCGGCAGCTTCGGTAAGCGTTTTTAAAGCTTTCTTGGCGGCTCGTGCGTCGCGAGCTTCTTCTTCACTGAGCAACCCGATGGCGTAAATCAAGACTTCGCTGTCTCGCGACTTACGGAGCACCTGCTCCAGCGAAATATTGCTGGAGTTATCGTTGCCGTCCGTAATAACGACCAGAACCTTCTTGTCTTTTTTCCCGTTTTTCTTGACGTAATCTATGGAGGTGCTGAGTGCGTCGCGCATCGCCGTGCCGCCTCGCGATTCCATGCGCGCAAGGCCGGCCTGAAGTTTCTTGGTGTCATTCGTCAGAACCTGATCGATGTGCGTGTCGTCATTAAAATTGACGATGAAGACTTCGTCGTCCGGATTGGACTGCTTGACCAACTCGAGCGCTGCCGCCGCAACCCGGGAACGCTTCCCATTCATGCTTCCGCTGTTATCGACAATGATGCCCATCGATACCGGCACATCCTCGCGGCGGAACAGTTTGATCGGCTGCTCGACTCCGTCCTCAAGAATCTTGAAGGCAGACTGCGGAACGTTGGTTACCAGCTTCCCGTTCTTGTCCACCACGCTGGCGTGAAGTAGCACCAGCCGGGCATCGAAGCGGTAGAGCGGAGGATCATCTTGCGGGGCGGGCGCTTGAGCCAACGCAAGCCCACCAAGCAGGATCAATCCGAAACTGCGTGCGTACATCAACTGCTTAAAGTCTATCAGGCTCCATAAGAAGGAGCGCCGGGTAGGTAACCGACTCACCTTCGACCCTCGCAAACGGTGTGTAAGTATGGGGTTTCCGGTTGGTGGCGCTAAAAATGTGCTCGACTTGGATACCTCGCGCCGTAAGAGCATCGGCGATCAGCGACCGGTGGCAGCGCCAAGGGACCGCTTCGGCGCACATAATAGCGGTCGGCATCCTCGCCGCAAGATCCATCAGGTCTGTTAGGCTCGCACGGAAGGCGTCCGTCTGCATGTAATCGGCATACCCGCGAAAACTTGCGTTCTTCCAGCCCGTATTGATCGAGTCCTTGCGAGCATGCCGGAGCCCTCCGAGCGCGGGCAAATGTACATAGTGGATCCCCTGCTGATCCAGTGAAGCCGCCAACTGGTCCTGCGCGAATTGCGGATTCCGTCGGGACTTCGGAATCGTGCGAACATCAACCAGTTGCCGGACACCATGCGCCTCCAGCATTTCGAGAAATTTCTCGATGGGATGCGTCGAGTGTCCGATGGTGAAGATCGTCAGGGTTTTACCACCACTCGCAGGTAAGCCAGGATCGTCGCCAATTCCGCATCGCTATAGGAACCGGTCACAGAGGAGTGTTTCCACGTACTGCCATCCCGCGTTTGAACTGCCGTTGGTGATTCGGTTCGAAGCACCGGCGGTGAACTGGTCAGGTCATAAAACATCACGGCGTTCGCCCTTTTGCCGACCATCAGAGCCGGCATGGACTCGCTGCCGATCATGACGGTCGAAACCTGCGGAGTAGCCAGCGCCTTCAGCGCCGCAACATCCGCCGGAACCTTGGCGATCGGCGTCGCGACGGCAATACCGAGTCCTCCCACCTGATGACAGGTGGAGCAGCGTCCGAAGCTGCGTACGGCATCCGAGAACAGATTAAGGCCGGCCCCCGCATCGCCTGATAACCGCGTGGCGGGGGTCGCAGCACTCGCAGGAGCGGTGCTGACGATGCCATTCAGTGAGGCCACATAGGCGACCACGGCATTCAGATCAACTCGCGAGAGAACAGCCCCGAAAGCCGGCATCGCGGTGCTGGGAACACCTCGCTGCACCGTGCTATTTATAAACTCTTGATCGAATCCGCGTGCGGCAAGCCTGGGCGCTCCACCTGCCGTTCCACGCGCTCCGTGACAGTAACCGGTCGCGCAGGATTTGTTGAACACGCCCTCGCCCTGCTTAACGATGTCCTGGGCACTTAAAACATGCGCCGTCAGCGCAGCGACCGCAAGTATCAGTAGAGCGATCTTCATCGGGATCCCTCCGGCAACGCGAACACTACCAGCGTGGATCCGGCGCGAAAATTCTCCTCCGGGAACAAACCTGCCGCAGCGGCGCCGACGATGGTCTGCTGGAATCCGGTCGTCACCGCGATGTATTGACGGCCGTTCACCGAATACGAAACCGACGCGCCACGATGCCCTGCGCCCGTCTGAAAGTTCCACAGCTTGTTTCCACTGCGGGCATCGAGCGCAAAGAAATTTCCTTCGGGATCGCCTGTGAACACCAGGTCGCCCGCCGTGGCCAGCATGGAAGAAAGCAGCACGAACTTGTAGGGCATGCTCCAGACGCGCTTACCCGTGACTGGATCCCATGCGTCCACATGACTATAGGTAGTCCGGTTGGGCGGCAGGCGAGTGGGAAATTCGCCATTCATATAGAAGCGTCCCTCGGTGGCTTTGGTGTCATTGGGAGTAATATCCATGCACAACTCAAGTGCCGGCACATATAAGAACCCGGTGCGCGGCGAGTACGCGGTGGAATTCCAGCTCTTGGCGCCCGCTGTACTGGGGCAGAAGTTCTTGGTCTTGCCCATTTCCGGCTCATTGCGGCCCACCAGTTTCCCGTCTTCGGTAACCCCCGAAATCCAGTTGGAAATCTCGGGAACGTTGAACGAACTCAGAAATTCTCCCGTGGTGCGATCCAGCACGAAGGTCAGACCGCTCTTGTTCATGTGGACCAGCACCTTGCGCATCTGGCCACGGATCTGACGATCCATCAGGAGCACTTCATAGGAAGAGTCGTAATCCCACTGGTCGTCGGGGACCTCTTGATAATGCCAGCGAAGTTTCCCGGTATCCGCGTCGAGCGCGACCACACTGGCGGTATAGAGGTTGACGTCCTTGGTCTTGTTCGTCCCCTGAGCGACGCGATCGGAATCATAGAAGTCCGCCGCGGCGTTTCCCGTGCCCCAGTAGACCAGGTTCAAGTCGGGATCGAAGGATCCTGTGAGCCAGGGCGCGCCCCCGCCGTAGCGCCAACTATCCCCCTTCCACGTCTCACTGCCCTTCTCACCCTTGGCAGGCACAACATACCAGCGCCAGGCCAAGCGTCCCGTCTTCGCGTAGAAGGCCGTCAGATAGCCGCGATGCGCCTGATCGCCACCGTTGCCGCCCATGATGATCTTGTCCTTGACCACCAGCGGCGCGGAGAGGTTATTGCAGCCGCACTGTTTCGGATCGTCCACGCTGACCTTCCATACTTCGCGGCCCGTTTTCTGATCCAGCGCGACCACAAAATTGTCGCGAGTACCGAATATGACCTTGCCGTCCGTGACCGCAACCCCGCGATTCTGGATGAAATCGGAATGGCTGCCGGCGATACCTGCGCGCGGCGTGGGATAGCGGTATTGCCAGATCACTGTTCCTTTGGCCGCGTCCAGGGCGAAAACGCGTGCGCTCGCGGAGATCAAATAGAGGACGCCGTCCGTCACGATGGGAGTAGAACCGAGATACTCCGTGTAATCGCCGGTTTGAAAGATCCACGCCGGCAGGAGGTTCTTGACGTTCGAAGTGTTTACCTGATCCAGTGCGCTATAGCGCCAGGAGAATTGCGTGCCGCCGTAGTGCGGCCAGTCCGCGCGGGTGGGCGCGGCATCCTGGGCGCAAAGGGCAGACAGAGCGAGAAGGATCGTAAGGGATCGCATCGCTCTATATGATACAGGCGCGAGTTGGTGGCTGCTGAAAAAGGGGACAGACTACTCTGTCCCTGCGCAAGTCCCCGACTACTCGCACCAATGTGGGCATGGACAGAGCGTCTGTCCCCTTTTTCCTGACGTGTTAGAATTGCCTGCCAGAAAGGGCACTATGAATACGCTACGCCGCGGACCGGCCATCGCCGGAATGCTATTGGCCGCTGTTTTCACATTCGCACCTCATTCTCTTCTGGCTGCCGATGCCCTGACGTGGCAGCAAAAAGAGGAATTTCTTTCCAAGGCAAAAATACTTCAGTCCAAAGACGCCAAGAAAGGCGTAACCGGAACTTCGCGCCTCACGCTGAGCGATGGAACTATTACCCACGATGCCAGCGTGCAGACCATCGACGAATCCAAGCAGTTCTTCCTGAACGAAATCGGCTTCAAGGACACCTACAAGTTCAACATCGCGGCCTGGAGACTGGCGCGATTGATCGGCCTTGAGGATATGGTTCCTCCTTCGGTGAAACGCACGTTTGAAGGGAAGACGGCCTCCTACACCTGGTGGGTGGACGACGTCATGATGGATGAAACGGATCGGAAAGCCAAGAATTTGCAGGCTCCCGACCAGACCACCTGGCAGAACGAAAACAATATCATGCAGGTCTTCGATCAGTTGATTTATAACGTGGACCGCAATCAAACCAATATTCTGATCGATAAGAATTGGCACCTCTGGATGATTGACCATGGGCGTTCGTTTCGTATCAAGAAAGAGCTCAAGGATCCCAACGTGCTGAAGGCAATCGACCGGAATTTACTGGCCAAAATGAAGCTTCTGGACGAGCTCACGTTAACCAAAGAATTTGGGCGGGAAGTGACCAAAGCCGAGATCCAGGGCCTCCTCGTCCGGCGTGACCTGATCGTCAAAGCTTTTGAAGCCAAGGGACCTGGCGTCGTGTTCGAGCGCGCGTCGCGAAATTAGCGCTTTTTACGTAGTGCTAGGATTGTGTCCGTGAGGATCCTCCTAAGTGCGCTGATGTTGGCCGCGCCGTGGGTCTATGCGGCCAACGATATAACCGATCGAGCCGACGTCGATAAGCTGATTTTCGCCCTGAATGACGCGCTCGGCCGACGCGATCAGAAAGCAGTGACCAAGCTGCTGGCCTCCGAAACAAATCGCCCCGAACTTAGCCGCTCTCTCTTGAGTCTCAATCCGGGAACGCCTGAACCCGACAAGTCAAGGTCGGAATCCAGCCGCCCTGTCTTGACGATCAATGCCGTGCGGTTTCCTGAAAAGAATCTCGCCGAAGTGGACACCGCGGCTGCCCAATTCGGTTCAGTGTCGACGCGCAACGCGGCCATCGTATTTCTCTTGAAGCGACAGAAGACCGGATGGAAGATTGAATCCATGCGGGCGGGTCCGCCTCCGCGGTGAATTACCAAGCAGCCTTAATCAATGTGGCGCTGCTGTGGCTGCTGACCACTCCGCACGAATTCGCGCACGCCTGGGTCGCAACCAAACTTGGCGATGATACGCCCCAGCGTGACGGCCGCGTAACGCTCAATCCCTTAGCGCATGTGGATTGGATCGGCACAGTGCTGCTTCCAGCGATGACTTCATTGCTCGGCGCGGGGTTCCTCGGTTGGGGAAAACCCGTAAACACCAATCCTTCGAAATTGCGCTTCGGATTAAACGGTTTGGCGCTGGTAGCTCTCGCCGGCCCTGCCAGCAACGTCGTTTTCGCATTGGTCCTCGCGGCAGTGGCGGCGGCCACGGCGCACGTCAATCTGGCGGTGGCGAACTTCGCGGCACAAGGCGTCGAGCTGAGCCTGTATCTGGCGCTGTTCAACATGATCCCCATCCCGCCGCTGGACGGATCGAAACTGCTGCTGGCAGCCCGGGTCCCGGTGCAGGTTTATAGCATGGTGGCGCGCTACGGATTCCTGGTGCTGATCCTATTAATGGTCCGCACAAATATCGGATACACGCTCTCCGCTTGGAGCACTGAAGCAACGCGAGCGATGTTGGGGTTATTCCGGCTATAGTTTTAGTATTGCGGCGGCTACTCGCACTATTGGCGTTCATCGCAGTGGGGGCCCACACTGAAGCCCAAACGCCGCGTCCTCAAGTCTCTGCCGCGCAAGCGCAGCAGTTCGAAGCGACCCTAAAAACCAATCCAAGAGACCACGCTGCGCGAAGTGCGCTGCTCGATTACTACTTCCTCAATTCCGCTCTGAGCCCGGCCGTGGCGATCCCCGCACGCCGGCGTCATATTCTTTGGCTGATCGAGAACACTCCAGGCGATGAGTTGGCAGGAACTTCCGCGGCGACGATCGATGCCGCCGGTCATCGCCTGGCCGATCCGCAAGGATTCAAACTGGCATCGGATGCATGGCGCGCGCAGGCAGCGAAGCCGGACGTAAGCGCCGCGGCCTTGGCCAACGCTGCTTACTTCTTCAGACTCTCGAACAAAGCTCTCACGATCAATCTTCTTGAGCGTGCCGTAACGCTCGAACCTACCAATAAGGAAATCTCTGCGCGTTTAGGCGACGCGTATGCCCTTGCGATCATGGGCGTCACAATGGTCAATAAAAACGGTTACCCGCTGGGCGCCGATCCTGTCCAGCTTCAGTCGCCCATCGCTAAGCAGGCCCACGACGCCTTGGCGACTTCGACCAATCCGTATGTGCTCGCGGTTGCGGGATACCAGCTTTCGTTCCAGGGTGCGATTCTCCGGGGTTCGGGAAAACTGGCGTTCGACACCGGACCGTTAGCGGATAGCGTGATGCAGCGCGCCGTGAGCCTGGCCCCGGGCGACCCCGGTGTCGCCAGCCTGATGGAGCAGTACCGAGCGATACGCAACGCTACTTCCCGGCCTCGCCCTTGAGCTGCTGGACCAGCGGAATATCTTTGGCTTCCTGTGAATCCGGCAGCGTCTTGATATACGCCCAGATGTCGGCCAGCTGCTGATCCGTCAAAACCTTCGCCGAATACGACGGCATCTGGTTCGTGCCAGGGGAGCGAACGTAAGCCGTGAACACCGGCGCTAGCATCTTCATCGGAACCAGCCGCTTGCCCGGGCCGTTCTGACCCGAAAATCCGTGGCAGGCGTAGCAGCTGTAATCGACAAACATCTTGCTGCCTTTTTTCGCATCGCCCTGTTGTCCGTAAGCCGCGACCGACAGCATCACGAATATGAGTTTCTTCATAAAACCCTCACCCGCGCGGCTGCGTCACCACGTCGATCAACACTGGCTCGCCCTTCTTTACCCGCTCGATCCCGCGCTTAAAGGCGCCAGCAAGCTCCTTCGGATCCGTGATCGGACCCTCCGCATACAGCCCATACCCCTTGGCGATCGACGCGTAGTTGATATCCGGATCCCATAGCTTCGTGCCGATCCCCGCCCGCTCCGCGCCGCGATTGTGGACGCTGGCCATCTGCTCGACGAACATCACTTCCTGGTGATAGCCGCGGTTGTTGTGCATGATGCTCAGCAGCGGAATGCGATGATGCGCCGCCGTCCAGAAGACGCCCGGAGAGTAATTGAAATCGCCATCCGTCTGAATGTTCACGGAGATGCGTCCGTACTTGCGATTCGCCAGCGCGGCTCCCACCGACGCAGGCGCGCCGTAGCCCATGCCGCCGGCTCCCTGCCCTCCGATGTAGTGATAATGCTTCTCCATGTTCCAGATGCGGTTGGGCCAGTTCCCCACAAATCCCTGCGGCGAAACAAACGACCAGTCTTCGTTCTTGAGCAGCGGCCACAGTTCGGCGGCGATGCGGCCCACACTGACCGGGCTCGCATTCCATCCGTACTGGAGGGCTTCCACGTCGGCTTCGCGGCTCTTGCGATGCGACTCGGCAAACTTCGCGCCACGATCCTTCAACGCCCGCTGGCGGTCCGCAGTGAGCAACTTTTTGCACGCTTCGATCAGGTACGGCAAAGTCGCCTCGGCATCCGCGCCGATGTCCAGATCGATGTCGGCGTAATGGCCGAAATCCTGGATATTGCTCTTGTGCGCCAGAGAGACTGAAGAAATATGGATGACCTTGGCGCTTCGCGTGCGCGCGGCGCGGGCCTCCGTCAAAATGTCCTGGACTTCCAGCGCCAGGGTCACATCCGGTTGATAGCCTGGGCCCCCATTGCCGGCCAGCGGGTGTCGATTCGGAAAATTCATGCGCTCGCGATTGTTGACTGGCGCCTGCAACAGTTCAGCCAGCTCCACCAGCAGCTTCACGCCGTTGGGAGTGCGGGCATAGCGTTCCGGAATGATCATGGGACGCTCTGCGGCCACAAGCATCCGCGCGGCTTCCGACACGGCGCCCATATCGCCCGCGGGCGGAGAGGTCAGCACCAACTTCGGAATGCGCGGCGCGGAACCTTGCATGGCATGCGACTGGATTTCGTTGCTGGCCACGATCAGCACCGGACCCATGGGAGGCGTCATCGCGATCTTATAGGCGCGCACGGCCGATTCGGCGAATGCCCCGAGTGAATACGGCTGGTCATCCCACTTGGTGTAATCGCGAACCAGCGCGCCCAAATCCTGAGCGCTGTGATAACTCTGGACACCGGGAGCGCGTTCAGCCCCATCGGCGTGATTACCCACCACCATATAAACAGGAACGCGATCGCAATAGGCGTTATAAATCGCCATGCCGGCGTGCTGCAGGCCGATGTCGCCATGGATCAGCGCCATCATGGGCTTGCCTTCGATCTTGGCGTAGCCGTGGGCCATGGCCACCGCGCACTCCTCGTGCGTGCAGGTGAGGAACTCCGGCATCTTGTTATCGCCGTAATTAATCAGCGACTCGTGCAGCGATTCGAAGGTGGATCCGGGATTGGCCGTCAGGTAATCGATGTTGAGCGTCTTGAGGACATCGACCATGAAATCGGAGCCTGGATTTTCGATGATGCGCGAGTTCGCCGCGGGCCGAGCCGCGCCGGTCTCGCGGGCGACGGTCGCACCGCTGGGAGCCTGGGCTCCTCGTGTTTCCGACTGCTGAGTCTTTTCTTGAGCATGGGTGAGCTGGGGCTTCGCAGCCAAAACGGCTGCTCCCGCTGCCGCACCTTTCAGGAATCCGCGACGTCCAACTGAGGTGTTCTTGAGCTTCGCCATGTGGAGGTCCTCCTGAAATCCGGTATCGATTTTACACCAACGGAGCGTGGCACAGGCCTTCAGCCTGTGCGCTCATACCTCGCCCGCGCGGAGACCAGCAGTGCGGCAAAGATCCACGCCAGCATGATCGGCACTACCCCGACGGCTTGTGATCGGGTGATCGGAGCGTGCAGATCCCACCAGACTGCTGGCAGGTCGCCTAAGGCGAACAGGATTCCCGAGATGAAGAACACCCGGAGCAGATTGGCTCCGCTTAACATCCCACGGAGGTGAAAAAGTATCGCGAAAAGAGGCAGGACCATCAGCGCCGTCGCGATCTCGATTGCGATCCACCATAGAAATCGAGTGCTCCAACTCATCGATGGGCCGGTCATTGCAGCAAGCGGGAAGATCTGCCCCCACGGAACACACCAGATCAAGGCCGTCCCTGCAGCAGCGACGCAGATTTCCGTGAGCAATCTGAAGTGATTTGAAGCGCCCACTAGAATCGCAACCAGAACTTGACGCCAGAACCAGCCGCCGGAGCGCCCCTCGCCGAATCTCTCAAGCAGATCGCCCGTAATAGCTTCCCGATTCCTGTTCGGACACACGTACCGCAGAAGCCAGACAGCCAAGCCGGGTGGCCGCGAGGGATCGATGTTCATCCGCGTTCTCCTTCCAACTGTGGTATCCCGCGCCACAAGCTGATCAAAGCTTTCTTGGTCATCTTCACCTCGCGGAGACCCTTAGGAGTGACACGAAAATAGCGCTTCGCCCGGCCGCCTCTGGCAGGCGTCGGGTCTCCTAGCATCGATAACACGAACTCCTTCTGCTCCAGCCTGTCGAGTGCGGCGTAGACGCTTCCGAGCGCGACATCTCTCCCGGTAGTCTCCAGCAGTTCTTTAGAAATCGGCACCCCGTAGGCATCATCGCCGAGCCTGATCAGGGCAAGCAAAATCATCAGCTCGAACTCTCCCAGATGGCTTCGGCTTGGCATTTATTCAACTCTAGCGAATAAATATGTCGGGTGCAAACCGGCATGTGGCTTAGTGCATGTCCTAGTTCTCGGATGGATGTTCAACTCGATCGATGATCAGCACCGGCATCGAAGCTCGTTGTGGTTCTAACTTCAGTCCGGCCTGCTTCTCCAGCGCCTCGAACAGAGAAACGTCCTCAGGACGATACTCCGCAGGAACGGTCGGAAGAACGCTCGCGAGATCTTCCAGCTTTACGCCGTCAGGCAGCCACGCGACGTTTACGTCGTATTTCCCAGTGAGTCCGGTTTTCTCGACAATCGGACGGGGCACCTTGCCCGCCAGAGAAGTAACCAGGGCGCCGATCGGCATGTTGTACATGGCGACCCCAAACGGCGGCACCAGGATGTCGCCGCAGTTTTGTCCGGCCTTAACCTGCTCCGCACATCTGCCCGTTTCGCCAGCCTTCAGTTTAGGACCGCCCTTTGCGACCGTCAGCGCGAAGACCGGAATCTCGCGGTTTTCGATGTGATATTTCAACTGGAACCGCTCCGCCAGGAGCGATCTCATCATCTCCCATACTTCGGGATTGCCGACAGTGGGATCTGGTCCCTTGCCGACGATATCGTAGCGTTCATCCTCGATCCAGTCAGGACCGCCGAAAACCATCGTGCGTTGCGTTCGGAAGGACTGGATGATGATGTTCCTCAGCGGCAGATTGACGATCGAGATGCTGCCGCGCCCCGGCGGCCCCAACCTGCCTCCCTTTGCCTCCGCGTCGCTCCGTTTCACGGTCGCAACCTCGAACTTTTTCGACATCGACGTCGCCAAACCAACAAAGCTGTTAGGCGGCGGCGCGGGATTCTGGGTAAAGGCTGGGATGCTCAAAAGAAACGCGCCCGCGACGATCACTAAATGTTTTCGTTCCATCGCCTTCCTTCCGACCAAATAATTGCACAGTCGCATCGTTGGCGGCTAGTCGTTGTCCTCGTCTTTCAACCTCCGCTCCCGGGCGGACCTCGATAGTTACATCTGGTAAGATCGGAGCGTTATGCGACAGGAATGGGTAGCACAGCGCGTGAACGACAAGATCCGGACCCAGATGCACTACGCGAGGCAAGGACGGATCACCGAAGAGATGGAATACGTCGCCAAGCGTGAGCGCTTGACGCCGGAGCTGATCCGCGACGAAGTGGCTCGCGGGCGCATGATCATCCCGGCCAACATTCATCACACGAATCTTGAGCCGATGTGCATCGGCGTCGCCTCCACCTGCAAGATCAACGCGAACATCGGAAACTCCTCGACCACCTCGGACATCGATGGCGAGCTGGAAAAGCTCGCCTACTCCGTCAAATACGGCGGCGACACGGTGATGGATCTGTCCACCGGCGGCGATATTCCGCGCATCCGCAAGGCCATCATTGAACACTCGCCCGTTCCCATCGGGACCGTGCCGCTGTATGAAGCTCTGGCGCGCGTGCGCCGCGTCGAAGACCTCAACATCCAGGTCATGCTCGAAGTCATCGAGGAGCAGGCAGAGCAGGGCGTGGACTATATGACCATCCATGCTGGAGTCCTGGTCCAGTACATCCCTCTCACCACCAAGCGGATCACCGGAATCGTCAGCCGCGGCGGAGCGATTCTGGCCGAGTGGATGGTGAAGAACCACAAGCAGAACTTCCTGTACGAATACTTCGAAGACATCTGCAAGATCTTCCAGAAGCACGACGTCAGCTTTTCGCTCGGCGACGGATTGCGGCCGGGATCTCTGGCCGACGCCAGCGACCGCGCGCAGTTTGCCGAGCTCGAAACGCTGGGCGAGCTGACCAAGATCGCGTGGAAGCACGACGTGCAGGTGATGATCGAGGGACCCGGACACATTCCCATGGACCAGATTCAGATGCAGGTCGAAAAGGAAGTCAAGATCTGCCATGAGGCGCCCTTCTACACGCTGGGGCCGCTGGTAACCGATTTCGCTCCGGGCTACGATCACATTACTTCGGCCATCGGAGCCGCCATGATCGGATGGTATGGCGCGTCCATGCTGTGCTACGTCACGCCGAAGGAACACCTGGGTCTGCCGAATCGCGAGGACGTGAAGCAGGGGCTGATCGCCTATAAGATCGCGGCGCACGCGGCCGATATCGCCCGGCATCGCCCGGGAGCCCGGGATCGCGACGACGAACTATCCCGCGCGCGCTTCTCTTTCGACTGGAAGAAACAGTTTGCGCTGTCGCTGGATCCGGAAACGGCGCAGGCGTATCACGACGAAACCCTTCCAGAAGAAGGGTTTAAAGATGCGGCCTTCTGCTCCATGTGCGGTCCGAAATTCTGTTCCATGAACCATTCCTCCAAGACCCAGGAGTTCACGGAAGCCGACGCCGAAGCCGTGCTGACCCAGATTGCGGCCAAGTGACACCATTTCGAGCAGGGTTATATCACAAGTGATAAGATCGGGTAGCAATGGTCCTTGAGCTGGAAGCAACGCAAGCTCAGATCCAGCGGATTCTTCAAAGCAAAGCGTTTCGTACTTCGGAAGTCCATCGTAATCTTCTGAGTTACCTCGCCGAGAAATCGCTCTCCGGCACCGCTGACAGCTTGAAAGAATATACCGTCGGTCTGGACGTGTTTTCGAAACCGTCTTCCTACGATCCTCGTCAGGAATCGACGGTTCGCATGCACGTGGCGCGCCTGCGTCAGAAGCTCAGCGAGTATTACCGTACCGAAGGCGTGGGCGATTCCATCATGGTGGACCTGCCCAAAGGCGCCTTCAAGCTGACGTTCGAGCCGCGCGAAGTCCGCGTGGAAGCCGTTCCTGAGGCCGCAGTTGTGCCCGTGCGGCGCTTCTGGGAGCGAAAAGAAATCGCCCTGGCAGCCGCACTCCTTCTGGCCCTGGGTTTGGCAGTTTATTTTGGGACCCGCTTATGGCAAGTGGAGCGAGCCGATCTCAAGGCAGAAATCAATTGGACCCCTGAGCTGAGGCAGTTGTGGGAGCCACTGGTGTCTTCCAAGCGGCCTTTGATTATTTGCCTTTCTTCGCCGGAAACCGGGGCTGGAGAAATGGGGACGGCCACCGGGGGGGTGCTGCTGGGGCAGTTCCTGGGGATGCTCCAGAAACGCGACGTGCTGGTCACCAGCAGCGACCAGATCGCGGCTCCCGAGGTCGCCATGGGGAACGTGGTCTTCCTGGGACCCGTGGTCGGGAACCGCCAGATGCAGGCGATGTCGGCCGACTGGCCGTTCATGCTGGAGCCGGATGGGATTCGCAACACCAGTCCTGCCCCTGGGGAGCCGGCGTTGTTTAAGGACAACCCCCCAAAGGATCCGCAGGATACGGAAGAAAGCTACGCCCTGGTAAGCCGCGTTCCCGGGTTGTATGGCAATGGCGAAGTCCTGTATTTGTCCGGAAGCCGGATTTCGAGCATCACTGGTGAAGTACAGGCATTCACCGATCCTATGTTCGCGAAAACATTGGTCGCGAAGATGAAAAAGGCTGACGGCCGCCTGCCTCGTTACTACCAGGTGGTTCTAAAGGTGAAGTCGATGGACAACATGCCCATCGAGGTGATTTACGCCGCCCACCGGGAACTTCCCGGACCTCAATCTGCCGCCAAGCATTGAGTTTGCAAGCATTTGCAGGGTCACTCACCGGTCACTGACCGTTCTTGACCCCTCTCTTCGTGTAACCACCAGTGCATCGTGTTAGTCTCCTCTTGGGACTACTAGAGGTGCAGTTTTCATAATGATGTCTCTTCTCGAAATCGCCAAATGGCTCCAGGAAACTCAGGGCAGCATTGCCATCCGGGAGTCGATCCTAATGTTCCCTCTGCTGGAAGGCTCGCATTTGCTGGGGATTGCCGTTTCAGCCGGAACCATCGCCATCTCGGATCTCCGTATGATGGGGCTTATCTTCAAGAAAGAGTCGGCTTCCGACGTCTTTCATCAACTAATCCCATGGACGACAGCGGGATTCGCGTTAATGATCGTGACCGGAATGCTGCTGTTATGGTCGGAACCCGTCAAGCTCTACGGCAGCATCTGGTTCCGCTATAAGGTGCTGTTCCTATTCTTGGCCGGGCTGAACGTACTGATCTTCCACTCGTCGAAAGTCTACCGCGGCATCCACGAGTGGGAATGGGCTGCGAACCCGCCACGCGCCGCTAAGATCGCCGGTTGGGTATCGCTGATCAGTTGGGGCATCGTAATCATCGCCGGAAGAACTACGGCGTATAACTTCTAAAACTATGTGGCAAATGCTTAAGCCGTTTTTCGAGTGGAGTGACAAGTTCTGGCTGGGTCAGGCGATTGCCAGCACCGTGTGGGCCTTTCCGGTAATCGAGACGATTCACATTCTCGCGCTGACGATGATGTTCGGTTCGATTGTCATCATCGACCTGCGGCTGTTTGGACTGGGCATGCGGAAGCAGCCGGTGACCGTGCTAGCCAAGAACCTGGAACCGTACATGACCATTGGCCTCATCATTATGCTCGCCACTGGATTCATGCTGTTCCTCTCGGAAGCCATGAAGTGCTTCGTCAACGACGGATTCAAGTTCAAGATGGCCGTGCTGTTCCCGGCCATCATCTTCCAGTACACGCTCTTTCGCTGGGTCACGCACAAGGACGAGAACAAGCGTCCAATGCTTCTGGGCTGGCTAGTGTCCCTGGTGTCTTTAACGCTGTGGTTCGGCGTGGGCGTAGGCGGCCGGGCCATCGGGTTTGTATAATCGCAATCAAGGGTTACGCGGGGACGGCCGCGCGGGGAAGGACCGAATGATGCACGCCAAGTCGGTCGGAAGCGTTGTAGTACTCGCTCTAATTCTGTCCTCGGCGCCATTACTGGCGCATCACGCGTTTTCAGCAGTATTCGATTTAGCCAAACAGAGAGACTTCAAGGGAACGATCTCCAAGGTCGAGTGGCTGAACCCACACGCCCATTTCCTCGTCGATGTCCTCCAAACAAACGGGAAAACCATAAGCTGGGAGTTCGAGCTGGGCAGTCCCAACGCCCTGATGCAGCATGGCTGGAACCGATACACCCTGAAGAAGGGCGACATGGTTACCGTAACGGCTGTTCTGGCCCGCGATGGATCGAACTATGCGCATGCTCGTGCGGTCACGTTTGCCGGTGGAAACCGGGTTTGCGACTACGACCGGTTTAACGGCCCCGACTGGTCCTGCAACGAGAAATAGCCCCCACGTAACACACTGAAACCACGATAGTCACGCTCCGGTCAGTGACCTGCATGTGACTTGTCTCCGGAGAGGATTAATGCCGTCTCATGCTAGGCTCCCCGCATGTCTATCTTCAAGGGGTTCGTGTGTCTGGTCTTCTCAGCGTTGATCGGCCTCGCTCAACAGCTTTCCATTTCTGGGACCGTACGCGACGAGACCGGGGTGGTGCCCGATGCCACGGTTACGCTTCGTGCGGGAGGTAGTGCTCCCCGGGCTACGACGACGAATGCGATGGGTCACTACGCGTTCGATGGATTGCCGCCCACGTATTACGAGCTCTCCTTTGCCAAGGGTGGGTTCGAGACGGTCACGCGAAATCTCGCTCTGGGACCTGAAGCCGGGACTTTGGACGTGATACTGACCGTGGGGACTGTAACCGCGGCGGTAACCGTTACGGACGTAGCGGGGAAGGCTACCGCCTCGCGCCTGGATATCCCGGACATCGATCTACCGGTACAGGTCAGTTCCATCCCGCGGCAGCTTCTCGACGAACAGGGAGTGAACGACATGGTCACCGCGCTGAGGAATGCCTCGGGCGTTCAAGCGCAGCGATTCTACGGCGTCTACGAGCAGTACACAATTCGAGGCTTCAACGCGGCCGACGTGATGCTGGTGGACGGCATGCGCACGGACGCCACTCTCAACCGCTACAACACCCAGCTAAACAATGTGGAGAGCGTGGAGATCTTGAAAGGGCCTAGCTCAGTGCTGTACGGGGGCGAAGCGGTGGTGGGGACCGTTAACGTGATCCGCAAGAAGCCCTCGGGACAGCGTTCCTACGACCTGCTGTATAAGGGCGGGCGGTTCAACACGCATCAGGTTGCTGGCGGCGCCACCGGACCCATCTTAGGCAGCAATTCCTGGCTCTATCGTGCTGATGTCAGTCAGGACTACTCAGACGGATGGCGCGGCGCCGGTGCGAACCGCTTCAATGCGTCGCCGTCCTTGACCTGGCTAATGAGCGAGCGGGCACGCGTGACAGTCCACCAGTCGTTCTTCCGCGATAGGTACAAGGGCGACGGGGGTGACCCAGTCGAATACACGAATTCGCCGCTTTTCGATCCCAGCCGCCGATTCAGCATACCCAGTGACTTTGCCCTGATAGAGGACTCGCAGACGGAGATTCTGTTCAACTACAGCTTGTCTCCGAGGTGGGAATTCCGTGACAGCGTTCTGCTGCGCCGCACTAGCGAGGAATACTTCATCACTGAAGGCGAGTTGGACTTCGATTCCGCGGCGAACGAGATTACGCGTGAAGGATTGTACTTCCACCACACGCGGCAGCCGAAGGTGAACCAGACGGAGTTGTCGGGGCAATTCAACTTCCTCAAGATGCGCCACCACGTGCTGCTGGGGTATGACTATCGAGACTTCTACACCAAAACAGGCGTCACCGACGATGGCGGATTTTACGAATTTACGCCCATCAGTGTGGTGACCTTCAAGGAAACGAATCCGCCCATCACTTCGTTCGACATCGTGCGATACACCTACCAGGCCAATCGCACGAACGCGGGTTTCTGGCAGGATCAGATCGATATCGGCCGCAAGGTTAAGGTCAACATCGGGGGCCGCTTCGACGACTTTGACCGCCACAGCTACCGCATCTTCACGGCAGATCCCAATACGCAGACGCGGATCCAGGCAGTGCATCAGACGGCGTACACGTATCGCGCAGGCGTGGTGTACGAACCATTTTCCGGCCATCAGGTGTATGCCAATACCTCCAGCTCATTTACGCCGGTGCAGGATATTCCGTCCAATGGCGCGACGCTTAAACCACGCTATGGCCGGGGATACGAGGTCGGCTACCGCTGGCAGGGCTGGAACGGACGCATTCAAACCAGCATCTCGGCGTATCACATCGAACAGAACAACCTGACTTTCACCCAGAATCCGACGAGCGTGGTCCAAGCCGGTAAGGAGACGTCGAAGGGAATCGACCTGGATGTCAACGCGGACCTGAGCCACGGCGCCCGGTTGATCCTCAACTACGGTTACACTATTCCGAAGTTCAACGAGTTCATAGATCCCGACGATGGCGATCTAAAGGGAAACCTTCCCCGCTTCACGCAGAAGCAGGCTCTCAACGTCTGGCTGCACAAGGCCTGGACATCCGGATTCACAGCAGGCGTTGGCACGCGCTACCTGGGTCCTATGTTCACCAACAACGCCAACACGATCTTGTTGGGAGGCTGGACGACCTTCACTGGATCGGTCGGCTACCGCAGGAAATCCTGGGAATGGAACCTAAATGCCGAGAACCTCCTGAACCGGGAGAGATATTTCCTGGGCTCAGACTATAGCAACCAGGTATACCCTGGCGCTCCGATCAACGTTTTCACATCAATACGGTTTAGATTGAATCCGTAGCCGTCAGCTCTGGACCAGGATGGGGGCGGACTCCGCCTCCACGTCACGTTTGTTATGATCGGTTCCGGCTTGTTGTCCGAAAGGTTGAATTATTCATGGCTTTATTTCTGGCTTACGATGTAGCAAACAATCCGCTGAATACGAATGAATGGGCGTTCCCGGTGTGTGAAGTGCTGCATATCATTGGGTTCGCCATTGCGATCGGCACAATCACCATGGTGGACCTGCGGCTACTGGGGATCGGGATGAAGAAGGAAACGCCCGCGGACCTGGTAAAAGGCACCGCTCCATGGACGCTGGGCGGTTTGGCGCTGGTGCTGATCACCGGTCCGCTGATTTTCTCCTCGGATCCTAATTTATATCTGCACAACCAGTCGTTCCGCTTCAAGATTACGGCACTGGTTCTGGCGATCATTTTCAATTACACGATTCACCGGTGGGTAGCGTTGAAACACACTTCGGGCGGCGTGGCGGCTCTTACGGGCCTAGTCTCACTCCTTTTGTGGGTCAGCGTGATCTTCGGCGGAATCTTCATAGCGTTCGTTTAAAGGAATCAATCAGATGCCTCCAGAAATCGTTTTATGGCTTCAAAATACGTCGATCGCCACCGGCATTCGCGAGTCGGCGCTGGTGTTTCCGATCATTCTGTCTCTGCATTTAACCGGGATGGGGCTGTTTGGCGGAATGATTCTGATGACCGATCTGCGCATCCTGGGCATCGCGCTCACTAAGCACCCGGTATCGGACGTGGTGAACGGCCTGCGTCCTTGGAAGCACCTGGGGCTTACGCTGACGGCCACGTGCGGAATCCTTCTCTTGTGGTGCAAGGCTGCGATTTATTACCCGAATCCGTTTCTTCATATCAAGCTCGCGCTGCTCGCGCTCATCATCGTTCACGCGCTGGTATTCCGAGGTGTTTATCGCAACATTGGAGATTTGGATCGCAGTCCGGTGATTCCGGGGCGGGCAAAGGCGGCTGCGGTGCTCTCGATGATCCTGTGGATTGGCGTAGTCACGGCGGGCCGGTGGATCGGCTATTGGGAGCCTAAGGGCGAGCCGGTGAATGCCGCCCAGGTCGTCAACCAGTGACAGCGGGTTCTTCGGACTCTTCGCCTTCTTCCTGAGGGCGAGGCTGCACATTGCGGCGGACCAGGATCGATAGCACGAGGGTTGTGGCCAGCGTAATAGCGCCGCCCGTTATGTGGGCGGTGACCGTGATCACGACGGGCTGGGCGGTCTCTTCTGCCATGGATCGCATGATGAGCGCGGTCATTCCCAAGAACACCTGACCGAAAGCGACGCCTAGGAGCGTCTTGCCGGCGGCTTGCAGCGCGCGGTGGGTTTTGAATTGCTGCAGCACGAAGATGCACTGCATCAGGATCACTAGAGCCACAAACATCGCGCCTAATACGTGCGGCATCAAGCTAATCGCCTTTTGACGGAAGGCGGCGCCGAGCGCGATCTGCATTAACACCAGAAAAGGACTGACCATGGCAAGCGACCGGTTGGACGGCCAGCCATAGTCGTTAACCAGCTCCGGTCCCTTGAACCACGCCGCCGAAGTGACGACCGCGATCGCCACGAATGCGGCAAAGAAAAGCGGTGCGAGGCATGCGTGCAGAATGGGCACGGCGTGGGGGAGCATCGCCTGTGCGGAGGGGAGGCCGGCGACGACTTCCAGCGCCGCAATGGCTAGCGTCAAAAATCCCAGGAGGCGCGCTTCGGGGCGTCGATCGGATACTGCCAGCCACACCGTCAAAGCGATCGTCAGCAGGCCCCCGGCAATGGCCGCGGCGCGGTGCACCGACATGACGGAGGAGTCAACGGCTGTCCCCGAGCCGGTGATGGCGCCGTCGATAATCAGAAGAAGTGCGCCAACCGCGAGCAGGATGGCGAAGCGGTGCAGCCAGGCATTGTTCATGCAGCTATTCCTATCATAGGACGTGATTGACACCTCTTTAACCTTCTAGTAACATCGGCGCTAGGTTCGTTCAAAGGGGGAGTTATGCGTCTATTGAGATCCTTGTCGTATCTCGTCGTGTTTGTGATTGTTCTTGGAGCGGCTCTCTGGGGACAAGCGACTTCTCAGATTCAAGGCGTGGTGGAAGATCCTGCCGGCGCCGCCGTGCCCAGTGCCATCCGCGCCACCCGTGACCTGCGGCTCCCGCCCGCCGCGTCCGAAGAGGACGCCACCGCGGAGCTGCGCGCCCTCGCCGCGCGCAACCGGCCGATGACGCAGATGATCGGCCTCGGCTACTCCGACACCGTCACCCCCGGCGTGATCCGCCGCAACGTGCTGGAGAACCCGGCCTGGTACACCGCGTACACGCCCTACCAGCCAGAAATCTCGCAGGGCCGTCTCGAAGCCCTCCTCAACTTCCAGACCATGGTCGCCGACCTG
>Ga0207674_10000633_pt1 | contig 45824 bp, 40 predicted proteins | sample KBSCornC72_FD_184303 | JGI IMG/M metagenome (GOLD analysis project Ga0207674, IMG submission 184303) | Corn rhizosphere microbial communities from Kellogg Biological Station, Michigan, USA - KBS Corn C7-2 (SPAdes) (version 2) | ecosystem: Host-associated > Plants > Roots > Rhizosphere > Soil ... | reverse complement strand
GGGCCGTCGACAAGTGGCCGGACATCCGCACCCCACTCGGCTACGGCAACTGGCTCGGGTTACCAGAGGTCTCGGTGCCTGCCGGAATGGGTGCTGACGGGATGCCCGCACTCAACCTGTCGATCGTCGGGCTGCCGGGCGACGACGCGCGCGTGCTCGCGCTGGCGCACGCGTACGAGAAACAGTCGCGTCGCTTCGTTCCGCCGCGGCGTACGTGAGATGGTGGAACCGGCCGCGGCCCAGGGTGCCGGCTCAGTAGCGACGCCCGAAGCCTAACGGGTAAAGCGGGCGCGCGCTGTCGTGTGGCACGTCCGACTTCTGGGCCAACACGGCATCCATCGAGGACGGCAGTTCGAACGGCAGCCTCCCCTCGGGTTTGGCTCGTCCCGCGAGCACGTCGAGCAAGGCGCCGTCGCTGACGCCGAAGTTCGCAATGACGGCGCGCGCTCGTTCCTTGAGCGGCGTCAGGATCGCGGGACGATCGAGGTACACCGTCACCACGGTCGGGACAACGCTGCTCACCTGCTTGAACGCCTCGTACTCCGGCTCACCATCGCGGAAGGCGAGGCTGCCCTCGTGCTGCATTGCGCCGAAGATGTACTGCGGATGGAGTCTCTCGAACGGCGCCGTTAGGCGGACGATCGCGACGTCGGCCTGCTTGGGATCGGCGACGACCGTCCACCCTCGCTGTTTCACAGCCTCCGGCGAGATCCCGCGCAGGTACACTCGCGGCGCGGTCGCGTTGCGCTTCGGCCGAAGTGGTAAGATCCCGCCCTGGTTCTCCAGGAGCACCAATGCCCGACGCTGGGCAGCGAGCGCCTCGGCGCGGAACGCGTCGGTCCCGACACGGCGAGCAGCCTCCGCTGGCTCGACATATGGATCCTCGAACAACCCCAGCGCGAACTTCCCGACCAGGATGCGGTGCACCGAACTGTCGAGACGTGCTTCCGTCAGTTCCCCGCCCCGTACCGCGCCGATCAGCATGTCGGCGTGATCCGTCCCGCCGAACTGGTCGACTCCGGCTTTCACGGCCTGAACGAATCGCGCCCGCATTGGCTGATCTTCGACGCCCCACGGCGTTCCGACGTCGGCGAACGACGGGCGCTCGCCGGGCGGCGCTCCGCGGCGACAACGATCGTTGCAGTCGTTCGTGATCGCCCAGTCCGTGAGCACGATCCCTCGAAACGCGTATCGCCCACGAAGTGCGTCGGTCAGCAGCTGATGATTGAACCCGGCCCCGACCTGCTCGACCGGCTTACCGTCCAACGTGGCGCCTTCGAGGATCGAGTACGTCGGCATCACCCCCGCGACGTTCGCGGCGAACGCGGGGAGAAACGGGCGCACGTGGTACTCGAGGTTGCCCGCTGAAAATGCGGCGAACCGCCCGTAGTAGTTGTGGCTGTCCAAACCATCCTTGGCCGCGCCGTACCCGACCCAGTGTTTCACGACGGTTTGCACGCCAACGGAGTCGACACCGTGCATTCCGTGCTGGAAACCGGCGACATAGGCGCCTACCATGCGACCGGCCAAATCGGCGTCTTCGCCGAACGTACCGTTGATGCGGCTCCAGCGGGGCTCGGTGGCCAGGTCCGCCTGCGGCGAGAGCGCCATGTGGATGCCGACAGCCCGGTACTCCTGTCGCGCGACATCGCCGAACCGCTTCATGAGCGTGGTATCGCCTAACGCCGCGAAGCCGAGCGTCTCCGGCCACTGGGAGAACTGCCCTGCCGTGGCGCTCGCGCCCAACACGTACTGGAAGTGATGCCGCGGGTCCGTGCTGATCGTGACTGGAATCCCGAGGTGCGTGCGCTCCGCGATCTCCTGCAGAATGTTGTTCTGCGCCGCGAGCGCGGCCGGCTCGGCATCGAGCCGCGTGATCATGCTCGTGACCTTGGCCCCATCGATCAGCGCGCGATTCGCGGCCGTGTCGTAGCTCGCGCCCAGGCCAGCCATGGCTAGCGGGCCGGTGCCACGCGCGGTCCCATGCATCATGGTCCCGGCCTTCTCCTCGAGCGTCATTCGGCCCACGAGATCGCGCGCCCGGGCATCCGGCGTTAGGCGCCAATCCTCGTACGGGTCGACCGCCCCGCTCCGGTTCAGATCCTTGAAGCGGAGTCCATCGCGCTCGATGATCGGCACGCCACGCGTGCCGAGGTGGGGTTGCGATCGCGGTGCGCTGCCGGCGGCCCGAATCTGCGGCGACATGCCCGTTGGTGCCGCCACGCCGATCGCGAGCAGCGCAGTCGACAGACGAGAAGCGAACGCGGTGGAGCGCATCGTCGTGCGGGGTTGAAGGCGGTAGGGCGCCGAACCGACTGCGACGATTATTCCATCACGGCGTGTCCACCGCCAGCACCTCGGGTCTTCCGCACGAGAACGAGCAGCGGGATGATCGCGAGGATGATCAAAGCGCTCAGGATGTACACGCGCGAGTACGCGATGATGCTCGCCTGACCCAGAACCTGCGCTTCCACCAGGCGGTACGCGCGATCCTTCGCCGTCCATGCGTCCGCGCCGCGGGCCATCATGCCCTGGGTCAGCGCCTTGAGGCGCCCGGCGCTCGTCGCGTCGATGGACGTGACGTGCTCCGCCAGCACGGCGTGGTATTGCGCGGTGTATCGTGATAGCAGCGTCGCTATCCCGGCAATACCGAACGATCCACCGAGCTGACGGAAAAAGTTGTAGAGTCCCGTGCCCTGCGCGAGCTCACTCGACGACAGCTCGGCGAGCGTGACCGTCGTGAGCGGCACGAACATGAGGCCAAGGCCAATGCCGCGGAAAATCAGTGGCCAGAAGAAATCGCCGCTGCCACTTTCGCCCGTGATGAGCGAGAGTTGCCAGGCCGCCATTGCGAAAATGAGCGCGCCGATCGTGATGAGGATCCGCGGGTCCACCCGGTTGGTCAGGCGCCCCACGATGAACATCGATATCGCCGTGGCGATCGCGCCCGGCAACAGCGCAATGCCGGCCTGCTCCGCCGTCATGTGCAGGTTGCCTTGCAGGAAAACGGGCAGCGTGAACGACATGGCGTAGAGCCCGATACCCATCACCACGCCGAGCAGCGTGCCGACCCACATCTGGCGATGCCGTAGCACTCGGAAGTCGATGACGGGCTCCTTGGTCGTGAGCTCGCGCCACAGGAGAGCCGCACCACCCACGATGCCAGTCACCGTCAGACTCGTGATCAGGTGAGAGTCGAACCAGTCCTCGCGCTGGCCGTGCTCGAGCACGTACTGCAGCGCCCCGACACTCACGGTGAGCAGCGCGATGCCGATGTAGTCGATACGCCCGGGGCGGCGCTGGTCAGGACGGTCATGCACGTACGCCGCGATCATCACGGCGGCGAGGATGCCGACCGGAATGTTGACGTAGAAGATCCACGGCCAACCGTAATTGTCCGTGAGCCACCCACCTAACGTCGGCCCGATCGTCGGGCCGACCATGACACCCACGCCGAAGAGTGCCATGGCCATCCCCGCCTCTTCGGGCGGGAATGCCTCGAACAAAACGGCCTGCGACACCGTCATGAGCGCGCCGCCGCCGATGCCCTGGATGATGCGCCAGAAGATGAGCAGGCCGAGCGTGTGGGCCGCGCCGCAGAAGAACGATGCGGCGGTGAACAGGACGATCGATCCGACGAAATAGCGTTTGCGCCCGAACAGCTGACCCAACCAACCGGTGAGCGGGATGACGATGACGCTCGCGAGGATGTAGCCCGTCGTCACCCACGCGATCTCGTCGAGCGAGGCGCCGAGATTCCCCATCATGTCGGGCAGGGCGACGTTGACGATCGAGCTGTCGATGACCTGCATCAGCGCCGCGAGCACGACCGCGAACGCGATCAGATAGCGATGCGCCTCGCCGTGGCGAGCCTCGACTATCGGCTTCGCCGCGGGAATAGCCACCGGTGGCGTAGGGCGAACAGCGTCGTCGAGACGCGTGGCAGTGGCGCTCACCGGTCAACTCCGAATTGCATACTCTCGGGTAGAATAAGAAATCGTCGCATGAGCGACGAAGGCGGTGGCCATGAGGTCACCGCTTGAGCCGAGGCGCGCCGCTGCGGCCGCTCGGACGGAGGCTGTGAAGGAACAGCTCCAACGCGGAATCCACGAGTCGTTCCTGCTCGATCCCGGCATCCGGCACGCTCTCGGCGTACTGTTGCCACACCGTCTGCTGCAACAAGCCCGAGACCAGCAGTCGCGCCGCTACATCCGCGTCGGCGTCCGGGCGGAACTCTCCGCGCTCCTGGCCTTCGCGCACCAGCGTTGCGATCAATCGCATGGAGGCCGTAGGCCCGCCGGCGAGCCAGCGGCGAAACGCTGCGGGCGCCTCGTGGGCAATGCCCTGGAGCAGCAGCGTTACGACGGCGAGCCGCTCCTTCGTGACCGATCCGAACCACCGACGTACCACGAGCCGGAGGCGCGTTGAGACAGGCGCGGTCTTGTCGCGCACGATCTCCTCGATCCGGCCGAAGGCCTCCTCACTGCGCTGTTCTATCGCGCGGAGCAGGAGGTCTTCCTTGTTGGCGAAATAGTGGTAGATCGCGCCCTTCGTGACGCCTGCCGCGTCGCCGACATCCTCGAGGCGCGTGTTGCGGTAGCCGCGCTCCGCGAAAACGGTGAGCGCGGCATCGAGAATCTCCTGCGGGCGTTCGTCCGGGCGCCTTTCCCAGCGTAGTGCTTTCGTTCCCATTATTCGACCGACGTTACATACTCGCCAGTATAATACTCTGCACGGGGCACGCTGGCCAGTCGCTGCGGTTCCTGCGGCGAATCGATGCGTTGGGGGCGAAAACGGCGCGTAAGGGGTCAGACTCCTTCCGGGTCATTCCATTGCCTCGGCAATGGAATGACCCGGAAGGAGTCTGACCCCTTAAACATCGCTACACCGCCGGCGTAACGAGTCGCGGATTCAGTCGCTGGTGCCAGTACGGATAGATCGGACGACGGTTGCTCACGGCGTCGAGCCGCGCCACGTGCGCGGCGTCCAGGCGCCAAGCGGCGGCCGCCAGGTTTTCGCGCAGTTGTGTCTCCGATCGTGCCCCGATCACCACGCTCGCGACTGTCGGCCGGTAAAGCACCCAGTTGATGGCGACCTGCGACACCGTCTTGCCGGTCTCTTTCGCGATGTCCTCGAGCACGCCAACAATGTCGAAGAGACGTTCGACGTCGCCGGCGCGCTCGAGCCCGAGCTGAGCGACGCGCGACCCTTCGGGAATCGGCTGGCCACGGCGAACCTTGCCACTCAGGGCACCACCAGCGAGCGGACTCCACGCGACGGTCCCAATGCCCTGGTCGATCGCCAGCGGCATGAGCTCCCACTCGTACTCGCGCGCGACGAGCGAGTAGTAGGCCTGGTGCGCCACGTAAGGCGGCCAGCCATACCGATCGGAGATCGCGAGCGACTTCATCACCTGCCATCCCGAGAAGTTCGAGCACGCGACGTAGCTGACCTTCCCGCTGGTCACGAGCGTGTCGAGCATTTTCAGAGTCTCCTCGATGGGCGTATTCTCATCGAAGCCGTGCATGTAGTAGACGTCGATGTGATCCGTTCGGAGCCGCCTCAGGCTGTCCTCGCAGGCACGGCGCAGGAAATGGCGCGATGAGCCCGCATCGTTAGGCCCCGAGCCCATGGGAAACGTCGCCTTCGATGCGAGGATGACCTCCTGGCGTCGCCCCGCGAGCGCCGCACCGAGGATCTCTTCTGCCATCCCGGTGGAATAGGAGTTCGCCGTGTCGAAGAACGACACGCCGGCATCGAGACACAGGTCGACGAGCCGCTTCGCCTCGGTGACGTCGGTGCTCCCCCAGGCACGATAGAAGTCGTTACCGCCTCCGAACGTCGCCGTGCCAAACGCGAGAGCAGGGACGCGAAGTCCCGACCGCCCGAGCTGCCGAAATTCCATCGAGATCTCCGAGAGCGTCCGAATTATCGCGGGATGATGACGCGCGCCTGCACTGGCGCCTGATCGGCCGTGAGGAACGAGAGAAACAATTGACCGTCGAGCAAGGCGACCCGATCCGCCGGACCTAACGCGGCCACCCCCGATGCCGACAGCACCTCGGGACCCGACAGGCGCTGGATGACGCGTCCTCGGCCGGTGGCGTCGCGCCGGATGAGCACTACGGCCTGAACCTTCGACCGTGGCGTGCCGCGCACGTCGAGGTCGTAGTCCAACGCGCCAGTCACGCGGTCGAATGTGAACCGCACGGTAGCGTTGCGCCCAGCCGCGGCGGCGGTGGTCATGAACGTCGGGTTGGCAGGCGCCTTCCCTGCCACGAGACGCGGGGTCGAGAACGGTGCGCGCCGCCGCGGCCCGAGCTGCTCGAAAGCGTAGCCGATCGCAACCAACCTCGCGTCCGCGAATGCGCGTCCGAGCAGCTCGATACCAACCGGGAGCCCCTCGCTCGTGAAGCCCGCCGGAATGCTGAGCGCCGGCAAACCCGTCTGCGCGCTGAGCCCACACGTCGACCCCAGTTGCGGATCCCCGACGAACGCTGGCGTGCGGCGCATCGTCGGGTACACGAGTGCGTCGAGCCGCAGGCTATCCATGATCGCGGCGATTCGGTCGCGCAGGATGGCCTGCCGCGACAGGGCGCGGCGATAGGCATCGCTGTCGCGCGTACCGACACTGTCGGCCAGCCGGAAGCGCGCCTCGAGCGCTCCGCTCTCCAGCCCGGACGCGAGAATGTCGGCGATCGACGCGATCGGCTCACCCGGCGTCTTCGCCAGATAGTCGATCATGTCGAACTTGTGCTCATAGTTAATGACGCTCGTGTTGGCGATCAGGCTGTCGAACCCCGCGATGTCGACGCGCACGGTATCGGCCCCCGCAGTCGCCATCGCGCGGATGGCCGAGCGAACCGTGTCGAGAATCTCGCCGTCGGCGTCGGTGAAGTAACTCGTGAGAATTCCGATTCGCGCGCCGCGGAGCGCGTCGGCTTTCAGCGAGTCGGTGAACTTCGGCACCGGACGCCCGGCGAGAACGCGTGTCGCGGCATCGGCCGAATCGATGCCGACGGTCGCGTCGAGGGCCACCGCGAGGTCACGCACCGTGCGCGCCAGCGGGCCCGGGATGTCCTGGGTGTGAGAGAGCGGCATGACACCGCTGCGGCTCACGAGTCCCTGCGTCGGGCGCAGCCCGGCGAGGCTGCCGAACGCGGACGGAATTCGAATCGAACCGCACGTGTCCGACCCCCAGCCAACCGCGGCAAAGCTCGCCGCGATCGCAGCGCCCGTTCCGCCGCTCGATCCGCCGGGACAGCGCCGCGGATCGTAGGGGTTGAGCGTCTGGCCACCTAACGAGCTGATCGTCGTGATCCCAGCCGCCAGCTCGTGCATGTTCGACTTCCCGATGATGACGGCCCCCGCCTCGCGGAGGCGGTGAACGATGAAGGCATCGGCCCTCGGCTGATGGTTCGCGAGCGCCAGCGAGCCACCGCTCGTCGGCATGTCGAACGTGTCGAAGTTGTCCTTGAGGATGATCGGGATCCCGTGCAGTGGCCCACGCACGTGACCCTGACGCCGTTCCTCATCCAGTTGGCGCGCTTCGGCGCGGGCGTTCGGGTTGAGCCGGATCAGTGCGTTGAGCTCGGGCCCGTGCTGGTCGTACGCCGCGATCCGAGCCAGATATGCGTCGACGAGCGCGACGGAGCTCGTTCGGCCGGATGTCATCGCGTCCTGGAGATCCGTGATCGACGCCTCGTAGACCTCGAATGGTCGCGTCGCCTGCGCTGGCACGAGTGATGGCCGCGGCCCTAACGCGGCGCACGCCGCGACCAGAATCCAGCCAGTGCGCTTTACCACGTTGATTCTCGCTTTCAAAAGCTGAGGTGCGCAGCCAGTCGCTCGAAACTCGCCAGATCGTGCGCCGGCGCGAACACGTGCAGGTGTGGCAGGGCCGCCTGCATGCCGCGCGTGAGCGGCTCGTACGAGGGATTCCCGAGCAGCGGATTGAGCCAGATGATCCGGCCCACTCGGCGCCTGAGGTTGCTCAATGCCGAGCCGAGGACGGCGGGATCGCCGGTGTCCCAGCCGTCGCTCAGGATGATGAGCGCTGTGCGACGATCGAAAAGGCGAGGCCACCCGGCACGAACCGACTCGACGCTCTCACCGATCTTCGTCCCGCCGGACCATCCAGTGTCGGACACCGATTCCAACGCTTGCAGCGCCTCCCGATAGCTCTCACGCTCGAGCGAGTCCGTGATGCGCACGACGCGGGTGCTGAACGCGAACGTCTCCACGCGCGCGAACGCGTGCTGCAGCGCGTAGAGCACCTGCAGGAGGAATCGGCTGTACAAATCCATCGAGCCCGACACATCGCAGAGCACGACGAGCTTGGTCCGCCGCAGCGCGCGCTGCCGGCGCGCGAGGCGGATCGGGTCACCGCCAGTGGCGAGCGCCAGTCGGACAATGCGCCGCGGGTCGAGCCGCGCGCCGCGCCGTGCCTGACGCCACCGGCGACTTCGGCGGCTGCGCAGTCGTTTGACGATGAGCGCCGCGACCTGCTCCAGCGCGGAGAGGTCGTCGCTCCCATAGTAGCGGAAGTCTTTCGTCGCAGTCGCGTCGTGCGTGCTCGGCGCAGCGAGCGGAATGGTCTCATCGCCGTCCGTGTCGTCGCGGGACGACGCCCACCGGGTGAGCGCCGTCGCACTTCCGCGCTTGGGCTCATCCCCCGGCGCAATGACCGGCGGGTTCGGCGTGGCGGATCCGGCACTCGTGCGCGACGCCAGCGGAGCCGCCTGTGCGGACGCCCACCATTCCTCGAACAGGCCGTCAAAGATCGCCAGGTCGTTTCGCCGCTGAACGAAGATCGTGCGAAACGCGAGGTAGACATCGCGCTTGTCCGTCGGATCTATCGCGGCCAGCGCACGAACCGCGTCGATGCTCGACCCGGTGGTGGTCGCGACGCCGCGGTCTCGTAGACGGCGACTGAAATTCGTGACGAGAAGCGCGGGGTCCGCGAGCGCGGTCACTCCGCGCTCTCGCCCGCCGCGACGACGGCTGCCGCGCCGCGGCTCGCGACCTCGGCACGGACGTGACGGATGTCAGCTTCGTCCTTGAGAACACAGCCTAACGTTTCTGACACCGTGTCATCGTCGATCGCGCGGGCGTCGAGCGCAACGAGCGCGTGGGCCCAATCGAGCGTCTCCGCCACGCCCGGCGTCTTGATGAGCCGATGACGTCGGACCGCCTGCACGAACGCGGCGACACTGGCGGCGAGCTTCGTGTCGATGGCGGGCACCTTCGCGCGCACGATCTCGATCTCCTTCTCGAGCGACGGATAATCGATCCAGAGGTAGAGGCAGCGACGCCGCAGGGCCTCGGAGAGCTCGCGGGTTCGGTTGGACGTCAGCACGACACACGGCTCGTACGTCGCTCGTACCGTACCGATTTCCGGGATCGTGACCTGATGCTCGGAGAGTACTTCCAGAAGAAACGCCTCGAACTCCTCGTCGCTGCGGTCGATCTCGTCGATGAGCAACACGGTCTGGCGTGACGCGCGGATCGCGCGCAACAACGGGCGCTCGAGGAGAAACGGTTCGCTGAAGATCTGCGCCTCGCGCTCGCCGATCGACTGCCCCGCGCCTTCGCCGAGCTTGATGTGCAGCAACTGCTTCGGGTAGTTCCACTCGTACAGGGCCGTGCTGGCGTCGAGGCCCTCGTAGCATTGCAGTCGTACGAGCTCGGTGTCGAGGACGCCCGCCAGCACCTTCGCGATCTCGGTTTTCCCGACGCCCGGCGGACCTTCGACGAGCAGCGGCTTGTGCAGCGTCATCGCAAGGTAGGCCGCCGTGGCGGTCGCGCGATCCGTGATGTAGCCCTGTGCGGCCATCGCCTGTTGCAGGCGCGCGATCGCCTCGTTCACGTCGCGGACTCCGCGCGACGACGGAGGTAGGTCGCGCGGCACCCGGGACAGCAGAAGTGGAAGGTCTCGTCGCCTTCGACGACCGTATAGCGAGCCGTGGACGTGTCGACCGGCATGCCGCAGATGGGATCGCGAGCCATGGCCGGGGCCGCCGTCCGCGGTCCTACGTTCCGCTGGAGCGGTGTAGGAGCGCTCGCGCCGGAAGGCGACGAAGAGCCAACGTTAGGCTTGGCGTATCGCCGCTGGATGATCTCGGCGAGGACGCTGAGCGCGATCTCCGAGGCGCTCATTCCGCCCAGATCGAGCCCCGCGGGAAACTTGACGCGAGCGAGCCGGTCGGCGGCGACGCCTTCGGCACGAACGTAGTCGATCAGAAAGCGCGCTTTCTTGCGGCTGGCGACGAGCCCTACGTACGGCGCCGCGCTCGCTGCCGCCGCCGCGAGCGCGGCCTCGTCACCGGCGCCCATCGTTCCCACAACCACGTACGTCGTCGCGTCAGCTCCCGCGAGTGCCGTCGGAATGTCCGTCATGACTCGAACGCCCGGCGGAAACAGGTCGGCTGGGACCGCCGCGGACCCCACGATGACTTCGAACCCGAGCTCCGCGCCCAGTCGCGCCAGGGACTGCACAACGGGGGTGTGGCCGAGGAGCACGAGGCGCGGGGCCGCGAGGACCGGCTCGAGGTAGATCTCGATGCCACCCTCGCCCTGACACGTCATTGGATATTCGCGCACATCGCCGTGGCTGATCGCGGCCGTTTCGCCCCCTGCCCCTCCCCCTCCCCCTCCCGTCGCCGCGTTCATGCGCACGAGCCGCGGCCGCCCGTCGGCGAGGGCGTCGGCGGATTCCTGCCTAACGACCGGCTGCACGCAGCCGCCTCCGACCCATCCCTGGATCGCGCCGTCGGCACGGACGATCGCCTTCGCGCCCGGCCGAACGCTTTGCGGCGGATAGCTCGCGACGACCGTCGCCATGACGAAGGGCGTGCGGTCGGCGCGAAGCTGAGCGGCGGTCGTGTAGATGTCCCTATTCACTCACTCCCTTCTCTCGCAAAATCTTCCAGACCTTGAACGGCGTGATCGGAATATCGACGTGCCTGACGCCGAGGTGCCACAGCGCATCAACGACCGCGTTCGCGATTGCCGGCGGGGCGCCCACCGTCGCGCTCTCGCCAACGCCTTTCGCGCCTAACGGGTGATGCGGGCTCGGCGTCACGGTCTTGTCGAGCTCCCAATTGGGCGTCTCCATCGCGGTCGGCAGCAGGTAATCCATGAAGCTGCCGCCCTGGATGTTGCCGTTCTCGTCGTACTGGATCTCCTCGAACAGTGCGGGCGCAAGGCCCTGCGCGAGCCCGCCATGGATCTGTCCGTCGACGATCATCGGATTGATGATGTTGCCACAGTCATCGACGGCGACGAAGCGACGGACCTTCACTTCCCCCGTGCCCTTGTCGATGTCCACGACGCAGATGTAGCTCCCGAAGGGGAACGTGAGGTTCGGCGGATCGTAGTAGCTCACCGCCTCGAGCCCGGCTTCCATGCCTTGCGGGTGATTCGTGTACGCGGCGAACGCGATCTCCTGAATCGTCTTCGAGCGATCAGGCGATCCCCGCACCGTGAACTTGCCCGGCGTCCACTCGAGATCGTCCTCGCTCGCCTCGAGCAGATACGCCGCGATCTTGCGCGCCTTGTCGCGAATTTTCCGCGCGGCCATCGCGCCAGCGGCGCCGGCCGTCGGTGTCGAGCGGCTCGCGTACGTGCCAAGCCCGTACGGTGCCGTGTCGGTGTCGCCCTCCTCGACCTGCACGTGCGCGGCTGGTATGCCCAACTCCTCGGCCACGATCTGCGCGTACGTCGTCTCGTGTCCCTGGCCCTGCGACTTCGTCCCGAATCGCGCGATCGCCTTGCCCGTCGGATGAATCCGAATTTCGGCCGAATCGAACATCTTGAGGCCGAGGATGTCGAACGTGTGTGATGGGCCGGCGCCGACGATCTCGGTGAAGCTCGAGATGCCGATGCCCATGAGCTCACCGCGCGCTCGCTTCTCGAGCTGTTCGCGCCGCAGCTCGGCGTAGTTGATCTTCTGCATCGCCAGCTCGAGCGCGGCCTTATAGTTCCCGCTGTCGTACGTCCAGCCTGTCGCGGACTTGTACGGGAACTGCTCGGGCTTGATGAAGTTCTTCAGCCGGAATTCGGCCGGATCCATTTTCAGCTCATGAGCCGCAATGTCGGCGAGGCGCTCTATGGCATGTACAGCTTCGGTCACACGAAAGCTGCAGCGATACGCGACGCCACCTGGCGGCTTGGTCGTGTAGGCCGCATCGACGGCAACGTGCGCGGCACCGATGTCGTACGAGCCGGTGACGATGCTGTAGAGGCCCGCCGGGAACTTGGACGGATTTGCGGCGGCGTCGGCGCACCCGTGATCCGCGAGGGTCTTCACGCGCAGGCCGGTGATCGTCCCATCCTTCTTGAGCGCCAGCTCGGCATCAATATGATAGTCGCGCGCGAACGAGTCGGCCTGGAGGTTCTCCATCCGATCCTCGATCCACTTGATCGGCTTGCCTAACAAAAACGAGACGGCGATCGCGACGACGTAGCCCGGATAGACCGGAACCTTGCCGCCGAATCCGCCACCGATGTCAGGCGAGATGATGCGGATGCGCTCTTCGGAGAGTCCTACGTGGCCCGCCACGAGCGCGACGACCGTCCTTACGGCGTGCGGCGCCTGCGTGGTCATGTACACCGTGAGCTGCTCGCGCGCCTTGTCATAGCTCGCGACACAACCGCACGTCTCGATCGACGCGACGTGAATGCGCGGGAGGTAGATGTGCTCCGACACGGTCAGGTCCGCGTCCCTGAACACCTGCTCCGTTGCATCCTTGTTGCCGGCTTCCCAGTGCCAGATGTGGTTCGTGTCCTTCCGGTCCGGACGCACGAGCGTCGCCCCGGGCTCGATCGCCTTGTACGGGTCGACCACCGGCGGCAGCGGCTCGTAGTCCACGTCCACCGCCGCAACGCCATCCGCCGCCGCATAACGACTCGTGGCGATCACCGCGGCGACCTCCTGCGACTGGTAGACGACGCGATCCGTCGGCAACACCATCTGGGTGTCGCTCATCAGCGTCGGCATCATGTGCAGGTTGTACTTCTCGAGATCGCGCCCGGTGATCACCGCGAGCACGCCGGGAGTCGCCAGCGCCCGCGACGCGTCGATGTTGAGGATCTTGGCGTGCGGGTACGGCGTGCGCACGATATCCATGAACAGCATGTCCGGCAGCACGATGTCGTCGACGTAGTTGCCCTTCCCTCGGATAAAGCGCCCGTCTTCCTTGCGCTTCATCGAGTGCCCCATTCCGCCGATTTCGGGGCTGGTGCGCGGCTCTTGGATCATGGTGGACCCTCTCGGGATGTGTCATCCTGAGCGAAGCGAAGGATCCTCATCGTCCCGAAAGGGCTCTCTATCAGGAGCCTCGGGATCCCTCGCTGCGCCCGGGATGACATTCAAGTGTTAGGCGGTGGCGGCAGTCTCGGCGGCAGCACCTTGGACAGGCGATGTGGCCTGCGCAGCCCGCATTACGCCGGCAGCGTGCTGCACCGCCTTCACAATGTTCACGTATCCCGTGCACCGACACAGATTCCCCGAGATTGCCTGCCGAATCTCGGCCTCGGTCGGGTTCGTGTTGTGCTCGAGCAGCGCCGTCGCCGTCATCATCATCCCGGGCGTGCAGTATCCGCACTGCAGTCCGTGCTCCTCCTTGAAGCCGGCCTGCACAGGGTGTAGCGCCCCGCCCTGCTCCAGGCCCTCCACCGTCCGGATTGCGTGCCCATCGGCCTGCACGGTGAACATGGTGCACGACTTCACGGGGTGATCATCGAGCAGGACGGTGCATGCCCCGCAATGGCTGGTATCGCAGCCGATGTGCGTGCCCGTTAGGCGCAACGTGTCGCGGATGAAGTGCACGAGCAGGAGTCGCGACTCGACCTCGGCCGGGTGTGCCTGGCCGTTGACGGTGACTGTAATGGAGTGCGTGGACATGTCAGCCCTCTCGCGTGCCGGTCTCGCCGCGCGCGCGGCGCGCGGCGGTCTGGAGTGCCCGCGCGGCCAGCACGCGGACGAGGTCCCGCTTGTATTCCTCGCTCCCGCGCCGATCCGCCACGGGCTCAGCCGCCGACGCCGCCATCGTTGCTGCCTCGCCGATCGTCGTCGCGTCGAGTGGCTTGCCGGTGAGGAAGGATTCAGCGCTCGCCGCACGGATCGGTGTCGCGCCGACATTCGTCAGGGCGATGCCGGCCCGCTGGCAGGCGCCAGTCGCGTCGAGTGTGAGCTGGGCGGCGACAGCAGCCGTCGCGAAATCGCCGACCTTCCGCTCGAGCTTCTGGTACGCGCCGCCGGAGCGCGGCGTCGGTGTCGGAATGACGATCTCCGTTACGATCTCGTCGGGCTCGAGCACCGTCGTGAACAGCCCAACGAAAAAGTCGCGCGCTGCCACGGTGCGTGTTCCACTCGCGCCGCGAATCACGAACTTCGCGTCGAGTGCAATCATCGTCGCCGGATGATCGTTGCCCGGGTCACCGTGCGCGACGTTGCCGCAGATCGTCGCCGAGTTGCGCACGATCGGGTCGGCGATCACGTGTGCCGTGTCGGCGAGCAACGGGTACCGCGAGCGCACCACCTCCGAGCGCTCGAGCTCGGCCTCGCGTGCGAGTGCACCAATGTGCAATGCGCCGTCGCGCTCCTCGACGTAATCGAGCCCCGGAATCCGGTTGATATCGACCAGCACGGTGGGCGTGGCGAGACGAAGCTTGAGCATCGGGATGAGACTCTGGCCACCCGACAGCACCTTCGCCTCGCCGCCGTGTTCGCGCAGCAGCGTCACGGCATCGTCCAGCGTGGAGGGCGCGACATAATCGAACCGAGACGGAATCATCGGCACCTCCTCGAGTCTTGTTGGTGCATAACAAACAACGCGCGACTTGACCCGCGCGCTGGTCGCGCTAAAGTGTCTCGCGGTTTCCCGGTGTCAATGACCGTCGGCCGCACGAACGGAGGAAGCGCGATGGCGATCCGAATCGAAGAGGTCTTCGAGATTCAGGCGCACCCCGATCGTGTATGGTCATACCTCACCGATCCTCGACAGGTCGTGAACTGTCTTCCCGGCGCCGAGCTCACCTCGGTTCAAGACGACACGACGTTCCTCGGTCGCGTGAAGGTGAAGGTCGGGCCGATCTCGACGTCGTACGCCGGCAGGGTGATCCTGACCGAGCGCGACGACGCGAACCGCGTCGTCAAGATGACGGGAGAAGGCCGCGAGACCGGCGGCGCCGGCTCGGCGAAGCTGGCGATGACCAGCTCGGTGGTTGCGCTCGCAACCGGCGGTTCGGAAGTTCGGGTCGTCGCGGACATCGACATCGTCGGACGGATCGCACAGTTCGGGCGCGGCATGATCGAGAGCGTGAACAAGCAGATGTTCAAGCAGTTCACCGAATGCGTTCGACGAACGCTCGCCGATGGTTCATCCGACGCGCAGACCACGAGCGAGCCGGATCGAGCAAGTGACACCACGAAAGCCACTGCCGAACCGCCAGCCGCTCCGCCACAACCAGGGTGGGCTTCTTCCGTTCTGGCGACTCCCACATCGGGGTCCATCGTTCCCGCGTCACCGATGCCGAGCTCCCCACCATACCCACCGCGATCGAGCGCGGCCCCTTCTGGTGAGCCGGTGCGTCTCATTCCGGTTCTGTTTCGCGCGCTGGTCGATTGGCTCCTTGGCGTGCTGAGCAGGCTCGTGGGTCGCAAGCCCAGTCACTAGGAAGATTCGACGGGCACCAAAGGGAACTGTTGCGATTGTGATGCATATCACTATCTTGTCGCGGCCGTTTCCTTCCGCAGATCACCCCCCGCGACCGGTTCATCGCTTTTCGACGCTCGCGCCCTAGAGCGCCGCGCCTAATACGGCGCGCCGTTCGCGCACGCGGGCTCGAGTTCGCCGTGTATGTCTCGCCTGAGATACACGGCGCGATACCGCTCGTGTGTGTGAATGGCGGACTGTTGTTCGATCACAATCTGTTGTGGCCCGCTCTCGCTCCCTTGTCCGAGCGCCGTCAGCTGATCCTCTACGACCAGCGGGGTCGTGGTGCATCGCAGGCACCGCCAGGTGCGAGCGCCGCTCGCATCGAGCACGACGCTGGCGATCTCCCAGCGATTCGCGAGGCGCTCGGTCTCGGTACCTGGGATGTGTTGGGTCACTCGTGGGGCGGTGGCCTCGCTATGCTAGCCACTGAACGCGATCAGCGTGCCGTTCGGCGTCTCGTGCTGGTCGACAGCGTCGGCCCTGTCGGCAACTGGCAGGAAAATCTCCTGCGCGATGCCCTGCCTCGGTTGGGTCCAAGCGATCGCGCGATCCTCGAGCACATCGATACCGCAGCACTGCTTCAGCCCGACCCGAACATCCACAGCGCGTACTCGCGTGCGATGTACGCCGCATGGTTCGCTGATGCATCGCTTGCCGCAATGTTTTCGCCACCGCGATCACATAGTCGGACCGGCGCCGCAGTCGCGGCGCGTCTGCGCGGTGAAGGTTACGACTGGCGCGCGCTGCTCGGTGCCGTTTCGGTGCCAACGCTCGTCTTGCACGGAGACAAAGATCTGCTTCCTGTCGGCGTTGCATGTCAGATCGTCGCAACGCTCAGGAATGCTCGTCTCGAAGTGATTCCCGACGCGGGCCACATGCCGTTTTGGGAATCGCCGGAACTGTTCTTCACCCTCATCGAGTCGTTTCTCTCGACTCCAACGGCGTAACCACGAGTGATGCGTCGTCTCGAGCTGGTGTTCGGCACCGTAGTCACTGCGCTCGCAGTATTTGTCGCTATCGAGGCCCGTAGTGCGCGCGTGTACTCCGAGTACCTTGGCGGAGCGGTTTCCGCGCCGATCGCGAGCAGCTCGTCGGAAGCGCGGCGTGTGCGTCCCGCCGAGACACCGGTCACGGGAGACGTGTCGGCGCGACGCGATCTCGACGACATTCGCCGTCGACTGCGCGACGGGTCGCCGGGCACATACGTGGATGAGCTGCTGTTGCAGCGTGACTCCGCGCTTGCTCGATGGCCGGATCGACGGAACCGTCCCCTTCTCGTGTGGATTCAGCCGCAGTCGACCACCACGGATTTCAGCGCCGGATATCCCGACATTGTTCGCGGCGCTTTCGAAGAATGGGCGCTGACGGGAATTCCTCTCTCCTTCACGTTCGTTCACGACTCGTCGAAAGCCGACGTTCACGTCAACTGGATCGATCGCTTCGACGAGCAGATCAGCGGCAAGACGCTCTGGGCGCATGATGATGACTGGTGGATCGTCGAGGCGAACATCGTGCTCGCGATTCACCATCGCGGCGGAGAGCCGCTCGACAGCTCCGCCGTTCGCGCGATCGCACTCCACGAAGTGGGTCACCTCATCGGTCTCGATCACACGACGGACACGGCGAACATCATGACGCCGAAGGTTCGCGTGAAGGAGCTGTCCGACGCTGATCGCGCAACGGCCCGACTGCTGTACGCGCTTCCCCCGGGCAAGGTGAAATAGCCAACAGCGACTGGTTAGCGTTCGCTTGTTTTGGCACTGGTCGTGCCTTCGCTACGGTCGTGAGCGAACCCTATGACGTCGCAATAGTCGGCGGCGGTCCCGCAGGGCTGACAGCCGCGCTCTGGCTCGGTCGCTACCTCCATCGCGTCGTGGTCATCGATTCCGGCGACCCGCGCAACTGGGAGACGCGTGGCGTGAACGGCTTCCCCGGCCACCCAGGGATCACGCCCGCCGAGCTCCGCGGGAAAACCCGCGACGAGTGTCGAGAGTATGGTGTCGAGCTCATCGACGGATTCGTCGTTCGCGTCAGGCAGGCCGATGATGGCTTCGAGCTCCAGTTCGACCCGATGCGCGGGACGAAAGCGCGCGATGACCATCGAGGCTCCGGCTCTCCGCGCGCGCCGTGGGACAACTCACCTCGGCCGGAGACGCGAGTGCTGCGAGCGGCGCGGCTACTGCTCGCGTTCGGACTGCGCGACGAGTGGCCGAAAATACCCGGGCTGCAACAGGTCTACGGCAGCGCGGCGCATGTCTGCCCCGACTGCGACGGGTACGAGACACGCGGCAAGAAGGTGGTGGTGCTCGCGTCCGGCAGAAAAGCCGCGGGCATGGCGCTCAACCTCACGACGTGGACGAGCGACATCGTCATCTGCACGAACGGCCGCGAGCCCGACCTCGATGCGGATCAATGCGAGAAGCTCGACGCGCTGAACATCCCCGTGCTGTCCGCGCGCATCGAGCGGGTCGTGCCGCAAGGCGATTGGATCTACTCGCTCGAGCTCGAGGGCGGCATGCACCTCGACTGCGACCATCTCTTCTTCGCGCTGTCGCAGCGTCCCGCCGATGACCTCGGTGCGCAGCTCGCGTGCGAGCGCGATGCCGACGGGCAGATCATCGTGGACGAGCACCATCACACATCCGTGCTGAACGTGTGGGCCGCCGGCGACATCACCCCCGGACCGCAGCTCGCCGTTGTGGCGTCCGCGGAGGGGGCGGTGGCGGCCCTCTCGATCCACAAGAGCCTGGTGCCTAACGCACGCACGCTGAGCTCCCGGGACGCTACCAGCGTAGAGTCAGGGACTGCTCCTTCTTCTTACGGATGATGCGGAGCGGGAGCTCCGTTCCGTCGGCCGTTTCGATCGCGCGCTGGATAGACGCCGGAGACTCCACGGCGGTTCGGCCCACGGCGACGATGACATCGCCCCCCTTGAGGCCGGAGCTGTACGCGGGTGACCCGCGCGCCACGTCGAGCACGAGGACGCCGCTCTTCACGCCAAACGTCTCGCGGAGATCGGCGTTCGTCCGCACGATCGTCGCCCCGGCGATCACTATCGGCGAGGACGTTCGAGAGTAGATGAACACGTTCCGCTGATCCGACGAGGCCCGGTCGAAGGCCCTCGGAGCGAGCATCGGCACGTCCGGCACGAGTGGAGGCGGAACGACCGTCGTGATTCCGTTTGCTCCGACCACCACCGCCGTCGGCTCCGACGCGCGGGGCGCGACTCGCGGTCGCGCGCCCGGCGTTGGAGGCACACCGGGTGGAAGCGGTGCACGAACGATGGCACCGCTGAACGGCAGGCGCCCGATCGAGATCGGATCCCCGAACGCCGCCATGATCCGCGCGTCCAGGAATGGGCACCCGCTGTCCAGCGACGGCGGGCGCTGCTTGATGACGAGGAGCACATCGCGCGTGTCCCCATCACGCCTAACGCGGAGTGGCAGGCGGGTCCCCGGGCGCAGCAGCTGCGTGAACACGATGTCGCGGCCAACCACGGACTGACCATCGATGAGGAGGATCTCGTCGCCCTTGGCGACGCCCGCACGCTCTGCGGGCGACCCCGGCTCGACTGTCTCCACCGTCGGGTTCTCCGAAAAGCGGAACACCTCGCCGCCCGACGCCCCGGCGTCGGCGCTCATGGTCGCCGAGAACGTTATCCCCATGTAACCCTGGGGCTTCGAGTTCCGATCGCACAGCGAGGCGAGCTGCGTGCGAAGCACCTGCGACCGCTGAGTCGCCTGCTCGACCTGCTCGCGAAGCTGACGCACGACGGCTTCCACCTGCGATCGATTCGCTTCCGCCGCCTGGCCAGACCGCAGTGCGTCGAGCGCCTGACTGGCGCGCGCCTGCAGCTGCGTCGTCATGAGGAGCTGTGCCGCGATGCTCTCGATCTCGCCCTCGAAGCCCGTCCGTAACCGCAGCGAGTCGCGCATCTGTGCCAGACGAGCTTCCGTCGACGCACGTCCCTCCGCGGTCGTCGCGCAGTCGCGACATCGCGGCTTGTCGGGCTGTTGCCCGACCGCCACCGTCGCCGACGAGATGGTGAGGATGAGGAACGTCAGTGATCGCATACGCGGAGTCGAATACCTGCTATCCATCTTCTGAAGATTCACGTGGCAATGCCACACCGGGTTCGTATGAAGGCGCTCGCGCTAGAAACGACTGAGCCGAGTGCCGGGCGGAAGCACGCTCCCGAGCTGTCGCAGCGTCACTTCACGCGCGCCGAGTGTCGAGAGGTAGTACTGGTTGAGCACGGGGTCCGCCGGCGCCACCGACAGCGCCTGACGCGACGTCTCGGCCATTTCGTCGAGCGCCGCCAAACGCGTGCGGAACACGTCGCCCGCGTCAGGCGACTGGACCGTCGAGTCGTGCGCGGCGATGAACGCCACGGCTTTATCGTAGTTGCGCTGTGATGTTTCGAGCGTGGCGAGTGCGTCCTCGACGCTGTTGAACGGCGAGCTCTGATCGCCGAACACAGTCGGAATGACCTGTTTGGCCGAGCCGTTGAAGACCCGGCTGGCCATTGTCGTCATCTCCTTGCGCGATGGCGCGGCGCTCGCGCCAGCACTCATCCTGCCTAACGCGCCAAAACCCACCGCGAACACGAGTCCGGCCGCCACGCGAAGGCCGACGAGCCAGGCCCGCCGGTGGCGTCGTGGCTGTACGATGGGGAGGACGGTGGTCTCGACGGTGATGCGGGGTGCGCAGTCGTCGGCGATGATGCCTTGCTCACGAAGCTTCGCTGCCAGCGCGGACCACTCGGTAAGCGGCGGAGCAATGCGGTCGCGCTCGTCCAAGGCCATCGACAAGAGGCGTCGGTGTGCACTCCGCTCGGCGGCGCAGGTCGCGCACGCGGCGAGATGCTCCGCTTCCGCGACGGTGGGTTCGCCGTCGGCAAGCTCGGCGAGGCGCTCAGAAGACAGGTGCGACATTCTCGGGATCCGTGTCCGGCGTAAGTCCATCCACCACGTGCGCAAGCAGCCGGCGAAGCTTTGCGCGCGCCTTGAACAGTTGGGATTTCGATCCGCCCGGGGTGATGCCAAGCTCGCGGGCAATCTCCTCGTGCGTATAGCCTTCGACGTCGTGCATCATGAATACGGTCCGGGCCCCGGGCGACAATCGGTTCGCTGCTTCCTCGATGCTCGCTGCCAGCAGGGCGCGCTCGCTGTCGTGTTCCACCGCGACGGTATCGTCCTCGATGTCGGCCTCGGATTTCGCGATCCGGCGCGTGCGCCTGAGCGCGTTGAGCGTGCGATTGACGGCGATGCGGTGTGCCCACGTTCCGAACTGCGATTCACCGCGATACGACGGGAGTGCCCTGAAGATCTGGATCCACACTTCCTGCGCGACGTCGGCGGCGAGGTCGGGGTCGCCGACCAGACGCCGTATGACGGCGTCGATGTGCGGCGAGTGCTGCGACCAAAGGGTCTGCAGCGCCCGCTCATCGCCTTCGATGGCGCGCTGAATGAGGACTTGATCCATTCCCATGGAACTCTGCTACTTCGTCACCTTGATAGGGCTGACGGGTTTACGGGCGATCTCATCCGTGCAACCGAAACAGCTCGAACAACTTGTGATCCAGATCACAAAATGTTGTCCGTGGTGTGACTCGAATGACCATCACTCGTCTTGACAGAAGAGGTCACAGGAATAACAGTAGGCCGTGTAAGTCGCGTCGTCTACGGAACTTCGCAGCGGCGTCGATAGTATGTGAGTCGTGAAGCGGTGGTGCGGACTCGCTCGAGTCCGACAAGACCGTGCATCACGCTCTTTTGTCGTTCACAGCGGGGCGCCGGCGCTCGAAAGCTGTCGCCAACAAGCCGTACCTCGGAGACCAGGTGGTCCGTATCCTCCTCGGCGCGTACATCGCGCTGGCTGCGTCCGACGGTTTGCCGGTCAACACGCCAAAGTCGGTGGGCATGTCCGCTGCCCGTCTGGCGTCGGTTGACCGCATCGTCATGCGCGGCATCAATGCAGGAGGCTATCCGGGCGCTTCGGTGGTCATCGGCCGGAAAGGGTATGCGGTCTACCAGCGCGGCTTCGGCAAGCTCGGGTGGACGGCCAGCAGTCCTCGCGTCACGGCCGACCGCTCCATCTACGATCTCGCGTCGCTGACGAAGGTAGTGGGGACGACCACCGCGGCGATGGTCCTCTATGACCAGGGTCGTCTCGACCTCAATGCGCCCGTGTCTACCTACCTCCCTGCCTTCTCCGGCGGCTGGAAGGATTCGGTCACGGTCCGGCAGCTCCTCACGCACCGATCCGGCCTGCCATCAGGCAGGGATCTCTGGCGCATCGCCCGCACGCCGGACGAAGCCCGCGCGGCCGTGCTCTCGACAAACCTCGAGTGCAAGCCGGGCCAGTGCTACATCTATTCCGACCTCGGCGCCGACGTCCTCGGCTTCGTGATCGAGGCGATCTCCGGCGAGTCGCTCGACGTCTTCCTGCACGACAAGGTGTTCGAGCCGCTCGGGATGAACGACACGTTCTTCCGCCCGTCCGACTCGCTGACGTACCGCATCGCTCCGACCGAGATTGCCCCACCCCGCGGCTATCCGCTGCAGGGGCAGGTGCACGACGAGAACGCGTATGCGTTAGGCGGCGTGGCGGGCCACGCGGGGCTGTTCAGCACCGCGGCCGACCTGTCGATCTTCGCGCAGATGATGTTGAACGGCGGTTCGTACAACGGCGTCCGCATCCTCAGCGACACGACGGTTGCGCTGTTCACGCATCGTGCGGCGGGCACGCGCGCGCTCGGCTGGGACACGGCTGACGGCGACGGTGGCTCCGGCAAGTTCCTCGACTCGCGCGCTTACGGTCACACGGGCTATACGGGCACGTCGATCTGGATCGACCCGGAGCGGCAGATGTTCGTGCTGCTCCTGACGAATCGCGTTCACGCAGCTCGGGCGCGTCGGCCCGCGAAGGTGATCTCGGACGTTCGCGCTGACCTCGCCGACGCCGCGGTTGCGTCCGTCGTGGACAACCCGGACAACGTGATCGCAATGCCGCGCACGTTCCGCGCGGACAAGGCGGCCGGCTGGAACCGTCCGGTTCGAACGGCGCGCAAGTCGCGGAGCCACGGCGGAAAGGCTCAGAGCTCCAGGAAGTCGACCTCGAAGTCGTCGGCGAAGAAGAGCACCGGCTCCGCGGGTAAGGCGTCTACAAAGCCGTCCGCGTCGAAGAGCACGAGCTCGACGAAGTCGAAGAGCGGATCCGGAAAAACCGCGTCCGCCTCCAAGAGCGCCAGGGCCAAGCCCGCCGCCTGACGCGCGCCGGGAACGGCGCGCGCACCATTCGGCTTCCGGAAGCTCCGCTCGCAGTCGATCTTTCGGCTTCGAGCGACGGAGTGATCGATGGCTGAGCCCAGCAACCCAACGGATTCCTTTCACGAGCGCGAACTGCCAGTAAGCGAGGCAGACCGCCCATCCCATCTCGCGGCGGCGCCCTCGACTCCAGGCTCGGAGAGTCAGAGCACGTCCAGCGCGGATGCTAGCGAGGCCGCAACCGCGGACATTGCCGCGGAGCCGCTCACCGAAGATCAGGTCAAGCTCGCCCTTCGCCGCGTGAAGGATCCGGAGCTCAACCTGAACATCCTCGACCTCGGGCTCGTCTACGCGATTCGTGTGGATGGCAATGCGGTGTCAGTCGACATGACGTTGACGTCGCCCGGGTGCCCGTCGGGCCCGGAGATCATGACCGACGCCGAGCGACACCTCTCGGCGATTCCGGGCGTCGGTGAAGTCGCGGTGAATCTCGTCTGGTCGCCGTTCTGGAGCCCCGAGCGAATCGAGCCGAGGGTCAGGGCCTACTTGGGGTTTTGACGCAAAGACGGTATAGGCCCACTGGTAACAGGTAGTTGGTTACTCGCAGTTGAACGCCCTCGGGATGCCTCTCAATGCAAGGAGAGCATCCCGGGGGTTCTGATTATCTGTATGTAAGCTGTACCAGTAACCTGTTACCTGTTCTGTTGCGCCGTTACGGACGGATTCTCGTTTCCGGCGACTCCATCCCCGTCCGTCCGATTGCGGTCACGACGATGAGATCAGGGCGGGCCGACGCGTCGCTCGCCGCGAAGGAGTGCTCGCGCACCGAGCTCGGAACAATGCTCGTCGTCCAGGAGCCGCCAAAGCGTGCGCGCACCACCCACAATCTCACGGGTGTCGAGCCAACCGGCGCGATCGTGACCGTCGTGCGACCGGAGAGCGTATCGACGTGAACCTCCGCTCGTGGTGCGCCAGGCGCGCGCTTGTCGAGCCACGGCGACGCCGGTACGAGCGCCGGCATCGCGTAGGGCCCGGCAACGAGCCGGTCTCCCAGACTGTCGCGGTTCTGCATGAAGACACTCATGCTGAAATGCAGGTTACCGCTCGCGCCCGAGTCGGCGCGCGTTAGGCGCACCTGCTCGAGCAGCTCCGCTGCCGGCCAATTCGCTCCCTCGCCCATCACGCGGCTCGTGTAGTTGCCTGCCCAGAGGTGGCGGCCGAACGCGTTCTGCTCGGCCCACCAGCGCAGCAGCTCGTCATACCGCTGCTGCGGGGCGCTCGAGCGCCAATACAGCTGTGGCGTGAAATAGTCCGCCCAGCCCTTCTGCAGCCACTTCCGTGAATCGGCGAACAGCTCGGTGTACGCATCCAGTCCGCGTACCGTTGCCGGATTGCCAGGCCGCCAGATGCCGAACGGACTGATGCCGAACTTCACCCACGGCTTCTCCTCCTTCACCGTCTTGTACAGCTGCTCGATGAGGAGGTCGACGTTCTGGCGCCGCCAGTCGTCGCGGTCCAGCCTTCCGCCTTTTCGCCGGTAAGCACGCCAGGTGCGGTCATCCGGAAACGGAATCTCGCGGCCACGACGCGTGTGCTCTTTGTACGGGTAGAAGTAGTCGTCGATGTGGATCCCGTCGATGTCGTAGCGCCTAACGATGTCACGCACCACACCAACCGTGTAGGAGCGCACCTCGGCGCTTCCCGGGTCGAGCCAGAGGTACGGACCGTACTTCACCACGAGGTCCGGTCGGCGGCGAGCGATGTGGCGCGCCGCAATGGGCGACTTGTCGGCCGGGAAGTGCGCCCGGTACGGATTGATCCACGCGTGCAGCTCGAGGCCTCGGGCGTGCGCCTCGTCGACCGCGAAGGCGAGCGGGTCGTAGAACGGCTCAGGCGCCCTGCCCATCGCCCCGGTCAGAAATGCCGACCAGGGTTCCTTCTTCGACGCGTACAGCGCGTCGGCCGACGGACGCACCTGCAGCACGACCGCATTCAGGTTGAGCGCCGCCGCGCGATCGAGAATCGCGATCAGCTCCGCCTTCTGCTGGGCAACGGGCAAGCCGGGGCGGGATGGCCAATCCATGTTCGCCACCGATGCGACCCACACGCCACGGAATTCGCGCGCAACCGGCGGAGCGACCGCGGACGGGTCGACCGGCTCTCCGATGGTGGCGCCCGAATCGGGTCGATTCTGCGCGACGGCGACACGTGGCGCGAACGACACCACAGCCAGGAGGGACCAGCGTGCTGCAACGCGCACGATGCTATGAGGGTGCAACTGAGCTTCCGCGTTTGAATTCGCCCGCGACGGAATCCTACTGCTTATAGGGCGAATCGTCGCGTTTTGTGCCGGTGGCCCGACCGGTGGATGCGCGCTCACCCGCCGACGCCGCCTTCCGGGAAGACGACGGTGCGTCGCGCAGGGCACGAACGAAATCGTCCCCGAGCTGCTCGATCTGCCAGCGCCGTAAGTCGGGGATCTCACTCAACTCTTCGACGGACTTCGGGCGGCGCCGCGCGACCGCCTCGAGCCGTTCGCGCGCACACAGCACACCGGGATCGAGGTCGAGTCTCGCAGCGGCGACATCGCGAACCGTCTTGAGTCGCGCGACAACGTCGTCAAAATCGGAGTCGCGTTCCCAGCGCTGCGCGCGTGGGAACCTCGGAAGCTGCGCCTCGGGAACGGCGAGCCCGCGTTCGATCGCCGCGAGCATCTCGCTCGATCGCGATTCGAGAATCCCGCGCGGCATCCCCTTCACACCGGACAGCTGCGGGTGTCCGTTCGATGCGAGGCGCGCGGTCTCGAGCAGCGTTTCGTTGCTCACGACGCGGAACGTCGCGCGGTCCATCGCGCGTGCCAGGCCGTCACGCCATATCACGAGCTCGCGCAGGACGGCAAGCTGCCGCCTGGTGAGGTCACGTGCGCCCTTGACCCGCAGGAACGCCTCGCGCTCGTCGTCGGTCGCCCACCGTGTGCCCTCGAGGCGTCCGAATTCTTCGGCCGCCCAGCTCGACCGGTTCAGTTTCTCGAGCTCGTTGCCGAGTCGGTCGCGAAGATCGAGCAGGTGCTCGGTGTCCTGTGCCGCGTACTCGAGCATGCTCGCAGTGAGCGGGCGCATGGACCAATCCGCTCGCTGATGCTTCTTGTCGAGCTTCACACCGAAGAACCGATCCAGCAATGCGGCGAGCCCGAATGCGCGAAAACCGAGGAGCTGCGCCGCGACGCGCGTATCGAAGATGTTCGTGACCTTCCAGCCGTAGTCCTGGTGCAGGAGCCGCAGGTCGTAGTCGGCGTCGTGGAAGACGACTTCCACGGAGCGAGATTCGAGAAGCCGGCCGAGCCCCTCCGGTACGCCTATCGTGAGCGGATCGAGGATCGCGCTGGCTTCCCGCGTCGAGAGCTGGAGCAGGTAGATCCGGTCTATGAACCGGTGAAAGCTCGCGCCTTCAGTGTCGAGCGCGATGGCCCGAGCGTTCGCGATGGTGGCGATGAACCGCTCGACTGCCTCCTTCCCGTCGAGATACAAGGGCGGTTTTTGATCTCGTACTGTCACTTCGGGACTCGAGAATCGGGAATCGGGAATCGGGATCGCCAGACGCATTCGGCCGCCCTTCGCTCTGCCGCTCGCAGATGCAGGATATTCCCGTCGAGTGCAGGCTCGGGTAATCTAGCACGCAGCCGAACAGAGCACTCGCTTCCCCGACGTTGGCTGGCGTGAAGCCAGCGATTCCCGATTCCCGATTCCCGATTCCAGATGAGCGATCCGCACGCCGCGGAGAGCGCGGCGAACAAACTGCCCGCAACACCGGTCCGCGCTGCCGAGCGACGGCACCGCCAGATCGGCTGGCGCACGTCCGACGTCCTGCGTGCTGCCGCGGCTGTAGCGGGGATGTATCTCGTCCTTCGGCTCATCTGGATCGCCCAGACGGTGTTTCTCACGGCGTTTCTCGGAGTGCTGTTTGGCCTCGCGGTGTCGGCCGGCGTGGATTGGGTGCGACCACGCGTCCGCGTGCCTCGCGGCCTCATCGCCGCGCTCATCGTGCTTGGTGCTGCCGGAGCGATCGTCGGATTCTTCGTCGTTTCTGGTCCTGTCCTGGCTACGCAGTCGCAGGAGCTGCAAACGAAGCTTCCGGAGGCGATCGACAAGATCGATCAGTGGGCTCAGAGCAAGGGGTTTCTGGGATCGCTGATCAGGGGACGGTCGGGGTCCTCGACGGCACCGGCGCCCGCCCCGCAGCCCGTGAAAGGCCCGGAGACACCGGCAGACCGCCCGACCGGTGCGGCGCCTCGCCAGATCCCTTCGGACAGCGCGCTCGCTGTCGCCGGCGCGAAGACAGGCGCGGCGGCCGCCGCGCCGCCGCAAACGCTCAAGCAGCGCATACTCGAGCAGCTCGCCGGGCTCACGAGATACCTGTTCGGGTTCCTGTCATCCACCATCTCGGTATTTGCCGGACTGTTGCTGATTCTGGTGCTGTCCATCTATATCGGCGCGGATCCGGACACCTATCACGATGGACTCATGAAGCTCTTCCCGCGCCCATGGAGGAAGCGCGCCGGGGAGGTGCTGACCGCGATCTCGATCGCGCTTCGCAAGTGGCTTGTGACGCAGCTCATCGCGATGGTGGTCATCGGCGTCGTGTCCACAGTCGTCCTGCTCATCCTCGGCGTGAATGCCGCCGTGCCGCTTGGGGTCATCGCGGGACTTCTCGAGTTCGTCCCCACCGTCGGGCCGATTCTGAGCGCGCTGCCCGCGATCGCGATGGGCTTCGTGGATTCGCCGCAGAAGGCACTCGCCGTGATCGTGGCGTACATCGCCATCCAGCAGATGGAGAACTATCTGCTGATTCCGTTTCTCATGCGCGAGGGCGTCGACCTGCCGCCGGCGCTCACGATCATCGCGCAGGCACTGATGGCCCTGATCTTCGGGTTCCTGGGACTCCTCTGCGCGGTGCCGTTGTTGGCGGCATCCATGGTCGCGGTGAAGATGCTCTACGTGCAGGACGTGGTGGGGGAGCCGGTCGAAGTGTTCGAGGACCTCGACGATGACTGACTCCGGGCCTCAAGGGCCCGGGGAACCCGATATACCCGCCGTCGCGCCATCCGATCGCGACGAGCCCATTGCGCTCGTCCGTCGCTTCCCTGCCCTCGCCGCAATCCCGCGCGCGCGGCTGGGTCGATTTCCGACGCCCGTCGAGCACCTCGAAGGGTTCCGGGATGTCGACTCGTTGTGGGTGAAGCACGAAGACCTGTCGTCGGATGTGTTAGGCGGCAACAAGGTCCGATCGCTGGAATTCCTTCTCGGACGGCTCGGGCCGGGCGACACGGTGTTGACGCTCGGTGGCGTGGGATCGACGCACATCCTCGCGACCGCCGTTCACGCCGCGCGTCTCGGCGCGAAGACGATCGCGGTGCGCTGGCAACACGACATGCACCCATCGGCGCAGGAGGTGGCGGAACGGACCGTCGTGGAATGCGCCGAGGTCGTGACGGCATCGAACTTCGTGACGGCGATGGCGCCGCTCATCCGTCTTCGACTCACGCGCCATGCCTACTACGTCCCGCTCGGTGGCAGCAACCCGTTAGGCACGCTAGGCCACGTGAACGCGGCGCTCGAGCTGGTCGATCAGGTCGAAGCCGGCGAGCTACCAGCGCCGGCTCGACTCGTCGTGCCGCTCGGCAGCGGTGGGACCGCCGCCGGGCTCGCCCTCGGCTTCGCGATCGCCGGAATGGAGACCGTCGTTGTCGGCGCGCGTGTGGGGCCACGCATCGGCGCGAATCGCTGGCGCGTGCTTCGTCTGGCGGAGCGTACGCGTCAGCTCATCGAGCGCTACACGGGTCGGGCGCCGCCGCCGGTGCGCGGTGACCGCGTCGTCGTGTCACACGATCTCTACGCCGGCGCATACGCTCGCCCTCATCCGACGGCCGAACACGCCGCGGTCCTCGTGGATGAGCTTCGCGGATGGAGACTCGACGCGACGTATAGCGCCAAAGCCTTCGCGGTCGCGCTGGACATAGCGGCACGGCACGGAACACCGACATTGTTCTGGATGACGTTCGACGCACGCTGGATGAAGCCCCTCGGCGTGGAGGAACCTGGGTCGTGATCGTGCTCTGTGATGGCGTCGAGATCGGCTACGACGACGTCGGCACCGGGATGCCGGTGGCGTTCATACACGGGTTTCCGCACAACCGGACGCTCTGGGCACCGCAGGTCAGCGCGCTGGTGGACCGAGCGCGATGCATCGCGCTCGACCTGCGCGGCTTCGGCGAGAGCTCGAGGAATGGCCCGTTCAGCATCGATCAGTACGCCGACGACCTCGCCATGCTGCTTCGGATGCTGGGGATCGAGCGCACGGTCGTGGCCGGACTGTCGATGGGCGGGTATGTCGCATTCGCGTTCTGGCGCCGCCACCGGGAGATGGTGCGCGCACTCGTGCTGGCGGACACGCGCGCGGGTGCCGACAGTGAAGAGACACGGGCGAAGCGCGTCGCGCTCATCGCGCTGGCGCAAGAGCGCGGCAGCAGCGCAGTCGCGGACGGCCAGATCGTCGGGATGATCGGCAAGTCGACGCGCGAGAAGCGTCCTGCGCTCATTGACGACGTGCACCGCATGATGGGCAGCGCGTCTGTCGAGGGGATTCACGGCGCGCTCGAGGCCATGCTCGGCCGCCCGGACTCGACGCCTACGCTAGCGACGATCGATGTCCCGACGCTGGTGATCGTGGGCGCGGAGGATGTGCTCACTCCGGTACGCGAGGCGGAAATTCTTCACGACGCCATCCGCGGCAGTCGCCTCGAGGTGATCAAGCACGCGGGCCACGTGAGCAACCTGGAGCGGCCCGCGGCGTTCAACCACGTGTTGAGTGAGTTCCTCGCAGCTTTGGACTACGCCTAGCGCGTCGGGCGGCCCGGCGGACTGTCCGACTTGAACACGTCGCGGTTGATCTGCACATACTGCTTCATGTTCCCGGGCACGTCCTCTTCCGGGAAGATCGCCGTCACCGGGCACTCGGGCTCGCAGGCGCCGCAATCGATGCATTCGTCCGGATGGATGTAGAGTTGCTGCTCGCCTTCGTAGATGCAGTCCACCGGGCAAACGTCGACGCACGCCTTATCCTTCGTTCCGACGCAGGCTTCCGTGATGACGTATGGCATTGCGGGCTCTGGGGGTAGCGATGGAAGTCCTCCGGTTATGATATCCGACGCGGTGCCGGCCAGACAAGGGCGCGAGCGAGCCGCGTAAGTTATCATCCGCCATGCGCCTCACGGTCAACGGCCGCATCTGCCAGCTGGACGTCGCTCCGGACTCCACGCTGCTCACGGTTCTGCGGGACCAGCTTTATCTCACCGGCGCCAAGCCGTCCTGCGAGCGTGGGGAGTGCGGCGCGTGCACCGTTCTCGTCGCCGGTCCCGACGGTAAGCCGGCGCCGGTTTACAGCTGCATCGCGCTGGCGCACGCGTACGAGAACGACTCGGTGACGACCATCGAAGGGCTCACGACCAGCTCCGGACCCCATCCCCTGCAGGCCGCGTTCGTCGAGCATGACGCAGTGCAGTGCGGGTTCTGCACGCCCGGCCAGGTGCTAGCGGGAGTCGCGCTTCTGGCTCGCGATCCCGACCCGTCGGACGAGGCCATCGTACAGGCCATGAGCGGCAACCTCTGTCGGTGTGGGACCTACCCGAAGATCGTTCGCGCAATCCACAGCGCCGCGTCGGCGATGCGAGGGTCCAATGGCGATTGATACGCGCGACACGCGTGAGGCGGGTGCGTTCCCCCGCCGGTTCGTGACGACCACGGTCGAGGTCGAAGGCCGCGAGGAGACGAAAGTCGTCGAGCTGCCCGAGCACGACCCGATCCCGTGGGATGAAGACGCCCAGCTGCGTATCGTCGGTCAGCGTGCACCCCGGGTGGATGCGCCGGAGAAGGTCGCGGGCCGGGCCCGCTACACGGCGGACCTAACGCGTCCCGGGCTGCTGCACGCTGCCATCCTTCGCTCGTCGATCGCGCGCGGGCGGGTAAGCCTCGACCTCGCTCCCGCGCGTGCCGTTGCTGGAGTCCTCGACGTCATTGGCAGCGCGGAGCTCGATCGACGCATCCGACTTGCCAGCGGCGCGCTCTTCGACACGACCGTCTCGCACGCGGGGCAACCGCTCGCTGCCGTCTGTGCCGACACCGCAGATGCCGCGTGGCGCGGCGTGGACGCCATCGTCGCGCGGTACGAGCCGGAGCCACCTGTCGCCTCCTTCGACGCCGCTGTGGCGGACGGCGCCCCGACGGTGCGCCGATCGTCGAAGAAGCCCGCGATCGACGACCCGGCACGGTCACCAAACCTGGCGTTTGGATCGCCGGACGTCGTCGAACGGGGCGACGTCACCCGCGGCCTGGCGGAGGCGGACGTCGTCGTTAGGCGCATCTATCGCACGCCGGTACAGCTGCACACGGCGCTCGAGCCGCACGGCGCCGTGGCCGAGTGGGATGGCGACCGCCTGACGATCTGGGAGTCGACGCAGGCGGTGTTCCGCGTTCGTGAGCAGGTTGCACTGGGCCTCGGGATCAGCCAGTCGTCCGTTCGGATCATCAAGGAACACATGGGTGGCGGCTTCGGCGCGAAGACGTCGGCTGGCGCTCACACGTTTGCTGCGGCAATCCTCGCCCGGCGGACAGGCCGCCCGGTGCGCTGCGTCAACGACCGCGAGGCCGAGCAGACGGACACCGGCAACCGCCCGTCCACCACGCAGCGCGTCACGTTAGGCGCCCGGCGCGACGGCCGGCTCACCGCGATCGTCTGCGAGGCCGATGTGCCGCTTGGCATCGGTGGCTGGGAGGGCGGCCCGGCCGGAATGTTCCAGGAGATGTACTCGTGCCCGAATGTGCGGACGGTGGAATCGTTCGCCTGGGTGAACACGCCGGCCATGACGGCGTTCCGCGCCCCGGGACACGTCGAGGGTGCGTTCGCGCTCGAGAGCGCGATGGATGCGCTCGCGCGGGAGCTCGGTATGGATCCGCTGAAGCTCCGACGGATCAACTTCGCCGAGCGTGACGAGAAGAAAGACCGGCCGTTCTCGAGCAACCGGCTGCGCGAGTGCTACGATCGTGGCGCCGCACGGTTCGATTGGGACGCAAAGCTGCCGTCCAGCGGCCGTTGGCGTCGCGGCAAGGGAATGGCCGCGCAGGTCTGGGGTGCGGGCGGTGGGCCGCCCGCGTACGCGATCGTCAAGATCAACGGCGACGGCTCAGCCGACGTGCTCACCGGTACCCAGGACCTCGGCACCGGGTCGCGAACGATTCTCGCACAGATCGCCGCGGAAGCGTTAGGCGCCCGGCTCCAGGACGTGCGGATCGTGCTCGGCGATACCGAGCGAACGCCGTACACCGGCCCGTCGTGGGGCTCGATGACGACGGCGTCGGTCGGCCCGGCCGTCCGTGTCGCGGCGGAGGACGCGCTCCGCCAATTGCTCGAGGCAGCGTCCGAGGTACTGGACGTCGAGCCATCACGGCTGAGCGCGAGAGACGGCGTCATCGCCACCGACGACGGCAGCGGCACGATCACGTTCCGCTCGTTATGCGACCGGCTCGGGGACGTCATGATCCTCGGACGCGGCGCGCGCGGGCCGAACCCCACCGGGGTCGGCCTGGCGAGCTTCGGGGCGCAGTTCGCGGAGGTCGAGGTCGACACCGAGACCGGGGTCATTCGCGTCGTGAGGATCGTCGCGGTGCACGATGCGGGTCGCATCATCAACCCCACGCTCGCGGAAGCGCAGGTCGAGGGCGGTATCATCCAGGGGCTGGGCTACGGCCTGTTCGAAGAGCGTGTGCTCGACCCGGCAACCGGTCGGATGCTCAACGCCAACATGCACGATTACAAGATTCCGACGATCGGCGACGTGCCGCGGATCGAGGTCGAGCTGCTGGATGTCCCCGACCCGACGGCGAATCACACCGGCGCGCGCGGCCTGGCCGAGCCGCCGATCATCCCGACGGCGCCGGCGATCGCGAACGCGGTAGCGAACGCAATCGGCGTCGAGATGGCGGAGTTGCCGCTCACGCCGTGGCGTGTGTTAGGCGCCATTGGAGCGTCATCCTGAGCTTTGTTGTCATCCCGAGCTTTGTTGTCATCCTGAGCTTTGTTGTCATCCCGAGCTTTGTTGTCATCCCGAGCTTTGTTGTCATCCCGAGCTTGTTGTCATCCCGAGCGAAGCGAGGGATCCTCATCGTCCCGGTAGAGAGCCCTCTGTCGGGAGCCCGAGGATCCCTCGCCTGCCGGCTCGGGATGACATGGCTCCTTCCTCACGCCCGCCAGGGCGGCGGATCCCCGCGCTTCCGCGGCAGATCCGGATTCTCCCGGTAGAGCGTTGCCGTCTTTCCGATGACCTGAATGACGGTCGCGTCGGTCGCCGAGGCCAGCTCCGCGGCCGCATCCTTTGGCGTCACGTCCGCGTTTCGCCCGAGCTGCACCTTCACGAGCTCGTGAGTCCGCAGCGCGTCATCGAGCGACCGGATGACGGTGGGGCTCAGGCCGTACTGGCCCACGTGCACCAGCGGCGTTAGGTGGTGTGCTTCCGCGCGAAGCGCAGCGCGATCTTTTCCGGTCAGCGACATAGCGGTCGGGAATCGGGGATCGGGAATAGTAACTGCCACGCATCCGATTCCCGATTCCCGATTCCCGATTCCCGATTCCCTACCCTGCGTAACAGTACGTGCACTTCCCCTTTTCCTGCGCCCGGTGCACGGCGAGCACGCCTGACGGGACGAGGGTGAAGCCCGGGATGAGCCCTTTCTCCCACTCCGCCTTTGCGGCCTCCGCGGTCATCCCCGCCTTCTGACCCAGCATGCCGCTGAGGATGGTGTGGGCGAGGTTGCAGACGACGAACGTGACCCCGCGCGGCTGCAGCTTGTTCACCGCCATCTCGGGGAACATCAGGTCGCCTTCCTTCGAGTTGTAGTAGATGTTTCGCGTCGCCGGCGCCTTCGTCGCGGGGTCCGTCACCTGGGCAAACTCGCCGAGCTTGTACTTCGCCCAGATGTCGTCGGTGTAGGCGATGGGAATCGAGAAATGGCGGAAGCCAACGACTGCACTGAGATCCTTGTCCGTCAAGCTGTAGGCGGACTTCATGGTATCCATCCAGTTCATCGCGTATGCCAGCGCGAAGCCCGAATTCACGCTGGTGGCGTCGTAGTACTGGCGATACCTGCCCTTCAGGTTCTCGAGCCACTTGTCATCCATGGGCGGAGCGGCGAGCAAGGACTCGGCGCCGAGCAGTGCGGGGGCACCGAGCAGAGCCAGCGTGCCCGCGCCGACCTGCGCGAGAAACGTGCGCCGAGCGCTGTCGTTGAGAGTGGCAGAATCGTGGGCGCTCATGACGGAGTCTCCTTCCGAGGGGTGCGGCCGACGTCCGGGCGGCTCCGCCCAGGCGTGCGACCGATAGAGAGGATACCGCTTGGCTGGACAGAATCAACAGCGGCGAGCTAACTGGCGGCGGGGAACCCGCTGCCTCAATGCGGCGACTTCTCCACTGAGACGGAAAGTTTTGCCGTATCCGGCCAGGCACTCGCTGCTTCGCCATTACGAGGCCTTCGATCGCCCTGCCCGGCACGTGGCCTGGATCGTTAGGTCCGCGCGCGTCGACCTGCGAGAAAGCGGGCGTCAACGGCAGCGCTATATCGCCCCCGTAGCTGGCGGTGTTGTCGGTTCTTAACCGAAATTTTGTGATGGAGGTCGCACGAAGCGACGCCATTGTTGCCAGAGCGAACCGAACGGGGCGATGAAGTGTACGATCCCGTCAAGAACCTTCTGCTGAGGCCCATGACTTCCCTGCTTCGTTCGACCCGCGCGCTGATTGCGAGCGCCTTGCTCCTCCCCGTGCTGGCCGCATGCGACCGCATTACCGGCACTGACGACTTGAGCCGCGAGCAGTCGAGGCTCGACCGCAATTGGGACCGGTTCCAGGCATCGGCCCCGCTCAGCTATAGCTACGTCGTCCGAGTCAACTGCGACTGTCCGTCGGACGTCACGCGTCCGGTCACGGTGTGGGTGGATCGCGGGTCGATCGAGTACCTGTTCTACGAGGATGACGGGCGTCCGGTCCCGCTCTCGTACGCGAGCTCGTTCCCGAGCGCGGAGCAGCTCTTCGATGCGGTCCAGGATGGGATCGATCGACGGGCCGACCAGATCGAGGTCGACTACGACCCGACGTACGGGTTTCCGACGAATGTCTATATCGACTACGATCGGAGCAGGACGGGCGAGGAGCTCAGCCTAACGACCCGGGGAATGCAGGCCTGGAACTAGGCAGCCGGCCGACGGCCGGCGACTGAGTGCCGGGGCGGCGGGTGGTGGGCGTTACCTAACGAGGCTCCGGCGTGACTCGCACCACAGTATAGAGAGCGTTGGCGTAGACTCGCTCCACCGGCGCTGGCGCGAATGCCGCAACGCGCTGGCGCCACGCCGTAGAGTCACGGAACACGATCAGCAGTGGGAGCTCGCGCCACGCATCGGTAACTGCACCGGATCCGAAAAATCTCTCGATCTCTCCGTACCGCTGCATGTTGTTCGGGGTGTTCACGCGGTGCGAGAACCAGGAACGCAGCGGCGTATAGGTGGTGAGCAAGTAGCCGACATCGTCGTCCTGGCTCACGACAACGCTGCCTCGATTCTCGCGGCGATTCATCCAGGCGAAAAGCGCTCGCTCGTCAGCGGAAAGGCCGTAGCCAAGCTTGACCGAATCCGCCGGAAGCTGCCGCCCGAGTCGGACGCCCATCGCCTGCGCCGTGGTGGCACCTAACCACACAACGTTGTCGAGGACGAGAACCAGCGCGAACCCAGCCACCGCGAGCGCCTTCCACCGCGCACGAGTATTCTCCCGGACATGGTCGATCGCGGCGATGAGCGCCGGGACGCCAAGCAGGAAGAGCCCGATCCAGCTGTAGCCGCGGGTGAAGTGGATCGGCTGAATGGCGCGTGGGAGAAACAGCTCGTGATTCTCGAGGGCGAGGCTCACGAGTACCCAAACGAGAAGCAGCCGATTGGGGAACTCGCTGAGCACCTCGCGCGGTCGCGCGGCAGGTCGGAGCCGTGACCAGGCGCAGCCACCCACAATCCCGTAGGCGATGATCGTCTGCGCCACGCTGATCGTCCAGCGGATCGTCCACTGTTCCTGCAGCTGCCGGTGCTCGGGGAAGCTGGGGAGGTAGATCAAGTAGTACCACACGTGCATGGCGGCGAGTACCACCACACCGGCGACGAACCACCAGGGGACCACACGACTTCGCAGCACCACGAGCTCGAGCGCCCCCCACGCCAGCGCGATCGACAGGAACTGTAACCCCGTGAACGGATGGCTCGCGGCCAGGATCGCCATGACGCCTAACGCCAACGCGAACCGCTGCCGGATCATCAGCAATGCAGCGCCAAGGAAGAGCGCGTGGTAGACCGCTTCGGTCGCGTACACGAAGTTCCGGCCAAAGTCGAGGAACCACCAACCGCCTGCCGGATCCGCCAGGTCCGTGAACCACCAGTACCCGGACAGGCTGGGCGGTTCGGCCAGCTTGGTGCCCGCCGGCCCGGGGAGGATCACGAACAGCAGGCCGAGGAGCACAACGGCGCCGCCGCCCCAGAAAAACGCAACGAGCGCCACCTTGCCCGACGGCGTGGCTCGGCTCGCGAAGCGGTCGAATAGAGCGATCCCGATCCTCGCGCAGACAACGGCGGCGATCACCCCCACGAGCCCGAACACAACGCCCGGGTCGGCGCCCGGCAGGCGCCCAAGAAGCCCGAGCAGGAGCGTCAGCGGCTGGAAGTAGATCCGCGGCGTCCCGTAGTCATACGTGAAGGGGCTACCGTAGAGGAGCGAGAAGCCACCGGCGTCGAAATGCTCCCGCGCGTTGGCCATGTAGTACGGCGTGTCGTAGACGAGGAACCCCGTGGGGAAGATTCCCGCACGGATGAATCCGACATAGTGTCCGACCAGCGGGGCGAATGCCGGGAGGGCGAGCGCCAGCGCCACGCCCCACAACCACGCGCTCCGGGTGCCGCGAGGAGGCAGATACGTTTCCGCGGATGCTCCTTGCTGTAGGCTCACGGTGCTCTGCTTCGCGGATTGGTCCAACTCATGGACGCGCCAGTGGTCAACGGGTCGCACTAAACTCCTCGCGCCCGGGTGGCGCCGCCCCTCGCGAAGTCGTCCAGAAGATATCGGCCCGGTACCGCGACAAGCGAGTCGCGTCTGCTGGCGCCGGCCACCATTGGAGCGCATCGTCGGCCATGCCTGACAAACCGTCTACGCGAGCTCGAATCGGAGTCGCCCTCGCGATCGCCTTGAGCGTAGGGACGTTCGTGTACGCCCTACAGTCCAGGCATCCCGAGGTGCTGGCGTACGACTGGACCTTCCATTGGCGGGCGGCGCGAGCCGTGTTGGACGGCCTCAACCCGTACCTCGTCGTCGTGCCGAGTGGCCCGTACCCGTTCTCGTATTACTGGTTCTACCCGCTGCCGTCAGTGTTCATGGCGCTGCCGACCGCGCCGTTGCCGGCTGTTTGGTCATCCGCCATTACCGTCGGAGCGACGAGTGGCTTGCTCGCGTTCGCCATCTCACGCGAAAACTTTTCCAGACTGCCGATCTTCCTGTCCGCCCAGTTCATGATGGGCGCCGCCGCCGGCTCCGCGCCGATGATTCTCGTCACCGCGGCGATCGCGTGGCCTGCCCTGCAATGGCTCATCGTGATGAAGCCGAACCTCGGCCTCGCCGCGTTCGCGTCGCGGCCCACGTGGCGAGCCGTCTGGGGCACGGCGGCACTGTGCGGGGCAGCCTTCCTCCTCGTGCATGACTGGCCGGTGTACTGGGTGAAGCAGGTCCTGTCCATGAAGGGAGGCGACACGCACAGAGTCCTCGGGCACCTTTCCCCTATCATGGTCCCTGGTGGCGTCGTGCTCGTGCTGGCGCTGCTGCGCTGGCGACGCCCCGAGGCTCGCATGCTGTTCGTGCTATCCCTCGTCCCGCAGACGATGACGTTTCACGACGTCCTGCCGGTGATGCTGGTGCCCCAGACCTTCCGGCAGTCGCTCACGTTAGGTCTGCTCTCCCACGCGGCCTTTCTGCTCGCGCGCAGCGAGCTGGTCTCCGAAACCGACGTCGGCACGATGTTCCACAACACCGCACCGCTCGCGCTCTGGCTCATGTACGTTCCCGCACTCATCCTCGTGCTCATGCGTCCGAACGTCGGTGAGGTGGGCAGCTGGCTCGAGCGGTTTAGTCCGCGCTTGCCCCGCTGGATGCGCGGCGCGCCAGTGGCGGGCGAGCAACGTGTGACGTCCTGAGCCGAGCGTTATGCATCACAACTTCGATGGCGTGTCTCTCTCCAACTCCGTCGCAACACCCGGCGAGCTGGTGGTGCTCACACCGGTCTACAACGACTGGTCGGCCGTTAGGCTGCTGCTGCCACTGCTCGACGCCGAGCTGGCGCGACAACGGCTCAAGGCGCGTGTGGTGTTGATCGACGACGCCTCGTTCGAGCCAAGGCCCGAGCGTCTGCTCAGCGACCTGGACGCGATCACCGAAATCCGGGTGTTGACGCTCAGGCGAAACCTCGGCCACCAACGCGCGCTCGCTGTCGGTCTGTCGTACGTGCAGGAACGAATTCCGTGTGAGGCGGTGGTGGTGATGGACGCCGATGGCGAGGACAACCCCTCCGATGTGCCGCGGCTGGTTGCCGAGATGGCCGCCCACGAGGGACGCACGATCGTTTTCGCGCAACGCATTCGGCGGTCCGAGGGATTCATCTTCACGTTTCTCTACCACCTCTATCGGCTCGCGCATCGCGTGCTCACGGGCATTCCCGTGCAGGTCGGCAACTTCAGCATCGTACCGTCGGCGCTGCTCGACAGGCTCGTCGTCGTGTCGGACCTGTGGAACCACTATGCTGCCGCCGTTTTTCATTCACGGCTCCCATTCACGATGATTCCGACGCCTCGCGGCCGCCGGCTCGCCGGGCGCTCGAGCATGAACCTGGTCTCGCTCGTTGGCCACGGTTTGAGCGCGATCGCGGTATTCGCCGATCGGGTTGGCGTGCGCGTCCTCATTGCGTCCATCATCGCGCTGCTCACGACGCTCCTCGTCGTGGGCGTCGCGTTAGGCCAATGGGCGCTGACAGGCAAAGCGCCGCCGGTATGGCTTCCCGTTGTTGCTGGAGTGGCTCTCCTCGTCGTCGTGCAAGCGGCGGCCGCCGCCAGCCTGTTCGTGCTCCACGTCCTGTTCACGCGAGCGGCATCGACGTTCATTCCCGCTCGTGACTACCGATTCTTCATCCACTCCGATGAACTCGTCGCAGGACGCGCTGGCGCACTCGTATAGCTACGTCGGAAATGAGCTCGATCTGTTCGCTGAGGCGGTCAACTGGAAACGGTACTTCCGGTCGGCGATAGCAGATCGTGTGGTGGGCAACGTGCTCGAGGTCGGCGCAGGAATCGGAGAGACGACGCGCCACCTGCTCGACGGCCGGCAGCGATCGTGGCTGTGTCTCGAGCCCGACGAGCGTCTGGCATCAAGGCTGCGAGCATGGGCAGAGTCCAGCGACCTTTCTCCCCGACCCGCGGTGCAGGTCGGTACTGCGGCAGACGTAGACTCGCGATCGCGATTTGACACGATCCTCTACATCGACGTCCTCGAGCACATCGAGGACGACCGGGCCGAGGCGGCCCGCGCCGCGGAGTTGTTAGCGCCTCACGGGACCCTGATCGTGCTGTCGCCAGCATTTCAGCAGCTATTCAGCGAGTTCGATCGGTCCGTGGGACATTATCGGCGTTACACGCGCGCGTCGCTCGCGGCCGTCATGCCCGCCGCGCTTCGCAAAGTTCGACTGCGGTATCTCGATAGCGTCGGTTTCCTCGCATCCCTATCGAACCGCGCGCTACTCCGGCAATCGCTACCGTCTCCCCGGCAGATCGCGATGTGGGATCGACTGATGATCCCCGCGTCTCGGGTCCTCGATCCCCTGCTCGCCCGAGGCTTCGGGAGGTCGGTCCTGGCCGTCTACGAGCGCGCCTGAGCCAGTATCTACCGGCTCTCCCAGGCGAAGCCGGTCGCCATGCGCTCGAGCCGCCGAGGGTCTTTGGGTTTTGACCCGTCGACGATCCGAAGGACGCTCGTCCCGCCCAGGAAAGGCCCGTAGCCGCGCGTCGCGAGATCGTCGATGCCGTCGCCGTCGCCGTCCATCGCGTAGAGCGCCTCATGCCCGCGGAAGCGATAGTCGCGAAGGCGGAGCGGCGCGAGCGCCCCGGTCGAGTCGACCATCACGACCTGCTCGCGCACCCACTCGTACTCACCGGCCCACATGGTCGCCACGATGATGGCCCGGCCGCCGGGAAAGCACCCCTCCGCCATGGTCGTGCGTGACTTGAGCGACTTGAGCAGCCGTTCGTACGGCGGCTGCTCGCCCATACGGAGCACCTGCTCCAGCGAGTCTCGAACGACCTTGATCCGTTCCTCGAGCGGAGCCGGCAGGGGCCCGCGGACGCAGACCGTGTCGGTGTACGCCTCGGACGCGGAGTCGACCAGCTGCGCCGTAGCCGGCAGCGGCTCGACCTTCCTGGCCAGCGAATCAACGCGCGGGGACGTCGCGACGGTCGCCACGATGCGCCCATTCCACGTATCGAAGCCCGTAATGGTGGCGTCGTCGGCTCCCCAGGGGCCCCGGAGGCGGAACCGTGTTCCCGTCGGGAACGGCGTGCGTGCCTCCACAGCGAGCTTATATGCCGCAAGCCGGGCCGGGTCTCGGCGCACCTCGGCGTCGACCCGGCCGATGTCCACCAGCATTCGCTTCCCACGCGCCGCCGCGAGGAACCAGCTCTGGGTGACCGGGGGGAACACGAGCTTCTCCGCGATCGTGTCGGCGAGAGGTGGCAGGGTCTTCGGCCGGGCACGGGCAGCGGGGCGAATCCGTTTGGCGGTTGCCGACAGCGCGCTATCGATGGAACCCCGAAGGCTACCGACTCCGACGCTCAGCGCGGTGTCTGACTGGGAACTGAGGGCTCGGGACTTGGGACTCGGCAAGTCCACCACCGAGTCGATGGCGGTATCGGACGCGGCGACGCGGGTCGAGTCGGTCGTCGCGGACGCCCGTTCGGTGCATGCGGTCAGGACGGCGACAAATGCCAGTCCCGCCACCGAACGTGCGATACAATCGACGACTCCGCGCATCCCTTCGTGATGAAAAGCCCCAACCGACATAGTTTGTTTAGCCGAGTCCCCAGTTACCAGTCCCACGTCGCCGCCCATCCGCATCCCGCTGATGATAAACCAGTTTGCGTACAGTCGCGCATCGTCGAGCGAAGACGCGGACCAGAAGCTTGCCGCGGCCGGGGCCGCCCCGCTGGGAGGCGGTACGGACCTCCTCGTGTGCATCCGCGAGCACCTGGCCCGCCCCGGTACGCTGGTGGACCTGACGCGCATTCCAGACGCACAGGGTGTGACCGAGCATGCGGACGGAGGGGTTCGGATCGGCGGGTCGGCACGCCTGGCCCACCTGGCGCGCCATCCGCTGGTCCGAGACCGGTTTGGCGCCCTCGCGCAGGCCTGCGAGAGCGTCGGGACACCGGCCCTCCGCACCATGGGGACGATTGCCGGCAATCTTTGTCAACGACCGCGGTGCTGGTACCTCCGGAGCGGGTTCGCCTGCCACAAGAATGGAGGGGACAGCTGCCCGGCGGCATCGGGGGAAAACCAGTACCACGCGATCCTCGGCGGCGGTCCGTGTTATATCGTACACCCCTCCGACCCCGCGGTCGCGCTGACGGCTCTCGAGGCCGCGGTGGAGATTCGCGGACCGTCAGGCGTTAGGCGCGTCGCGATCGCGGACTTCTACGTGCTGCCGAGTGAGCGGCTGGACCACGAGACGGTCCTGGGCGCCGGGGAATACGTGAGCGCTGTCGAGATCCCCGGCCGCTCGGCTGGTGGGGTACAGTGGTACGAGAAGGTGATGCAGCGGGCGGCGTGGGATTTCGCCCTGGTATCGTTGGCGGCCCTGAGACGGGAGGACGGCGCGGTTCGGCTAGTGTTAGGTGGGGTTGCGCCGAAGCCGTGGCGGGTCGCGGAATCCGTGGAGGAGGACGTCGCCGTCGGCGGACTGTCCGAGGATGACGTTGCGACGCTGGCGGAGCGCGCCATGTATGATGCGAGGCCGCTGGCGAAGAACGGGTACAAGGTTGCGATGGCGGCGGCGGTGTTGCGGCGGGGGATGGCGCGCGTCGGAGGTTCGTGATGGCGTGTAGCGCTTCCAGTCGCCTTGTATCGATCTGACAAACCCGCGCCACGGGCGCGACGAGGGGAAATAGTGGAATGGCGTAAGCTGTGGGCGGTCATTCAGCGCGAGTACATCGAGCGAGTGCGCACGCGTTGGTTCGTCCTCGCGACGATCTTCGGGCCGATCGTGTTCGGCACGCTCATGTACCTGCCGGCCTATCTCGCGACCAGAAACGTCTCGTCGCCTGACGTCGCTCGTATCCGCATCCTGGACGCCACCGGGACGGATCTCGGCCACCGCATCGCCGTCGCGCTGAATGGGGGGCTGTTCGGCGACACGTCCCGCACGCGCGTCGAAGCGATCGACACGGCACAGATCGTGAGAGCCGAGTCTCTGGCAACCCGCGCCGTCATCGCAGGCGCGATCAGAGGATTTCTCATCCTCGAACCGGGCGTGTTTCTCGGGAAAACGGTTCATTACGCCGGGGCGAACGCCACGTCGCTGTCGGACATGCAGCGCATCGAGAATACGGTGCGTCGCGAAGTCCTGGCGCAGCAGATGCGATCGTTAGGCATCTCGGCGGCCGATGCGGAGCGCCTCAAGCGCGCGTCCGTCGACCTGAGGGCGGAGCGCATCACGGCCCAGGGGCGTGCGGGATCGGGGCAGATCAGCGTGCTGATCGCGATCTCGGTCGCCCTGCTGCTCTACGTCACGATTTTCATTTACGGACAGAATGTGCTGCGCGGCGTCATCGAGGAGAAACAGACGCGCGTCGCCGAGGTCGTCGTGTCGAGCGTCCGACCAACGACATTGCTCGCGGGCAAAGTACTCGGGGTGGGAGCGGTGGGGCTCACGCAGATGCTGATCTGGGGCGCCGCGTCCGTTCTCATGGCGAAGTACCGCGTCATGCTGCTTCAGCAATTCGGTGCGCCGGCGGTCCCCATCCAGTTTCCGGCAATCAGCTGGGAACAGGGATTTCTGCTGTTGCTCTTCTTCGTGCTCGGCTACACGTTCTACGCCGCGCTGTTCGCGGCGATCGGCGCGACGGTGAGCACCGAGCAGGAAGCGCAACAGGCGCAGATGCCGGTCGTGCTTCTGCTGGTCATCAGCATCATGTTCCTGCAGCCGGTCCTGAACAACCCCGAAGGGTTGCTCGCGCTCAACCTTGGGTGGCTTCCCTTCTCCTCGCCGATCGTGATGCCGCTTCGCATGAGTGCGGTGAATCTTCCGCCGTGGCAGATCGGGTTGTCGCTGTTCTCGCTCGCCGCTGGATGCTATATCGCCGTGTACATCGCGGCTCGCGTCTACCGCACCGGGCTGCTCATGTACGGGAAACGACCGACTCTGCGGGAAGTCGCTCGCTGGATCCGCGAGGCGAAATAGCGAGGCGCCCCAGCCACTGTCTCACGGATCCTTCGTTAGGCCGCCGGAGCACGAGCGCCAGGGCCGGGTAGTACGCGAACGCGAGCACCCAGATCGCCGCGTTCGCGCTGGGATGCGAGCCGGGCGTATGCGTCTTCAGCCACAGCAACCCACCGATGTGGCTCAGGATGGCGAGCACCATGCCCTCGACGCGCGTGCGCGCTACGAGCATGAGCGGCAGCTGGTCGGCGAACATCGGGAGCTGCGGCACCACCGCCATCGCCAGTACGAGGCGAGCGTCCTCGCGACGCCACCGGACTAGCGCCGCGATCAGCGCGACGCCCGCGAGCGTGAACAGCGGCGGCGGATGGCCCTGCATGGTCCGCAGGTTTGCGATCCACTTCATGGGCCAGTGGACATCGAACGCGAGGGACGCGATGAGAACCGCGGCCCCTCCGTAGACCGCCGCACGAGTGGGACGAGCGAGAGCCAGGGCGACTCCGATATTCGGCTTGCAGACCGCGAGGAACCCCAGTCCCGGCAGGAGCACCGCGGCCATGATCAGCGGTGCCCACTGACCGAGCGACGCGGCCATGACGTAGGGAAAGCTCAGGAACAGCGTGAGCCGAGCATATCCATCGCGAGACAGCGCGAACGCGAGGAGCCCTGACGAAACGGCGAAGAACAATGCGCCCGCGACGGGTAACGCAAACGGCGCGAACGGGACGATGGCGAGAACGCTGGGGAACGGATAGAAGAATCGATCGTTGACGAAATACGGCGCGACACTTGGCGTTACCGCATACGGGTCGAGCCCGTGAAGAAACGCGCGCGCCGCGTACCAGAACGCGAGAAAGTCAGGGTAGAAGTCGCGCCGGATCATGAATCCGAACGCCAACAAGCCGCCCCACGCGGCGGCAATCAGCGCGACGAGGAGCCTCGCGCGTATGCTCACGCGGCGGCAAGCGGCGCGCGACCGCGAAATCGCTGCGGGAGCACCGAAGTCGCCCGCTCCAGCCACTGCGGGATGATGCCCTCGTTAGGCCGCCGGAGCACCATGACGAGCGCGGGGAGATACATCGTGACGACAACAGCGATGCCGTTGATCCAGTAGAACCGGCTTTGGTCGATCCCACGGGCGAGCGCGTACACACCGAGCGCGATGTCGCTGCCTACGACCAGAGCGTACGTCTGATAACGCGTTCGTGGGATCAGGAACAGCGGAAGCGCCTCATACACGAACGGCGATTGCGGAACCACACCGAGCACTGCCAGCAATCGAGCCTCCGGTCGCCGCCATCGAAGGAGGGCGAGCAACGTGAGAAACCCGATCGGCGTGCGAAGTGGAGAGAAGTGGTAAGGAGAATTCGGCAGTTGAGCGAGCCATTCGCGCGGCCACGACGGCATCACAACGAGGCTCGCAACCGCGAACAACAGCATCACAACGGCGGCACGCCACGACAGTGAGGTACCGAGCATCGCGAGGCCGACGTTTGGTTTCGCCGCGCCGAGAAACGCGAGCCATGGGAGGAAAAGCGCCGCGGTGAGCAGCAGCGACCACTGGCCCATGACCGCCGCGTGCGCGAAGCTGGCGCTCAGAAACAGCGGGAGCCGTGCGTACGAGCTCCGGGTAACAGCGAACGCGAGTATCGCCGTTGAAAGCGCGGAGAAGAGCGAGAGCGCGACGTCTGGCCGCAGGAGCGCAAACGGCACCGCGACGAGCACCGCCGGCATCGGATGGTAGAGGTGGAACGCCGGACCGATGATTCGAGGGACTGCCTCGTACGGGCTCTGGCCGTCGAGAAGCGCCCGGGCACCGACCCACCACCAGTGAAAGTCAGGAACGCCAAACCCCGGACGGTGCGGGCCGATCCACGAGATTGCCGCGGCGAACATCCCCAACGCGCAGGCAATCGCGATCCGCGCAACCAGCATCGGAGAAGTCCCCGCACCTTCACCGGCGTCCGTGACAACTTCCGATGCGTCGCGGGCGTTCATCTCACCGCTGTGGGAAGAACGGGGCGCCGGTTCCGCCGCGACTCGTGGGCGCGGTTGGGGTGAAGATGCGCTGCATGACAGGCAGGTCGACGGACAGCAATACGAGAATCACGAGCGACGCCGTCACGACGGCGGCCATGAGGCCCGGCTCGCGATACAGCCGCTCCGGATTCTGCGCCGCGCTGTTCTCCTTCATCGCGACGGAGAGGTACACCGCCATGACCAGTGCGATCGCCGGG
>Ga0207674_10000632_pt1 | contig 45854 bp, 46 predicted proteins | sample KBSCornC72_FD_184303 | JGI IMG/M metagenome (GOLD analysis project Ga0207674, IMG submission 184303) | Corn rhizosphere microbial communities from Kellogg Biological Station, Michigan, USA - KBS Corn C7-2 (SPAdes) (version 2) | ecosystem: Host-associated > Plants > Roots > Rhizosphere > Soil ... | reverse complement strand
GACCGCGACGCCCTGATCCTCGAGACCCTGCTCGGCTTCAAGCGCGCCGGGGCGACCGGGGTGCTCACCTATCACGCGCTCGACGCAGCGCGCCTGATCGCCGGATGATCGACCAGCTGCGGGCGGAGATCGAGGTGCTGCGCGCGCGGACGCGTCCGCTCGAACCGGATTCCGACGAGCGGCGCGCGCTCGGGGGACAGGCGCTCAACCATGCGCTCGCCTTCCTCGACCGAGTCGAGGACGCGCCGAGCCTGCGCCCGGCGTCGGACGTCTTCACCGAGCGGCTCGACCCGGAATTCACGGACTCGGGGAGGGCGCCCGGATCGGTGCTCGATTACCTCGGCGCCTGCATCGAGGGGCCGGGGATCGCGACCACTTCGCCGCGCTTCATGGGCTATATCCCCGGCGGCGGCCTGTTTCACTCGGCGCTCGGCGACATGCTCGCCGCCGCTTCCAATAAATATTCGGGGTTCGCGCCAGCCGCGCCGGGCGCGGTGCGGATCGAAAATGCCTGCACCCAGTGGCTTGCCCAGGTCATCGGCTATCCGGCGACGGCGGCCGGGACGCTGACGTCGGGCGGGAGCATGGCCAACCTCACGGCCATCGTCGCCGCTCGTGAAGCCGCCGACGGCGAGGGCGGCGGCGCCGTCTATCTCACCCGCTTCGCCCATCATTGCGTCGATAAGGCGCTGCACATCGCCGGCCGCGGCCGTTCGCCGCGGCGGGTGATCGCGACCGACGACGCCTATCGCATGTCGGCCGACGCGCTCAGCCAAGCGCTCGAGGCGGATCGCCGCAACGGCATCCGGCCATGGCTCGTCGTCGTCTCCGCCGGCACGGTCGACACCGGGGCGATCGACCCGCTGCCGGAGATCGCCGCGCTGTGCCGCCGCTACGGCGCCTGGCTCCATGTCGACGGGGCCTATGGCGGCCTGTTCGCGCTGTGCGACGAGGGGCGCGACAAGCTTCGCGGCATCGAGCTGTCGGACAGCGTCGCGCTCGACCCGCACAAGACGCTGTTTCTGCCTTATGGCACCGGCGCCGTAGTGGTCCGCAACGGACAGCAGCTGTTCGATGCCTTCAGCGCCAGCGCTGATTACATTCAGCCGTTCACCGAAACCGAGGTCGGGCCGTCGCCGGCCGACCTGTCGCCCGAGCTGACGCGGCACTTTCGGGCCTTGCGCTTGTGGCTGCCCCTGCAGATGGCAGGCGTCGCCGCGTTCCGCGCCGCCCAGGCGGAGAAACTCGCGCTCGCCCGCTATTTCCATGCCCGGTTGGCCGAGCTCGACGGCTGGGATCCGGGACCATCGCCGGACCTGTCGGTCGTCGCCTTCCGCTACGTGCCGAAGGGCGGTGACGTCGACGAATTCAACGAGCGGCTGATCCGCCACGTCCAGCAGGAGGGCAGGGTGATGCTGAGCGGCACCCGGATCGACGGCAGCTACCGGCTGCGCTGCGCTATCCTCTGTTTCCGCACCCACCTCGAACATGTCGACGAGGCGATCGCCGCGGTCGTTCGCGGCGCGGCGGCGATCGGTGGCTGAGGTCGCCGCCGAGACCGAGCGGCTGATCCTCCGCACCTGGGAGCTGGCCGATCGCTCCGAATATGCGCGCCACGTCAACACGCCCGAGGTCGGGCGCCACGTCGGCGGGGTCCAGAGCGAGGAGGAGCTCAGTGCGGCGTTCGAGCGGCTCGAGGGCTATCACCGCGACACCGGCCACACCTTCTGGGCGGTCGAGCGCAAGGGCGACGGCGTGCTGCTCGGTTTCTGCGGGCTGAAGCTCGCCAACGTCCCGGGCACGCCGGTTCACGGCGAGGTCGAGATCGGCTGGCGCCTGCGCGCGGACGCCTGGGGTCAGGGCTATGCCAAAGAGGCGGCGCAGGCGTCGCTCGACTGGGCCTGGGCCAACCTCGATTGCGACCGCGTAGTGTCGTTCACGATTCCGGCGAATGAGGCGAGCTGGGGGCTGATGGAGCGGCTCGGGATGACGCGCCGGCCGGACCTCGATTTCGCCCATCCGCACTTCGCGCCCGACCATCCGCTTAGTCAGCATATCACCTACGCGATCGAACGGCCGCGCGTTAACCCATAGGACATCGGGCCGCGCTAGCGTGCGCGGCGGGGAGGGACGATGGTCACGATCGCCGACGAGGTGGAACAGGTCGCGCGATCTTCGCGAACGCGGTTCGTCGCAACGATCTTCGTCGGATCGTTCCTGCTGTTCCTGGTCCAGCCGATGATCGCCCGGATGGCGCTGCCCCGGCTCGGCGGCGCGCCGAGCGTGTGGAACTCGGCGATGCTGGTCTACCAGGCGCTGCTCCTCGCCGGTTATGCTTATGCGCATTGGCTCGGCCGGTTCCGCCCGCCCCGACAGGCGATGATCCACGTCGCCGCACTCGTCCTGGCCGGCCTGACCCTGCCGATCGGCCTGATGTCCGGCAACCCGCCGCCCGACGCCAACCCGTTCCTGTGGGTGCCGTGGCTGCTCCTGCTCTCGATCGGGCCGCTGTTCTTCGTCGTCTCCGCCCAGGCGCCCTTGCTCCAGCGCTGGTTCGCGCTGACCAAGAGCGGCGATCCCTATCCGCTTTACGCCGCCTCGAACCTCGGCAGCTTCGGCGGGCTGATCACTTATCCGTTGCTGGTCGAGCCGCTGCTCCCGGTCGGCCAGCAGCGCTGGCTGTGGAGCCTCGGTTACGGCCTGCTCCTGCTGCTGGTCGGCTGGTGCGCGGTGGGCTTGCCGAAGTCCGCCGGCCGGCATCATCAAGAGGCCGAAGCCGGGCCGGCGCCGGGCGCACGGCAAATCGCCCGGTGGATCCTGCTTGCGGCGGTGCCCTCGGGCCTGATCCTCTCGACGACGCTCAGCATCACCACGGACATCATCGCCATGCCGCTGCTGTGGGTGCTCCCGCTCGGCGTCTATCTGCTGAGCTTCACCCTTGCCTTCGCGGCGAAGCGGGGTCCGGCGGACTTCGTCATCCGCATCGCGCCGCTCGTCCTGCTGCTCGCCTGCTTCGCCATCTTCCTGAACCAGAGTTGGCTTGCCCTCGTGTTCTGCGGCGTCTCGATCCTCAACGTGTTCACCGCCTCGGTCGCGCTGCACAGCCGGCTGTTCGAAACCCGTCCGCCCGCGCAGCATCTGACCTTCTTCTACCTCATGATGTCGGTCGGCGGGGCGCTCGGCGGACTGTTCTGCGCGCTGGTCGCGCCGCTGATCTTCGACTGGACCTATGAACATCTCCTGCTGCTCGCCGCGGCGGCGTGGCTGATGCGCACCCGCAGCCCGTTCGACCGGCTGGTCAGCCTGTGGGACGGCAGCGCGCTGGCGCGGCGCCTCACCGCCGGCGGAGCGATGCTGGTCGTGATCCTGTCGCTGGTCGGCACCGGCTTCTTCGACATCCCCTATTCCAGCGAAGCCAACCGGGTCGCGGGGCTGGTCATTCTCACCATCGCGATCGTCGCGATCGGCAATCGGGCCCTGTTCGCCTGCGCGGTGGCGGCGCTGTTGATGGCGGCCGGCGGCTGGCAACGCCTCGAGTATAGCTCGACCCCGGGCAAGATGACCCGCAGCTTCTTCGGCATCTACTCGATCCGGCAGGGCCCGAACAATTCGCGGCTGCTGGTCCACGGGACGACCGTGCACGGCGTCCAGAATCTCGGCTCGCCCGAGCGCGAGCGGATGGCGACGACCTATTATGTGCCGTCGTCGGGCGTCGGCCTGGCGATGGCGGCGCGCGAGCAGCTGTTCGGGGCCGGGGCGCGGATCGGCCTTGTCGGGCTCGGGACCGGGACTTTGGCCTGCTACGCCCGTCCCGGCGAGCAGTGGACCATCTATGAGATCGATCCCGCGGTGGTGGGCATCGCCCGCGATCCGAAGCGCTTCACCTTCCTCTCGCGCTGCAATCCCGGCGCCCCGATCAAGATCGGCGACGCGCGACTGCTGATCGAGGGGGAGCGGCCGGCGACCGCCGACCTGCTGGTCGTCGACGCTTTCTCATCGGACGCGGTGCCGATGCATCTGCTGACCCGCGAGGCGTTCGCCGACTACCGCCGGCTGCTGTCGCCGAGCGGCCTGCTGCTGGTCCATATCTCGAACCGCTACCTCGACCTGATGCCGGTCGTCGCGGCCGCCGCGGCCGACGGCAATTGGCAAGCGCGGCTGCGCTCCTACCGTCCCGATCGCGCGCACATGCGCCTCAACGAATATGGCTCGGACTGGATCGCGCTGTCGCAATCGCCGACGACGATGGACCAGCTGGTGCGAGGCGGGGGCGGCAAGTGGGAGGCGCTCCCGGCGCGGCCCGGTTTCAGGCCGTGGACCGACGATCATGCGAGCGTCCTGTCGCTGATCAAGCTGAAATAAGCGGGCGCGCCTAGCGGTCGAGCCGGCGGCGGATCGCCGCGATCGTCTCGGCCTGGCGGGCGTCGATCGCCCCGACCGTCGCGCCGGCGTCGCGGATCGCGGCAAGGTCGTTGGGCGCCAGCCCGCCCTGCAACTGCAACCGGGTCGCGCCGAGGGCATCGATGTCGCCGAGCGCGCGCACCGTCGGTTCGCGCGCGGCGATCGCCGCCGACAGCGACTCCTGCGCCCCCACCCAGCTCTCGCTTTGCCGCTCCCCGGCCACCGCGGCGAGCCGTTCGGCTGCGGCCACGGCCGGCTGGAACGCGTCGTCGCCGACATGCGCCTGGGTGATGAGGGCGGCGAGCCTGGCGGCCAGCGCCGGGTCGACCGGCCGGTCGTTCATCGGTCGGACCACCGCCACGCGCGGATCGATCGCCTCCCCGGCGCGCGGCAGCAGCGACGGCGGCGCATTGCCGGAGGCGCAACCGGCGAGCAGCAGCGAAGGCAGAAGGATGTGCGCGCGCATCGCGCGAACCTGTACGGGCGGTCAGACAAGCTGACAATTGAGAAGGAATGGCGCGCCCGAAAGGATTCGAACCTCTGACCCCCAGATTCGTAGTCTGGTGCTCTATCCAGCTGAGCTACGGGCGCGTGCCGGGAAACGGCAGGGGCGCGACATAGGGGGAGGATCGGGCCGGCGCAACCCCGTGCGGCGCGGACGGTGACGCGGCCGCCGAAACGGCTATGAAGCAGATCGTGGCGACCGGACAGGACCCCCAGCTGCTGCGGCGCCTGTTGCGCGCCAAGGATCGGATGGACGCCGCCAGCCATGAGGAATGGCCGGTGCCGCGGCTGGCCAAGGTGAGCGGGGTGTCCGAGGCGCATTTCGCGCGCTCGTTCAGGGACGCGTTCGGGGTCCCGCCCCACCGCTATCTGCTGACCCGCCGGATCGAGCGGGCCAAGGCGCTGCTCCGCGACACCGACTGGGCCATCATCGACATCGCCTTCCAGACCGGGTGGAACAGCCTCGGCACCTTCGGCCGGGTGTTTCGCGACATCACCGGCGAAAGCCCGAGCGCGCTGCGCTCGCGCGAGCAGGCCGCGCACCACGCGCTCGAGCAGGTGCCGCACTGCTACGTCAGCGCTGCCCACCGCCCCGACCTCAAAATCGCAGTTTCGGAGAAGCGGCGGCGGGAATCGGCGGATAATGGGACCGAAGACGAAACGGAGGTCCCATGAGCCAGGGTGTTCAAGTTGCCGGTCTCTACGTCCGCGACCAGGACGAAGCGCTGTCATTCTATGTCGAGAAACTGGGGTTCACGGTCCACACCGACGCCCGCAACGGCGATTACCGCTGGCTGACGGTGCAGCATCCCGACCAGCCGGGCTTCCAGCTCGGGCTGTTCCGGCCGCAGGCGCCGCTGGTCGACGATGCGACGGCGGCGAATCTGGTCGAGGCGGTCGCCAAGGGCGCGATGCCGCCGCTGGTGCTGGCGGTCGACGATTGCCAGGCGGCCTATGACCGATATCGCAGCCGCGGAGTCGAGTTCACGCAGGAGCCGATCGCCCGCTACGGCAGCGTCGATGCGAGCTTCCGCGATCCCTCCGGCAACGGCTGGAAACTCATCCAGGCACGCTGACCGTGTGCCACATACCCGCATTCCTCATTCTCGATGGAGGCATCGTTGAACTGGAACAAGCTCATTCGCCAAACTCATCGCTGGCTGGCAATCGCCTTCACGCTAACCGTGATCACAGACTTCCTCGCGCTGGCGATGGGCACGCCGCCGCAGTGGATTTTCTACCTGCCGCTGCCGCCGCTGTTCCTGCTGATGTTCAGCGGCCTCTATATGTTCTTCCTGCCGTACGTGGCGAGGCGCCGGGCAGGAGTCGCATCATGACCGCCAGCGAAGAGATCGACGCCAAACTGGCCAAGCTGGGCGACTGGCGCGGCGCGACCCTCGCCCGGATGCGCCGGCTGATCCGTGAAGCGGACCCGCAGGTCGTCGAGGAACTGAAGTGGCGCAAGCCGTCGAACCCATCGGGCGTGCCGACCTGGTCGCACGCCGGGATCCTGTGCACGGGCGAGCTGTACAGGGACAAGGTCAAGCTGACCTTCGCGCGCGGTGCCGCACTCGCCGACCCCGCGGGCCTGTTCAACGCCGGGTTCGGCGGCGGCACCCGCCGCGCGATCGACATCGCCGAGGGCGAAGAGGTCGATGCGGCGGCGTTCAAGGCGCTGATCGGCGAGGCCGTGGCCGTCAACCTCGCGCACAAATGATTGCGAAGCTAGGCGGGATGGCGGGACTTGCGAAGCGCTTTTGCGCTTTGTTCGGAGTCAGGCGCTAAGCGCGGCGGGGCCGTCGCTGGTGCAGGCCGTGACGGCGGTGCAGGCCGTGGCGCGTTCGGCGAAGTCGTGAGCCAATTTGGCGTGCCAGGCTCGGGCGGTTTCGGTCACTGCGCGCTGGGCGGCCATCCGTTCCTCGACGGCCCTGCGAGAATAATAGCGCGCGTTCGACTCCATGACCCCGGTCCCCAGTCGCAGCCTGGTCCACAAGGCTGCTGCCAAGGACACCTTGGCCCGCAAAGGGTTTATCATTGGTTACTATCCACAGCCCCAGTCACAGGCTGTCCCACCGCGGCACAGATCATGCCGCAATGGTGACATGAAGCGGGCTTAAGCAGATCATCGATGAAACTGAACGACTCATCGCTCGTTGAGACGTGAAATGGTTTCGAAGGAAGGCACCATGCTGAGTTCGATCGAGAGCCGCCGCCGGCCGTTCAACCCGAATGCCCGCGGCTATCATGCGGTCTATCATGACGGCGAGGTCAACCATTGCCCCGGCTGCGGCCGGACGCATTGGATCATCGGCCGGATGTCGGCCGAGTGCGCCTTCTGCTCGACCGCGCTGCCGCTGAAGGAGGCGATGACGCACGGTCCCGCCGCTGCTCCGACGTTCTGGCGCTCGCGCCCCGACTTCGGCGATCTCCAGGCCGCCTAGGGTTAATTCTCCAGTTTCGCCAGCGCCTTAACGGGTGTATATCGGCGCCATGAACAGGGTCATCTTCGCCGTCGGCTTGCTCGCCGCGTCGCCTGCCGTGGCGGGCGCGTCCAACTTCACCTTGGTCAACGGGACTGGCGGCGGACTCGCCGAGCTGTCGATCCGCCGGGCCGGGACCAACGACTGGAAGCCGCTCGCCCAGGGCGCGGGCGGTGCGGTTCAGTTCAGCGATCCCGATTGCGCGTTCGACATCAAGGCGACGGTCGGCGGTTCGCCGGTCACCTGGACCGGGATCAATCTGTGCGGCGCGAAAAGCGTGATTCTGAAGCGCGACGCAGCGGCTGGCGCCTGGGTCGATTACGACCAGTAGCCGAGCCGCGCCGGAGCTCGCTCGGGTAGGGCCCCGCGACGATCATCGCCGGCTTCGGGGTCACCGAGTCGAGCAGCTTGGCCCCGGCGATGAACACCACCCCGGTGCAGGCCAGCGCGAGCAGGACTCCGCCCCAGCCGGGATAGGTGTCGAGATAGTGACGGCCGCGCTCGACCGCTCCGACGGCAATGGCATAAATGACCAGCCACGCCTCGAAGCGCGTCTTGATGACGAACAGGCGGCCCACCTTCCGCAGCATAGCTAAGCCTCTCAATCCTTAACGCGGGAACGGCTCGACGCCTGTTTTGAGCCATTTGCGCCCTAAGAAACAAGGTTAACGTCGCGGCAGGGAGGGGGCAAACGTCCCGTTTCGGGATTCACGCGAGTTCGGTGAGGCCGAGCGCTTCAAGCAGGGCTGCGCGGGCGGCCTCGATGTTGCGGATCAGCGCCGGCGACTGCAGGTCGGCGTTGGCGATTTCGACCGGCCAGTGCCGCCGGACGACGTCGGCGATCAGGTCGAGCCTGGAGTCGTCGACCAGGAAGCGCGGATCGACCGTCGCCGGGTCGGCGACGACGCGCAGCCGCAGGCAGGCCGGGCCGCCGCCATTGGCCATCGACTGGCGCACGTCGACGATCTCGACCCGGCGGATCGGCCCGTTGCCGGCGAGGTGCCGCTCGATCCAGCGCCACACGGCCGGCGTCTCGCGGCACTCGGTTGGGGCGATCAGCGTGGTGTGCCCGCCCGGCGGAGTGACCAGCTGGGCATTGAACAGATAGGAGCCGACCGCGTCGGCGAGCGGCACGTCGGCGTCGCTCACTTCGACATATTCGAACCCGGGGACCAGCCGCGCGCAGGCGGCGATCAGCGACTCCTTGTCGGCGAACGCTTTCTCGTGGGCGAACAGCACGTGGGCGTTGGCGACCGCGACGACGTCGTTGTGGAAGGCGCCGGCCGCGATCGCGTCCTCCGACTGCTGGGCAAAGATCGTCCGCCCGGGGTCGAGGCGATGCAGTCGGGCGATCGCGTTCGACGCTTCGACATGCTGGCGCGCCGGGAACGGCCCGCCCGACACGCCGTAAACGAACACTTCGACCCCCGGCTGGTCGTGCGCCGGCGCGAGCCGCATGTGGTTGGCAGCGCCTTCGTCGCCGAACGCCGGCGGGATCGGCCCGTGCACCTCGAACGCGGCCGCCGCGAACATCAGCCGCAGCTGCGCCAGGGTCGCCGGCCATTCGTGGCTGCGGTGAGCCATGCTCTTCAGATTGGCGACGGTCAGGTGGCACTTGCCGTCGCCGGCGTCGGGCGCGGGCGAGACGGTCGCCGCATTCGCCGCCCACATCGCCGAGGCTGACAGGGCATTCGCCGCGAGCGCCGCGTCGGCCTCGTCGATCCCCGTCCCGAGCTCGGCCAGCCACGCCCGGTCCGGCCGCGGATGCGGAACGAAAATCCCCTGCGCGAGCCCGAGCGCGAGGTTGGCGCGCATCTTGTCGATGCCCTGCAGCGCTGCGGCGCGCGGCTGCGACACGTCGCCGGCATTGCGCTGCGAGGCGAGGTTGCCGAGGCTCAAGCCCGCGTAATTGTGGCTCGGCCCGATGATCCCGTCGAAATTGATCTCCCGCAGCATCACTTGGCGACGGCGAGGACGTCGTCGCCGATCTTCACCCCCAGCATCCGCGCCGCCTCGGAGTCGATGGCGATCCCCTTCTTGGGTATCCGCCGCACCGACGCGCAGCAGGCGCGGAAGGTCTTGAGCCGGCCGGCGGCGACGATCATCCTGGTCTTGCCGCCGTCGTCGATCTCGCACACCGTTTCCGCCGCCGAGTCGCGCACGGTGCGGATGTTGTCGATCTGAGCGGTGACCGTCGGGCCGCCGTCGAAGATGTCGACGTAGCGATCGAAGGTGAAGCCCTCAGCCTCGAGCATCCGCAGCGCCGCCCGGCCGCTCGGATGCGGCTGGCCGATCACGGCCTTGGCGCTTTCGGCGAGCAGCGCGACGTAGATCGGGGTCTTGGGCATCAGGTCGGCGATGAACTTGGTGCCGTGGGTCGCATTGAATTCGTCGGCTTCGGGGAAGGTCATGCCGAAGAAGCGTCCGGCGAGCCCGTCCCAGAAGGGCGCATGACCGGCTTCGTCCATCACTCCGCGAAGCTCGGCCAGCACCCGGTCGCCGAAGCGCGCGCGATGGAGCCTGATGAACAGGTAGCGGCTGCGCGCCAGCAGCGCGCCGAGCCCGCCGGCGCGTGCCGACGGGTGGAGGAACAGGCCGCCCACCTCCGAGCAGCCTTCGAGGTCGGTGGTCAGCGTCAGAGTCTGGTTGCGGAACGTCTTGCCGAGCTCCGGGCTGGTCTGGGTGAGGGTGCTCAAATGGTAGGAATAGAAGGGCTGGACGACCCCCACCTGGCCGAAGATCTGGCACGTACCCTTGATCGCTCCCGTCTTTGGGTCCTCGAGCACGAACACGTAGAGGTCGGCCGCCTGCTCATCAGCCTTGCGTCCGAACGACGCGTCGGACCGCGCGAGCTTCTGGACCAGGGTGGCGCGGTCGGCCGGCAGATTGGTGAAGCCGCCGCCGGTCAGCTTGGCCATCTTGTAGATCGCCGCGAAATCCTCGCTGCGGGCCGGACGGATCAAATAGTTCATGCGGCCTCCCCGGCGAGGCGCATGATGGTGAGGGCGGACAGCGCCGCGCGCTCCTGCAAACTGTCGGTGATCAGATATTCCTCCATGCTGTGGATCTTGCCGCCGCGCACGCCCATCGTGTCGACCACGGGCACGCCGCAGGCGGCGATATTGTTGCCGTCGCACACCCCGCCGGTCGGCTGCCAGGCGATGCGCTGGCCGAGGTCGGCGCCGGCTCGCTTGACTAGCTCGAACAAGGCTTCGGCGTCCGGGGTCAGCGGCTTGGGCGCGCGGCCGAATCCGCCGTGCACCTCGATCCGGACGTCGCGCTCGGCGGCGATGGCGGTGACCGCGGTGTCGATCAGGTCGCGCGCCCGCTCTTCGTCGTCCGGCGTGCGCGGACGGAGATTGACGCGCAGGATGGCGAGGTCGGGGACGACGTTGCTTGGGCTCCCGCCGTCGATCCGCGAGGGGTTGACGCTCAAGCCCGGATATTTGCCGGCGGCAAGATGGAGGGCGAGGTCGGCCGCGGCGAGGAGGGCGTTGCGCCCGTCCTCAGGGTTGCGCCCGGCGTGGGCCGACCGGCCGTGGACGACGATCGCGAAATTGCCGCTGCCCGGCCTGGCCCCGGCAAGCGTCCCGTCGGGAAGCGCCGCCGGCTCGTAGGTCAAAGCAGCGCGCTTGCCCTGCGCCGCGCGGGCCAGCAGCGCAGCCGAGGCGGGCGAGCCGACCTCCTCGTCGCTGTTTATCACCACCTCATAGCCGAGGCGTCCGGCGAGCGGGCTGCGCTCGACGGCCTGCAGCGCCGCGAGCATCACGGCGAGGCCGCCCTTCATGTCGGCGACCCCGGGCCCGTTGAGGACGCCGTGCTCGAGCCAGCGAGTCTGCTGGAACTCGTGGTCGACCCCGAACACCGTATCCATATGGCCGGTGAGCAGCAGTCGCACCGGCGCGTCCGGCCGGACCGTCAGGTGGAGGTGCCGGCCGTGCTCGATCGCGTTGGTGTGGCCGGCGGTATCGACCGCTTCGACCGGGGCGGGATCCTCGAACCGGACCTCGCCGGGCAGCGCCGCGAAGGCGTTGGCAAGCAGCCCCGCGACTTCCCGGAGGCCGGCAAGATTGCGCGAGCCGCTGTTGACCGCCGACCATTGCAGCACCTGCGCGAGCATCGGTGCGCCGTCGATGCGGTCGATCGCGTCACGTTCGATAGGCGACAATTCCCCCATGCCGCGGCTCCTAGCGAGGCCGCAGCGGGGATGCCACCCCGGCCGGACGGGCTAAGGCGCCGCGATCTCGGGCAGGCGGCCGACGGCGTCGGCGAGCCGGGCGAGGCGGCGCTCGACCGCGTCGCCGATCAGCGCCTCCTCGCCGCGTGCGACGTTCAGGCGGAGGATCCCGTCGCTCGTCTCGAGGCTGGTCTTCTTCAGCACCGAGGCGACGCCGCCCGACAGCCGCTGGCCAAGGCGCATGGCGAGGCCCCAGCTGTGCGCACGCTCGATCAGCTCGTTCTTGACCAGCCCGGCGAGTCGCGGGTCGGGCAAGCGGTCGCGGCCGAAATTCGACGACAAAGCCTGGGCCATGATCACCCGGCCGGCCGGATTGACCGCGACCCAATTGCCGTGGAGCGCCATCTCGATGCCGCGGTCGGCGCGGAAGCCCGGATTGGCCTGCCAAGCGACATCGGCAAGCAGGCAGGAGGCGCGGCGCAGCCGCCGCATCTCCGGCGGGTCGTCGAACAACGGGTCGATCCACTGGTCGAGCAGGTCGCCGTGCTGGCCGAAACGGTGCTCGCCGCCGCCGGAATCGCGCGCCTCCTCGAGCAGCGGGTCGATCCGGCGTACCTTGGCCTTGAGCTTCGAATAAAGGATGCCTTCGCGGATTCCGTAGGTCGAGACGATCAGCTGTGAGGGTTCCAGCTCCTCGACCAGCAACTCGAGCATCATCGCCGCGAGCGGCGAGGTCGCCAGGCGCGGCGGGGCGGCCGCGCCGGCGAGCCGCGGATCGAGCGCCTTGACCAGTTTGCGCAGCTCGCGCGCCCGGCCCGGCTTCATCCGGTACTGGTGGGTGATCGGCAGCGGGAAATCGGTCGCGAACATGTCGATCCGGGCCAGCGCGCGCCACGATCCGCCGACCATATAGAAGGGCCGCCCGGCGCCGACCTCGCGCAGCCCCGATTGCTTGAGCGCGGCTTTGAGCTGCTTGCGCGCCGCCCGCTCGCCGTCGGGCGAGCCGTCGAGCCGCAACACGCCCAGCGGAAGCGAGATTCCAGCCGAGCTCCGGCCGCCCCCGACATCGACCAGCTCGAGGCTGCCGCCGCCGAGGTCGCCGACGATCCCGTCGGCTTCGGGAATCCCCGACAGCACGCCCTCGCCGGCGAGGTATGCCTCTTCCTCCGCGCTCAGCACCTCGCAGTCGTACCCGATCGCATCGACCTCGCGCACGAAGTCGGCGCCGTCGTCAGCATCGCGGATCGCGGCGGTCGCGACGACGTAGGTCGTCTTCACCTTCATATGATCGATCAGCAGGCGGAAGCGGCTGAGCGCGGCCAGCGCCTTTTCTCGCGCGCGCTCCGACAACGCACCCGTTTCATCGAGCTTCGAGCCGAGGCCGGCGAGGACCTTCTCATTGAAGATCGGCGTGGGGATCCGCGGCGGCCCGGCATAGACGACGAGCCGGACCGAGTTCGACCCGATGTCGATGATCGCTACCGGTTCAGCTGTCGCCAAATCACGCCCTAAATCCAGACCCCTGTTCAGCGGCCGCGGTGAAAACGCAGCTTCGGAACCTTGCGGCCCTTCTTTAGTGCCTGCCCGCGACCCGACAAGCTCGGGTTGGACATGAAGTAGCTGTGGAGGTTGAACTCGTGCCCGCCCTTGGGCTCGAGCCTCGTGTAGGTGCCGTCGGAATTCAGCCGCCAACTCTGCTCATTGTCGATGAGGTTGGCGACCATCACCTGGTCAAGCAGCTGGGCGTGCACCGTGCCGTTCTCGATCGGCAGCATATATTCGATCCGCCGGTCGAAGTTGCGCGGCATCCAGTCGGCCGAGCTGATGTAGACCTTGGCTTCGGCGTGCGGCAGCTCATGGCCGTTGGCGAAGGCCCACAGCCGGGCATGTTCGAGGAAGCGGCCGACGATCGACTTGACGTAGATGTGCTCGGACAGGCCGGCGACTCCCGGCCGAAGGCAACAAATCCCGCGGATCACGAGATCGATCGAAACCCCAGCGGCGCTGGCCTCATACAGCTTGTCGATGATCAGCGGGTCGACCAGCGAGTTCATCTTGGCCCAGATCCCCGACGGCTTGCCGGCGCGCGCATTGGCGATCTCGGTGTCGATCAGCTTCAGCAGCTCAGGCCGCAGCTGGGCCGGCGAGATGACCAGCAGCTTGAGGTTCCGCGGCTCGAGGTAGCCGGTGATGTAGTTGAACAGCTTGGCGGCATCGCGCCCGGTCTTGGGGTCGGCCGTGAAGTAGCTAAGGTCGGTGTAGATGCGCGCGGTCACCGGGTGATAATTGCCGGTGCCGAAGTGGCAGTAGGTGCGATAGCCCTTCTCCTCGCGGCGGACGACCATCGACACCTTGGCGTGGGTTTTCCATTCGATGAAGCCGTAGACGACCTGGACTCCGGCGCGCTCGAGCGCACTGGCCCAGGCGAGATTCTGCTCTTCGTCGAACCGCGCCTTCAGCTCGATCACCGCGGTCACTGATTTCCCGCTCTCGGCGGCGTCGATCAGCGCCTTGATGATCGCCGACTGCCGGCCGGCGCGGTAGAGCGTCTGCTTGATCGCCACCACGTCGGGATCGGCCGCGGCCTGCTCGATGAACGCGACCACCACCTCGAAGCTTTCGTACGGGTGATGGACGAGGATGTCCTTTTCCCTGATCGCGGCGAAGCAGTCGCCGCCATGCTCGCGGATTCGCTCCGGAAAGCGCGGGTTGAAGGCCACGAACTTCAAGTCCGGGCGGTCCTCGTCGACCAGTTGCGACAGGTCGGTCATGCCGAGGAAGCCGCGGGTTTCCGAAGTGATCGCGCTGGCGGCGTCGAGCCCGTCGAGCACCACCTCGACCAAAGATTCCGACATGCCGGGCGCGAGCTCGAGCCGGACCACCCGACCGCGCCGCCGCCGCTTAATCGCAGTCCGGAAATAGCGGACCAGATCCTCGGCCTCTTCCTCGACCTCGATGTCGCTGTCGCGGATGATCCGGAACGCGCCGCCCTTCAGCACCTCATATTTAGGGAACAGATAATCGCTCTTGCGGCGGATCAGCGTCTCGAGCGCGATGTAGCGGCTGCCGGGCCCCGGAATCCGGATGAAGCGCGGCACGCTCGGCGGCGCCATGATCAGCTCGCGGACGCTGACCTTGCCCTTCTTGAGCTCGAAGATCAGGCTCAAGCCCTTGTTGGGGATGAACGGGAAGGGGTGCGCGGGATCGATCGCCTGCGGCGTCAGCACCGGGAAGATCTGCTCGCGGAAATGCTGGTCGAGCCACGCCTCGGCCGCCTCGTCCAGCGGCTCGTCGCCGACGACCGGCATCCCGGCCTCGGCGAGCAACGTCTGGAGCCCGCCCCACACATCGTGCTGGCTGGTGACCAGCCGGTCGGCTTCGGCGGTGATGGTCGTCAGCTGCTGGTTGACGGTCAGCCCGTCGGGCGAAAGCTCCTCGACACCCATCGCCTGGTGCGCCTTGAGGCCGGCCACCCGGACCATGAAGAATTCGTCGAGATTGTTGGCGGAGATCGACAGGAAGCGCAGCCGCTCGAGCAGCGGATGGTTGGAGTTGCAGGCTTCCTCGAGCACGCGGCGGTTGAACGCCAGCCAGGACAATTCACGGTTGAAGAAGCGCGGCTCGGGTGCCGCGGGCGCGTCGGCCGGGCCCGACTCGGTCTCGGGAACGATCTCCGTGTCCACGGTCTCGGCCAGGGCCTCGGCCTCGGACGCAGCGCTGGCTTCGGATTCAACGGTCATTTGCTCTCCGCGGAGCGCGTGGATGCGGGCAGTTGCGGCCACATGTAGCCAAACTGAAACAGAGGCATATTACAAAGATGTGACGATTAAGGGTATGTGGGTGGCCGTTCAGCGGATTTGATCAGGGGGAGCCCGTGGCCAAGGACAAAAAAGAGAAAAAGGACAAGGGTGCCAAGAAGGGCAAAAAGGGCAGGGCGAAGAGCAGCGGCGTGCTCCGCGCCAAATCCGCCAAGACCGCGACCCAGAAGATCAAGGACTGGTCGACCAACCCGATGGTCTCCCATGTCGTCGCGGCGTCGCTGGTCGCGGCGGCCGCCGCGCTAAAGGATTCGCGCAAGGCCCAGCGGCTCGCTGCCGAGGCGGGCGACGAGATCGAAAAGCTCAGCAAGAAGGGCGCCGAGCGGGGCAATGCATTGTGGCAGATGGCGCTCGAGATCGGACGCAGGAGCCTTGAGGAGCTCGCCGATGGCCGAAAGAGCGGGCGCAAGCCCGCGGTATCCCGCAACGCGACAGCGCGAAAGAAGGGCGCCCGTTGACAGACGCGCATCGCCCCGACCATCTACCCGCACCCCAACATAGGTAGCGCTCATATGACTCCGAGTCGGCCAGCCGCTCTGATCGTTGAAGACCAGCCGTTCGTCGGCATGGTCGCGTCCGACATCCTGCGCGAATCCGGGTTCGACACCTTCCATGCCTTCGACGCCGAGGGGGCTGCCCAGCTTCTCGATGAGCATCCCGAAATCGAGGTGATGCTGGCCGAGGCCAACCTGTCGGGCGAGGTAAACGGCCTCGAATTGTGCCGCCGCGTCGCAGTCCAGCGGCCCGACGTCCAGCTGGTAGTCACCGCGGCCGGAGCCGAGCCGACCGACGTGCCGACCGGCGCGCGCGTCCTCCACAAGCCCTATGCCAGCGGCGAACTGAGGACCGTGGTCGCCGCCAGGTCGCTGCTCGCCGACGCTTGAGCGCGGCCCGGCGCCTCCGATCGCGACAGCGCGCGAGCGCGTTCCTCTTCCTTTTGGCCGTGCTGGGCTCGGCCGCGCCGGCACAGGTCGCTGAGCCGCCCGCCGTTTCCAAGCATATCGCGAAGATCCTTGCGCGCGCCGACGGCAGGTCGCCGGAAACGGCCTACAAGGTTTCCTCGGTTCGGGACGAATATCAGATCCTGCAGGCGCTGGGCCTGGCGCCCGGATCGCAATCGCTCGTTTTTCGGAAGAAGCCGTACGACATGCTCGAAGCGACGGACCCGAAGACCGGGGCAAAGCGCGAAGTCTGGTTCGACATCAGCGCCTTCTTTTCCACATTCTGACCACCCGGGGGCTTACTCGACAGCGTAGTCGTCGCCGTAGAATTTCGCGGTGCTGCGGGTGTGAAAGGCGATCGCCTTGACCGGCTCGTATTTGGGCTCGCCGAGGCCGGGCAGCACCTCGAGCAGCTCATCCTCCCACAGATAGACCGCCATCGGGAACGACACGCGCGGTTGGCCGAGGTGGGAGCCGTCGGCCGGCTTGCCGACGCGATGCGTGGTCGACGGCAGCCGGTCGTTGGTGATGCGCTGCATATAGTCGCCGGTATTGATGATGATCGACCCGGGCGGAGCGTTCATCCGCACCCATTTGCCCGAGCGGTGGTTCCACACCTGCAGCCCCTCGGTCCGCGGCGCGGGAAGCAGGGTGAACAGGTCGACGTCCTCGTGGCCGAGCAGCCGCCCGGCCCCCGAGCGCTCCTGTTCTGGCGAAAGCGGCGGGTAATAATTGAGGCGCAGACCGAAATTGGTCCGGGTCAGCTTGCGATCGTAGAGGTGCGGGTCGAGGCCTAGGCCCATGAACATCGCCTGGGCGATCGGCTTGAACAGCGGCTCGTGGGCGAGGACGAGGCGGCGGAACCGCGGCTCATATTGGGCGGCCGGCCAATAGTCCTCGGCCCGAAATGGCGCATCTCGAGTCTGGGGGATATCGAACGCGCGCCGGCACCACACCCAGCCCTCGACCAGGTCGGGATGGATGTCGCTCGTCTTCTCGATCGGGAAATAGCCCTGGTTGACCGAGCCGTGGCGCTGCGCGCGGAACCGCATCCTCTCGGCCATCGGGGTCGATTCGAACAGGTCAATCACGCCGTCATGCATCGCGTCGTACAGCGTCGGGTCGACGCCGTGGCCCGTCAGCACTGCAAAGCCGATCTCGCCGAGCGCGCCGGCGAACTCCTCGGCGAAGCGGGCCTGCTCCGCCTCGTCGCCGCGCAGGAAGCGCGCGAAGTCGAGCGTCGCGATTTGATAGGCGTCGTCGAACTCGTCGGCCGGACTCTCGGCCAGGCGATAGGTATGCGCCTTTGCGACCTGGTCGTACTTCTTGAATTCCTGGTTCAGGGCTTCGATGCCGCTCATGGTACGGGTCTAGCCCTTGCAGCCGGCGCTTAACAGCGGCGTCTCGGTCAAATCATCCGGTTGCGCGGTCATTTCGAGACGGGCAGGAACGCCGTAACGCGATGAGCATGCTGAAATCCCCAACCGAACGCCTCTATCTCGAGGATCTGCATGTCGGGCAGCGCTTCGCCAGCGCCCCGCACCGCATTGACGCCGAACAAATCAAGCGGTTCGCGGCCGAGTTCGACCCGCAGCATTTCCACCTTGACGAAGAGGCCGCGAAGGGCTCGCTGTTCGGCGGGCTCGCCGCGAGCGGCTGGCACACCGCGGCGCTGACCATGCGCATGCTGGTCGAGAGCATGCCGCTCGCCGACGGGCTGGTCGGGGCGGAGCTTCAGCTCGCTTGGCCCAAGCCGACCCGGCCGGGCATGACGCTCCAGGTGTTCAGCGAGATCGTCGACATCACGCCGTCGCGCTCCAAGCCCGACATGGCGATCGTCACCGCGCGCAACGAAACCCGCGACCAGGACGGCGAGGTGCTGCAGGTGTTTTCGGTCAAGATGCCGGTGTTCAAGCGGGTGCGGACTACCGCCGCGGCTTGATGAACTTCAGCGCATATTGGTCGGTGTGGCCCTGGATCGACTTGTCGAAGATCGACTTGGTGTGGTCGTCGCCCGGGCGGCGCAGGAAATTCCCCTCCGCGACCAGCTTGAAGCCGACGGATGTCACCTCCCTCACCACCACATCGCGGTTGATGCGGTGCATCTTGGCGATCTGCTCGTCGGTCATGCCCGCCGGGCCCTGGTGGTCGAGGATGAAATAGGTGCCGCCGGGCTTCAGCGCTTTAAAGACGGCGCGGTCGAACGCGACGGTGTCGACCTTGCCGTATTCGGCGATCTTCAGATCGTGGTAATTCTGCGTGACCCAGGCGAGGTCGAGCGGCTTGGGGAACTTCACGGTGCCGAACGGCTGGGCATCCATGGAGACGTTCGTGCATTTCGGGCATTCTTTAAACAGATCCTGGTTGGCCTTGACCGCGCCCTTCCAGCCCTGGTTCTCCAGCCCGTATACGTGCCCCTTGGGGCCGACCACGCCGCTAATCATGCGCGTGAAATAGCCGCCGCCAGGATAGAATTCGCCGACAATCATGCCCGGCTTCACGCCGGAGAAAGCGAGCGTCTCGGTCGGCTTGCGCAGCGGGTCGGCGGCCCGGCCTTCGGCCGGCCGCGCCGGATCGGCGACCGCGGCGGCGATGACGTTCGCGAGTTTGGGTGCGGCGGCGAGCGGCGCGGCGAGTGCGGCCACGAGAAAAAGAGGAGCGAGATAGCGCATAGTGCTGCCCTTCGGACGTGACGAACGAAGTCGGGCTAAGCGCGCCAGCGCGAACCGCCAATGCCGTTTCGACCGGCGACGGGCCTGCAACTGCCGAACGCGTCAGTACTGCCCGAACCGGCCCTTGACGCTGTCGAGCAGCTTGGCGCTGTCGTAACCGATGCCGTCCTTGAATACGGTCTCGACCTGCTCGATGTCGGCGATGTTCGCCGCGGGATTGCCGCGGATCACGACCAGGTCGGCGTTCTTGCCCGGAGCGATTGAGCCGATGCGGTCGGCGAGGCCGAGATAGGTTGCGCCGTTGAGCGTCGCGATGCGGATCGCCTCGACCGGCGTGAAGCCGGCCTCGACCAGCAGCTCGATCTCGCGTTGGTCGCCGAAGCCGGGGATCACCCCGCCATTGCCGGTCGGGTCCGGACCGGCGATCAGGAGTCCGCCCGCGGCGACGAACTGCCACTCGAGGCCAAGATCATTCCTGTACCCCTCGGCGGCTTGCTGGCCGCGTGAAGTCCCGGCCCGGCCGGCGGTCAGGTTCCGGAGATAGAGGTAGGATTCCTTCGCCTGCGGCGTCAGCACGTCCATCTGGCGCGCCTGAAGCGGCGCGTGAAGCGGCACGCTCTGCTCGAACACCGGCAGGGTCGAGGTGACCGCCACCTTCCGCTTCACGAGGAGCGCGATCAGCGCATTCGCGTCGGGACTGCCCGGCTTCATCGCCAGCACAGTCGGATTGCCGGCCGTATCGGGGCATTTGTCGGGCTGCTTGCCGGGATCGAGCTGGGTATTGACGAAGAAGCCGTGCTCGAGATTGTCGATCCCGAGCTCGGCCGCCTCCGGATAGGTGACCGAGCATAAATGGCCGGTGACCTTGAGATGGCGGCGGTGGGCCTCGTCGATCGCCGCTTTGAGCGCAGCGCGCGAGATGTTCATATAGGCCTTGAAGCTGTTGACGCCCTGGTCGGCCCAGTAAGCGACCGTCTTGCGCGCATCGTCGGGCGACGTGATCGGGTGATTCTGGATGAAGAAGGCGCCCGGTCCCTCGAGATAGGGGCCGGTCACGTCGAGGTGCGGCCCGACCAGCTTTCCGGCGTCGATTTCACGTTTCAGGGCGAGGTCGGTGTAGGGCTCGACGCTGCCGGTCGTCCGCATCGTCGTCACCCCGTTGGCGAGATACAGCCGCGGCGCGCTGAAGCTCATTTGCGGAACGATAATCGGCTGGTCGAAGTGGCCCGAAGGGTCAATGTTCGGCCGCTGCAGATAGAACAGGTGATTGTGCATGCCGACGAGGCCGGGAATCACGCTCGCGCCGCTGAGGTCGATCGTCTGATAGCCCGCGGGCACCGCCGCCGACGCCGGCTGAACGGCGGCGATCTTCGCCCCGTCGACCAGGACCGTCTGGTCCTCGGCCGGCGCGGCGCCGGTGCCGTCGATCACCCGGACGTGGGTCAGCGCGATCCGGCCGCCCGGCACCTTCACATATTGCCGGAGCTCGGACGCGAGCGGCGCGGGCGGTGCGAGGACCGGCGCCGCCGCGGCCCCCGTCGCCGTAAGGACGGCCGCCGCCGCCGCGAATAGCCTGAATCTCATCCCCGCCTCCTTGCTGCGCCCTGATAGGCGTCCCCTTGCAATCGGGAAACTGGACTCCCAACTGTATTATTGTTATAACACACTAGCAAGGAGCCAGGACGATGCTCGAAAACCCAGTCGCCAAGCGCACCGCGATCGCCGCCGCCATCGGCGCCGTCGTCGCCATCCCGCTGCCGTTCATCGGCCCGATCCTCGGCGCCCTGGTCGGCGGCGGCATCGGCTATTTCACCGCGCCTCAGAGATAGTCCGCAAACTCGCGCAGCAGCTGGCGGTACAGCTCGCGCTTGAACGGGACGATCAGCTCGGGCAGCTCGGCCGGCACGATCCATTTCCAGTCGCGGAACTCGGGATGTTTGGTCGCGATGTTGACGTCGGCGTCGCTGCCGCGGAAGCGGGCCAGGAACCAGTCCTGGTCCTGGCCGACATATTTGCCCCCCCATAATTTGCCGCGCAGCGCCTTCGGCAAATCGTATTTCAACCGTTCCGCAGCGCCGCTCACCGGCTCGACCAGGTGCGGCGGAATCCCGGTCTCCTCCTCGAGCTCGCGGAGCGCGGTCGCCCACGGCTCCTCCCCCTTGTCGATGCCGCCCTGCGGCATCTGCCACGCCTCGTCGGTATTATCGATCCGCGCCCCGACAAACACTTTGCCGTCGCGGTTGAGGAGCATCACGCCGACCCCGCGGCGGTAACCGTTTTCACCCGTTGCCATGAGTCGTCATTGCGAGGAGCGGAGCGACGAAGCAATCCAGTAGCGCCGATGGATTGCTTCGCTGCGCTCGCAATGACTGGCAACCGCGGTCGTAGAGGCCTAAAGGTGGCGATCCAAAACTCGCGCGTTTGTGAAGGACTCGTCCGTGGCGACAGCCACCCATCTCCTGACTGAAAAAGAGGCCGGGGCGCATCCGCCCGTCGAGGCCGTGGTCGTCCGCTTCGCTGGCGACAGCGGCGACGGCATGCAGCTTACGGGTGGGCAATTCACCCTGAGCACCGCGCTCGCCGGCAACGATCTTGCGACTTTCCCGGATTTCCCGGCGGAAATCCGAGCCCCGCAGGGCACGACCTTCGGCGTCTCCGCCTTCCAGATCAATTTCGGCTCGGCCGCGATCGAGACTGCCGGCGACCAGCCCGATGTGCTGATCGCGATGAACCCCGCGGCCCTGAAGGTGAACGCCGGCGAGGTCCGCGAAGGCGGGCTGCTGATCGTCGATGAAGGCGAGTTCTCCGCCCGCAACCTCGCCAAGGCGGGCTACGAGCAGAGCCCGCTCGAGGACGGCAGCCTCGCCAAGTGGCAGGTCGTCCATTTCAACATTTCGCAGCTGACGCTCGATGCCGTGAAGCCGTTCGGCCTCGGCAACAAGGAGGCGCTGCGCTGCAAGAACATGTGGACGCTCGGCCTCGCGCTGTGGATGTTCGACCGCGACCGCCAGCCGATCGTCGACTGGCTCAAAGCCAAGTTCGCCAAGGCGCCCGAGCTCGCCGAAGCCAACATCGCCGCGCTCAATGCCGGCCACGCTTACGGCGAGACGGTCGAAATGGGCGCACCGTTCAAGCAGCACCATATCGCGCCGGCGCCGGCCGAGCCGGGGCTGTATCGCACCGTGACCGGCGCCGAGGCGCTGGCGCTGGGCCTCGTCGCGGGCTGCCAGCTGGCGGGCGTCAACATGTTCTTCGGTTCCTACCCGATCACCCCGGCGAGCCCGCTGTTGCACCATCTCGCGCGGCTGAAGGAGTTCGGGATCACCACCTTCCAGGCCGAGGACGAGATTGCGGCGATCTGCGCGGCGATCGGCGCCAGCTACGCGGGCCAGCTCGGAATTACCTCATCGTCGGGGCCAGGGATCGCGCTCAAGACCGAGGCGATCGGGCTGGCGGTGATGACCGAGTTGCCGCTGATCGTCGTCAACTCGCAGCGGGGCGGGCCGTCGACCGGCCTGCCGACCAAGACCGAGCAGTCCGACCTCTACCAGGCGGTCTACGGTCGCAACGCCGATTCGCCGGTGCCGGTGATCGCCGCGCGCTCGCCGGCCGACGCGTTCGAGTGCGCGATCGAGGCGTGCCGCATCGCGACCCGCTACATGACTCCCGTCATCCTGTTGACCGACGGCTACATCGCCAACGCTGCCGAGCCGTGGCGCGTGCCCGACATGAGCGGCTATGCGCCGTTCCCGGTGAGCTTTTTCGAGAGCGCGCCGGCGGAAGGCGAAGGCGTCCTGCCTTATGCGCGCAACGCCGAGCTCGCGCGGCCGTGGATCAAGCCCGGCACGCCAGGCCTCGAGCACCGCATCGGCGGCATCGAGAAGGCGCCGGGAACCGGCAACATCGACTATCGCCCCGAGGTCCACCAGGAGATGAGCGACACCCGCGCGGCCAAGGTGCTCGGAGTGGTCAACTCGATCCCCGACCAGGAGGTGTGCATCGGCCGCGAGGGGGCGGAGCTGGGGGTGGTCGGCTGGGGCTCGACCTTCGGTCCGATCCACCAGGCGGTGCGCCGCGCGATCGCGGCCGGCAAGGACGTCGCCCACGTCCACGTCCGCCACATCTGGCCGCCGCCGAAGAACCTCGGACCGCTGCTCAAGGGGTTCAAGAAGATCATCGTGCCCGAGATGAACATGGGCCAGTACAAGACGCTGCTGCGCGACCAGTATCTGGTCGACGCCCAGCCGCTGACCAAGGTCTCGGGCCACCCGTTCCGCATCGCCGAGATCGAAGCGGCGATCGATCGAGCGCTGTCATGAAGCAAATCAACATCTGGCCGATGGTGATTTTGCTGGTCGTCGTGCTGGCGCTGGTCGTTTGGCTTGGAGGCATTGGCCGATGAACGAGATTTCCCCGATTCCCGCGACCACCGCCAAGGACTGGGCGAGCGACCAGGAGGTGCGCTGGTGCCCGGGCTGCGGCGACTATGCGGTGCTGAAGGCGGTTCAGCGCACGATGCCGGACCTCGGCGTCGCGCGCGAGAAGACGGTGTTCATCAGCGGCATCGGCTGCTCGAGCCGCTTCCCTTATTACATGGCGAGCTACGGCTTCCACACGATCCACGGCCGCGCGCCGGCCTTCGCGACCGGGGTGAAGCTCGCCAATCCCGAGCTCGACGTGTGGATCATCACCGGCGACGGCGACGCTCTGTCGATCGGCGGCAACCACACGATGCACGTGCTGCGCCGCAACCTCGACTGCCAGATCCTGCTGTTCAACAATGAGATCTACGGCCTCACCAAGGGCCAATATTCGCCGACCAGCCGGGTCGGCACGCGCTCACCCTCGACGCCGTTCGGCTCGGTCGACCGGCCGGTGACTCCGTGCATGTTCGCATTGGGCTCGGGTGCGCGGTTCATCGCGCGCGGGATCGACGTCCACAAGGCGCTGCCCGACGTGCTCAAGGCCGCCCACGCGCATCGCGGCGCGAGCTTCGTCGAAATCTACCAGAATTGCGTGGTCTACAACGACGACGTGTTCGCCAGCTTCACCAGCCGCGAGATCGCGGCGGACAAGCAGCTGTGGCTCCAGCCCGGCGAGAAGATGCTGTTCGCCGGCGGCGCCAAGGGCCTCGCGCTCGACATGGAGCGCCACGCGCTGAAGGTCGTCGACGGCGACGATCCGGCGGTGCTGGTCCACGAGCCGAAGAACAAGGGTGTCGCGGCGATGCTGATCGAAATGCCCGACAGCTTCCCGGTCGCGCTGGGCGTCATCTACGAAGATCCGGCGCCGACCTTCGAGACCGCGGTGATCGAGCAGAACCAAGCCGCCGCCTCGGGCAAGAGCGCCGACCTCCAGGCGCTCGTCGCCAAGGGCCAGACCTGGCAGGTCGAGAAAGAGCCGCGCGCGGAGTAGTGCTCTCGATAGTAGCGTCATTGCGAGGAGCCGAAAGCGACGCGGCAATCCAGACTGGATTGCTTCGCTACGCTCGCAATGACGGAGTCGAGCGATAGACAATCTCACCCACTCGCTGGTCGGAGCCTTGCTCGGGCGCATGGGGCTGAAGCGGCTGACGCCCTACGCCATGCCGGCGCTGATCGTCGCCGCCAACCTGCCGGACATCGACAGCTTCATCGCGCGGCCGCTGGGAATCGAGCCGATCGCGGAGCATCGCGGCTTCACCCACGGGCTCGGCGGCATGGTCACCATGCCCTTTTTAGCAGCTGCAATATTTTTGCTATGGCAAAAGTTCAGGCCAAGCAAAGAAGGCCCGATCCGGCCCGGCGGGCTACTGATTTGCTGCTTTCTTGCGACTCTCAGCCATCCTTTGCTCGACTTCATCACCTCCTACGGAACCCGGCTGCTCGAGCCCTTCTCGCACCGCTGGTTCTATGGCGACGCGATCTTCATCGTCGATCCGTGGATCTGGATCATGCTTATCCTCGGGCTGGAAATGTCTTGGCGGGCCGAGCGGCTGGGCAAGAACTGGACCAGACCGGCGGCCTGGGCTTTCGCGGCGATGCTCGGTTACATCGCGCTCAACTTCGCGATCTCCGCGCGCGCCGTGGCCGCGACGCGCCCGCTGGTCGAGCGTGTCGCCAAGCCGCAGACGATTGAAGCCGGCGAAGTTCCGCTGACGTTCTGGAAGCGCAAGATGATCTGGCGCGGCGATGGGCTTGGCGGCACTGGCACTTACAACCCGCTCGACGGGCTCAACCGCGCTTGGCTCGACCCGAAGATCGTGCCGCTCAACCTCGACGACCCGCGCCTTGCCGCGGCGGCGAAGCGCGATGCCCACGTCCGCGCTTTCCTGTTCTGGTCGCGCATGCCGATGGTCTACATGGAGAACGGCCGCGCCTATCTGACCGACCAGCGCTTTTTCGAATCCGGCCGCGCGTCGAGCTCCCACTTCCTCATCCCGCTCGACAATCGCTGGCCCAGTCCATAACTCCGGCGGCATGAGCACGCGCGGAGAGCATCTGGTTCGCGCGGATCGGCGCTTTGCGACCGGCGGCGGGGTCTTGGCGAGGCTCGCCGCGCCGGCTTTTTCCCGGGTCCTCGACCAGATCGACCGCAGGCTTGCGAGCGGCGGGCTCGACGTCACCGTTCCGGGTGGCGCGCGCCGCCGCCTCGGCTTCCGGGCGACCGGCGCGAGCGCCGCGGTGCGTCTGCACAGCTGGATGGCGCTGGTCCGGCTGGCCACGTCGGGATCGGTCGGCTGGTACAAGGCGTGGGCGCAGGGCGAATGGTCGAGCCCCGAACCGGTCGCCATCTTCGAATTGTTCGCGGCCAACGCCGAGCCGCTCGGCGAGGTCGCCCGCGCCAAGGGCCCGTTCCGGCTGGTCAATGCGCTCGCCCATCGCCGCCGCGACAATGCGCCGCGCAGGGCGCGGGAGAACATCGCCGCCCATTACGACCTCGGCAACGATTTCTACGCGGCATGGCTCGACGAGACGATGACCTACTCGTCGGCCCGCTTTGCCTCGCCCGGCGACAGCCTCGAACGCGCCCAGCTCAACAAGGTCCGCATTTTGCTCGACCGCCTGGCGCTGCAGCCCGGCGAGCGCCTGCTCGAGATCGGCTGCGGCTGGGGCACGCTGGCGATTGAGGCCGCGAAGCGCGGCGCGAGCGTCGTCGGCCTGACGCTGTCGAACGAACAGAAAGACTGGGCCGAACGGAAGATCACGGCCGCCGGCCTGTCGGACAGGATCGAAATCCGCCTCCAGGATTATCGCGACACCAACGAACGCTTCGACGCCGTCGCCTCGGTCGAGATGGCCGAGGCGGTGGGCGAGCGCTGGTGGCCGGCCTATCTCGACTGCATCGCCCGCAACCTGCGGCCCGGGGGGCGCGCGGCGCTGCAATATATCTCGATCCGCCCCGAGCTGTTCGACCGCTACGGGCGCAGTGCGGACTTCATCCAGGCGTACATCTTCCCCGGCGGAATGCTGATCGATGAGCCCCGCTTCGAAGCGCTGGCGCTCGACTCCGGCCTGTCATGGGAGGGTCGCGACGCGTTTCGGCTCGATTATGCCGAGACCCTGAAGCGCTGGCGCGACCGCTACGAGCAGGCGATTGCGCGCGGCGCGCTCGGCGATTTCGCCGAGTCCTTCCACCAGCTGTGGCGTTATTATCTCATGTATTGCGAAGGCGGGTTCCGCGGCGGCGCGATCGACGTCGCGCAGGTGACGCTGACGAAGCGCTAGCTGTTAATGCGGCAGTTGCTCGACCTGCGCCTGCGCTTTCGCCTTCGCGGCCTCGCTCAGCCAGCTGATCTGCAGCACCTTAAGGGTCGACGCCGACGTCGCCGTGGCGACATAGCCGTCTCTGGCGTTCAACCATTGCGCCGTCCGGGGCCGGTTGCGCGCAACGCTGCCGGTCATGCGCGCCTCGAGCATATCGCCCGCAGCTCGCATCTCCCCCGAATCCGATGCCAGCCCGCAGACTTTCGAGCTCCCGTCGGAACCGTTGTAATCGAGCATGTACAGATAGGAATTGCCCGCTGCGCTCAGCTGCCAAACTTTGCCCGACGCCGGCCGTCCGAGGCTCTCACGAAGGCCTTCGGGCAGCTGATCGTAGCTGATCGGCCTAACCTCGCCCGCGCGAAGTCTCGCCTGCCCATCCAGGCATGTCGCCTGAAACACACCGGAGAGGTTCGAGGCATCTACGTCGGCGGCTCCGACACCGGAAGCTGCACCGGCCAGGACCGCAGCAAGAAACGGCAACATCGCTATGCTCCCCATCAAATCAACCGACCCCAACCCACATCCCGCGACGGCAATCAGCGGCCAGACGGTTCCGTTCGGTTACGTTGAGCCTCCTCAATGGCTTCGCGGTCGCGCCGGCGCTGCTCCACCCACTGCGCCGCAGTCATGCAGGTCTTGCGCGTATTGAGCCGGGAACCGGTTTCCTGGATCTTCTCGCAAATGATCCGGTTGGGATCCTGGTCTTTCGCCTCCGGCGCCGGCGCATTACCCGTCGGTGACGCCAATGCCGGCACTGCTACGGACAACAGCGCCCCGCTTGCGATCCCGACCAACAGTGTCTTCGCGCTAATCATAACTGAACTCCCCGTGCTCGCTTTGGCGGCGATTTCTGCAGCTTTATCAGTGCCGAAGCAAGCAAATGTTTAAGCCTCCACCCGGATTTTCCCGCCCGTCGGTGCCTCAGCGCCTAGCCGCTCCAGGATCGCTTCAGCCACTACCTCCGGCGGCTTGACGGTTTCCGGCTCCTCGCCGGGGAAGGCGAGAGCGCGCATCCGGGTTCGAGTCGCTCCCGGATCGACGATGTGGACGCGTAGCTTGCCGGTATGCTCGGTCTCGTCGGCGTAAGCGCCGAGCAGGATCTCGAGCGCGGCCTTGGACGAGCCGTAGGCGCCCCAAAAGGCCCGCGGCTCGCTGCCGACCGACGAGGTCAGCGCGACCACTTCCGCCCGCTCGGCCTTGCGCAGCAGGGGATCGAACGCCGCCAGCAGCGCCTGGTTGGCAAGCAGATTCAGGGTCAGCAGCCGCGAATATTCCTTGGGATCGATGTCCTGCACCGGCGTCAGCGAGCCAAGCATCGCCGCGTTGAGGATCAGGATGTCGAGCGCGGGCCAGCGTTCGGCAACCGCGGCTCCGAGCCTGGCGATCGATTCGCCGTCGGCGAGGTCGAGCGGAGCGATGGTCGCGCTTCCGCCGGCCGCATGGATCCGGTCCTCGACATCCTCGAGCGCGGCGGCGGTTCGGGCGACGAGGATCACGTGCGCGCCGGCGGCGCCGAGCGCCTCGGCGGTCGCGGCGCCGATCCCGCGGCTGGCGCCGGTCACCAGAGCGACCTTGCCGGAATGGGGTTTTTCGTCGGTCATGGCGGCGCCCTAGCCGGTCTCCGAACGACCTTCACCCGCAAAAAGGCGGCGGTTGCTCGAAATGCCGTTTCCCGCGCGCCGCCGTTGCGGAAACGCGGCCCGCAGGAGGGCAGCCATGGACTGGAAGACCGCGAGCCGGATCGCCTTCGGCCTGACGCTCGTCGGAATCGGCGTGATCGGGCTCGTCAGCGGGACCTTTGCGCCCAACTGGAACCCGGTCCCCGAGGCCGCGCCCGCGCGCGCACTGCTCGCCTGGCTCACCACGTTGGTGGCGCTGGGCTGCGGCGCCGGCCTGCTGGTCAGGCGCACGGCGGCGTGGGCCGCGCTGGTGCTGACGATCTTCCTGATCCTGTGGACCGCCGCCTTCAAATTCCCGTACATCGTCCGCGGCCCGCTGGTGGAGGGCTCGTACCAAAGCAACGGTGAGAATTGGGTGCTGATCGCCGCCGCCTGGGTGCTCTATGCCGAGCTGGCCGGCACTCGAAGATTCCTGTCGAGCGACCTCGGCCGGCGCATCGCCTGGCTGCTCTACGGCCTCGCCCTCATCGCCTTCGGCCTGTCGCACGTCTTCTACCTCGAGCTGACCGCCCCGCTCGTCCCGGCGTGGCTCCCGAGGCCGGTGTTCTGGGCTTATGCGACCGGCGCCATCTACACCATCTGCGGGCTGGCCATCGCCACCGGGCTCGCGCCGCGGCTCGGCGCGCTCGGCGCCACGGCGAATATCACCTTGATCACATTGCTGGTGTGGGGACCGATGGTCGCGGCCGGCGGCCTGACTGCGACGCATTGGCAGGAAACCGTCGTCTCCTGTGCGCTGATGACCGCCTCGTGGGTGCTGGCTAGCGGCTCGCCACCAGCGACAGGCTGGCTCCGCCGTCCTTCTCGTCGCGATCGGTGAGGCTGGTCGGATAATCGCCGGTGAAGCAGGCGTCGCAGCGCTGCGGCGCAGCCGCGTCGCGCTCCTGGCCGAGCGCCCGATACAGGCCTTCGATCGAGACGAACGCGAGACTGTCGGCGTTGATATAATCGCGCATCTGATCGACGCTCATCTGCGCCGCGAGCAGCTTGGCGCGCTCGGGCGTGTCGACCCCGTAGAAGCAGCTGTGCCGCGTCGGCGGCGAGGCAATGCGCATGTGCACTTCGCGCGCACCGGCGTCGCGCATCATCTGCACCAGCTTCACCGAGGTGGTGCCGCGGACGATCGAATCGTCGACCAGCACGATGCTCTTGCCGTCGATCAGCGCCGAATTGGCGTTGTGCTTGAGCTTCACGCCCTGGAGGCGGACGTCCTGGCTCGGCTGGATGAAGGTCCGGCCGACATAGTGCGAGCGGATGATCCCGAGCTCGAACGGGATGCCCGACGCCTGGGCGAAGCCGAGCGCTGCCGGGACGCCGCTGTCCGGCACCGGAACGACATAGTCCGCCTCGACCGGGGCCTCGCGCGACAGCTCGGCGCCGATCGCCTTGCGCACCTCGTAAACCGACACGCCCTCGGCGATGCTGTCCGGCCGCGAGAAATAGACATGCTCGAAGATGCACGGCCTTGCTTCGGCCTGCTCGAACGGGCGGAAGGAGCGGACCCCGCGGTCGTTGACCACCACCAGCTCGCCCGGCTCGACGTCGCGGATGAAGGTCGCGCCGATGACGTCGAGCGCGACGGTTTCGCTGGCGAAGATTGTCGCCTCGCCGAGCTTGCCCATCACCAGCGGCCGGATGCCGAGCGGGTCGCGGCAGGCGATCAGCCCGTCCTCGGTCAGGACCAGCAGCGAATACGCGCCTTCGACCTGCTTCAGCGCGTCGACCAGGCGGTCGAGGTTGTTCGCGTTGTGCGAGGTCGCGACGAGGTGGATGATGACCTCGGTGTCGCTGGTCGACTGGAAGATCGAGCCGCGACGGTTGAGCGTCCGCCGCAGCTTCAGGGCGTTCGAGAGGTTGCCGTTATGGGCGACCGCGAAGCCGCCCTCGGCGAGGTCGGCATAAAGCGGCTGGATATTGCGCAGGCCCGATTCGCCGGTGGTCGAATAGCGGACATGGCCGATCGCCGAGCGGCCGGCGAGCCTGCGGACGATGTCGTCGCGGTCGAAATTGCCGGCGACGTGGCCCATCGCCCGGTGGGAATGGAAATGCTGCCCGTCGAAGCTGGTGATGCCCGCCGCTTCCTGGCCGCGATGCTGGAGTGCGTGCAGGCCGAGCGCGACGAAGCTCGAGGCATGGTCGGCGCCCCAAATGCCGAAAATGCCGCACTCTTCGTGCAACTTATCGTCGTCGAACGGATGGGTCGTCAGCATGTCCCGGCTCCAGGCTGGCGTCTCGGAATCGTCATATAGGTGGAGGCGCCGGCTTTGTCGCCCCCACCCTGAATAAGATGTGAAGTTTTAACGACTTACGTCGTTAGGCTTTGAAAAGGCTCGGATACTGTCGTTTCAGCGCGGCGACCTTCGGCTGGTCGTTGAACACGATATAGGGCTCCCACGGGTGCTTGCGCGCATAATCCTGGTGGTAGGCCTCGGCGGGATAGAAGCCGCCGCTCTCGATCTTGGTCGCGATCGGCTTCTTGAACACGTGCCCGGCGGTGAGCTTGTTGATGAAGCTTCGCGCCTGGGCGGCCTGGCTGCCGTTCTGCGGGAAGATCGCGCTGCGGTAGCTCGGGCCGACGTCGGGACCCTGGCGGTTGATCTGGGTCGGGTCGTGCGCGACGGCGAAATAGACCTGCAGCAGCTGGGCGTAGCTGACCTGCGCCGGATCGTAGGTGATGCGCACCGCCTCGGCATGGCCGGTGCCTTCGGAGCTGACCCTGTCGTAGCTCGCGTCGGCAGCTGCGCCGCCGGCGAAGCCCGAAACGACGTCCGTCACTCCCTTCACATGCTCGAACACGCTTTCCATGCCCCAGAAGCAGCCGCCGGCGAGTACGGCGGTTTCGGTGCGCGGCGCGGTGTGGGCGGGTCCGGACACGGCCGCAGCCGCGACGACGAGCAATCCTGCCAGCTTCATGAACAATCCTTTCGGCAACAATGTAGGATTGAAGATACGGGCTGCACACCCTGCTGGACGCACAATCGGATGCACAATAGGGGAACTGCTGACACGGAGGTCAGTTAGCCATGCCCACCTACACCGCGCCGGTGCGCGAAACCCAGTTCATCCTCAACAACGTCCTCGACATCGGCCGCTACGCGAATCTGCCGGGCTTCGCTAACGCGACTCCCGACCTGATCGAGGCGATCCTGGAAGAGGCCGGGAAGTTCTCGGCCGAGGTGCTGGCGCCGCTCAACAAGGTCGGCGACGAGGTCGGCTGCAAGCGCGCCGACGACGGTTCGGTCACCACTCCGCCCGGCTTCAAGCAGGCGTATGACCAGTTCGTCGAAGCCGGCTGGCCGACTCTCACCGGTCCGGAGGAATATGGCGGCCAGGGCCTGCCGCAGGTCGTCGGCACCGCGGTCACCGAATATATCCTGTCGGCCAACCACAGCTTCGAAATGTATCAGGGGCTGACCTCGGGCGCGATCGCCTCGCTGCTGGTCAAGGGCTCGGACGAGCTCAAGCAAAAGTACGTCCCGACCATGATCACCGGCAAATGGACCGGGACCATGAACCTCACCGAGCCGCATTGCGGGACGGACCTCGGCCTCCTCAAGACCCGCGCCGAGCCCAACCCCGACGGCAGCTATGCGATCACCGGGACCAAGATCTTCATCTCGTCGGGCGAGCACGACCTGGCCGAGAACATCATTCACCTGGTCCTCGCCAAGATCGCCGGCGCGCCGGACAACGTCAAAGGCATCAGCCTGTTCGTGGTGCCCAAGGTCCTGGTCAACGACGACGGCAGCCTCGGCGAGCGCAACGCGCTCTCCTGCGGCGCGCTCGAGAAGAAGATGGGGATTCACGGCAACGCGACCTGCGTCATGAATTACGACGGCGCGAAGGGCTGGCTGGTCGGAGAGCCCGAGAAGGGCCTTGCGGCGATGTTCATCATGATGAACGCGGCGCGGCTCGGCGTCGGGCTCCAGGGCCTGGCCCAGGGCGAGGTTGCCTACCAGAATGCGGCGACCTACGCGAAGGATCGCCGCCAGGGCAAAGCGCTGCGCGAGGACGAGCGCGAGGCCGGCGCCAAGGCCGATGCGATCATCGTCCACCCCGACGTCCGGCGGATGCTGATGGAGGCTCGCGCCTATATCGAGCCGGGCCGCGCGCTGGTCTTGTGGGGGGCGCTCCAGGTCGACCTGCTGCGGCGGTCGCCCGACGAGGCGGAGCGGCAGGTGGCGGACGACCTGCTCGGACTCCTGACTCCGGTCATCAAGGGCTATCTCACCGACAAGGGGTTCGACGCTGCGGTTAGTGCCCAGCAGGTGTTCGGCGGCCACGGCTACATCCGCGAGCATGGCATGGAGCAGTTCGTGCGCGACGCCCGGATTACCCAGATCTACGAGGGGACCAACGGCATCCAGGCGATGGACCTGGTCGGCCGCAAACTGCCCAAAGACGGCGGTCGCGCGATCCGCACTTTCTTCCAAGTGCTGTCGAGCGACATCGCGGACGCATCGCACACCGAGACTCTGAAGCCGCTACTGGGCGAGCTGAGCCGAGCGATCGGCGACCTCCAGGAGGCGACGATGTGGCTCGCGCAGAACGCTCCGGCCGACCCCGACAACGCCGGCGCGGGCGCTTATGCCTTTATGGAGCTGTTGGGCTTGGTGAGCCTCGGCTGGATGTGGCTCAAGATGGCCGCCGCGTCGACGCGCGCGCTGGCCGAGGGGGCCGAGGATCGCGCGTTCCACGAGACCAAGCTGGCGACCGCGCGCTTCTTCGCGCTGCGCGAGCTGCCGATGACCTCGGCGCTGCGCCGCAAGATCGAGGCGGGCGCCGAAACCGTGATGAAGATTCCCGCCGAAGCCTTCTAAGCACTTTCCTACCGGCGAGTCGCTGCGCCATAAGCGAACCCGAGAAGCTCGCCCTCCCTTGCTCGCTGGTCGAGCAGGCGAGTGGTGCCGAACGGGCGGCCCGGCGCTGCGTTTTGCGCCGGGCCGCTTTGTTCAGCGGGTGAAGGTCTTCGCCTCGCCGATCGAATCGGACCGCTTGCCCTTCCCGCCGGCGCAGGGCGGCGCTTCGACCGCACCGAACTTGCCGTTGAGGCAGGCGATCACCCGCGCCCGGACCTGGTTCTTGGCCGGGCCCTGGAGCAGCTGGGCGGGGAGACTCGCGAGCTTCACCTCGGGCGTCGACTGCGGCTTGCCGACCTGGAAGGGGGTCGGCGGGGTCGAATAACGCGACTTCCAGCAGAACGCCTTGTCGGCCGGCTTGATCCAGCATTTGCTCTCCGCGCAATAGGCCCACGGGCCGCCGGCGGCGGAGACATATTTCGGTACCTTGCAGTCGCTGTCGGCGTGGCAGACCTTGCTCGCCGGATCCTCGATGACCATGCAGCCGCCGCCGATCCCATCGGTCTCGATGCCGCTGGCCGAGCGGATCATGTGCATCTTGCCGACGATCGCCCCGGGGCCGGCCTGGGCGACGGGCAGCGCCTCGATCGCCATCCGCTTCTCGTTCGGGTCGACCGCCGGCGCCGCGGGCGCGGACGGGGCAGCCGCGGGTGCTGTGGCCGAGCCGGTCGCATTGCCGGTGACGGCGACCGCGGCATTGGCCCCGGCGGCATTGCCGGCCTCGCCGGTCTTGCCGCCGCAGCTCGCCAACGCCAGGACGGCCACGGACGCGGCCAATAGTCGAAGGGTGTTTGTCATGTGCACGCCCCTTGGCTGCGCGGCGCGTGACGCGCCCGCGCCGCAATCCGGCACGCAGGCGCCTTAACACAGGTCCACGGCCGAATCGAACGCAGCCCGCGGGAAGGGGCTATTTCTCGAACACGTAGCCCTCGATGCCGACGTCCTGATAGCCGGAGTCCAGGGCCGACTGGACGCCGACCTTCGTGGCCGTCGTGAAGAAGTCGCCGCGCTCCGGACTGTAGAACACCCGCAAGGGAACGGTCCCCGATTGCTCGGTCGGGAAAATATGGCCCTCGACCCGAATGCGCTGGTAGCCGCGCAGCTCGGCGTCCCGGATCGAGCTCGGTTTGGCTACCGTGTAATTGTCGGCGAGCCGATCGTTCCAGTAGAGGTACAAGGGCAGCGTGGCGAGCTGGGTCGGGGCCGAGTAAGCGCGGCCTTCCTCGCGAATGTACTGATATTGCGACGCGATGGCGGACTGCTCGCCGACCTCGGTGCCGGTCGTGAAATTGTCTCCCCGGGCCTGGCTCCAATAGAGCTTGAGCGGCACCCGGGCCGGTTCGGTCGCAGTCGCGGTCTCGGGTCCGGTGGATGTCGCGCCGCTCGTGTCGGCGGCCGCAGCGTTCGCGGCCGTTGAACTCGCGCCGGTTGGATTGCCGCCGGCCTTGTCGCTGGATTTGTCGCCGCCGCAGCCGGCGAGCGCCAGCAGAGCGGCTGAGCAGACGATCGATCGGATCAGAAGAGTCATGTGCGCACCCCTGGTCGGCGCGTCCCCGCGCTGCGATCCGGCACGCCCACCGACTAACACAGTTCAAATGCCGAATCGAACCGGGGCGCTAGCGCGGTTCGCTGGCCCTCGACCCGCACCTGCCGTGCGGCAAGCTGCGGGAAAATCGCACGTTTCGCTGCACCTTCGGAGGCGCGTCGTTCGTTGGTGCCGCGAATTTCCGAACCCTCGGGAGGTAAGCATGAGCCAGTCCGCGTTGATCGTCCTCGCCATCCTGGTCGTCGCCGTGGTGGCGATCGCCTTCTTCGTCGTGTTGCGCCGCCGGCGCTCCGAGCATCTCAAGCAGCATTTCGGGCGCGAATATGAGCATGCGCTGGAAACCACCGGCGATCGCGGCAAGGCCGAGGCCGAGCTCGCCGAGCGTGAGAAGCGGGTCGACAAGCTCGACATCCGTCCGCTCGACCGCATCGAGCGCGAGAAGTTCGTGGCGCGCTGGGGCGAGGTCCAGGCGCGGTTCGTCGACGACCCGCCGCGCGCCGTGGCATTCGCCGACGCGCTGCTCGGCGAAGTCATGACGGCACGCGGCTATCCGGTCAGCGATTTCGAGCGGCGGGCCGGCGACATCTCGGTCGACCACCCGGCGGTCGTCGACCATTATCGGACGGCCCACGACATCGCCGTCCGCCACGAGCGCGGGGACGCCGGCACCGAGGATCTCCGCCAGGCGATGATCCACTATCGCGCATTGTTCGACGACCTCGTCGGCGGCAACGAGCCCGCCGCGCGCGAGCCCGAGGCGGCGCACTGAGGCCGGGCTAGCCGCCCGGCGCCGGCGGCATGGGATGGGGGATTTCGCCCTCGAGCCGGGCGATGTCCGCCTCGACCTCCTCGGCCATCTTCAGCAGCACGGCGGCGGCGCCCCGGTCGGTCAGCGCCTCGGCGAGGCGGCGGCATTGTTCGGCGCGCGCCCGCATGTTGGCGATGACTGGGGAATCCTCTTCGGCCACGAACCGGAGAATTCACCCAGGTTAATCGCGTTCCAGCCGTTTCACCGCCGTCCTGGATTTTTGCCGCTCGCCGTGGCCGCGGCGACACGCCGGAGACCTGTGCCGGACCGGCACACGCCCGGACTCGGGCGTTGCCCTGGCTGCCCTTGCCGTGGGAGTCTCGCAGCACCGGCTCGCTGACCCCTTTGCGAGTCGAGTGCGGTTAGGGGCCGCGCAAGAATCCCTGAGTGGAGAAGGCCCGCCGACCTGTTCACACCGCGGCGGGCCTTCTTTTCCCCCTGAATCATTCACTTACGGTTCACCGTAGCGCGACGAACTGCCGTTTCCCGGCGACGAACGCCGATGCGCCCGCAACCCGCCAATCGTTGTACCCGGCGAAGGCTTCTCGAAAAGGAGGAGACAAGCCATGCGTATGATCAAGATGTTCCTGATTGGAGGTGCTGGTCTGGCGGCGCTCGCGACTGCAGCCCCGTCGACCGCTCAGTATTATCAGTATGGGTATCAGAACCCCTACGCCTACAATCAGTACGGCTACGGCTACCAGAGCTACGGCATGAACACGTCGGCGCTCGCACAGCAGTGCACCGCCGCAGTCCAGAACCGTCTCTATTATCGTAACACCAGCGGTGTCGGCGGCGTCATCGGCCAGCTCTTCGGCCTGAGCAGCGGCACCAACGCCCGGGTCCTCAGCGTCACGCGGGTGACGCCGACCACGACCGGCGTGCGCGTCCGCGGTCTCGCGAGCAGCGGCCGGGTCGCCTACAACGGCTACAGCCCGTACGGCGTCGGCGCTTATGGCGCCCTCGGCTACGGCTACGCCCAGGCGGCCGACCTGTCGTTCAAGTGCGACGTTGACGCTCGCGGCTACATCCGCGACATCGATATCAACCGCAGGTAACTGACGGTCGATAGAAAGAGGAGCGCCGGGCATGTCCCGGCGCTCTTTTTGCGTGCTCAGCCGACGGTCCGTCGCTCGACGTACCACGGGCGGGGTTCGGTGCGGCGCTCCTTCTTCGCGGCGAGGCGGCCGAGGTCGAACAGGTCGCCGAACTGGAGCCCGAACTTGCCCGACTGGGCCCAGCGGACCAGGCCCTGGACCGGGCCCACGCCGACGATGTCGATGACGATCACGTCCCCCGGAGCAACCGCGATCGGGCAATCGACCAGCGCGCCCATCGAGCTGATGTTCTGGAGCTTCACCTCGACCGTTTCGCCGTCGATGCAAGTGATGGCCCGGCGCATCAGCCGGTGCCGCGGCTCGCGGATGCATTTATAGCCATCAGCCTCGAGCGTGACCTTGTTGGCGAGCTCGCGGGAGATCTCGCTGTCCGCGGGACGGCCGAAGATATAACCCTGGACCATGCTCACGCCGAGCTCGCGGATCAGCTGCAGGTCGTCGTGGGTCTCGACGCCCTCGGCGCAGGTGTCCATGCCGAGCGTCTCGGCGAGCGTGACGATGGCCCGGATGATCGCGGCGTTGCGGTTGACGGTCGAGGCCGCGCCGCGGACGAAGCTCTGGTCGATCTTGATCTTGTCGAACGGCGCCTTTTTCAAATAGCCGAGCGACGAATAGCCGGTGCCGAAATCGTCAAGCGCGAGGCGGACCCCGAGATCCTTGAGCTTGGCGAACGTTTCGTCGGTGCTGTCGCCCTCGGCCAGGAACACCCCTTCGGTGATCTCGAGCTCGAGCCGGCCGGCGCGAACGCCGGTCTCGCCGAGGTGCCGGGCGACGGTCGCGACGATGTTCGGGTCGTTGAACTGGAGCGGCGACAGATTGACTGCGACCCGCACCTGGTCGGGCCAGTGCGCGGCTTCCTCGAGCGCGGTTTTGAGGACCCACTCGCCGATGCTTGCGATGAGGCCCGCTTCCTCGGCGAGCGGGATGAACTTGTCGGGACCGATCGCTCCGCGCGACGGATGCGTCCAGCGGACCAGCGCCTCGAAGCCCGAAATCTCCTCGCCTGCGGTGCGCACGATCGGCTGGTAGTGGACCGCGAGTTCGCCGCGCTCGATCGCCTGGCGCAGGTCGTTCTCGAGCAGCTGCCGCTCCGCCGCCTCGCTGTGCATCGACGGCTCGTACAGGCAATGCTTGCCGCGCCCGGCGTCCTTCGCTGCGTAGAGCGCGAGGTCGGCGTTGCGGACCAGGGCGTCGGCGCTGGTCCGGCCCGGGTCGCCGATCGCCACCCCGACGGACGCGCCGATCGTCACCTTATGGCCCTCGATCATGTACGGTCGCGAGACATGCTCGATCAGGGTCCGAGCGAGCGATTCCAATAGGCCGATGTCGACCGTTCCCGGGAGCACCGCCTGGAACTCGTCGCCGCCGAGGCGGCCGATCTGGCCGTGGTTGCCCATCACCGACTTCAGCCGTTCGGCAACCTGACGGAGCAGCGCGTCGCCGATCGGATGGCCGAGCGTGTCGTTGACGTTCTTGAAGCGGTCGAGGTCGATCAGGAACATGCTGCAGCCGCGCTGGCGGTGGGTCGCGTTGCGCAGCGCTTCGTCGAGCGTCTGACGCATCATCGCGCGGTTGGGCAATGCGGTCAGCGAATCGAACCGTGCGAGCCTGGAAATCTCCTGCTCGGACCGGCGCTGCTCGGTGAGGTCGGTGCCGATGCCGCGGAAGCCGAGGAACCGGCCGCGCTCATCGAAGATCGGGTTGCCCGACAGGGACCAGTGCACGTCCTGATCGCTCGCCGGCCGGACGACCACGTCCGAGAAGGGGAAACGGGCGGACAGGTGGAAGCCCAGCGTCTTGCGCTCCTCGACGATGCCCGACCCTTCGGTATCGACCGACAGCAGGTCGGTGAATTGGCGACCGAGCAGCTCTTCCGGCTCGCACTGGAAATCGTCGGCGAGCTGGCGGGAGACGTAGGACAAGGTGCCTTCGGCGTTGGTCTCCCAGAACCAGCCGCGGCCGCTGTTTTCGAACTCGTCGATGAAGCGAACGGCCTTGCGGGCCATGCCGTCGAGGTGCAGCCGGGCGCGGCCGGCCGCCAGGATCTTCCGGGTGCCGGCGAGGCTGTAAGCGATGAGAACCAGTCCGATGATGTCGATGCCGACCCCGACGATCGGTGAGTTGGCCAGCACGAGCCCGGCGATGGCCGCGACCAGCCCGTTCACCAGCGCCAGCGGCGGCGAGCTGATCGAGACGATCGCGCCCATGGTGATCCCCGCGCACATCACGATCTGGGCGGCCGAGATCTGCGTGACGAAGAGGTCGTCCGCGACCGTTTGTCCGAACCAGGTCCACAACAGCCCGGCCACGGCGAGGTACAGGCACAGTCCCCGGACCACGACGTGCGGCGCCAGGTTGAACCGGTGCCGCATGAACAGCGCCGTGGCCGCGACCGCATCGACGGCCAGCACCAGCAGCGACGGCATCAGCGGATTGTCGAGGCAGTTGCACAGCGGGATGACCGGCGACAGCGCGAGATAGCCGGCGGTGATCAGCAGGTGGGTGAAGCCGAGCAGCAGGGCGATCTGATCGAGCCCGGCGACTCGCCAGTCGGCGAGCGAGGCTTCGCCGGTCTCGGGATTGCGGATGTCGAACCGCAATGCTTCGCTGATCGATGCCCGCTGCGCGGCGGGATCGGCGACTTCGATGGCACTGGCGAATCGCGACCTACGCATTGGACCCCACGCTTGGCTCGACGCTGTGCGCGTCCGAGCGCTGTTCACGCGCGGGTATTAAACCTGCATCAATTAACGGGTCGGACAAGAAAGGCGGTTAGCGCCCCATTAGGCAGTTTGCTCCGGCAGGAAGTCCGGGACCGAGAGATACCGCTCGCCGGTATCGTAATTGAACCCCAGAACCCGCGGATTTTCGCCCAATTCCGGCAATTTCTGGGCGATCGCGGCGAGCGTCGCGCCGGACGAGATGCCGACCAGCATACCCTCCTCGCGAGCGGCGCGCCGCGCCATGTCCTTGGCGTCCTCCGGCGTGACCTGGATGATTCCGTCAAGCAGCGCCGGATTCATGATCGCCGGGATGAAACCGGCCCCGATCCCCTGGATCGGATGCGGCCCGGGCTCGCCGCCGGACAGGACCGGCGATAGCGTCGGCTCGACCGCGAACACCTTGAGGCTCGGCCATTCCGCCTTGAGCACTTCGGCGCAGGCCGTGATGTGGCCGCCGGTGCCGACGCCGGTGATCAGCGCGTCGAGCGGCGCATCGGCGAAATCGCGCAGGATCTCCGGCGCCGTGGTCCGGCGATGAATCTCGAGGTTGGCCGGGTTTTCGAACTGCTGCGGCATCCACGAGCCCGGCGTCGAATCGATGATCTCCTGGGCGCGCGCGATCGAGCCCTTCATGCCCTTCTCGCGCGGGGTCAGTTCGAACTCGGCGCCATAAGCCAGCATCAGCCGTCGCCGCTCGATGCTCATGCTGTCGGGCATGACCAGGATCAGCCGATAACCCTTGACCGCAGCGACCATGGCGAGGCCGATGCCGGTGTTGCCGGAGGTCGGCTCGACGATCACGCCACCGGGCTTGAGCTTGCCGGACGCTTCCGCATCCTCGACCATCGACAGCGCGATGCGGTCCTTGATCGACGCGCCGGGGTTCACCCGCTCCTGCTTGATCCACACCTCGGCGTTCGGCCCAAACAGGCGATTGATCCGCACATGCGGGGTGTTGCCGATGGTTTCGAGGATAGTGGCGGCCTTCATTCCAGGCTCTCCTCCAGGGGGGCTTCAGTCCGGCGCAAATCGGGAACGTTGAAGGTTTTTGCAAGCCGAAGCTCCGGGAACCACCAGCTCCACAGAAGCACGACGGCGATCGCCCCGAAGCCGCCCGCGATGACTGAGGTCACCGGTCCGATCAGCGCCCCGAGGAAGCCGGACTCCGCCTCGCCGAGTTCGTTGGAGGCCGAGATGAACAGCGACGAGACCGCCCCGACCCGGCCGCGCATTTCGTCGGGCGTATAGAGCTGGATCAGCGACTGGCGGACATAGACCGAGAACATATCGGCGCCGCCGAGCAGGGCGAGGCAGGCGAGCGACAGCGGCATCCAGCGCGAGAAGCCGAACACGATCGTCGCGGCGCCGAACACGCCGACCGCGGTCAGCATCTTCACCCCGACATTGTGTTTGAGCGGACGGATCGAGAAGAAGGCGGCGGTGAGCGTCGCCCCGACCGCGGGGGCGGCCCGCAAATGGCCGAGCCCTTCCGGCCCGGCGTGGAGCACGTCGCGCGCGAACACCGGCAGCATCGCCGTCGCGCCGCCGAGCAGGACCGCGAACAGGTCGAGGCTGATCGCTCCCAAGACCAGTCGGTTACGGCGGACGTAACGCAAACCGTCGACCATCTGCTTCCACGGATGGCGATCGCGATCGATTTCGGTGCGCGCGACCGGGCCGATGCAAAGCAGGCACCCGAAGGCGATGGCGAACAGGCCGGCGCTCGCTGCATAAGGTGCGTAGGGCGCGGCGGCGTAGAGATAGCCGCCGATGGCCGGGCCGGCGATCGCCCCGCTTTGCCAGGCGATCGAGGATAAAGCGATGGCCCGCGGCAGGATGTCGCGCGGCACTAGGTTCGGGGCAAGCGCCTGCAGCGCCGGCCCGGCAAAGGCCCGCGCGACGCCGAGCAGCGCGGCGACCGTGTAAAGGGCGAGGAGCGTCGTAGTCTGGGTCCAGGCGAACAGCGCCAGCGCGGCCGCGCAGCCGAGCTCGAGCGCCAGCGCTCCGCGGGCGATCCACCGTCGATCGAGTCGGTCGGCGGTCCAGCCGGTGATGAGGGTGAGGAGGAACAGCGGCACGAACTGGACGACGCCGATGATCCCGAGGCGCAGCGCCGCTTCCTTGAGGCCCATCGTCTCACGGGCGATGTCGTAGACCTGCCAGCCGATGACGATGACCATCGCCATCTGACCGATGGTGGTGGTCAACCGGGCGAGCCAGAAATAGCGGAATGCCGGGATTTTGAGCGGTTCGGGAAGGAGGCTCACCACGGCCGCCTAGCTGGCCGAGTCCGCAGCGGCAACCGCTTATGCCGGATCTCTTTGGCCGAGATCGAAGCGCCTGATCAGCCACGGCATGGTGAGGCCCTGCACGAGGATCGAGAAGGCGACCGCCACGAAGGCGGTGAGGATGATCGCCGTCCGCTCGGGCACGTTCGCCGGGACGGCCAGCGCCAGGGCGAGGGCCAAGGCCCCCCGGAGCCCGCCCCAGAAGAGCGTATGCTGGTAGCTCGCCGGAAGCTTCCAGCGCGACGCTCGGAACAGGGCCGCGAGCGGGTAGATCGACAGTCCGCGGCCAGCGAGGACGAGGGCGATCGCGACCGCGGCCGCGGCGGACCCGAGGGCGGTGAGCGGCTGGTCCGCGACGTTCATCCCAATCAGGATGAAGACGATGCTGTTGGCGAGGAACGCGAAGAATTCCCACGCATGGCCGACGCGCTCGCGCCCCTCATCGGACAGGAGGCGCGTGCCGAGGCTGCCGATCATCAGCCCGGCGCTTAGCGCACTGATGATGCCCGACGCGCCGAAATGTTCGGCGAGCAGGAACGAGCCGTAAGCGGCGATCGCGGTCAGCGTGATCTCGACCAACGGGTCGTTAGTCCGTCCGACGATGACAAGGATCGCGGCGCTGACCGCGAGGCCGATCGCGACCCCGCCGCCGAGCGTCCAGACGAACGCCGGAACGACGCTCCCCGCATCCGGCGAAGCCCCGGCGGCAATTGCCGACAAGATGGCGAAGCCGACCGCGGCCACGCCGTCGTTGAGCAGGCTTTCGGATTCGACGACCATCGAAACGCGCGGCTGGCAACCCATTTCGCGGAAAGCGGCGATGACCGACACCGGGTCGGTCGCCGCGATCAGCATGCCGAACAGCGCGGCGCCGATCCAGCTCCAGCCGACGAGATAGTGCATGCCCGCCGCGACGACCGCCGCGGCGATGATCACGCCGAGGAAGGCGAGTGCCAGGGTCAACGGGAGCTCCGACCGGAAGCGCCGCCAGTCGAGCTGAAGCGCCGCTTCGAACACCAAAGGCGGGAGCAGCACGTTGAAGATCAGGTCGCGCGACAGCGGCAGCTCGGGGGCATTGGGCAGGAGGGCGATGAGGAAGCCGGCGACGACCAGTCCTACGATGTAGGGCAGCCCGAGCCGCCGCGAGAGCATCGCGATCAGGCAGGCGACAAGGAGCAGGACTCCGAGCGGGGCAAGCGAAACACCGTCCATGGCCACGCCATATCAGCGCAAATCGGCGAGGTCTCCCGAGTGTCGTCGCTTGTCGGTTCGCCGAGGTTCACTTGCCGCACCGCGAACGACGACCTAGGCGCGGCTCGTTCGAGAGGAGAGAGGGATGCGAGCATTTCTAGTCGCGTCGGCCATGGCGGCCGCGCTGGCCGTCACCGGCTGCAAGGTTTCCACGGCGCCGGGCAACAATGGATCAGCACAGCTGGCCGAGGCCAAGGACTGGTCCGGCTTCGTCAACCAATTCATCGAAGCGAGCTTCAAGGCCAATCCGGGCTTCGCCGTCGCCCAGGGCCGGCACGAATATGACGGCCAGATCGCCGACCTGTCGCCGCAGGCGATCACGGCGGAGGTCGACCGGCTGAAGAAGGCGATCGCCGACGCGCAGGCCTATACCGACGACCAGCTGACGCCGGAGCAGCGCTACCAGCGCGACTATCTGGTCGCCGTGGCCAAGGGGCAATTGTTCTGGATCGACCCGACCGGCGCCGACCAGCTGCACCACAATCCGGCGGCTTATCTCGGGTTCGTCGACCCCTCGGTCTACATCACCGTGCCGTACGCGCCGAAAGAGCAGCGGCTGAAGTCGTACATCAAGTTCCTCCAGAACGTGCCGCGCGCGACCGAGCAGATGCGCGCCAACATCCAGACGCCGATGGCGACCAGCTTCGTCGACTATGCCAAGAACGCCTTCGGCGGCTTCGTCACTTATTATCCGGGCGACGGCACCGCGGCGTGGAAGGGCGTCGGCACGCCCCAGGACCAGGCGGCGCTCAAGGCCGCGACCGACAATGCGGTGAAAGCGATGCAGGACACGGTCGCCTGGGTCGAGACCCAGCGCGCGTCCGCCAAGCCCAACTTCGCGCTGGGCAAGGAGAAGTTCCAGCGGATGCTGGCCGACACCGAAATGGTGTCGACCCCGGTCGAGACGCTCGAGCAGATCGGGCGCGCCGACCTCGCGTCGAACCAGAAGCTGCTCGGCGAGGCCTGCTCGCGCTACGCGCCCGGGCAGACGATCGAGGCGTGCATGCTCAAGATGAACGCCGACAAGCCGGCCGGCGGCCCCGTCGCCGAAGCGCGGCGGCAGCTGCCGATGCTGAAGCAGTTCCTGATCGACCATGACATCGTCACGATCCCGGGACCGGAGGAAGCGAAGGTCGAGGAAGCGCCGGCCTACAACCGGCAGAATGCGGCCTACATCAACATCCCCGGGCCGTACGAAAAGGGCCTGCCGTCGGTCTATTATATCGCGCCGCCCGACCCGACCTGGCCCAAGGCCGAGCAGGACGCCTTCATCCCGGGCAAGTCCGACCTGCTGTTCACCTCCGTCCACGAGGTGTGGCCCGGCCACTTCCTAAATTTCCTCCACGCCAACCGCTCGAAGGACATCTTCGGCCGGGTGTTCGTCGGCTACGCCTTCGCCGAAGGCTGGGCGCATTACGGCGAGGAGATGATGCGGGTGAAGGGCGTCGGCGGCGGCGGCGACGAGGTGCTGATCGGCCAACTCTCGAACGCCTTGCTGCGCGACTGCCGCTTCCTCTCGGCGATCGGCATGCACACCGGGTCGATGACCCAGCAGCAGAGCTACGACCTGTTCCGCACCCAATGCTACCAGGACCCGGGCAACGCCAAGCAGCAGGCCGCGCGCGGCACCTACGACCCGGCCTATCTCAACTACACGATGGGCAAGCTGATGATCCGCAAGCTGCGCGACGACTGGTCGGCCAGCCGCGGCGGGGAGAAGGCGTGGAAGGCGTTCCACGACCAGTTCCTAAGCTACGGCGGCCCGCCGATCCCGCTGGTCCGCCAGCAGATGATGGGCGGCAAGGCCGAAGCCGTCTTCTGATCTCGCGCAGAGACGCAGAGGCGCAGAGAGGTTGAGACCCGCTCAAGCTCCTCTGCGATCTTTGCGTCTCTGCGCGAAATAATTGCCGCTTTCGCGGCACGAATGTTCGTGTATTGTTCCGCCTCATGGCCAAGACCAAAGCGCGCTACGTCTGCCAGGCTTGCGGGTCGGTGTCGCACCGCTGGCAAGGGCAATGCGCCGACTGCGCCGAGTGGAACACGCTCGTCCAGGAATCGGCCGAGGTGTCGAGCATCTTCGCCGCCAAGCACAACCTCCAGGGCGGCGGGCGGGTGATCCCGCTGGTCGGGCTGGAGACGCCGGCAGCGCTTCCGGCGCGGCTGCCGAGCGGGATCGCCGAGTTCGACCGGGCGATCGGCGGCGGGATCGTCGCCGGCTCGGCGATGCTGGTCGGCGGCGACCCGGGCATCGGCAAGTCGACGCTGCTGCTCCAGGTCGCGGCGCGGCTGGCATGCGCGGGCAAGAGCATTGTCTACGTCTCGGGCGAGGAATCGGCCGAGCAGGTCCGGCTGCGCGCGGTCCGGCTCGGCCTCGGCGGGGCGCCGGTGCGGCTCGCCGCGGCGACGTCGGTCCGCGACATCCTGACCACGGTCGCCGATGACCCGCCCGCGCTGCTCGTCGTCGACTCGATCCAGACCATGCACTCCGACCTTATGGAGGGCGCGCCCGGCACGGTCGGCCAGGTCCGTGCTTCGGCGCAGGAGCTGGTGCGCTTCGCCAAGGAGCGCGGCACCGCGGTCGTGCTGGTCGGCCACGTCACCAAGGACGGCACCATCGCCGGCCCGCGCGTGCTCGAGCACATTGTCGACACGGTGCTGAGCTTCGAAGGCGAGCGCAGTCACCAGTATCGCATCCTCCGCGCCATGAAGAACCGCTTCGGCGGCACCGACGAGATCGGCGTGTTCGCGATGGAAGGGCAGGGGCTTTCGGAAGTCCCGAACCCCTCGGCCCTGTTCCTGACCCACCGCGGCGAGCCGGTCAGCGGGACCAGTGTGTTCCCGGCG
>Ga0207674_10000631_pt1 | contig 45893 bp, 31 predicted proteins | sample KBSCornC72_FD_184303 | JGI IMG/M metagenome (GOLD analysis project Ga0207674, IMG submission 184303) | Corn rhizosphere microbial communities from Kellogg Biological Station, Michigan, USA - KBS Corn C7-2 (SPAdes) (version 2) | ecosystem: Host-associated > Plants > Roots > Rhizosphere > Soil ... | reverse complement strand
CTATCTCCGCGATCCGAGCCTGTGGTACGTACTCTCGAGCACGCGCGCGCAGCAGCGCGGCTTCAACGGCACGACGTTTGGAGATCCCGGGAGCATCACATGGGGTCGCGGCGATCTCGACGCGCGGCATCAATTCACCTTCCAGACGATCTTCTGGCCGCGCGGCACGCGCGGCGGGCCGGGGTTCTTCTTTTACGGCCACGTACAATCCGGACTGCCGTACACGCCGATGGTGGGGAGCGACGTCAACGGCGACGGCCTCGCCAACGATCGCGCGTTCATCTTCAATCCGGCAAGCGCGAGCGACGCGACGCTGGGCAACGCTCTGCAGAGTCTTCGCACCTCCGGATCCAAGACGGTGCGCGACTGCATCAATCGCCAGGTTGGACAACCTGCGGCTCGAGCGAGCTGCGAAGGACCGTGGACCGCGGCGCTCAATCTCAACGTCGTCATCAATGGCGGCGACTACCGGCCGTCGTGGGAGCGCTTCCAACTCGGGCTCAATCTGACGAATCCATTGGGAGGGCTCGATCAAGCGCTACATGGGTCGAGCAACCTCAAAGGCTGGGGCACCCCGTCGCTGCCCGATCCGGTGCTCTACAATGTGCGCGGGTTCGATCCGGCGACGAATCGCTTCCGTTACGAAGTGAATCCGCGCTTCGGCACGACGGCTCCGTCGAGCAACACACTGCGCGCGCCCTTCCGTTTGACCCTCGATCTCACCGTCGATCTCGCGCGCGCCCTGCCCGATCAGCAGCTCGACCGCTGGCTTAGGCCGGGACGTGGAGGGCGACCGGGTCCGAAGCTCACCGTTGAACAGCTGACGCAAAGATTGCAACGCAACGTGCCCGACCCCTACGGCGAGTTGCTGCAGCAGACCGATTCATTGTTACTCACCGCCGCGCAAGTCACGACGCTCCAGTCGGCGCGCGCCGGCTATAGAAAGAGAATCGATGCGCTCTGGTCGGGACTCGCACAGCGTTTGTCGGATCTGCCCGAGCGTTACGACTTTGCTGACGCGTCGCGGCGGATGGATGACACGATTGATGAGGCCTGGGAATTGACGCGGGTCGAGGTGCGCACGAAGTACCCGGAGATTCTCGCTCCCGTGCAGCTGGCGATTCTGCCGGGTTGGTCCAACCGGCTCTTTCAGGCCGAGCGCCGATTGCATGTGAGGTTGTTCGTGCAGTAGGACGATGGGTATCGTGACGACGCGAAGATCGCTCGCCCTCCGGACAAACCCCGAGCTCATTCAAGAACTGGCGCCTGCGTAGACGCGCCCGCTAGTCGCGCTCGGCCCCGATTTGCCAGCGACCCGGGCCGAATCGTGCGATTGGGGTTAAGATGCACGGAATGCCCAGGCTCCCGGCCCCGATTCCGTCACGCGACGCCGCATGACTTGGCGTCGATGGTTGTTCACCGCATTGTCATTTGCCGCGGTGATCGGGGTGTCGGCGTATTTCATCATTGGGTGGTGGCGCCAAGGGAGCGCGATCAGCTTGCCGCCCCGCGCCCACCTCTGGGCGATCGCCGCCGTGGTGACGGAGATCCTGACGCGCAGCTGGAAGATCACGTGGAGCGCCAAGGCCGCGCACATCAAGCTGCCGTTCATGACCGCGCTCCGCACGACACTCGCCGGCGACTTCGGCGCGTCGATCACGCCGGCACGGTCGGGCGCCGAGCCCGCGCGCTATCTCGTGCTCGCCGAATCAGGTGTGCCGACGTCGAGCGCGCTCGTCGTCCTGTACGCCGAGCTCTTTCTCGAGGCGCTGTCGCTGGCGACGGTCGTCATCGTCGTCGCCATCGTCTTCCGTCACGCGGGATTCGTCCTTGGTGCGTTGGTCGGGGTTGTCGGCGCGTACGCGGGCTTCGTGCTCGGGATCGCCGTGCTCGCGATCGTCCTTGCTAGGAAGCATGTCGACGACGATGCGCCGCGCTGGGCGCGTCGTCTTGGACTCGGCGGCCGCCGCTGGGACATGATCCAGCGTTGGTTCGCCCAAGTTCGCACGACCGTCGACAGCGTGCGGCACATCGATTTCCGGTGGGCGACCGCGTCGTACACGATGTCGGTGATCCATGTGGCGATGCGTCTTTGTGTGCTGCCGGCGCTCGTCCTCGGCGCCGGCGCGAACGCCCCACTCGCGCCGCTCGCGCTCTGGCCGCTCGGATTTCTCTACGGCGCCGCCGTGGTGCCGGCGCCGGGCGGCGGCGGGGCGGTGGAGCTCGCGTTCCGCGCCGCGCTCGCGGGCGTCATCGGCCGACAGTACTTCGCGGCGGCGCTGCTCTGGTGGCGCTTCTATACGTTCTACATCTATATAGTTCTTGGCGCCATCGTCGCCGGAAACACCGCGCTCCGCGCGGTTCGGAAAACGCAGGACATCGAAGACGAGTTCGAGGACGCTGACGATGAGCTGGCCTCGAACCCGGAGATCTCGAGGCTATCATGACACAGGATCGTCGTGACTTTCTGACGAAACTCGGCTTGGGCGCGGTCGCCCTCGGCGGCGGCGCGATCGTTACGCCACTCGGCGCCGAGGAGCTCGATGGCCTGGGTGAGGCCTTCGCCGCCGAGCCGACCTGGAACATGTCGTGGGTCGAAGAGCTACAGAAAGTCCCATACAAGGCCGTCTTCGACTCCCCTTCCCTGGCCGATGGCGCCGCACCCGACCTCGCGGCAGGCATATGGGACAACTTTAAAGAAGTCTATGGCACGGATTCGAGCACGCGCATGGTGATCATCATGCGACAGCTCGGTCAGGTGATGGCATTCAACGACACGATGTGGGAGAAGTACGGGATCGGTGAGGAGCGAAAGGTCAACGATCCCTTGACCAAACAGCCGGCGAAGCGCAACCCCTGGGCGAAGACGATTGCTGGTGATCCGGCATGGGCCGTCGCGTCGAAGCTCGATACGCTGCACGCGCGCGGCGCGATCTTCCTCGTCTGCAATCGCGCGTCGATGAACTGGGCGACGAGCGCCGCGGAGCGGCTCAAGCTCGACGTCGAAGCGGTGAAGAACGACGTGCGGAACAATCTCGTGCCCGGCGCCATCCTCATGCCGACGGGTGTGTTCGCGCTCGTGCGCGCGCAGAATGCGGGATGCGCCTACATGCGAGGCTCATGAAGCGCGCGATTGCGGCGCTCGCATTGGCGCTTGCGCCGCTTTCGCTCGCGGCGCAAGCGCCGACCGACTACGGCCCGGTCAGCGCGGACGTCGCCGAGATTCCGTATCCGCATCCCGTGTCCACATTCGCGTTCGTTCTGTACGGCAAAGACGTGAAGATGACGTACATGGACGTGAAGCCGATCGGAACGCCGAACGGGCAAACGGTAGTACTGCTTCACGGTTTCAACTTTTTCGGCGAGGCCTGGGCCGGCACGATCGACGTTCTCACGCGCGAAGGGTTTCGCGTGATCGTGCCCGATCAGATCGGCTTTGGTCGCTCGTCGAAGCCGTCCATTCCGTACACCTTCAACGACATGGCGCACAACACGCGGCGCCTGTTGCAGTCACTCGGCATCGATCGGGCGGCGATCGTCGGACATTCGATGGGTGGGATGCTTGCATCGCGCTACGCGATGCTTTACCCAACGGCAACGACGCATGTCGTCCTCGTGAACCAGATCGGGCTAGCCGACGTGCGCGCGGGTCGTTCGCCACACTATCTCGACGACGCCTATCGTACGGACTCGAACGGCGCCCTGCCGAATCGATCGTACGATCAGGTGCGCGCGACGATCACACGCTACTTCGTGACCTGGAAGCCGGAGTACGAGAAGTACGTCCGCATCCACTGGGGTTGGACGCAGCACAAAGATTGGGAATGGTTCTCGAAGGTGCGCGGCGCGCTGACGCAAATGCTGAGCGCCGAGACGGTCGTGTACGACTGGCAGCACATCAAGTCGAAAGCACTCGTTATCGGCGGGGCCAAGGACACGCCGCAATATCCGGAGCAGGCCAAGCACGTCGCGGAATCGATTCCCGGCGCGCAACTCGAATTGATCGAGAACGTGGGACACGTGCCGCAGTTCGAGTCACCGGAGATCTTCCACGCGAAGCTCGTGCAGTTCCTGAAATCACCGCCGCGTTAGGACGGTTGTTTCCAGCGACGGACTGAGGCGCCTGTCGCGCCACGCGTCGTCACGCTACCTTAGCGCGACCTCCTGCTCCGATTCGATTGACGGACGTCCGCGACCAGCTCCAAACATCGCTCGGTGACGCCTACGCAATCGAGCGTGAGCTCGGCGGCGGAGGGATGTCGCGCGTTTTCGTAGCCGAGGAGAGAGCGCTCGGCCGGCGTGTCGTCGTGAAGATGCTCCCGGCCGAACTGTCCGGAAACGTGTCCGTCGCTCGGTTCCGTCGCGAGATCTCGGTCGCTGCCCGATTGCAGCATCCTCACATCGTTCCACTCCTGGCCGCCGGCGAAGTCGACGGACTGCCGTATTACGTCATGCCGTTCGTCGACGGCGAGTCGCTGCGCCATCGGCTCTCGCATGGCGAGTTGCCCATCGCCGAAACGGTATCGGTGTTGCGAGATGTCGCAAAGGCGCTCGCGTTCGCGCACGCCAACGGCGTAACGCACCGCGATATCAAGCCGGACAACGTGCTCATCGCCGGCACGTCCGCCGTCATCACGGACTTTGGCGTGGCCAAAGCGGTGAGCGACGCGACCGTTGGCAGTCCGTTGACGTCGATCGGTGTCGCGCTAGGAACTCCTGCGTACATGGCGCCCGAGCAGGCGGCCGCCGATCCCGGCACCGATCTCCGCGCCGACTTCTATGCGTTTGGCGTGATGGCGTACGAGATGCTCGCCGGCCACGTACCGTTCGCGGGACGCAGCGCCCAGGGCATGCTCGCCGCGCACGCCACTGAGCAACCAGGATCGATCGCGACCCTTCGACCGGCGACTCCCGCACCGCTCGCCGATGTCGTGATGCGCTGTCTCGCGAAACGACCGGGCGATCGGCCGCAGAATGCGACCGAAATCGTGAAGGTGTTGGACGGAATTGGCGCGCCGAGTGGAGCGCCGTCGATCGGCGTGCCGCCGGTTGCCGCGGCGACTTTTCAGCTGCCGCGAATCGGACGGCGCGTGTTGGGTATTGCCGTCGTTGCAGTCGTCCTGTTCGCGACAGTGACGTGGTGGCGGATGCGCGGCACCAGTGTCGACCGCGATGCAATCCGTTCAATTGCCGTGCTGCCGTTCGCGAACACGAGCGGCGATACGACGTTCGACTATCTCGAGGATGGCGTCACGGACCACGTTCGCGATGCATTGAACGCGATCGCCGGTCTCACGATCAAGGCGCGCGGCTCCTCTCAGCAGATGAAGGGTCGTAGCGCGCGCGAGATCGGGACGAAACTCGGTGTCCGCGCCGTTGTGCAAGGCAGCGTGAGCGGATCGCGGTCTCGTCTTCACGTCACCGCGGAGCTCGTGCAGGCGGCGGACGAATCCGTTCTCTGGAGCAAAACGTTCGACGGGTCACCGAACGAATTGGCGGGCATACAGGATACGATAGTGCGCGCGATCAGCCGCAGGCTGGGTCTCGCCGGCATGATCGTCGGCAATGGCGCGCGCGTGGCCGGAAGACGCGGAACATCGGACGTCGAAGCGTACGATCTATTCCTCCAGGGCCGCCACCCGTTCGACCAGAACGATTTCGCTTCGGCCATCGAGCTGTTCCGCAAAGCCGTCGCCCGAGATCCGCGATTCGCCCGGGCCCACGCGTATCTGGCGATGTCGTACGCGAACCTGCCGACGCTCGGCGTCGCGCCGATGGATTCGATGAATGCGCTGGCCCTCGCGAGCGCGGCGCGAGCGCTGGGACTCGACTCGACGGTGGCCGAGGCCTATGCTGCCGAGTCGTTTGTGTTGGGAGGCGAGACGCGACTCGGCGATGCCCTCGGGCCGATGGAACAGGCGGTCCGGCTCGATTCTACGAACGCCGACATCGTCGCGAACTACGCCATGGGACTGGGTCAGATCGGTCGTGTCGCGGACGGGTTGGTTCAGGCGCGACGGGCCCGGGAGAGCGACCCGCTGTCGGGGACTGCCGTCGGTCTGCTGTCGTATCTTCTCTTGCTGTCGCGGCAATACGATGCGGCGATCGAGCAGATACGAGCCGCGCTGGTGCTCGACCCGACGAACGTGATCATGCACCGAGCGCTCGGCTACTACTACGCGTTTAATGCGCAGCCGGACAGCGCGGTGGCATCGTTCGAGCGCGGATTCAAACTGAACCCAACGTTGTTCGGGGGTCGCAGCAATCTGGTATTCGGATACGCGGCGGCGCGTAGGTGGGCCGACGCGTCGCGTCAGCGCGCGTTGATCGAGCGAGAGACGGGCGACAACTCGCCCAACTACAGCCGCATGGTTGTGGGGTTGGCATTCGGCGAAACCGATGCGGCCATGACGGCGCTCGAGCGGGGAGTGGCAGCACGAGAGCCGCTCTTGGGCATCGTGAGCTTGGCGTGCGACCCGCTGTTCGATCCACTCAAATCCAACCCGCGCTTCTCTCCGCTCGTCCAGCGGCTGGGCGCGCGGGTGTGTCCGGCGACGGGTACGTGGCCTATCGGCCCGGTTCGCATCAGCCGGCCTGCCGGGAACAATCGTTAGGCCGAGAGCTCGCCTAGCCGGACCGTCGGCAGGCGGTATTTTTGGCCTCGGTGTCAACCTCCGTCCCTTACACCGGCCCGGTGGGCGCGCGATAGTGTCCACGCCATCTGATGGAACGTTCACCGTCTCGGCGTCGCGCACGATCGGCGCGAGCGCGGCCGTCACATATCGCCTCATCGCCGACTACCAGGGCGGCCACCAACGCATTCTGCCCGAGAAATACTTCGGCAACCTTCGCGCGACGAAAGGCGGCTACGGCGCCGGGACGGAGATTGCGTTCGAGATGTATCCGTTCGGAATGAAGCGCGCGGCGCAACAGGCGCGGGCGCGCGTCACCGAGCCCGAGCCCGGACGCGTGCTCGTCGAGACCGATCTCGATCGTGGCTTCGTCACTACATTCACCGTCGATGCGGTGAGTGACACGAAGTCGCGCGTGGAGTTCGTCACCGCGGTGCCGCGCAAGCCTGGTGTACGCGGCGCGATCGAGAAGCTGATGACGACGTTGTTTTTGCGATCGGTCTACGAAGAAGAGCTCGAGCAGCTCAACCGCGTCGCCTGGGAAGCCGCTCAAACGAGGAGCTGATGCGCATCATTTCGTTCGGTACACAGGATTCGAAGTTTGATACCCCCCGGATGGGGATCATCCTCGACACGAATGGCCGCGATAGTCGCTATCGTCTCGACTGTGAGAAGTTGTTCGAGTCGGCCGACCGTCCGTCGAACCCACTCGCGTGGTTCGACATGGATGGGCGCTGGTTCCAACGCGCGCGCGACACGGCCAGCCGACTCGAGAGTGACGCCGCTGCATTCGAAGACGCGCGAAAGAAAGGCTGGCTCGTACCCGCGGAGGACGCGTATTGGTTCGCACCAGTTCCTCGGCCGGGCAAGATCGTGTGCGTCGGGTTGAACTACCGCGACCACGCCGAGGAGAGTGGGCTCGCCGTGCCGAAGGTGCCGGTCATCTTCTCGAAATTCTCGACCTGCGTGATCGCGCCGGGCGAGCCAGTCGTCATTCCGACGACGAGCGAGCGAGTGGACTACGAGGCGGAGTTGGCGATCGTCATTGGGAGGCGCGCCAAGCACGTGAGCGCCGAGCGTGCCTATGACTACGTCTTTGGCTACACCGCGTTCAATGACGTCACGGCGCGCGACTTCCAGTTCGGTGACGGCCAGTGGCAGCGCGGCAAGTCGTGCGACACGTTCGCCCCGATGGGCCCGACGATCGTCACGACCGACGAGATTCCCGACCCACACACGCTCCGCATCACGATGAAGGTGAACGGCAACGTGATGCAGGACTCGAACACGGATCAGCTGATCTTCAGCATACCGCGCTTGATCGAGTTCATCACGCAAAGCATCACGCTCGAACCGGGAGACGTCATCCCCACGGGAACCCCGGCGGGCGTCGGTTTCGCGCGGAAGCCGCCCGTGTTTCTCAAGCCGGGCGACACCATGGACGTCGACATCGAGCGGATCGGCGGGTTGGGAAGCCCGGTCGTCGCCGCGGACTCAGTCGGCGCGTAGGGCGTCCACCGGCGCGATGCCCAGCGCGCGTCGGAGTGGAATCGACGACGCGACCAGCGTTACGATGGCGAGAACCAGCGTTGCACCCGCGAAGGCTCGCGGATCCGACGCATCGCCGTCGTAGAGAAATGATGTGAGGAGCCGGGTCGTCGCGAACGCGATACCCAGTCCCAGCAAAACGCCAATCGCAACGTGCCGGATTCCGTCGCCGAGAACCATTCGGGCGACGGCAGCCGAGTCCGCGCCGAGCGCAACGCGCACGCCGATCTCGCGGGTGCGTTGCGTCACCGAATAGGCGACGACTGCGTAAAGACCGACCGCGGTGAGCAACAACGCGATCGATGCAAACACGCCGAACAACGTGAGCGCGAATCGCGGACGCGCCAGCACGCGCGTGTCGAGCACCGACTCCACACCCCGGATCGAGACGAGCGTGGCCGCTGCGCCGGCGTTCTCGAGCGTCCGCTTGATATCTCCTTCGAGCATTTCAGGACTTCGGCCTGCCCTGAACGAAACGAGATTCACGAACTGCGTCGCGGCGCTCGTCGGGCGGTACATCTGCATCGTGAAGAGCTGCTTCACGCCCGGCATGGTGACGTCGCCCGCAATCCCGACGATGGTCATCCATTTCGCCTTCGGCCCATTTCCGACGCGCATCCGCACGCCAAGCGCGTTTCCATTCGGCCAGAATCGTTGCGCGAGCTTTTGATTGATGACGACGTCATCACCGCCCTCGAACGATCTGCCGCGAATGAGGGGAATGCCCGTCACCCGGAAATAGTCACGGGAGACGAACGGCATCTCGCACATGTCGAGATCGAGCGTTTCGGTTCCATGCGGCCCGTCGACGATGAATGGTCCGCCGCGGATGTCCGTCATCAGCATCGGGCCGCCGAACGCCACGCCGGTCACGCCCGGCGCGGACTGCACCGCCTTCGCGATCGCCTGCTCGACCGACGCTCGGTCTTGCACCGTAGGTTCGTTGGCCAGTTTGATCGTCGCGATTGCCAGCCCGCGAGCATTGAAGCCGACGTCGAAGTGCGCGAGGACAAGGAACGACTTCACGAGCAGCGCGGCGGCGACGAGGAAGGCAAAAGACAGCGCGATTTGGCCGATGATGATACCGCTGCGCAAACGTCGCGCGCCGACGCTCCCCGCGAGGCTCCGAATGCCCGTGCGTAATGCCTCAGCCGCCGCCTCGCCGGTCGACAAGAACGCCGGTCCGACGCCAAAGAGCAGGCTCGTCACGATCGTCGTCACCGTCGTCCATGCAAGCACGCCGCGGCTGATTCCCGCTCCGGTCACTTCGGGTCCGCCCACCATGGAATTTCCACCCGGCATGATGGCGAGAATGATGCTCAGTCCTTTCCAAGCGATGCCCAGACCGAGAGCGCCGCCGAGAATTGCGAGTAAGGAGCTCTCGATCAGCAGCAGCCGCGCGACGCGAAAACGGCCGCCGCCGAGCGCGCGACGAATCGCGAGCTCCCGTTGTCGCGTCCACCCGCGCATGAACAGCAGGTTCGCGATGTTGGCGCAGGCGATGAGCAGGAGGCCGCTCACGGCGGCGAACATGATCACTATGCCGTGCTTGAACCGCGGATCGACGCGATCTACCGCGCGCTCCACGCTCCCGTCGGTGGACTTCGACCAGTGCGGGTCCGGCCGCTCGGCCATCGCGGTTCTAAGCTCGCGCAAAGCTGCGTCAGTCGTCGCACCCGCTCTCAGACGCGCGTAGCCGATCGCGGCGTCCTCCGCACCCAGGTCGAATGGCAGCCAAACCTGCGGCGGTTCCTCGACACGCATCGGGAGTGTAAGGTCGCGCGGGGTGACACCGACGATCGTTCGCCGTACGCCGTTGACTCTAATCACGGCGCCGCCCCCGAGTGCGCCGCCGAATCGCGATTGCCAGAGACCGTAGCTGATCATCGCGACTGGCGGTGCTCCAGCACGCGCGTCGTCTCGGGTGAATGCACGACCAGCTACGGGCGCGACCCGCAGCATGTGCAGCAGCGAAGGGGTAATGCGCGCCCCGGGCAGGACATCGTGGTTCGCCGTGTCGTCGAGTGTGGCACGGACGAAAGCCGCGGCCGCGAAATCCTCGAGCGCGCGAGATCGTTGTTCCAGGCGGCTGAGCACCGCCGTGGGAAGGTCGAACGGTTCATCGGGATCGGCCGCCGATCGCGTTCCGAGGCGAACGATGCGATTACCGTCGGGGAATGGCAGCGGGGCGAGCAGCAAGTGGTGGACGACACTGAAGATCGCCGTGTTCGCGCCAATCCCAACCGCGAGCGTGAGCACCGCGACCGCCGTGAACACCGGCGTTCGACGCAACGCGCGCCACGCGTGCCGGCAGTCCTTGAACAGCGCGTCGAGACTGGCGGCGAGCCAAACCTCCCGCGCTTCTTCGCGCATGGACGTCTCGTGGCCCATCGTCTTGCCTACGGCTTCGGCAGCGAGCCCTCGCCGCTCGGCGTCCGCCGCGACTTGCTCCCGATGGAAGGCGAGCTCCTCTCGCAGCTCGTCCTGGTGTCGTCCGAACCGCACCCAATAAGCGACGCGGCGCGCGAGACGCATGAGAGGACGCAGGGCGTTCATGCGAATCGAAGCACGGCCTGAATGGCGCCAACCATCCGCTCGAACTCTTCCTGCTCGGCCGCGAGTTGTTTGCGGCCGGCTGCAGTCAGTGTATAGAACCGTGCGCGGCGATTGTTCTCGGACGCGCCCCACTCGGCGCGCACGTTGCCGTCGAGAAGAAGACGCTGGAGCGCGGGATAGAGTGAGCTCTCGCCGACGTGAAGCACGTCCTTCGAGATTTCTCGGAGCCGCTGCGCGATCGCGTAGCCGTGCAGCCTGTCCTCACGCAGAACGCGGAGGATGAGGAGGTCGAGCGTACCCGGAAGCAGCTCAGACGGTGCCGCTTGTCGCGCCAAGACGATCGTCCCATCGATAGACGATGGGACGATCGCCACTGCGCCGGCAAACGTCAAGTCCCATCGATAGACGATGGGAGCGCCGCGGCGGGCGACGGACGGAGATGCATCCACGCCCAACCGAACAACGTCAGCGCGAGAAAGGGAAACGCGTAGAACGGCAGCGGCTTGGTGAGCGGGTTCAGACTGCCGCCAAGGAAGATCCTCACCGCCGTCGCCCCGAGCAGGACGGACGCGATCGCGCCGGTCGCTCTCACGAACGTCGGCACGGTTGCCGAAGCGCTGATGAGCGCGAGCGCCGCGGCCCACATTCCCGCGCCGGCGGCGAACGTCGGCGCGAAGGCGGCCGGGTCGATCGCCACACCGGACGTGACCACCGCCTCGGCGACGAGGAAAACGAGGAATCCCGCGCTCAGCTGCACGTCGCCGCGTCGCAGATGATGAACCGCGAGCAGCGCGCACGCGACGATGATGCTGGTTCCATCGATGCCCCACGCGAGGGCGCGCAGCTCGGCGGTCGGTGCGAACGATCCGGCCATGCCCAACAGGGCACCGACTGCCAGGCCGCTCGCCGCGATGAAACGAAGCCGGTCATCAGTCATACGGTGGATCCCTCCAGGCCTGTGGAGTTTTGTCGATGGCGAGCGAGGGCGCGCTGCATCACCGACGCGACGAGCGCGTACGCGTCCGCCCACGCCAGGCGCAACTCGCGCGTGAATTGGCCGGAGAGCGACGATGCCAACGCACCGAGCAACGCTTCACCCACGCTCGCGAAGTGATGGTCTTTAACTCCGTACGTCGCGTGTCGTTTGGCAAGAGCGGCGAGCGCGGGAAGCAGGCGGTCGGGATCATCGAGCGCGGCGACGACGACGCCGAGAGACTGCACGACCTTTTTGCGCTGCGCGCTCATGTCCACGCCGGTGAACAACAGCGCCGACGCGGGATCTATTTCGAAAAGACGGTCGTAAAAATTGGATGTCAGCGCTTCGGCGTCGGCGGAAACGAGCGGCCAGGACGCACGCACCAGCGCGATCTGTTCGGGAGTCACGGCGGATTCGAGTTGAGGATTTGCGACGCGGACCGGCGAGGCGCGGCCGGCGGATCGCGCCGGCCACGTCTGTTCGCGGTCTCTACTGAACACACACCGCGTACGCGGTGACCGAACCGGAGGCGTGCGAAACGCCGTATACCCGCCAGGCATCCGGACCGAACGGCGCGTTGTACATGACGGCGGTCTCGGCCCCATACATCGTGTATCCACCGCCGGTGACTTTCGCGCCGGCAGGGCACGTCGCGACCGACGCGCCGTAGATCTTGCCGACCCCGTCCCAACTGGCTTCCGCACCGGTCACCTGCGTTATCGTCGTGAAGTAGGCCGGCTTGGCACTCGCGCCTGGCGCCTGTCCGTTTGGAGTCGCATCCTGGCTGGCTCGGGCGTTGGGCGAGCGGCTTTGCGCGGGAGACGTAGATCCATCCTGCGAACAGGCGGCGAGAATGGCGAGGGTCGAGAAAACGAGAAGCGTCGTACGCATGGTTGTGCTCCGGTGAACCGCTGAACTCGATTGCGGACCTGAAGTCCGGCGCGCCGACCTGGCGTGCGCCGAGAATTCTGGGACGGCGTGTGTCACGCCTATCACTTCCCGTTTCACCAACACAAGTCGTTGTCCCGCCGCGCATTGGAGAAGTCGCATCGGCACCCGGACCGTCGATGTATGCCGGCCCCGGCCGCGAGGGTGATATCCGGGTGATACCGAAAGACAGAAGTCGTCGCCTCGTTGCCTGCCGGATGACCGGTCCATAGCTTGGCGCTCGCTCTTGCTGCGTCTCGAGGCGTAGTCGTGATCCATATTCACACGCTCGGCGGCCTCTCCGTCCGCGGCGACGACGGCAAGCCGATCTCGGGCGCCGCCGCCCAGCCGCGCCGAATGGCGGTGCTCGCCCTTCTGGCCCGTGCGGGCGAGCGCGGCGTGTCGCGTGAAAAACTGATCTCGCTCTTCTGGCCGGACCTGGACGCCGAGCGAGGTCCGCGCACGCTGGCACAAGCGCTCTACGCGTTGCGCAGGGACCTGGGCGTTGAAGACGCGATCGCCGGCGCAAAGGAGCTGCGCCTCGACCCGGCACTCGTTTCGACCGACATCGGACAATTCATGGCCGCTGTCTCGCGCGGCGACGACGAGCGCGCAGCCGCGCTTTACGGCGGCGCGTTTCTCGACGGATTCCACGTTCCCAACGCGGAGGATTTCTCTCGCTGGGTAGACGCCGAGCGCGTCGCCATCGCGCGTGACTACACACGAAGTCTGGAGTCGCTCGCGCGCGCCGCCGTGACGCGCGGTGATTCAGTGGCCGCTGTCGAATGGTGGAGGAAGTTGGCCGCGCTCGAGCCGCTCAACGCACGAGTGGCTGTCGGACTCATGGAGGCACTCGTTAACGCGGGCGAACGCGCGGCGGCCATACGTCACGCGCATGTCTATGAGTTGCTCGTTCAGGAGGAGTTGGATCTTCCGCCGGACAAGGAGGTGTTGTCGCTTGCCGAGCGTCTGCGCGCCGGAGCCGACGCGGCGGTCGCGACACCGGCACCTCCAGCACCGCTGCCGCCCACGGCGATCGTTCCTCCAGCCCCCCTCGACGACGCGGTTTTTTCGCCGAGAGTCGAGCCTGCCGTGACAACCGCGAGCACTGAGCCGGCGCATCGCGCGAATCGAGCGTCGCGTTGGGCCATCGTCGGAACGACGCTCGTTGTGATCGCCGCGGCGGCGATGCTCGTGGTCCGGTCCAAACGTACTTCGTCTGCGGAGCCGAACGACGCGACGTTGCCTCTGGTCGCCGTCGGTCATGTCGCCGGCTTTGGCACCGATTCGGCCGCGCGGACGATGGCCGGTCCCGTGTCCGATCTGCTCGCAACGAGTCTCTCGCGCGTGTCCGGCCTTCGCGTCATTAGTCAGGGACGCATGCTCGAGCTGATGCGCGTTCGCGACGGGGCGCGCGATACGAGCAGCGCGGGCTTCATCGAGGCGGCGCGGCAGGCCGGCGCCACGCAAGTGATCGATGGAACGCTGTACGCGCTCCCCGCAGGCAGGCTGCGACTCGACTTGCGACAAGTCGACGTCCGGAGCGGCGCGATCGGCAAAGCTCACATCATCGAAGGGAACGACCTTTTTGCGCTCGTCGACAGTGGAACCGCGCGACTGGTCGCCGCTCTCGGCCGCGCCGCGCCGCCGGGCTCCGTCACCGACGTCACGACCACGTCGGTGATGGCGTATCGCATGTACGCCGAAGGGCTGCGCGCGTATTACCGCGCCGATTACCGGTCGGCGATGAACCTGTTCGACGCCGCGCTCCACGAAGACTCACTCTTCGCGCTTGCCGCGTATCAGGGCGCGCTCGCGACATCGGCCGCCGGCATGGACGAATGGTTCGATCGGATGCAGCGCGCCAAGCAGCTCGCGTCGCGCGCTACCGAACGGGAGCGACTCGCCATCACCGCCGACTGGGCCTTTCGTGTCGGCGCCGTATCGCTGCGCGCGATCGCCGAGACATTGACCACACGCTTCCCGGCGGAAGTCGGTGGCCATCTCGCGCTCGGCGTCGCACTGCTGCGCGAGGGTGAGTTCGCGGCCAGTCGCGCCGAGCTTCAGCGCGCGGTGACGATGGACTCTGCGGTCATTCGTTCGGGGCAGCTCCCCTGCGCCGGATGTGATGCGCTCCGATCGCTGGTGAGCGTGTTCATTCTCACCGACTCGCTCGACGCCGCCGAACGTACCGCGCGCTGGTGGCTGAAGGTGCAACCAACTTTTGTGGACGCGACCACCACTCTGCTGTCCGTGCTCGACCGGCAGGGTCGAGCGGCCGAAGTCGACTCCATCTTCCGGGCAGCGGATCTGCCGTACGACGTAACCTTCGCGCTTCGCGCCGCACATCTCATTCGCGTTCGCGACTACGCCGCAGCGGAACAGATGCTCGACATACAGACCAACCAGACGTCCGGAGGGGGGCTGCGCCAGCTCGACGCATACTGGTTGCTCGCGATAAGCTTGCGCGAACAGGGGCGGCTCGATCGCGCGCTGGACGCCGCGCGCGTCCTGCGGCGCTTTCCCGATCTCAAGCGAAAACCGGGCGGGCCTCATTCGTCGAGCGTCCTCGAGGCGCAGATTGAATTGGAGCGGGGTCGTCCAGTCGCCGCCGCCGCGTTGTTCGACACGGTTGCTCGGCTCCCACTCATCCAGAGTGTGACTCCTCCGCCGCGTGTCTGGCCGTTGGCGCAGGCGTTCGCGGCGCGGATCACCGCCGGTGACACTTCGCACGCCGAAGGCATGATCGACAGCATGCGTTTGCTGGGCGCCGTCACCGGGTCCGCGCGCGACGCTCGCTTTTTCCACCATTTGCGCGGGCTGTTGCAGGCGTCCCGCGGCCGCGACGCCGATGCAATCGAGGAATTCCGCGCCGCCCTGTACTCGTTGACCGACGGCTACACGCGCACGAGCTACGAGTTGGCGCGCGCCTACGTCCGTTCCGGCCGTCCGCGCGACGCGCTCACCGTTCTCCGCCCCGCGCTGCACGCCGCCCTCGACGGCTCGGCGCTCTACGTCAATCGCACCGAGCTGCACGAATTGTTGGCGAAAGCGTGGGAAGACGCGGGCGTCCGCGACAGCGCCGCGGCGAATTACGCGCTCGTCGCCCGAGTCTGGTCCGCCGGTGATTCGCCGTTCAAAGCGCGCGCCGAAAACGCCCGCCAGCGCGCGGCGTCGCTCAGTCGCCGACCTCCGCCAGCGTGAGCGTCGTCTCCGGGAAGTACGCGTTCCTCACGTACTGCTCGACCATGCGCTGGGTGTTGAAGAACGATCCGTTCAGCGCGATCGCCGAGCGCATCACCTCTGCGTACGCGAAGGGCAGCCCGTAGTACAACGGCAGAATGACGCGCTCGAGCTTGAGGTAGATCTCCATCGCGTCCTTCGATTGGTCGCCCTCGGGATCCAGCCCGCCAATCGACCAACCCGTCACTCCCTCGACGTGGCCTTCGATCCACCAGCCGTCGAGCACACTCAGGCTCGGGACGCCGTTGAGCGCCGCCTTCATCCCGCTCGTGCCGCTCGCCTCGAGCGGCTTCATTGGATTGTTGAGCCAGAGATCGACGCCCGCCACGATGCGCGCGGCGATGTCCATCTCGTAATTCTCGACGTAGACCACGCTGACCGAGCCGGCCAGCGACGCCGACGCCGCGTAGATGCGCCGGATGAGCTCTTTGCCGCCGCCGTCATTCGGGTGTGCTTTGCCGCCGAACACGATCTGGACCGGACCGACCGATGACGCAATCTCGGCAAGACGCGTTGGATCGGCGAAGATCAGATCGGCGCGCTTGTATGGCGTCGCCCGCCGGGCGAAGCCAATCGTGAACGCCTTCGGATCGAGCACCGCGCCCGTGCGCTCGGCGATCATGGCAATCATCGCTTTCTTCGCTTCGGCGTGCGCGGCGCGAATCTCGGCGAGCGGGATGCCGACGGCGTAGCGTAAGTACAGGTTGTCCGTTCGCCACTCGGGGATCCGGCGGTCGAACAACCGCTGGAACGCCGGCGACGTCCAGGTCATCGCGTGCACGCCGTTGGTGATCGCGTCCACGGGAAAGTTCGGGAACATCCCCTGAGAGACTTCGCGGTGTTTCATCGCCACGCCGTTGACGAAGCGCGCGAGACGCAACGCAACGTGGGTCATGTTCAGCTGGCCCGCGTCCACGCAATGCGCCGACTCGAGCAGCGCGACGTGCTGCTCGCCGAGCACCTGGCGCACCATCTCGAGGGGAAAGCGATCGTGACCGGCCGGCACCGGAGTGTGCGTCGTGAACACCGTGCGTCGCCGCACTTCTTCGATGTCGCTTTCGTCGAGCTCGAACGGCTGGCGGCCGTCGAGCTGCCACTCGAGAAGACAGAGCGTGAGCAGCGCCGAGTGCCCTTCGTTCAGATGATAGAGACCTTCGTGAACGTCGAGCGCACGCAGCAGCGCCGCGCCGCCCATGCCGAGCACGATCTCCTGGCAGAGTCGGTAGTGGCTGTCGCCGCCGTAGAGCGAGTCGGTGAGCCGGCGATCGCGTTCGTCGTTTTCGGGAAGCTGCGTATCGAGGAGATAGACCGGGATCTCGTGTCCGGTCACCCCGCGCACCGCGTACTTCCACGCGCGGAGGCGAACCGTGCGACCTTCGATCTGCACCGAGGCGGTGGCGTCGACAGGCTCGAGCACCTGTTCCGGATTCCACTGCACCGGAGACTCGGCTTGGTTGCCCGCGGCATCCAGGTGCTGCTCGAAATAGCCCTTTCGGTGGAGCAGGCTGATGCCGACGAGCGGCAACGCGAGATCCGCCGCCGACCGCAACGTGTCACCCGCAAGAACACCGAGTCCGCCGCTATAGGTGGGGATCGCCGTATCGAGCGCGATCTCCATGGAGAAGTAAGCGACGGTGGTTTTCGACGCGGCAACGTTCATCACGCTCCTCGGATCACAAAAACGACAACCCCTGATTTTTTCGTGCCAACCGATAGCGCATTTAGGCTAGCTCATGAGCACGGCTACCGGGAGCGGACGCCACAGATCGGGAACCGGCAACTCTGCCTGCGCCGAAACGTCGCGAGCCCCTATTGGGGCTCGCCACGAGCGGCCCCGCAGCCCGTCCGGAAGGATTACTAAGGTATCACCCCACCAACCGTTCGCTTGTTCGTCTCCCGCGTCGAGCTCGCCTGCGAGACGCGGCGCGACGGTAACGACGGCGCTGTCGCCGTCGATCCTGGCGAAGGCGATCACATTTTCGGCGCGCGGTCCGCGAGCGGCGAGTGGTTGATACTGACCCTCGGCGAACAGTCGAGGGGAACACCGTCGGGCCTCGAGCAGTCGTTGGGTGACGAGAAGCTTGAGTCCGTTATCCGTCATGTCGATCGGCCCACCGGCGCTTAATCGTTTGCTGATCTCCTCGAGCCGGTTGAGCGTCGCCACGCGGAGATCATAGTCGATCTGTCCACGGTTATCCGGATCGACGAGTGTGAAGTTCCACAGCTCGTCGCCTTGATAGAGGTCCGCTGTTCCCGGCGCGGTCAGGTGAATGGCGATACGAGCGAGCGAATTGGTGAAGCCTGCCGCGGCGATTCGTGAGACGAGACGCGCCACGTCGAACAGGAAGGGCGCGTCCTCTGACGGCTCCAGCGTCTCACGCACGAACGATGTCAGCGCCGTTTCGTACGCCGCATCCGGTTCCGTCCACGAAGTGCGCAGCTTCGCTTCCCGGACCGCCTTCACCATGTAGCGCACGAGTCGTTCGCGCGCCGCGTCGCGCCATGCGCGGTCCGGCAGGTCGTCTACTCGGCGTCCAGGCCGTTGGGCCGGCCATATGGCGACCAGTGTTTGGTAAAAGAGGTACTCGGTGTTCGGGTCGGGCGCGATCCGCCCTCGAACCGTCCGACGATGTCTTGCATTCAGTCGGCGCCAACGCCGCACGACACGCTGCCAGTCGCGTGGCACCTCGCTCAACGCGTCGAGGCGCGCGCGCACGTCCGCGCTTCGCTTCGTGTCGTGCGTGTTCGTGGTGACGAGGCTCGACGGCCACCGGCATCGTCGCTCGATGCTTTCGTCGTGGAACCGTTGGACGGCGCCGGCAAGCGGCTCGTCCGGCGCGCCGCCGACTTCGTTGCGCGAGAGCAGCGGAACGTACCGATAGAGCGCGGTATCCTCGACGCCTTTCGCCGCGGCGGGGCCGCTCAGCTGCTGCAGTCGCCGCACGAATTGCGCGTGGTCGGGATCGCTCGCGAGCTCACCGCGTACGAGCGATGCAACGAAGCCGACGATGTCCGGCTCCGCATGCTGACGCGCTTCGCTCTCCGCTCGCTCGACCACGCGGCGATCGGCGTCGCTGATCGGGCCTCGTGCGTCGGCGTACGTGCGATAGACCGGCAAGGCGACGACGAACGCTTCGACGGATTCTGCGAGCTGGGTCTCGCTCCAGGTCTTTCCCGCGCGCGTCGCGATGGCGAAACCGAGCCTCGCCAGGCGATTGAGATCCGGCCGTAACGCGTTCTCCAGCACCGCCGCTTTGCCGGCGCGGGCTTTGTCGTGGAACGTTGTCTTGCCCAGCCGTCGCGTCGCGCGGTACGTCTGCTCGATCGACTGGTAGCCGGACGGGTCGATGAAGACGTCTTCCAGCCCATTCAAGAACTCGTAACCCGTCGTTCCTTGCACCGGCCAATCGCGGGGCAGGCTCTCGCCGAACGACAGGATCTTCTCTACGAAGATGGAAATATCCTCACCGACTGCGGCGCGAAGACGCTCGAGATATTCTCGAGGGTCGGCCAGCCCGTCGATGTGGTCGACGCGGATGCCGTCGATCAGTCCGGCCGCGACCAGCTCCAATGTCAGCGCATGCGTCTCACGAAAAACCTGTTCGTCCTCGACGCGTACACCGACGAGATCGTTGACATCAAAAAAGCGACGATAGTTGATCTCTCCTCCGCCCAACTCGCGGCGCCACGACACGAGCCGGTAGTGCTGCAAGTTCAGCAGCGCCTTGAGGCGTTCGCGACCGGCGGTTCGCGAATAGAGCTTCACGAGCTCGCCGGTCTCCTCGGCGTCGATCGTCGTCAGCTGGAGCTCCGGTGTCAGTGACCCCGGATCGATTGGGAAACGCTGCGCGCGATATACGAGCTGCAGGTTGCCATCGTCGCCGATTTGGACGTCGAGCTCTCCCCGCTCCAGCACGCGATCGAGCCCGTCGTCGAGCACGGGGAGCGCGATCTGGCGTTTGCCCGACGACCAAAGGACGTCGAACCACTTGGCGAACGGCGACCGCTCGCCGTGCGTGAGCACATCCGTCCAGTACTGATTCTCCAGCCCGGTCGCCATGTGATTGGGCACGATGTCCAGGATCAGGCCCATGTCGCGCTCGTGGAGCGCGTGCGCCAATGCCTCGACGTCAGCGCGGCTCCCCAGCTCCGGGTTGACGCGATTGGGATCGACCACGTCATAGCCGTGCGCGCTGCCGCGTCGCGCCGCGAAGATTGGCGAGAGATAGAGGTGTGAGATACCGAGCCGCGAGAAGTACTCGACGCGCGCGAGTGCGTCGCGGAGTGTGAAGCCGGCGTTCACTTGCAGGCGGTACGTCGCCGTGAGCCGCGCTCGGCGACGCGACTCGGCGTCGCGCACGGTCAGTCGCTCGGCGCGGTGCTGTCGGAACCGCGCCGTCGCCCGTCGCAGCGCATCGACGCGCGGGCGTCGTCGCTCATCATGATGACCTCGAGCGGATGCCGCATCTTCCGCATCCAGGTCGGGTGCCTCTCCGGTCCGACGCCCGGCAGGTTCACGGCGTCGAGCTCTCCAGCGAGGTCGTCGAGCGAGAAGCCGACGAGCTGCGCCGACGACCGGGACAGCAGCTCGTGTACCGCCCCCCGGAGGTCGGCCGGCGACGCGGGCGCGATCGGAAATGGCAGCACGTCGTCGTCGGCCAGTCGCTCGAGCAGCGCGATCCGGTCGCGCTCCCGTTCTTCGCGGGCGCGTTCCGCGTCGGCGCTCGCCAGGAGTCCGGTAGTGACGCGCGTATCAATGTCGCGGCCATCCCAGTAGCCGGTGAGCGGCCACATGTCGTGCGTGTTCGCCGTGGCCAGCGAAAGCGACGGATACGACCGCGGGCTCTTGAAGCGTCCGTCTCGCTCACGTTCGAAGATGAGCACCTTGGACGACAGCACGCCCCACTTCGCCAGCATCGGAGCAACTTCATCCGGCACGGTGCCGAGGTCCTCGCCAACCACGACGGCCAGATGGCGAGCGCTCTCGAGGGCGAGAATTCCCAGCAGATCATTCGCCGGATAGCGCACGTAGGCGCCGTCCGCGGCCGTTCCGCCGTCCGGGATCCAGAACAGACGAAAGAATCCAAGCACGTGATCGACACGCAGCGCGCCGGTATGACGCAGCGCGCTGCGCAGCGTATCGATGAAGTAGCGGTACCCGGTTCCCGCGAGGGCGCGCGGATCGATCGGCGGCAGTCCCCAGTTTTGCCCAGTTGCCGAGTAGGGGTCTGGTGGTGCTCCTATGGCCACGCCGCGGGCGAACAGGTCGGCAAAGCTCCACGTGTCGGCGCCCGCCGGTGACACGCCGATCGCCAGATCCTGATAAAGCCCGATACGCATGCCGGCGTCACTCGCGCGTTCGGCCGCGTCGGCGAGCTGGCGGTCGGCCTCGAACTGGACCCACCGATGAAAATCGAGCCGCGCCGCATGCTCGCGGGCAAACCGCTCGACGGCCGCACTGCGCGGCGAGCGAAGCTCGGCCGGCCATTGCCGCCAGTCGCTCGTCTCTTGCTGTTCCATGATCGCCATCCACAGCGCGAAGCGCTCGAGCGACTCGCCCTGCTCGGCGACGAATCGCTCGTAGGCGCGATCGCGCGCGTCGGCGGTGCCGCGCACCTGTTCCATGAACACGCGATGGAGCGCGTCGAGCGCGATGCCCTTCACCGCCATCACCTGCTCGTAACGCACGAGCGTCGATTCGCGCAGCGGCTCGAGGCTCGACAGGAATTCCGGCGAGCCGATTCGCTCACACAGCTCCGACGAGTAGCCCAATTCCGCCACATGAGCAACATCGATGTATATGGGATTGCGGAACAGCCGGGTGAGCGGACCGTACGGGCTGATATCGATCCCCCGGTTCAGCAGCGCGTGCAACGGATTGACGCCGACGAAGTCGGCGCCGTTGTCGCCGGCCCACGCGGCGAGCTCGCCGAGGTCGGTGAAATCGCCGATGCCCCAGTTCGTCCCGCTCTGGATCGTGTACAGGTTCGCCGTGATCCCGAACGCGCGCGCGCCGCTGCCGAGGATGTCGGACGGCGTGACGCAACGCGGCGGGACGACAATTAGCGTTTGCTCATGAACCTGTTCGGTTCCGCCTTTGCCGATGGAAAGGCGCAGCCGGTGGTAACCCGGCGCCGGGGCGCGAGGCAGAGGCAGGTCATACGATCCGTAGTCGTCTCCTCCCCACTGCCCCGATCGCGTCTCAACGTCGCCGTTCTCCGACCGCAGCTCGAGTTGCCAACGTCCGCTCGGCGCGCCGTGCACGCGCAGCCTCCCGACCGAGGCGTCGTCCATTGGAACCACTCGCACACTGTCGATCGCCCGGCGACGCTCACGCTCGCGCAGCTCGGCGAGCGCGTCACGAGCCGCGGCGGTCGTCGAGGCATCCACGCCCATCGCCGCGAGCAGCGCGCGACGCGTCTCGTCGGAGGTGACTCGTGTCTCCGCTCCCGTCTGGTCGAGGTACTCGCTGGCGATGCCGAAGGCATCGGCCAGCTGCTCGAGCGGTCCGTCGTTCGGCTCGAGCACGAGCGGTCAGGCGCCGGCCGGCGCGACGACCAGCGCGCCCAACGGGGGAAGCGTCACCTCGATCGATTGCGGATATCCGTGAAACGTCGACGGCTCCGTCGACACCGACCGCGTTTCATTCACGCCGCTGCCGCCCCATTCCGTCGAGTCGCTCGCCAGCAGAACGTCGTAGCGGCCCTCGCTCGGCACGCCGACGCGATAACGCTCGCGCGGGACGGGCGTGAGGTTGAGCAGCACGACGGCATGCGCTGATCCGGCGCGGCGCACGTATGACACGACGGAGTTCTCCTTGTCGGCCACGTCGATCCACGCGAAGCCCTCCCAGCTCGGATCGTCGCGCCAGAGCGCCGGCGTATCGCGGTAGACCGCGGCGAGACGCTCTACGTAGCGTGAGAACGCCGCCCGCCCCGGATCGTCGCGCAAATGCCAGTCGAGGCTCGTGTCGTGATTCCATTCCGTCCACGAAGCGAGCTCCGTTCCCATGAACAGCAGCTTTTTTCCCGGCCGCGTGAACATGTAGGTCAGCAGCAGACGGAGGTTCGCCAACTGTTGCCATTCGTCGCCGGGCATCTTCGACAACAGCGAGCCTTTGAGGTGCACGACTTCGTCGTGCGACAGCGGCATGATGAACCGCTCGCTGTACTCATAGAGCATCGCGAAGGTGATCTGGTCCTGGTGAAAGCGACGATGCACCGGATCGCGCGAGAAATAGGCGAGCGTGTCGTGCATCCAGCCCATGTTCCACTTGAACGTGAAACCGAGGCCACCGTCGCTCACTGGTGTCGTCACGCCGGGCCACGCGGTGGACTCCTCGGCGATCGTCATGCATCCCGGCGCCTCGGCCTGCACCGTCTCGTTGAATTGCTTGAGAAACTCGATCGCTTCGAGGTTCTCACGGCCGCCATGCCGGTTGCGCAGCCACTGTCCGGACTGCCGGCTGTAGTCCAGGTACAGCATCGACGCGACCGCATCCACGCGCAAGCCGTCCACGTGAAACTCGTTGAGCCAGTACAGCGCGTTGGCGACGAGGAAGTTCCGCACCTCGGGCCGGCCGTAGTTGAAGATCAGGGTCCCCCAATCCGGATGCTCGCCGAGCCGCGGGTCTTCGTGCTCATAGAGCGCGGTCCCGTCGAAGCGGCGCAGCGCGAAGTCGTCCTTCGGAAAGTGAGCCGGCACCCAGTCGAGGATGACGCCGATCCCGCGTTGGTGCAGGCTGTCGATGAGAAAACGGAAATCATCGGGAGTCCCGTATCGCGACGTCGGCGCGTAGTAGCCGCTGACCTGATAGCCCCATGAGCCGTAGAACGGATGCTCCATGACCGGCATCAGCTCCACGTGCGTGAAGCCAAGCTTGCTCACGTGATCGGCGAGTTGCGGCGCGATCTCGCGGTACGAGAGCGGGCGGTTGCCGTGCTCCGGCACTCGCGCCCACGAGCCCAGGTGCACTTCGTAGATGCTCAGCGGTGACCGAACGTGATCCACATTTCGGCGGGTCTGCATCCATTCGTCGTCGTCCCACCGATACCTGTCTTCCGGCTGCACGATCGACGCCGCCGCCATTCCTTGCTCGAGCTTCACGGCGAAAGGATCGGTCTTGACGCGGAGCGCGCCTTCGCGCGTGAGCAGCTCGAACTTGTACAACGTTTCGGGTCCGATGTCCGGCACGAACAGCTCCCACACGCCGGAGCTCCCCATCATGCGCATCGGGAAGACGCGGCCGTCCCATCCGCAAAAGTCACCCACGACGCTCACGCGGCGCGCGTTCGGCGCCCACACCGCGAACGCCACGCCTCGCACCCCGTCCATTGTGCGCACGTGCGCGCCCAGCTTCTTCCAGAGTTGGCGGTGCGTGCCTTCGTTGAACAGATGCAGATCGACGTCGCCCAGCGTCGGCAAAAAGCGGTACGGGTCGGCGCGGTCCCACGTGGCGCCGTCCGCGTAGTGGAAACGGAAGCGATAGGACAACGGCAACGTCGCGCCGCTCACGAACGTCGAATAGAGGTCCGAAACCCCATTGGCCTCTCGCGTCATCGGCAACACTTCACCGTTCTCGAGCACGCATTCGACGCGTTCGGCGTTTGGAATCAACGCGCGAATCATGACGCCGCTCTCGCCGAGGAGCGACATCGGATGCGCGCCGAGGATCGCGTGCGGATTCGCGTGTTCGCCGGCCGTGATTCGGTCGATCTCGTTCTTCGGGAGGTCGGACGACGTCCGGGCCACGGTCGGTTCCCCTCCCCCCTCCTCGACGCTGGGTTCGATCGACACCTCCGTGTCCGCCGTTCGTTTCGCCGCCGTCTTCTTCCGCGGCGAACGCTTCTTCGCCGGAGACTCCGCCACGATAGCCGACTTTCGCTCGTCGGTCGCGCCGGGTTTCGGCGGATCGATCATCGCTTCGGCGCGGGTTGGCCGCGTCTCCTCGTTGCCGTTCTTCTTCGTCCGCTTCCGCTTCTCAGCCATTCGTGTCTCGCGACCCCCCCACTGTCCCGCGTTCGTCCGGACGGTCTTCGTCGGCCATTCGTCGGTTCTCGCCGTATCGCAACAGCCCGAGGCTGAACGGCTCCACTTCGACGCAGCCCGTATTGATCACCTGTAGGTCGCGATGCGCCGCGTCGACCATCTCCGCCCACATCGCGGGTGAGCCGTGGATCCTCGGCAGTTTAAAGCTGATGCCCTTGTCACCAGCGTTGAGAATCAGGAGCAGCGTCTCTCCCTTGATCGGTCGGCCGCGATCATCGGTCTCGTCCGTGGCCTCACCGTAGATCAGCATGCCGAGCGCGTGGTTGTCTCCCGTATGCCAGTCGCCATCCGTCATCTCCTCACCGTCCGGCCGAATCCATGACAGATCCTTCGGTCCGCCCTTGAGCGTAGGTTCGCCGCGAAAGAAGTGCCTGCGCCGCAGCACGGGATGAGAGTGCCGCAAGTTCAGGCATTTGCGCGTGAAGGCGAGGAGTTGCCGCTTACGGTCATCGAGATTCCAATCGATCCACGAGATCTCGTTGTCCTGCGCGTATGCGTTGTTGTTGCCATGCTGGGTGCGTGCAATTTCGTCGCCATGCGAAAGCATGGGCACGCCTTGCGAGAACGCCAGCGTCGCGATGAAATCGCGCATCATTTGAAAGCGTTGGTCGAGGATCGCTTCGTCCTGCGTCTCGCCCTCGACGCCCCAGTTCCGGCTGATGTTGTCGTTGTTACCGTCGCGATTCTCCTCGCCGTTCGCTTCGTTGTGCTTTTGCTCGTAACTCACCAGATCGTACAGCGTGTAGCCGTCGTGCGCCGTGATGAAATTCACGCTGGCGTACGACCCGCGGCCGCTCGGCTCGTAAATGTCGCTCGACCCGGCCAGTCGCGACGCGAGCTCCGGCACCTGCCCTGGGTCGCCGCGCCAGAACCGGCGAACAGTGTCGCGATACTTCCCGTTCCACTCAGCCCACCGAATCGGGAAGTTGCCGACCTGATATCCGCCCGGCCCTACGTCCCACGGTTCGGCGATCAACTTCACGTTGGCGAGCGTCGGATCCTGGTGAATGATGTCGAAAAACGCGGAGAGCCGGTCCACGTCGTGGAGCTCGCGGGCGAGCACGGGCGCCAGGTCGAAGCGGAACCCGTCCACGTGCATGTCCGTCACCCAGTACCGCAGCGAATCCATGATCAGCTGGATGGTCCGCGGGTGTTGCATGTTGAGGCTGTTGCCGGTCCCGGTGAAATCCGTGTAGAAGCGCGGATTCGCGTCCAGCCGGTAGTACGTCCGGTTGTCGATGCCGCGCAACGAAAGGGTCGGGCCGAGGTGATTCCCCTCTCCCGTATGGTTGTACACGACGTCGAGGATCACCTCGATGCCCGCCGAATGAAACGTCTTCACCATGCTCTTGAACTCGTACACCTGGTTGCCGAGTCCTTTCGCGGCATAGCGGACGTCCGGCGCAAAGAAGCCGATCGAGTTGTAACCCCAATAGTTCGACAACCCGCGCGCCGCGAGATGCCGGTCGACGACCGACTGGTGTACCGGCAGCAGCTCAACCGCCGTGATACCGAGGTCGAGCAGATACTGGAGCACGGGCTCGCTGCACAAACCGAGGTACGTGCCGCGCAATTGATCCGGGACGTCAGGGTGCAGGCGCGACATTCCCTTTACGTGGCACTCGTAGATGATCGTGCGATTCCACGGAACGCGCAGCGGCTGGTCGTCCTCCCAGGTGAACGCCGGATCGATCACGACGCATTTCGGCACGCCGCCCGCGCTGTTGTCGGGATCGAGTTCCAGATCTTCCTTCGGTCCGCCGATCTTGTAGGCGAACAGGGCGTTGCTCCACGAGATCGCGCCCGTGATCGCCTTCGCGTACGGATCGATCAGCAGCTTCGCGGGATTGAAGCGGTGTCCGTTGCTCGGATCGTACGGCCCGTCCACGCGATATCCGTAGTACTGTCCCGGGCGCACGTCGGGCAGGTAGCAGTGCCAGACTTGGTCGGTGCGCTCGCGAAGCAGGATCTTGTGCGCTTCGACGGCGTCTGCCTGATGATTGAACAGGCAGAGCTCGACAGAAGTGGCGCTCTCCGAGAACAGAGCGAAGTTCACCCCCTCGCCGTCCCACGTCGCTCCGAGGGGATAGGGTTGGCCTGGCCAAACGCGCATTGCGTCTTTCTTGAATTTGATTTTGGGTGGTGCGAGACCGTCGCAACAACGATGGAGTCTAGGGAGACCGACGGTAAATCGCCCAGACGCAGAGACCATGCGCGCGCGGCTGTGGCCGGAATTGGGACTGGCTGCTGCCGATCTGAGCAGTTGTAGCCGTATCTTTATCGCCGACATGACCGCACCGTTGATTCGCCGCGCCACCACGGGTGACGCCGCGCTGCTCGCCCGCGTCGGGGCCGAGCTCTTCGCCGCCGCGTTCGCTGCGCAGAACGATCCCAACGATTTGAAGGCGTATTTAGCGACGGCGTTCATCCCCGCGAGACAACGCGACGAGCTCGCCGACGCGGATCGCGTAACCTGGATCGCCGAGTCGCCGAACGGCGACACCGCGGGTTACGCGATGCTGAAGCGAGGCGCCGCCTCTCCCGCCGTCGCGGCGAATCATCCGGCCGAAGTCCAGCGCTTTTACGTCGCTTCGACCTTCCAGGGCCGCGGTTTGGCGCAAGCGCTGATGTCAGTCTGTGTGGAGCAGGCACACGAATGGGGCTGCGACGCGATGTGGTTGGGGGTTTGGGAGCTCAACCCGCGCGCGGTCGCCTTCTACGAGAAGTGTGGCTTTCGCAAAGTCGGCCGGCAGGATTTCATGGTCGGCGCTGACCGTCAGCACGACTTCGTGATGGCGCGCACGTTGTGACGCTGCCTAAGCCCCCACTATCGGCCGGCTTCTTGCCTTCGTCCAATAGCTGAACCGTTTGGCGAGGCTACACGAATGCGCTGGACACCCGGTGGTGAGAGTCGGAACATTGAAGATCGTCGCGGATCGGGCGGCTTCCCGATGGCGGGTGCCGGGATCGGCGGGACAGTCATTCTCCTGATTCTGAGCCTGGTCTTCGGCCGAGACTTCGTATCCGGTGGCGGCGGTGATGTCGCGCCGAGCGGGGGAACGTCGGGCGGTCAAATCGCGCCGCCGGCCGACCAGTCACCGGCCGAAGCGAAAGAAGTTCAATTCGTTTCCTTCGTACTCGACTCGGCGCAGTCGGCGTGGTCGCGTATTTTGCCGGCGTCGACGGGACGTCCCTGGCGAGACGCGAAGCTCGTCCTCTTCCGCAACGCGACGCAGACCGGTTGCGGCGTCGGTGAGACGGCGATGGGTCCGTTCTACTGCCCGATGGATCAGAAGCTGTACATCGATCTCTCATTCTACGACGAGCTTCACAACCGCTTCGGCGCGCCGGGTGACTTCGCCGAGGCGTATGTCCTTGCGCACGAGCTCGGGCATCACGTGCAACATCTGATGGGCACCGACGCGGCCGTGCGACGCGCGCAGCAACAGAATCCGGATGCGGCGAACGAACTATCGGTCCGCCTCGAGCTTCAGGCGGATTGTTACGCCGGAGTTTGGGCGCACGAGACGCAGCGCGAGAACATCCTCGATCCGGGCGATATCGAAGAAGGAATGAACGCCGCGGCCGCGGTCGGGGATGATCGCATCCAGCGCGAGACAACGGGACGAGTGAACCAGGACACGTTCACGCACGGCTCCTCGGCACAACGCGTTTCGTGGTTCCGGAAGGGACTGGACAAGGGAGAGCCGAAAGACTGTAATACTTTCGGAAACCTCTAATTGCTCTGCTGCAGCAGCCTCGAGATCCCTTTCATCGGAATGCCCACCCACTCGGGGCGGTTGTTCAGCTCGTAGGCAAGCTCGTAGAAGACCTTCTCCGTTTCGAAGAGGGACACGAGGGCCCGGAGGCTGGACTCGCCGCCGGGCAGTAGCGGCGCCCGCTGTGCGGTGGAGAGGTACCCAGCCAGGTACGACGCACGGGCATCTCGCTCCCATCGCGCGCCGCGGAGCTCGCGTGTCGGCATGTCGAGCTGCCGCTCGGCGGCAGCCGCCATTGTCGCAGCCGCGTACGAGAAGCTCCGCAGCATCCCCGCGACGTCGCGCAACGGCGACATCTTCTGTCGCCTCTCGGCGAGCGACCTCGCCGGCTCGCCCTCGAAGTCGATGATCATGAAATCATCGTTCGCCGTGTGCAGCACCTGGCCAAGGTGGTAGTCGCCGTGCGTTCGGATTCGCGAGCCAAGATCATCGCCGACGGTGTCCACGATCTCGTCGACGAAGCCGGTGTAGTGATCGGCGCGGCGCACGAGTGCGCGGGCCTCGGCCATCCGCGGCGCGGGGACTTTGCCCGTTTCCGTCTGCGCCTCGAGCAGGGCGAGTGATTCACGGATCGACTGCTGAACGCGGTGCGCCTGGCGCTCCACGTCTTCGGCCCGCAAGGGTTCGGGCGCGAACGCCGCATCCGTGCCGGTCGCCAGCGCGTCGTGCATCGCGCGTGTGATCGTCCCCAGGCGTCGCGCGTGAGGCAGGAACTCGTTCGTCGGTTCCTTGGCGGAAGCGGCAAAATACGCGCGGCCGCCTCCCCGATCGAGCGCGAAGCTCCAGGCGTCGGTCGACCCGGCGAGATACTCCTGCAGTATCCCGGTTGTGATGACGTCCTCGCCCGTTTCGATGCGCGTCTCCGCGAGTAGAGCCGGCGTGTTGGGAAAACGCGCCGTTGTCGTGAGGAAGCGTGTGACTTCGACATCCGGGTGAGCGCCTGGTGTCAGCGCGCGAAACAGTTTGTAGATGGCACGGTCGCCGATCACGATCGACGTGTTGCTCTGCTCCGCCGAGCCGACGGTCGTCGCGACCTCGCCGTCCGGTGACCAACCCGGGCGGATCACGTCCACGACCCACTTCACCGCTCCGGCGCCTACGACCGCGCTCTTGGCGAGCGCCTCGGCGAGCGTCGCACGGAAAACAGGATCGTACACGGCGTCGTACAGCGTCAGCGATCGCCCGGCTTGGTCGATCTTCGTGATCACCGCGTCGCGATGGATAGGCGCGTCATCGCGCAGCCCGACGAGCAGTTGATATTCGCGTCCCGTTCCCGCATCACGAACGTTGACGCGCGCGATCCCGTACGAACCGTCCGACCAGGGCAACGGAATCACGTCCACGACGTGCGCGTGCGTCGGCGACGACCCCTTCGCCCCGAACCAGCGCTGACGCGCGAGAAAACGGAGCAACTCGTCCGATCGAAGCGCCGAGACCGCGGCGCGCAGCTGAGCGTCACGCTCGCCGATCATCAGGTCGTCCGCTGATATTCTTTCGCCTGCTCCGGCGCGAGGATTCGGAACCACAGAAAGTTGTGCGGCCCAAGTGTGAGCAAATACGGCCATTCGCCGATCGGCGGGAACGCGTTCTTGCTCCAGAGCTCGAGCGGCACCCGTCCGGTGAACTCACGCAGATCCAGCTCGACGAACTGGGCGAAGCGCGAGAGGTTGTTGACGCAAAGAACTATCTCGTCCTTGTACCGGCGAATGAACACGAGCACGCGCCGGTTCGCGGCGTCGAGCGGCTCCCACGTTCCCCGCCCGAATGCCTGGTACTCTTGGCGAACGCCGATGAGCCGGCGCGTCCAGCGTAGCAGTGACGTCGGCTGCTTGTCCTGCGCGACCACGTTAACGGTGTGGTACCCGTACGGCGGATCGACGATCAACGGGGAAAAGAGGGCGGCGGTGTCGGCCTCGCTGAATCCGGCGTTCCGGTCGGCGCTCCACTGCATCGGCGTGCGCACCCCGTTCCGATCGCCCAGGTAGATGTTGTCGCCCATCCCGAGCTCGTCGCCATAGTAGATGATCGGCGTGCCGGGCATCGACATCAGCAGCGCGTTCATCAGCTCGATCTGTCGTCGGCCTCCCTCCATCAGGGGACCCAGCCGCCGACGAATGCCGACGTTGATGCGCATGCGCGGATCGCGCGCGTACTCGCGGTACATGTAGTCGCGCTCTTCGTCGGTCACCATCTCGAGGGTGAGCTCGTCGTGGTTGCGCAGGAAGATCGCCCACTGGCACTGCTCGGGGATCTCGGGCGTCTGACGCATGATGTCGACGACGGGCGTTCGATCTTCGCGGCGGATCGCCATGTACATGCGCGGCATTACCGGGAAATGGAACGCCATGTGACATTCGTCCGCATCGCCGAAGTACGCGCGCACGTCGCTCGGCCACTGATTCGCTTCGGCAAGAAAGATCCGGTTCGGAAACTCCGCGTCCACCGTGCGTCGGAGTGTCCTCAGTATATCGTGCGTCTCCGGGAGATTCTCGCAGTTCGTACCGTCTCGTTCGATGAGGTACGGGATGGCGTCGAGGCGAAGACCGTCTACGCCCATGCGCAACCAGAAGCGCATGACGTTGAGAATGGCCTCGAGCACCTCGGGGTTGTCGAAGTTGAGATCCGGTTGGTGACTGAAGAACCGGTGCCAGTAGAACTGCTGCGCCTCCGGGTCCCACGACCAATTCGATTTCTCGGTGTCGGTGAAAATGATTCGCGTTCCGGCGTACTTGTTCGGGTTGTCGCTCCACACGTACCAGTCGCGCTCCGGCGAGCCTTTCGGCGCGCATCGCGCCCGCTGAAACCAGGGGTGCTGATCCGAGGTGTGATTGATCACGAGCTCCGTGATCACCCGGATGTGTCGCGCATGTGCCGCCTCGAGCAGCGCGCGGAAATCCTCGATGCTGCCGTACGTCGGGTTGATCTCCTCGTACGACGCGATGTCGTATCCGTCGTCCTTGAGCGGCGACGGATAGAACGGGAGCAGCCAGATCGTGTTGGCGCCGAGGTCGCGGATATAGTCCAGCTTCTCGATCAGCCCGCGAAAATCGCCGAAGCCGTCGGCGTTCGCGTCGCGATAGCTCTTGACGTGGAGCTGGTAGATGATGGCGTCTTTGTACCAGAGAGCGTCTGAGTCCGTCACAATTGGTCGTTCGTTTCAGGGTCGTGCATCGTGATCGACGGGGGGGGTTGCCTGGTTTCGCGGTGTCTGGACACGCACGGGTACGCTTGCTGCTACTGGCGACGGCGTTCGCCCGGCAACCTCAGCTCCGGAACTTCGCTCATGCTCGTCGCCCCGCTCGTTCTCGCCATGCAGCTTCAGGCGATTGCCCACGACACCACCGCTCCTCGCGCGCTCTTGGTCGACGCACGACTGATGCCGGTCTGGGCCCTGCCGCCGGCGCAGGACACGCAACCGAAGAAACGGCGACGCGCCATCCAATACAGCGACGCGTACTACACGCGTCTTCAGATTCACCGCGTGGGAAGTTGGCTCGAGCTTCCCGTCTTTGGGGCCGAGTATTGGCTTGGCCAGAAGCTGATCAACGATGCCCCGGTGGCCGGCTGGGTGAAGCCGACGCATACCACGGTCGCCGCGGTGCTCGGCGGTTTGTTCGTCGTAAATACGGTGACCGGCGTCGTGAACCTCTACGAATCGCGCTCCAGCACCGACGATCGCGCGCTCGTCTGGACGCACTCCGCGCTCATGCTGGCGGCGGACGCGGGATTTTTGGTCACCGCCGCGGTCGCGGAAGACGCCGGCCACAGCATCTCGGGACAGGATCACCATCGCAACGTGGCTTTGACGTCGATCAGCATCGCGACCGTCGGAACGCTGATCATGTGGGTGAAACGGGGTCTCTAACGGCGTCCCGCTCGACAAGAAGAACGTGACCCGGCGTCTCGTTCGGATCCAACCGTACATAGTTCCGGACGCCGCGCCACGTGTACCGCGCGCCGCTCAACAGATCGCGAACGACGTACGGCCGGTCGTCGTCGATCCCCATCTCGTGAATCGGGACGTGCACCATCGTTTCCTGCACGTGGTGCGGGTCCGTGTTCACGGCGATGAGGAAATCGTCGCTGCCGTCGTCGGCGAACCCCAATGACTTCGCGATCGCCGCCGGAACGTGCAGCGGCGCGGAGCTCGTCCATTGCACGACCGGCTCCGCGCGCGCTTTTCTATAAAACAGAATCGTCGGGTTCTCGCTCGTGTGAAACGACAGGTTCGCGCTTCGTTGAAAGGCGCGATGCCAGCGCCGAATGCCGTTGATCTGCGCGATGTCGGCGTTGATGTTGTCGTGCGCTTCGTAATCGCGCGGCCGCAGCTGATACTTCTCCGAATCGAGATACTCCTCGCTGCCTTCGCGGACCGGCACGTTCTCACCCAGCTCGAACCCGCTGTATATCCCGTACAGCGGCGACAGCGTCGCCGCCAGCAGCAGCCTGGCCCGAAATGCCGGCCGGCCGCCTGTTACGAGATACTCGTTCAGAATATCGGGCGTGTTCACGAACAGATTGCCGCGGTAGTACTCCACCATCGGCGAATGCGTGAGCTCGAAGAGATACTCGCGCAGGTCCCACGACGAGTTCTTCCACGTGAAGTACGTGTACGACATCGTGAACCCGAGCTTGGCGAGCGCTTTCATGCGCTTCGGCCGCGTGAACGCCTCGGCGAAGAAGATCGTCTCCGGATGCTCGCGCTGCACTTCGCCGATCACCCATTCCCAAAACGCGAGCGCCTTGGTGTGTGGGTTGTCGACACGGAAGATCGTCACGCCATGGCCGATCCAGAACAACAGCACGTCGCGGCAGGCATTCCACAATGCTTGCCGGTCGTCGCACCAGAAGTTGAGCGGGTAGATGTCCTGATACTTCTTCGGCGGATTCTCGGCGTATTGAATCGATCCGTCGGGACGCACGTGGAACCAGTCGGGATGCTCCTTCACCCACGGATGATCGGGTGAACACTGGAGGGCGTAGTCGAGCGCGACCTCCAGACCTATGCCGCGCGCCGTTCCGACGAATCGATCGAAGTCGGCGAGTGTGCCGAGCGCCGGATCGATCGCCGTGTGTCCGCCGTCTTCGTTTCCGATCGCCCACGGACTGCCGACATCACCGGACTCCGGTGTGAGCGAATTGTTCTTGCCCTTGCGGAAGGTGTGGCCGATCGGGTGAATCGGCGGCAGATAGACGATGTCGAAGCCGAGCTCCGCGAGTCGCGGCAGCCGCGCCGCCGCGTCGTCGAAGGTGCCGTGACGCGGCGTTTCCCCGGGAACGAGTGTCGTTTGCGATCGTGGGAACAGCTCGTACCACGCCGACGCGCGCGCGAGCTCTCGTTCCACGATGATGGTCAGCTCTGTGTGAGAGCGCGTGAGATCGGTCGGCCGTAGATGCTCCTGCATCAGCGCGAATAGATCCTCGTCGAGGGCGCGTTGAATGCGCTTCTCGAGCGCCGTGTCCCGCCGATCCTCGAGCATTTTCGCGGTGAGCAGCAGCGACGCCCGCGCTGTTGCCACACGCGTGCTCCGTGAAGCGGCGCGCGCCATCTGCGCGCCCTCGGACAGCTCGAGCTGCACGTCCTGTCCGGCTTTCACTTTCTTCTCGAGACCGGAGCGCCACGTCGCGAAGCGATCGGTCCACGCTTCGACCGTGAACTTCCATCGGCCGATGCGGTCGACGACGAACGCGCCGTACCACCGATCGCTGTCATGGTCGTACAGCATCGAAGACGGCGACCAATCGGCGTCGCCCGGGCCCATGGACATCACGCGGCCGCCAAGCGTGTCATGACCGGCTTGAATCAGGTCTGCGCCGACCGAGACCCGGTCGCCGACGATTCGCTTTACGGGGTGCCGTCCGCCATCGAGTTGCGGCGTAATGCATTCGATGACGATGAATTCGGCGCGGCGCGGGCTCGAGCGCCGCTCGGTCTTTCTCGTGGCCACTGTGGTGGATGTGCGCAGTTCGTCGGGCATGAGTGGCCCGGTCCACGGGCTCGCAACATCCGGGCCTGTCCGGGCCGCTCGGGTTGCACGCCCAGGCAGCCCGGAGTACATCATTCATTGTTGCCGGTTATCACTCGGCCGGCCGCTCCATCTCTTCCGGCTCCCACCCGGAGGTTCTGTATGCTCAGTCGGTTGACCACATCGCGCCGCTCGCACTTGTCGGTGGTCGTGGGCTTTATCCTGCTCACGCTCCTCACGCTCGTTTTGCTCGCCGTGACCCCTGCCGACGGCAGAAGCGCGCTCGCCCGCTTCAGGGCGTTCACCGTCCGTGAATACCTGCTTCCGCATAAGGACGCATACGCGCACGACCCCGCCGTGGCCGCGGATGGCGGCGTGTACTTCGCCGACCAGCAGGGACACTACATCGGCCATCTCGATCCGGAGACCGGAAAGGTCACCGAATACCCGACGCCGGCGGCGAAATCCGGCCCGCACGGGATCATCGTCGCCCCTGACGGCGGCGTGTGGTACACCGGGAATGCGATCGGCAACATCGGAAGACTCGACCCCAAGACCGGGAAGATCACCGAGTTCAAGACGGGCGAGCCCGCCACCCGGACCGGCGCCTGGGACCCGCACACGCCGCTCTGGATGAACGGCATGCTCTGGTTCACCGCGCAGAACTCGAACAAGTACGGCACGCTGAACCCCGAGACCGGTGAGGTGACGATCCATGACGTCCCCACGCCCGGTGCGAAACCGTACGGCCTGCAGCGCGCACCCGACGGTTCCCTCTGGATCGCCATGTTCGGAACGAACAAGCTCGGACATCTCGACCCGAAAACCGCCAAGCTGACCGAGATCGATCTTCCGAACGCCGCCACGCGCCCACGGCGGTTGGCGATCACCTCCGACGGCCGCATCTGGTACTCCGATTACTCGCGCGGCTACCTCGGCATGTACGATCCGAAAACGAAGACCGCGAAAGAGTGGGCAACGCCTAATACCAAGCCGGATGCCGGCTCAGCGCCCTACGGCATCGGCATCGCCCCGGACGGTGCGGTCTGGTTCAATGAAGCGCGAAACTCTACGATGGTCCGCTTCGATCCCAAGACGGAGCAGATGGAAGTCGTTGCCGTTCCCACAAAGGGCTCGGTGATCCGAAACGTCACCGTCGACTCGACGCGCCATCGACTCTGGCTCGCCGAAAGCGGAATCAGTCGCCTGGGGCGGATCGACTTGAAATAGCGGACGAATCCACGCCGCGGCGCTGTCGCGCCAGTAGCCGCGGAAGCAGCGACAACAAGATCAAGAGGGCGCTCGCGAGCAGTAGGCTTGCGAGCGCCCTCGTCTTTCCGCCACCCACACCCTCGACCAGGCTGTCGGCGAAATAGTTGTAGATCAGCGTCGACGGGATGATGCCGATCGCCGTTGCCAGCATGAAGACGCCGAACGGCGACCGCGCGAGCCCGGCGACGAAGTTCACCGTACCGAGCGGGATGACTGGCAGAAGTCGCAGCCTCAACAGTCCATGAAAGTGATTTGCCTGACCCACCGCGGCATTCGCCCGTTCATAGCGCTGCAGCCACCGGGTGACGACGTCGCGGCCGATCGTCCGGGCGATGGTGTAGCCGATCATCGCACCGATCATCGCCCCGACCCAGCTCAAGGCACTGCCCATCAAGGTGCCGAACAGCGCTCCCGCAGCGACCGTGAATGGAAGTCCGGGGAATCCGACCGATGTTCCGAACGCGTAGACGACGACGAACACGATCGCGAAAGCCCAAACGCTGTGCGATTGCCGTATTCGGTCGAGGTGCTGAACCGTGTGGCGGTAGTTGAACCAGCCCAGGCGATAGCCGATGTATGAGCCGACGAGGAGCAACACGGCAAGCCCGGCAATTCGGATGACGGCGGCTTGCGTGCGTGGCGGATCGGCGATTCCCGTGAAGCGTCGGACCATGGGCCGACGCTAATACACGAGCCGTGCCTTGATTCGCCTCAGGGACGGCAGGGCGCGCGCGTCACCCGCACCCGCACCGTCCGATCTCCCGAGCTCGCCACGCCGACCGGGCTTCCGGCGGTGAGCACGAGCGACACGGGTTGATTGCCGGCGGAACTGAACGTCACGCTCGCCTCCGTAGACGAGAGCTGTCGCCACACCAGCGGCGGCTTGGTGGAGTCCGCGCTGACGAAGAAAGCACGACGCGCCGCATCCATCTGCCGCGATTCCGGCGACGGCCGCGTCAGCGCGAAGCTCGCCGGCAATCCGCGCGGCATCTCGGTCCCGCTCGATGAGTCCGCGCTCAAGCTGTAACACCCTGCGAACGTGTTCACCGAATCGGCGCGCTGCGCCGCCAACGCCGTCGGTGCTGGAACGACATTGCCACGTGCGAGTCCACCCGCGACTGACGGCGGCGCTGCGGCGCTCGCTCTCGCCACGACTTCCTGCGCCGCGACGCGAGCCTTTGCTAGTACGCGCGTCGTCGTGTCGGGTGCCGCGGCCGCGGCGGCGTCCGCGACATCACGCCGTTGCGCCGTGGTCTCGCGCCGTTCGCCGACCGTCTGCGCCCGCGGTGCGGGAAGGATCTCCGTCTTCTGCGGTCGCCTGTTCGAGGCGCTGGCGACCGAAGCCCTGGCGCCCCCCACCCCTGCTGGCACCTTGATGCTGTCGAGCGTTACTGAGCGCGCCAACGGCGCGGCGGCCGGTGTCGCTGGCTTGATAGCATCCGCAGTCACGCCGCTATCGGCCTCGATGCTCGGCGACGATGACGAGCGGAGCGTCAGCGTCGTGCTGACGGCCAACAAGATCGTCGCCGCCAAAGCGGCGCGGCCAGGCGTCAGGCGAAGACGGCCCCACGCCGACGATCCGGTGGGTCCGCGCGTCGTACGCCCCGGGATGACCCCACCCGGAACGTCGTCCAGCGCCGACACGATTCTCGCCGATCCGGCGATGATGCCTCGCGCCTCGGCGACTGCGGCCGCACAGCTCGCGCACTCGGCGGCATGCTTTGCCACCTGCTCGGCGTCGAGCTGTGGGAGCGCGCCGTCCAGCCACGCGTGGATTGTTCCCTCGTCAAGATGCTGCATGAGAACCTCGTCCTTCTTTGTGCGCGGTGCTTTCCTGTAACGATTCGTACGCTTCGACCAGGCGCCGCCGCGCGCGCGCCAATGTCGTCCCGACCGACGCGACGGACAACTCGAGTGCCGCGGCGATCTCGGTGTAATCGAGCCCTTCCTCTTTCATCAATAGTGCTTCGCGGTCGCGCTCCGAAAGCATCTCGATCGCGCGCCGGGCCATCGCCGCTTCCTGCGCGCGTTCGATCGTGAGCGGCTCCGGCTCGACGGCTTCCTCTGCCCGCGCTTGCTCTCGCAGAAGTTCGAGATGCTTTCGGCGGCGGGCGTCTCGCCGTGCTTCATCGCGGATCAAGTTGGTGGCGACCGCGAACAGCCAGCTTCGCTCACTCACGATCGCCTCCTCTTGCCGCACGGCGCGGAGGAACGTCTCCTGGGCAACCTCTTCCGCCCAATCGCGGTCCCCCAGCCGTCTCGTCAGGTAGCGAACGAGCGGCTGGTGGTACTCGCGAAAGAGGCGATCGAGATCAGTCACACCCGTCACCACGCTCGGGCGATGGTCGCTCGCATCGAAGCGGAGATTTCGCTCGCGCCCTTCGCCGCGTCGAGGCTGATCGCCACGCTCTTGCCGACGACGATCACGCGGTCGCCGAGCGCGAAGACCGAACGAAGCTCCGGCAGTTGGGTCAACAGATCGAAGTATCCCTTCGAGTACGGCTTGATGATGATCGTCTCCATGCCGGCGCGGAAGCGGACATCCGTCCAGACGCTGTCGCGCAGCGTGAAGGTGCGTGCGTCGATCCGCTTGGGACTCGCTCCGACATCGCCCCTGGCCATTCCGCCGGCTACCGGTGCGGCCGCTTTGATCGAGTCCAGCGACGCAATGTTTCCCACAGCGCGCTGCGCCGCCGCCGCCTTCGCCATTTCGAACCGCTGGTCGGCCGCCGGTGGCGCCGCCCCGCCGGCATTCGTTGGCGTCAGGATGCCGCGCCGGTTGGCGACGAGCTGCGGCTCCGTCACCAGATACGACGTGAACTCCGTTGGAATTCCATATCGCTCGCCAAGCATGCGAATCTCGTCGTCGATCTCTTGCGACGCGCCGTGCTTTCGCTTCTCGGCGCTCAAGTATCCCACACGCTGCGCCGCCCAGAGTCGCGCGACGAACTGGTTGTCACGTTCGCGGTCGGGCAAGTCGACGGTCGACGTCCAGCGCACCGGCGTGCCGCGCCGATTGCCCTCGACGACGACGCGCGCCTGCCCGTGTCCCGTGTATCGGGTCAGCGCGACGAGATCGTGGTCCGCAAAGAGATCGCTTGGCTGCGACGGGAGCATTTTCGACAGACGCGGATCGCCCTCGACGTGAATGCGCACGTCGGTCAGCACAGGACCCACCAGTCGATCGGCCACGATGCCGACGGTGCGTTCGACAGATTCGTCGGGACGCACGAATTGCGATGTGCCGCGTCCTTCGAGGGCCAGTGTCTCGAGCAGGCTCACGTTCACGTCCGACCCCAGACCGAAAGTAAAGATCCGGCGCGTGTCTCTCGACCGCGCGTTGGCGTCGGTTGCGATCGATGCCAGTCGGTCCGGCTGTCGCTCACCGATCGTTGGCTCGCCGTCGGTCAAGAAGAGAATGATTGGGAGCCGCCCGTCGGCGATGGCCGGACGCATGGCTTCGCGAAGCGCGCCTTCGATGTTCGTTCCACCCGACGCGTCGAGCGCATCCAGGTAGCGCATTGCCTGCCGAACGTTCGCATCGGTCGCCGACACGAATTCGTTTTGGAATGTTCGCACGTCGCTCGAGAAGTCGATGAGCCGGAACCTGTCGGCGGGGCGCAGCGTGGCGAGCAATTGTCGGCCGGCCGCGCGCGCCTGCTCCATCTTTCGCCCCGACATCGAACCGGAGACGTCGAGCACGAGCGTGATGTCGCGTGGGATCGCGTCGTCGCGCTGCGTCGCGGGCGGGGTCACGGTGATCAGTGCGAAGCCGTCTTCGTTACCCGGTGCGTAGGCGAGCGTCGAGATGGCGGCCGTGGCCGCGCGACGAGCGGGCACGAGCAGTGTGACATCCTTTGCGTCGCCGCGCACGGCGACTTCCGTGCGATTGGTGCTGTTGTGGAAGTCGAGCTGATGCGTCGGCGAATACGGCGTTCCCAGCTCGGGCGTGGCTCGGTACGTCAACGTGAACGAGTTGCTGCCGTCGTCGCGTACGTTGGTCGTTCCCGGCGCGCCGCCGCGGAAGTAGTCGATGCGAAGCGCGTCTCCTTCGCGCGACGCGACGCTCTGAAAGCGCACGACGATGCGCTTCTCTTCGCCAGGGTTGATTGGGAAGATTCGCGCGCGCAAGAGGCCGTGTCCCATCCACTCGACGAGCGCCGGATCGCGCTGCGCGCGCACGATCGCTTCATAGATCCCGCGGGCCTGGCCCGCGTTCATCGTCTCGCCCGACACGAGCTCGCCGTTGATCGAGAGTTTCAAATCCTGGAAGGCCGCGTTCGCCGGCAGCGGAAACAGGTAGTCGGCCTCGCCGACCACTCCGCCGCGATTGACGAACCGCTCTTCCACCTCGTAGCGGAGCACGCGGTCGGCGAGCTCCACGCGGACGTCGCTCCGCGTGCGCGCGATGTTCTGCCGGCAATCGCGAATCGGCGGTGCCACGGCCGGTCGCCCTTCGACAGGTATGATGCCGATACCGCAGGGCCGTGGAACGATCCACCCCTGGGCGAAAGTCGGTCGAGACAGCACGGCGACGATGAGTGGCACGCCCACTTCGACGCGGTGCAATAAGCTCCAGCGCATGACGAGTCCTTGAGTCTTGTGACTAGGAGACGTCATTGGCGGGGAAACTTGCACATCACGCACGAAAACGACGGAGCTCGCGCCCCGCCGTTTCGCTTTCGTGATATCGGCGTTACTCCCCCCCCACCCAACCACACATCCGTGCCGCACTTGCGTTTGAAGCATCGACCGTACCAAGGGCCACAAACGCTCGAAATCTTCGACGGCCCAAATGGCGTGGCACGCCACTTCCCTTAACAGCCCAACGAAGGGGTCAAGGCACCACCGTTTCAAATTCAACCGGCTGTACCGATGCGCTCTCGCGTTTCCGCAACCATCAGCTTCTGCCTCGGCGCGCTCGGGACGGGCGCGGCGATCGTAGTCGGTGGCTGCGCGCAGGCGTCACGGCCGGGCCTGGCGGGCGTGAATCCTCCGCCCGAGGAATCGAGCTTCTATCGACTCGCATCCAGCAGTGCCCGATCGACGACGATCTATAGCTCTCCGACAGTTTCCTTCGCGCTCGATCGCATCGATCAGCGCGACATGCCGCTCGATCAAACGTATCGCCACCCGGCGACAGGAAAGGGAGTCACCGTTTACGTGTTCGACGGCGGGGTTTCGCAATCGCACCCGGAGCTCGAGGGACGCGTGCGAATCGGCTACAGCGGCTTCCCCGACGATCAGAAAATCTGTAATCCGCACGGCACCGCCGTCGCCGGCGCAATTGCCGGCTCGACTCTCGGTGTCGCGCCCGACGTCGATATTGTCGACGTGAAGATGGTGCAGTGCGACAAGCTGCGCGGAACGATCAAGGCGATCGTCGACGGCGCGCACTGGGTCGTGCAGGACCATAAGCTCCATCCGGGGCCGGCCGTCGCCAACTGGTCGTTCATCGCCGATACGGCCGCGCGCATTCCAGCGCTCGACACCGCGGTCGCCGAGCTTCGCGCGGCGGGAATCCCGGTGGTCGTATCGGCGGGCAACTTCGACATCGACGCCTGTCACGTGTCCCCCGGAAACTCCGAGGGCGTGATCGTCGTCGGCGCGTCCGCGGTGAGCGGTGAGCGACAATCGGACGGCTCGACCAAGCTCGTCGACCGCCGCTCGCCCGGAACGGCGTTCGGACCGTGCGTCGACGTCTACGCGCCGGGCGATTCCGTCCTGCTGCCGAGCATCGACCGCAACGGCGGGTCGATCTCGCAGCTCTGGAACGGCACGTCGATGTCGGCCGGGTTCGTGAGCGGCGCGGCTGCGCTCTACCTCGAGGCGAATCCCAACGCCACGCCGGATCAAGTGGCCGAAGCGCTTAAACGGAACGCCACACTGAATGTTCTGCGAGATACGCGGACGACGGTATCGAGAATGCTTTATGTAGGGACGCGCGACACGCGGTTGCTTGCCCGTACCGCGGCGCGGCGATGAACGTATAGATGCACGTTGTTCGAAGCTCGAGCGGATGTTCGCCCCGGCGGACATCCGCTCGCGCGCGTTTGGCCGGCGGCCACTAACTTTTCTCGCGCGTATTCTTCGAATCAACCAGCACGGCCCACCGCCTACCGCCCCCCCCCGCGCCCCATGGCGAGCGATCTCGACCTCCTCTGCATCAACACCATTCGTACGTTGGCCATGGACGCCGTCCAGAAAGCGGAGTCAGGCCATCCCGGTACGCCGATGGCCCTGGCGCCGCTCGGCTATGTGCTGTTCACGCGCACGATGCGCTTCGATCCGTCGGATCCATCGTGGCCCGATCGTGACCGCTTCGTTCTCTCCTGTGGCCACGCATCGATGCTGCTGTACAGCTGTCTCTACCTGAGCGGCTACGACCTCACGCTGGACGACATCAAGCAGTTCCGTCAGTGGGAGAGCCGGACACCCGGGCATCCCGAATACGGCTACACGCCCGGCGTCGAGACGACGACCGGCCCGCTCGGCCAGGGCATCGGCAACGCGGTCGGTATGGCCGTCGCGCAAGCGCATCTCGCTGCGGTATTCAACAGGCCCGACAACGCGATCGTCGATCACTACACGTACTTCATCTGCAGCGACGGCGATCTCATGGAGGGCATCTCCCACGAGGCCGCGTCCTTCGCCGGGCATTTTAAGCTCGGCAAGCTGATCGGTTTTTACGACGACAATCACATTACCATCGACGGCAACACCGACCTCACCTTCACCGACGATACGGCGAAGCGGTTCGAGGGTTACGGTTGGCAGGTGCTGCACATCCACGACGTCAACGATCTCGACGAGATCGAAGGCGCGATCGCCGAAGCGCAGAGCGACGCCGAGCGTCCGACGCTGATCATCACCCGGACGCACATCGGCTACGGCAGTCCGCGCCAGGATTCCGAGAAGGCCCACGGCGAGCCACTCGGCAAAGACAATGTCATTGCGACCAAGAAGAACCTCGGTTGGCCGAGTCTCGAGCCGTTCTTCGTGCCCGACGAAGCGCTCGCCCACTTCCGTCGCGCCAAGGAAAAAGGCGCCAACCTCCACGCCGCATGGAACGAGAAGCACGCCGACTATGCGCGTGCCTATCCGGGTGACGCCGCGGAGCTCGACCGACGGCTGTCGGGCAAGCGCATCGCCAACTGGGACGCGAAAGCACCGTCGTTCACCAAGGAGAACGGCGCCATCGCCAGCCGCGCCGCGTTCGGCGCCGTGCTCAACGCGACAGCGGATTGTCTCCCGGAGCTCGTCGGCGGCTCGGCCGATCTCACGCCGTCGAACAACACCTCCGTGAAGGCGTGGAAAAACTTCGAGCCCGGAGACTACGCCGCGCGCTACGTGCATTTCGGCATTCGCGAGCATGCGATGGCGTCGATCATGAACGGCATGGCGCTGCACCGCGGCATCACGCCCTACGGCGGCACGTTCCTGATCTTCTCGGATTACATGCGTCCGGCGGTTCGCCTCGCCGCGATCATGAACCAGCACGTCATCTACGTCTACACGCACGATTCGATCGGCCTCGGTGAAGACGGGCCGACGCACCAGCCGATCGAGCAGTTGTCGGCGCTACGCGCGATTCCGAACCTGACGCTGATACGCCCCGCCGATGCCACCGAGGCGGTTGTGGCCTGGCGAGCCGCTGTGGAGCACGACGGCGGACCGGTGGCGCTCGTGCTCACCCGGCAAAAACTCGGCTTCATCGATCGTACGACCTACGCATCGGCCGACGGTTTGATGCGAGGCGCGTACGTGTTGGCTGATCCACCCGGCGGCGCATCGCCCCGAGTGGTCATTATGTCCTCCGGTTCGGAGGTCGGCCTCGCGCTGCGAGCGCACCAGCAATTGGCCGAGCAAGGAGTACCGACGCGCGTGGTGTCGATGCCGTCCATGGAGCTGTTCGCGGCGCAGACCCCGGAATACCGAAAGTCCATTCTGCCGGACGGCATCCCGCGCGTCTCCATCGAGGCGGCGCATCCGATGTCGTGGTACCGATGGGTGGGATCGGACGGCATCGTGCTCGGCCTCACGCGGTTCGGCGCGAGCGCGCCATACGAGCGGATTTACGAAGAGCTTGGGCTCACGGTGCAGAAAGTCGTTGACTCGGCAAAGGCGTTGCTGAAGTAGCGTACGACACTTTTTCCAGTCCCGATTCCACGCGTTGCTCGATCGCGGGCATTTCCAGGCGCGGTTCGACGTGCGCGGTTTGCGCGCGCCTCTCGGACCGCGCTCTTTCCAGCCGCCGATTGTGCCGTTCGGGCGCTACGACGGCCCCGAATGTCGCGATTAGGATTTTCGCGTCCAGCCATGGTCCCCACTCGCGCACGTAGCGGAGCTCGAGATCGCATCGCTCGGGATATCCCACGCAGTTGCGCCCGCCGACAGCCCACGCTCCGGTAATCCCGGGCCGCATCGACAATAGCGTCGTCCGCGATTCCTGATAGACGGCGAGCTCTTCGTCGATGACCGGTCGCGGGCCGACAAGCGACATATCGCCAACGAGCACATTCCAGAGTTGTGGAAGCTCGTCGAGGCTCGTGCGCCTGAGCCACCGTCCGATGCGCGTCGTGCGCGGATCGCGGTCAGCGGGAATCTTGAAGTGGTGGCGCCGGTACTCGGCGTAGAGCGCCGAGTCGGCCCGTAAGTGCTGCTCAGCGTCCGGCCGCATCGTACGGAGCTTCAAACAACCAAAGCGGCGGCCGCGCAAACCGACGCGCCGGTGACGAAACAGCGGCGGTCCCGCCGACTCGAGACAGATCAGCGCTGACAGCGCACCCAGCAGCGGCGCGACCAGGATGAGGCCGATCAGCGATGCGCCGATGTCGAAGCCACGTTTCGCCGCCATGCTCCACCGTCGCGATCGCCGCGGAGCGATGGCGACGTCCTCCAAGCCCGCGAGGTGGAGTCGGGTCGACTCGAAGGTGATCTCTTCTCGGTGATGGCCGACGTGTCGGGCGTCGCTCGATCGGATGCCCGGTTCGTGGCTGCGGCCGCGTTCGGCAGGAGTGGGTCGTTCGTGAAGCATGCGGTCGTAGACAAAGGGTTCTTGCGAAGCGGCCGCGACCTCGAGCGAACAGACGACTTTGCCTGCTGGTGCCGAGCTTGCAGGCAAATCCCCCCGTGCAAGCATCTCGAACGCGCGCGTCGTGCTCGGTCGCCACATCCGCCGTGGTGAACCTCTCGGCGCAGCCGCAAGCTTCAGACCCATGCGTGCGACACGGCGCAGCTCGGCGCGCTGCGCTGTCGAGGCCGTGCGACAAGCTCGACTACGTCGGCGCCGAACCGGCGTCGCGTTAGTCATCCGATATTAGAGGATTCTTATTATGCTCGCTGCACGAGAACGCCGGCTCATCCCATCGCTACGCGCTGTCGCGGTCGCCGCGATCCTTGCGCCCCCATTAGCGGGCGCGCAGGGCGTGGCGCAGAGCGCAGTCGCGTCCTCGCCCCGGCTCGCGATCGGCGATCGCGTGATCGTTAAGGTTTGGCCGGAGATCAAGCTCAGCGATACGGTCATCGTCGATGAGCGCGGCGAGATCAATCTGCGCCATGTCGGCTCCATCGGTGTGCTGGCGTTCGATTATGACCGGCTCCGCGACACGCTGCGCGCGAGATACGCGCTGTTCCTCCGGAGCCCCGTGATCGATGTGATCCCATTCCGCCGAGTGACGGTCAACGGATCAGTCGGCAAACCCGACGTCTACATGATCGATCAGACGTCGACGCTTCGCGACGTAATTGCCCGCGCCGGCGGCATTGCACCGAACGGTGACGCGCACAAAGTCGAGATCCTTCGCGGCGCCGAACGGATTCCGGCGAAGAATTGGGACAGTCCGGACGCCGTCGTTGAGCCGCTGCGCTCGGGCGACGTGATCCTCGTCGGGCGACGCCCGTGGTGGGTGGAGAACCTCGGTACGATTACGGGCGTCGCCGGCCT